>ERZ859980.248-NODE-248-length-39209-cov-3.036906_pt1 | contig 39209 bp, 31 predicted proteins | sample MGYA00509984_ERZ859980 | MGnify/ENA primary metagenome ERZ859980 (study PRJEB30046, sample SAMN00715173) | human gut metagenome | study: EMG produced TPA metagenomics assembly of the A metagenome-wide association study of gut microbiota in type 2... | reverse complement strand
CTTGGACAGTTTATGGGAGTAAATGCGGTACTTTATTATGGACCTACCATTTTTGAAGAAGCAGGTCTGTCAGGTGGAGATGCTCTGTTTAGTCAAGTGCTGGTAGGTGTAGTTAATGCTGTGACCACAGTTATTGCAGTTTTCATTATAGATAAAGTTGGACGAAAGAAACTTGTGTATTATGGTGTGTCTGGTATGATACTTTCATTATTATTAATTGGATTTTATTTTAGTTTTGCTGAAACGCTCAATTTGCCAAATAACTTCTTGTTGTTTTTCTTTTTGTTTTATGTTTTTTGTTGTGCTATTTCTATTTGTGCAGTCATTTTTGTACTGCTTTCGGAAATGTATCCTATCCGTATTCGTGGGATGGCAATGTCTCTAGCCGGATGTTCCTTATGGGTAGGTACTTATCTTGTAGGACAACTGACACCATGGATGCTTCAGAATCTTACCCCCGCTGGGACATTCTTGTTGTTTGCTGTGATGTGTATACCTTATCTTCTGATTGTCTGGAAATTGATTCCTGAGACTACCGGTAAGTCTTTGGAAGAAATAGAACGCTATTGGATGAAAAAATAATCGACCTTATAAAAATATGAATTATGGACTTTAAACAGTTAGCAGCGCAGTACAAAAATGAACTTTTTGAAAATGTACTTCCTTTCTGGTTGCATCGCTCGCAAGACTTTGAGCAGGGTGGTTATTACACTTGTTTGAATCGTAGAGGTGAAGTATTCGATACGGATAAATTTGTCTGGCTTCAAGGCCGTGAAGTTTGGTTATTTTCCATGCTTTATAATAAAGTGGAAAAGCAGAAAGAGTGGCTGGATTGTGCAGTTCAAGGTGGTGAATTCTTGAAAAAGCATGGTCATGATGGCAATTATAACTGGTATTTTTCTTTGGACCGGAAGGGGGCTCCTTTGGTGGAACCCTATAATATCTTCTCTTATACATTTGCTACGATGGCCTTCGGGCAACTTAGCTTAGCTACAGGTAATCAAGAGTATGCAGATATTGCCAAAAGAACTTTTGATATTGTATTATCAAAGGTGGATAATCCTAAAGGTAAATGGAATAAACTTTATCCAGGAACCCGCAATTTAAAAGGATTTGCCTTGCCTATGATCCTTTGTAATCTGTCTTTAGAAATAGAGCATCTTCTGGATGACAAATTTCTAATGAGTACAATTGATACTTGTATTCATGAAGTAATGGAGGTCTTTTACCGCCCGGAGTTGGGAGGTATTATTGTAGAAAATGTACTTGCTAGTGGGGAACTTTCTGATTCATTTGAAGGACGGCAAGTGACTCCAGGACATGCTATTGAAGCGATGTGGTTTATAATGGATTTAGGTAAACGATTGAATCGTCCAGAATTAATAGAGAAAGCTAAAGATATTACTTTAACAATGGCTGAATATGGTTGGGATAAGGAGTATGGTGGGTTGTCTATTTCATGGATCGTGATAAATGTCCTCCACAGCAACTGGAATGGGATCAGAAATTATGGTGGGTTCATATTGAAACATTGATATCAATGCTAAAGGGATATCAATTGACGGGTGATAAAAATTGTTTGGAGTGGTTTGAGCGAGTGCATGACTATACATGGAGTCATTTCAAAGATACTGAATATCCAGAGTGGTTTGGGTATTTGAATCGTAGAGGTGAAGTTCTATTGCCTTTGAAAGGTGGCAAATGGAAGGGATGTTTTCATGTTCCACGAGGGCTATATCAATGCTGGCAGATTTTAGAACAATTAAAGAGTAATATATAATTTGTATAACTTAATTTCTATAAGATCATGAAAAAAAACACAATCGTTAGACATTGTTTTTCAAGGAAGTATATCTCCTTGTGTATATTCCTATTATTGGGGATAATAGGTGAAAAGGCTTTTGCGTATTCTGTTTGGGAAACATATGCGAATGAAACGGAAGGTATATATTTCTCTCTGCAAGAAAGTATTAAAATAACTGGAGTAGTAAAGGATAACAAAGGGGAACCAATTATTGGTGCCAACATTGTAGAACTGAATAAAAAGGGTAATGGTACTATTACAGATATTGATGGTAAGTTCACATTATCAGTTTCGAAAAATGCAGAAATAAGTATTTCATTTATTGGTTTTGATGAGAAAAAAATAAAGATAGGACAGCAAACTTCTTTCGATATTATATTAGAAGAATCCTCGCAATTTCTAGATGAAGTAGTGGTTGTAGGTATGAATAATAGACAGACTCGGCGCTCAGTGACAGGGGCTATATCTACAATTCAAACGAAAGAATTAAAACAGAGTCCTGTTGCAAATCTTAGTAATGCTTTGGCGGGTAAATTGCCAGGATTGATTACTGTACAGACTTCTGGACAGCCAGGCGAAGATGCGTCTTCTCTATTTATCCGTGGTGTCGGTACATATGGGACATCAAACCCGCTAGTTGTTATAGATGGTTTACCTCGTTCTCAAACAGATTTTAATCAGTTAGATGCTAATGAAATTGAGTCTGTAACAATTTTGAAGGATGCGTCTTCATCCTCTCTTTATGGTATACAAGGTGCTAATGGAGTTATTGTTGTGACTACTAAACGAGGAGTTGATCGTGAAAAACCGCTTATTTCTTTTACTGTTCAACAAGCGGTTCAGCAACCTATTCGTCTGCCCGAAACAATGAGTTCTTATGAGCAAGCTCTTTATTATAGAGATATGGATATGAATGATGGACAGACTGAACGCTATACGCCGGAAGTATTGGATATTATTAAAAATGGTTCAGATCCTTACTTATATCCTAACGTTAACTGGTTTGATGAAATTTTGAAGAAGAACTCTATGCAGAGCCAATATAATATCAATATATCAGGAAGTGCATTGGGAAAACTGCGATATTTTATTTCCGGAAGCTATGTAAATCAAGGGACTCTTTTGAAACATCAGGATATTTTTGAAAAGAATTATGGTGTAAAAAGTAAGTTTGATAGATATAATTTTCGTTCCAATGTTGATTTGGACGCAACTTCAATGCTGAATATACGTATTGATTTGGCCGGACGACTGGAAACTCGTGTTGGACCTGGTAGTGATTTTTCTAATGTGTTTAGTGTTATTACAACGCGTTCTCCGTCTTCTCAACCGGTATTTAATCCGGATGGAACATTGGGAGCTGGTAGCGCCCTTGAAATTCCTTTTCAGCAGAACCCTTATGGCATTGTTACTCAGAGTGGTTATTACACCAGGCATACAAATGTGATGTCAGGAACATTGTCGGCAAAACATAAATTAGATTTTATAACCAAAGGATTGAGTGCTCAGGTTTATTTTAGCTTTGAAAGCAATAACTATCAGCATACGACAAGATTACAATCATTTGATTCATTTTGGTATAAAGGCAAGGATGCTACTGGTGAAGCTATTTATCAACCACATAGTGTAAAATCTCGCTTATCGACTACTGACAGCCGTTGGGTGGAGCGTTATACTTATCTGGATGTACGTCTTAATTATGATAGAACTTTTGCGGAGAAACATCAAATTAGCGCACAACTTTTAGGAAATAGAACCTTACGTTCGCAAAATGCCGAACTCCCATATGCTTATCAAGGAATCAGTAGCCGTATTGCTTACAATTTTGATACTCGTTATTATTTAGAAGCCAATATTGGTTATAACGGTTCAGAAAATTTCCCTCCTAAAAAGCGTTATGGTTTTTTTCCTTCATTTTCTGCAGGATGGGTGTTGAGTGATGAAAAATTTATATCTTTACCATCATGGATCCAACTAATTAAATTAAGAGGATCTTATGGAACTGTGGGTAATGATAAAATTGGTGGACAACGTTGGCTGTATATTACGGAATTTACTCCTGGTGGAACTGCTATGGGAACCTATCAATTTGGAGTGTCTCCACAATCAGTAGCTGGATATAATGAGAGTAGAGTTGGTAATAAATTTGTTACTTGGGAGAAATCAGCGAAAGGTAACGTAGGCTTTGATTTGTCCTTATTTAAGGATAATGCTGTGCAGTTTACTTTTGATTACTTCTGGGAAAAAAGAAATAATATTTTGACTACTCCTGGAGATGTTCCTGATTATGTTGGTATAACTAATGTTGCTCCTAGGAATTCTGGTAAAGTAGAGAATAAAGGTATTGAGGCAGAGCTTCGTTTTAATAAGCGTATAAATAAAGATTTGTCAATTTTCGCTAATTTGCAAATGACTTATGCGCGTAATAAAGTTCTTGAGAATGATGAACCGATACCAGCTTTTGATTATCAAGATCTGAGAGGTTATGAAATGGTTATGTACTTGGATATAAATCGGCGGGACTTTTTCAAGATGAAGAGGATATCAGAAATAGTCCAACACAAAGTTTTGGTACAGTAGTTCCTGGAGATATTAAGTATGTAGACACAAATAAAGATGGAGTTATTGATGCGTTTGATAGAGTACCTATTAAAGTGAATAATGTGCCTCGTAGTATGAGTGGACTATCATTAGGAGTGACCTATAAGAATTTTGATTTTAGTATGCTGATGAATGCATCGACAGGTGGAACTGCTTATTTATATACATATCCAAGTAGCAAAATCAATTTGGAGAGATGGACTGCTGAAAATAAGAATGCACGTATACCTGCTGCACATTCAACAACGAATAATACTGTTGTAACAGATCATTTTGTACAAAATACTGATTATATAAAATTAAGAAATGTAGAAATTGGATATACATTGCCTAAAAAGTTTTTGAGTTCATTGCGGATTTCTACAGCACGTATCTATTTGAATGGACAAAATTTGGCGGTTTGGGATAAGATGTGGTTGAAGGATCGCGATCCGGAGTCTGCAGGTGGTGCTGCATTGGCATATCCTTTACAGCGTGTATTTAATATCGGAATACACGTAGAGTTATAATTACTAATTATTATAATTAAAATAAAGTATAATTATGAAACTTATTAATTTTATTATAAAAAGCATGTGCGGATTTTCTATTTTAATTTCATTTGCTTCATGTGATGATTTTCTTGATAGAGATCCTAGTGACCGTATTACTGAGGAGGAAGTTTTTCAGAAAATACAAACTGCTGAAGAATACTTAAACAATGCTTATACATTTTTACCGGACTTCCAAACTTGTACAGAAGATTTGGGAGGACGCTATAAGTTAGGAGGCGGTACAGATGAAATCGGATATCAACAGACTGCTGGCGTTACGCAAACCCCCTATGATTTTAACAATGGGAACTGGAATGCGGCTCAATTTCCTATGCAACGTTCTTGGACTGATTTTTATGCTTGTATCAGACGTGCTAATGTTTTTATGAGTAATTATGATTTGATTCCTGATGAAGTTTCTACCGGCGGTACAAGTAACAGAAAGCAACGTTTGTTAGGAGAAGCTTATGGCCTGAGGGCATTTTACTATTTTCAGCTGTTTACCATGTGGGGTGGTGTACCTATAGTTGATAAACCTATTGATTTAGGAGAAACTACTGGTACGACTTTGACACGAGCTTCTGCTAGTGAAATAGTGGATTTTATTCTTCAAGATCTTGAAACGGCTGCTAGTATGTTACCGGCGAATCATGATGAAAGCCAATTGGGACGTTTACTCAAACGATAGCAAAAGCTTTGGCTTCAAGGCTGACATTATATTATGCAAGTCAGTATTGGAATCCAGAAAATGACATTACAAAATGGCAAACGGCTGCAAGTACTGCAAAAGCTGCTATTGATTATGCTGAACAAAATGGTTATCGTTTGGCTGATAATTACGCTGATATTTTTTCTGCAACGGTTAATCCGGAAGTCATTTGGTGCAAAAACTCTGGTGGAAGTGAATGTGTTTGGTGGAATTGGTATGGTTTTCCTTTAGGATATGGAGGATGGTATGTAGATGGCCCTTTGCAGGAAATGGTAGATTCTTATGAGATGGCGCAACAGGCGAGATCCCAGTATTAGGTTATGATGAGAATGATAACCAGATTATTAATCTGAAATCTGGATATGATCCAGTACATCCATTTGAAGGTAGAGATCCACGTTTTTATGTAAGTATCCTCTATCATGGGGCTCAATGGCAGGGAAGAGCGGTTGATGTATCTCCAACTGGACTAGATAATATTAATATAGGTGGTGTACCACGAGTTAATTATTTTACAAGAAAGTATTTATGGGAGCAACATAATTTGACGACTGGATCGGGGAATTCGTATCGAAGATTTGCAATTATTCGATTGGCAGAGCTTTATCTTAATTATGCGGAAGCACTGAATGAAGCAGAAGGCCCAACAGCAGAAGTCTATAATGCAGTTAATAAGATTCGTAGACGTGCTCAATTACTTGATTTACCGGCAAATCTGACTAAAGATGAGATGAGGAATAAGATCAGACAAGAAAGGCGTGTGGAACTGGCATTTGAAAATCACAGATTTTGGGATGTTAGACGTTGGAAAATTGCAGAAATAGTTGATAATAAAAAGGTGCATAAGATAACGGTAAATGCAGATGGAACATATAGTTATCCAGTATTTCAAAACCGTGTATTTGATAAGGCTAAACATTATTTATTTCCTATTCCTCAGTCTGAAATAGATAAAAATCGTAACTTAGTTCAGAATCCAGGATGGAATTAACAGAGATTGAATATTAGATTATAAGATAAAAATGACTTTATTTTGAAATAGATAATTATGAGAAAGAATTTTATATTTAAAATGAGTGTAGTATTCGTGATGGGTATTATGGCATTAGGTCAAGTATCATGTTCATCAAAGACTGAAACAAATGTAGATAAAGAAGGGGAGGCTTCTTCTGAGTCTCAAGGCGATGTGTTTTTTCAAACAAGAGGGATTATTCTTTCATGGGATGACGTCAAGAAACCAGAAGTTCTGGATTGGTTAAAACTTTCAGAAAATGCAGGTATTACTACTCTTAGTGTTTTTGGTGCTGACATATATTCTGCTGAATACCAGGAGTTCGTCTCAAAATGTCGTGAAAAGTCTATTGATATTGAATACCAAGAACATATGATGGCGACTTTGTTGCCAAGAGACTTGTTCAAGGAGCATCCAGCATATTTCCGTATGGATGAGAACGGTCAACGTACAGCAGATTTTAATTGTTGTCCTTCATCGGAAGAGGCTTTGAGTATAATAGCGGCTAATGCAAAAGTTGCCGCCCAAAAATGTACTTCTAGTAATAATAAATATTATTACTGGTTAGATGATGGCGGAAAGAGATGCCATTGCAAATTATGTGATAAATACAATGATAGTGATCAAGCTTTGTTGATAGAGAATCAGATAATAAGGGCTTTGAAAGAAGTTAATCCACAAGCAAAGTTGGCACATCTTGCTTATCAAGGTACTATTCCTGCACCGGAAATTGTAAAACCAGAGAATGATATTTTTTTGGAATTTGCTCCTTTTAATCGTCGTTGGGATAACCTTTGAGAGAACGTGATGCTATTCGGGATGGAATGACAATTACTCATGGTGAATATATTGATGCATTAGAGGCTAATTTAAAAGTCTTCCCTAAAGAAACGGCACAAGTTTTGGAATATTGGATGGATGTGTCTTTATTTAGTGACTGGAAAAAGCCAGCGGTACAATTACCTTGGAATAAAAATGTATTTCTTTCGGATATCAACACATTGCACATTATGGTATTCGTAATATTATTGCATATGCAGTTTATGTCGATGCTATATACTATGAAACCTATAAGAATGTCAATTTTGTACAAGAGTATGGTGATGGTCTGAAGAATTATCGTTTACCGGAATAAGATAAATGAATAGAATTACGAGTAGCAATGTATGCTACTTGTAATTCTACAATAAATAAGAAGCATAAAAAGAACTATGAGAAAGTTTTCTGTATTTTTAGGAATAATTTTATTTGTTCAGATCCTGTATAGTTGTACTTCTCCAATTATTCCTTATTCCATAGACGCGAAGAAAGAAGACCCTCCGCTAGAGACTCTGATCAATTGGGAGGGATGGTATACCATTAAGGCTATAAAACCATTTTTCGCTCCTTGGGATTATTTGGAGGATGAGACGGTATTTAGGTGTTTCTTTTCTTCACAATATTTTTATTTTAGTTTTAATGTAGCAGATGCCACTCCAATCATGTGTCGTGAGTTTGTTCAAGAGTCTGATGTTGAAGCTGAGGATCGTGTGGAAATCTTTTTTTCGGCTTCAAAAGATATGGGACAATATTATTGTATGGAGATAGATCCTAGCGGGCATGTTATGGATTATTCAGCTAGCTATTATAGAAAATTTGATTATGAATGGAATTTTAAGAGTCTGGAAATATGTTCCATAAAAGATGAAAAAGGGTATATCGTTGCAGGCAGACTGTCTGTTTCAGAACTTTTGGAATTGGGAATTGATTTAGAAGAGTTTTATATGGGAGTTTTCAGAGCAGATTTTACAACGCCTAATACGGTTATTTGGTATTCATCTGTGAGTATAAATGAGCCTAAACCAGATTTTCATAAACCCAATATCTTATTTCCTTGTATGAAAAAATAGTTATATCTTAAAAACTGATCGCTATGTATAGAAATACTTTTTTATCTGTTATGTTTCTTGCGTGTTGTTTTAATGGTAGTCTTTGTGCACAAAGTGATGCACAAATTTATGAAAGGACTTGTGATGCAAAGACTTATCCTTTTTCAGACCCATCTCCAGTTGCGACACCTAATAATTCTTATTATCCTTATTTCCGCTTTGATGGTTTTTCTATGCAAGCGCAGGAGAAGCAGTGGAAAATGGTTGTTTTGGAAAATGATTATGTGAAACTAACTGTAACTCCAGAAATCGGAGGGAAAATTTGGGGAGCCATAGACAAAGTTAATAATAAAGAATTTGTTTACACTAATGGAGTCGTGAAATTTCGTGATGTGGCAATGAGAGGACCCTGGACATCGGGAGGTATAGAATTTAATTTTGGTATTATTGGTCATGCTCCTACATGTAGTACTCCTATAGATTATCTTACAAAAAAGAATGTGGATGGTAGTGTTAGTTGTCATATATTTTCTTATGAGTGGATTACGCGTACAGTCTGGAATGTCGAAATTAATTTACCTAAGGACAAGGCTTATTTCACAACGCACACAACTTGGTTTAATCAGTCTTCTATTGATCAACCTTATTACCAATGGATGAATGCTGGTTATGCTACTAAAACTGGAACAAGATTTTATTATCCAGGTACTTATAGTATAGGACATTCGGGAGATTTGCATCCTTATCCGATTGATGAGGAGGGGCGAGATGTCTCGTGGTATGATAATAATAATTTTGGTGCTTCTAAATCTTTACATATAATAGGTGATTATAATGATTATTTTGGGATTTATTGGCATAATGAAAAACATGGTTCAGCTCATTACTCCAATTATGATGAGAAATTGGGGATGAAATTTTATCTTTGGAGTTTTTCACGTGAAGGGGCCATCTGGGAAGAACTATTGACTGATGATAGTGGGCAATATGCGGAACTACAATCTGGTAGAATGTATAATCAGCCAAGTGTGACCAGCGGTTTTACACCATTTAATCATAATGAGTTTGCTGCACAGATGACAGACCAATGGACTGAATATTGGTTTCCTATAGCCGAGATCGGTGGTCTTTCTCAAGCAAGTCCGCTAGGCGCTATATATGTAGAGCACTCTGAAAAAAATATTGAAGTTCATTTATCTGCTCTGAAAGATATTTGTACCGATATGGAAATTTACAATGACAGGCAATTATTGATGAAGATGCCTATAAAAGCTAAAATATTAACTCCTGAGTATTTTAATATACCTTTGCCTTTTGATATTCCGGAAGGAAAGCTCAGAATTATAATAGGGAATAAGGAATTGGTTTATTCAGAGATAAAAAATGATTATGAACTGAACCGTCCGAAAGAACTACCAGCTGATTTTGACTGGAATTCTACATATGGGCTTTATATGCAGGGTAAAGACTGGCTAAATCAGAAAATGTATGGAAATGCGGAAAAATATTTGAAAGCAGCTCTAGAGAAAGATGTATATTTTATTCCGGCATTGGTAAGCTTATCTTCATTGTATTATAAGAAAGGGATGTATCTTGATGCTTGTGAATTGGTAAAACGAGTGTTGAGTTTAGATACTTATCATGGAGAGGCCAACTATTTGTATGGATTATGTAGTCGTGCTATGGGAAATCTGGCAGATGCCAAAGATGGCTTTTCCGTGGCAACATTTTCTCCAGGTTTTCGTACGGCTGCTTATGAGCAGTTGGGTGAACTTTATATGAGAGAGGAAAATTGGGAAAAAGCTGAGCAATATGCATTAAAAAGTTTGGAGTATAATCAAATGAACTTATATGCGAAGCAGTTGCTGATTGTCCTTTACAGAAAAAGTAATCATGCGGAAAAAGCGTTGAGTGAAATAGAAAAAATGACAGAACAGTTGCCATTGCTACATTGGGTTCGATTTGAAGAGTATTTATTGGAAGCCTCGACTGCTGAAGAATTCAGTTCTCTTATTTGTAATGAGCTCTCTTTCGAGACTTATATGGAAATGGCTGTATGGTATGAGTCTATTGGCTGTCTGGATGAAGCTATTACACTTCTATCATTTGTAGATACTTATCCAATAGCTTTGTATCAGAAGGCCTATATATATCATTTGAAAGGGGATGAAAAGGGGGCAATGGTATTTTTGGATGAGGCTAATAAGAAGTCTCCTAAAATGGTGTTTCCTTTTCGTGCCCATACATTGAAAGTTTTGGAATGGGCAGCAGGTTTGTCTGATAATTGGAAAATAAGTTATTATCGTGGGCTGATTCAATGGAGTGTTGGCAATACATGTTGTGCTTTAAATTTATTGAATAGTTGCAAAGATGTTCCTGATTATGCTGCTTTTTATTTAAGTCGTGCTGAGTTGCGAAAGGATAAGTCTGGTTTGCCCGATTTGCTCATGGCTCAAAAACTTGATCAATCATGGAGAACACAGTACTATTTATAAATTATTATGTTGATCATGAGCAATGGGCAGAGGCTGTAAAAGTGGGAAGGAATGCTTATAAGAGATATCCAGATAACTATTATATTGGATTAAAATATGCAATGGCTCTTTGTGAGAGTGGACAGTATATGGCTAGTCTCAATTGTCTGAAGAAGTTACAGGTACTTCCTTATGAGGGATCGTATATTGGACGTGATATTTATCGCAGGGCTTGTCTGTATCAAGCTATGAAAGAATGGGAAGATGGTAGGTATGCCAAAATGTTAACAATGATAGAGAAAACACAAGAATGGCCGGAGAACTTGGGGGTAGGAAAGCCTGATGAGGAGTTGATAGATACTCGCTTGGAAGACTATATGGCAGCTATTGCGTATGTAGAACAAGGGCAAAGTATGCAAGCAGATAAATTGTTCTCTCAAATTGCAAGTAGCAATATGTCTGAAGCTTATTTTGACTCAAATAACCTTTTGGTTGTGCTGGCATTGCGTAACTTAGGAAAAGTTGACATGGCAGATAGTCTTGTGAATGAATGGAAAGTTAAACATGTACATAATGAAATAGCTCAGTGGTGTATATTGGTTTATAATAATGAAAAGAAAAAGGCAACAGAGATACTTAATAAGTATGAAGAAACGGAAGAAATTGCTCCATGGAATGTTGGTTATAGGGATTATAACTTTAAATTGATAAGAAAATTGAGTCGTATATTGAAAAAATAAAATTCTAACCTTGTTTATTATATAATAAGAATGCAATGTGTATTTTCGTAACTATATGTTTTTTGCTCTTTTTCTGGCTTATACCTATTTCTTTATATGCAGATAATGAGATTCATCTGACATTGATACCTCCTGCTATTGTAACGAATCAAGTTGATCTTGATATTCGTGGAGGAGTTGTAAATAAGAGCAGTCAAGAGCAAATGTATATTGTTTCATTGTATTGGAATAAAGAAGATGATGAACATCTGATATGTCGTTCTACTTTCAAACTTTTGCCCGGTCAGTCAAAGACTGTTTGTTCTATTGTAGATACAGAAAAGAGGATAGGCCAAAATCGAGTAATCTTTAAGGTTAAAAGTCAAAATAAGCTATATAGGAAAGTTAAGGATATTGAAATTTGTAAGTCCGATATTCGTTCTACTCAGAGACTTTCTGGTGCTTGGACTGGCATCTATCACTGGAGTGAGACTGAGGGAAAATATTGGAACAAAAAACTTCAGGAAATGACGGATAGCCATTGGGGCGAGATGGTGAGAGCCATGGATAAGTTGAATATGAATATTATCGTTATTCAGGAGGTTTTTCGCAATGAAGAATATGCAGGCAAACATTCTGTAAATGTCACAAATTATACTGGTAAAGCCTTTTATCCTTCAAATCTGTATCCGGGACGGATGGATATCAAGGCTGATGATCCTATTGAGGCTATATTGACAGAGGCAGATAGGAGAAATATAATGTATTTCTAGGAATTGGCATGTTTGCTTGGTTTGATTTTACTACTGAATCTCTAGAATGGCATAAACGAGTGGCTAAAGAGCTTTGGGAAAAGTATGGACATCACGAGTCCTTTTATGGGTTTTATATTTCGGAAGAGAGTGGAGGAGGGCTAGATAATTGGGAAAAGAGTCCGTTGATGAGAAAGAAGAGGAAGGAGGATATTGTAACCTTCTTTAAAGAGTTTAAGGCCTACTGTAATACTTTTGCACCAGGGAAACCTATGATGCTGGCTACCAATAGTTTTGATATTCCTAATGGAATGGATACTTATCCGGACTTATTGAAGCATCTGGATATATTATGTCCATTTGGATTTGCTAGAATGCCTAAAGAAGATTTAAAAGGACTTGAAGCTGCAAATTTATTACAAAAAGTATGTGATGAAGCGAAAGCTCATTTATGGTTTGATTTGGAGGCTTTTTTATTCAACCAGGATAATTCATTATATCCTCGGCCTATAGATGGAATCATTCAAGACTTAAATCAATTTGAGAATTTTGAGACTATTTTGTGTTATCAGTTTCCTGGTGTATTTAATGATCCGGAAATGTCTGTCTGTATAGGTGAAAAAGAGACAATTGATTTGTTTAACGGATACTTGGACTATTTGAACGAACAAAAAAAAGAAGGTAAAGACAAGATTGTTTCCGAAGTAAAGCCAATTACCGGTACATGGATAAATCTAGCTTATCAGGATGTACGTAATAAATATACCAATCTGCAATATTTTGACAATACTGACCCTGGAATGTGGGAACAGAAGGTGAAGGAATTATCAGATATGGGGATGGAATATTTAGTTTTTATGGCAGTAGCTAATGAAGGGGAAGCCTATTATCCTTCAAAACTAATGCCGTGGGCGTATTCTGAGAATAGAAAAAGCCCGGTGGATGCCATTATGGATGCGGCAGCTCGACTAGGCATGAAGGTTTTTATGAGTATTGGCTGGGCTAAAGACCAGGATGATAATTTACGCGATCCGGTGATTCAGCAAAGGCAATTGGATATGATGAAGGAGTTGGCGTCCATATATAGGACACATAAAGCGCTTTATGGATGGTATTTACCGGTTGAGGATTGCTTGTGTCCTATACTTTCTGAGCATGCTGTGAATGCGGTCAATGCTTTGGCAGAGCAGGCGCGTAGATTGACTCCGAATAAGAAAATTCTGATTTCTCCTTATGGCATGGTCGATTCTGATTTTGATGATCCGGAATATGAAAGGCGGTTGTCTAGGCTAAAGGTAGATGTCATAACCTATCAAGATGAAGTGGGATGTGTGAGGGAAAAGTTTCCTTTGGTCCGCTTGAAGGAAAACTGGCAAAAGCTGCGGACTATTCATGATAAACTGAATATTGCCTTATGGGCGAACTGTGAAACGTTTACGTGGGAAGATGAGCTTAACGACCGCACTTCTGCTTTGATTCCGGCTGCCTATTCACGCTTACTTTCTCAGCAAGCAGCAGCATCGGCAGCGGGAGTGGAGAATATTGTTTCTTTCATGTTTTGTGGCATCATTGAGAATCCGATGTCATCTTTTCAGTTAGGACAACCTATTTGGTCCAATTGTACTTTTCAGAACTATATGGATTGGAAGCGGGGTACGAGATATTGGAAATTGCTTGAAGCTTCTTTCCTTGATAAATTGGCTAATGGTGCGACACCTGAGATGATAAGGGACGAAAAGACTCCATCGGCATTATTGGATGGCTTGATTGCTGAGGAAAACACCGGAGACAGTTGTTGGATAATCTTTAATAAGGGATATCATGAGCTGCAGGTTGATTTGCAAAAGGAAATGGAGCTCCATGACGTTTTACTGCGTATGTTAAATTATAGGCCGGGAGGTATTAGACTGCCCTCGAAAGTCTATTTATATGCTTCACTAGATGGAGACTCGTATCGTTTATTATCTATTAAAGACACTCCTTCCTTCCAGAATGCCAAGCATGATGCCTGGATTGACGGAGTCTTGTTTGAAGGTATAGATGTCAATACCCGCTATCTCAAAGTTGCTTTTGAGGCAGATACGCCGGTGTATATGGATGAATTATTTGTTAATCCAGTAATCAGATAATAGGAAAGCCTCCCGATATTTTAGTGCATATTGGGAGGCCTTCTTTATTATCTCTATTTTTTTATCAGTCGAACAGACTCTTGAACTTCTTGAATATTTTCTCCTTAATCGAAGTATTTGGCTTGAAGTTATCCGATTCTTCCATCTCCTCCAATGCTCTCTTCTCATCCTTGCTCAGCGTTTCGGGTACATATACGCTGACATTTACCAGCAAATCTCCCGTGCCGTACCCGTTCACGTTGGGTAAACCTTTGCCGCGCAGGCGGAGTACTTTTCCCGGTTGCGTACCTGAGTCAATTTTTACTTTCACCTTTCCATCAATCGTGGGAATTTCTACCGCACCACCCAAGGCTGCTGTCGGGAAGCTGAGGAGCAGGTTGTAAATCAAGTCATTTTCATCGCGTATCAGGTTCGGGTCTTGCTCTTCCTCTACAAGAATCAGCAGGTCACCCGGTACACCGTTGTGCTTGCCTGCATTTCCTTTTCCGCCCATAGAGAGTTGCATACCTTCTGCAACACCTTTCGGGATTTTTACGGTTACTACTTCTTCACCGTATACAATACCTTCACCGGCACATTCCTTACACTTGTTTTTGATGATTTTGCCTTCACCGCCACAAGTCGGACAAGTGGTTCTTGTTTGCATGGTGCCGAGTATGGTTTGCTGGTTACGGATTACCGTGCCGCTGCCGTTACAAGTCGGGCAGGTTTCGGTGCCGCCGTCGCCTTCGGCTCCTGTACCATGACAGTGGGTACAAGGCACGTATTTCTTCAGCTTGAATTTCTTTTCCACACCGGTAGAGATTTCCTTGAGGTTCAGTTTTACCTTGACGCGCAAGTCCGAACCACGGTAACGGCGTTGTTGTGTGCCGCCACCTCCGCCGAAACCTCCAAAACCTCCAAAACCTCCTCCACTGTGTCCGCCAAAGATGTCACCGAACATGGAGAAGATGTCGTCCATGGACATGCCTCCACTGAAGCCGCCGAACGGACCACCATTACCGGCGGCACCACCCAGTCCGGCATGACCGAACTGATCGTAGCGGGCACGCTTGTCCGGATTGCTTAGTACGTCGTATGCTTCTGCCGCTTCCTTGAATTTCTCTTCGGCTGTTTTGTCGCCCGGATTCTTGTCCGGATGATATTGGATGGCTTTCTTGCGATAGGCTTTCTTTATTTCTTCTACCGTTGCTGTCTTTTCGACTTCCAATACTTCGTAGTAATCTCTTTTTTCCATACAGTTTTATGTTATTCTCCGACTACCACTTTGGCATGACGGATCACTTTGTCGTTTAGGATGTAACCGGTTTGTACACAGTCCAGAATTTTGCCTTTCAGTGCTTCATTGGGTGCCGGAATCACGGCGATGGCTTCGTGATAGTCTGTATCGAGCGGTTGTTCCTTTGTCTCTATTACCTTAACGCCGTTTTGTCCCAATACAGACATGAATTTGTTGTAGATCAGTTCAACGCCTTCTTTTACGGCGGCTACGTCGGTGGCTGTCTCCATGTTTTTGAGGGCGCGTTCAAAGTCATCCACAATGGGTAGGATACTGCTGATACTCTTTTCACCACCGTTCAGGATGAGTTCTGCTTTCTCCTTCATGGTACGTTTGCGGTAATTGTCAAACTCGGCAGACAAGCGCAGGTATTTGTCCTTCTGCTCTTCAATCTGTTCATTGGCCTTTTCCAGTTCCTGGGCGAGCTTTTCTTCTTCTGTCAGGGGAGCTTCGTTTTCTTGTGAAGTTTCTTGTCCGACAGTTTCTTCGTCACATTCGTTAGGAGTAGCTTGAGTTTTCAGCTCCTCTTCCTGGTTGTTTTCTTTTTCTTTCGGATTCATATTGTTATGCTTATTATTCTTGTAAAATGATTTAGCTTTCATTGCTGTTAAGGGTTTAAGTTAATACGATATTAGTGCTCCAGCAAAAACTTTGCCAAAACGGATATTTTTGCCGAAAACGCTGCAAAGGTAATACTTTTATGTCAGATTGACAGCGCTTCTCTGTGTCTATTCATGGAAAAATAACTATCTTTGCACTCGCAATTCGCAGACTAATAGGTATTAAATAGTAAATTGTAAATAAATAAATCGTAAATATAAAGATGATTACAGTCTCTAATGTCTCAGTACAGTTTGGTAAAAGAGTGTTGTTCAATGACGTAAACTTGAAGTTTACAAGTGGTAACTGTTATGGTATCATCGGTGCCAACGGCGCCGGAAAATCTACTTTCCTGAAAACGATTTCCGGGGAGCTGGACCCTACGACGGGCTCCATCATGCTGGCTCCGGGAGAGCGTCTTTCCGTTTTGAGCCAGGACCACTTCAAGTGGGATGCTTTTACGGTGATGGACACGGTGATGATGGGACACACGGTGTTGTGGGATATCATGAAGCAGCGTGAAGTGCTGTATGCCAAAGAGGATTTCACAGACGAGGATGGGCTGAAGGTTTCCGAATTGGAAGAGAAATTTGCCGAGTTGGACGGCTGGAATGCCGAAAGCGATGCTGCCGCCTTGTTGAGTGGTTTGGGTATCAAGGAAGACAAGCATTATCTGTTGATGGGTGAGTTGAACAACAAAGAAAAGGTGCGTGTCATGCTGGCGCAAGCTCTCTATGGAAATCCTGATAACTTGCTGCTGGACGAGCCTACCAATGACTTGGATATGGAGACCGTGACTTGGCTGGAAGAGTACCTCTCCAACTTTGAGCATACGGTGCTGGTGGTAAGCCACGACCGTCACTTCCTCGACTCCGTTTGTACGCATACGGTGGACATCGACTACGGAAAGATTAACCTCTTTGCCGGTAACTATAGCTTCTGGTACGAGTCCAGCCAGCTGGCGCTCCGTCAGCAGCAGAACCAGAAGGCAAAGGCCGAGGAGAAGAAGAAAGAGCTGGAAGAGTTTATCCGCCGATTCAGTGCCAATGTGGCAAAGAGCAAGCAGACTACCAGCCGCAAGAAGATGTTGGAGAAACTGAATGTAGAAGAAATCAAGCCGTCATCACGTAAGTATCCGGGCATCATCTTTACGCCCGAACGCGAACCGGGTAATCAGATTCTGGAAGTTTCCGGTTTGACGAAAACGCTGGAAGATGGTACGGTGCTGTTCCGCGACGTCAACTTCAACGTAGAGAAGGGAGACAAGATTGTATTCCTTTCGCACGACCCGCGTGCCATGACCGCCCTGTTCGAGATTATCAACGAGAATATGAAACCGGATGCAGGTACTTTCAACTGGGGTGTGACTATCACCACCGCTTACCTGCCGCTGGACAATACTGCATTCTTTAATACAGACCTGAATCTGGTGGACTGGTTGAGCCAGTTCGGTGAAGGCAATGAAGTCTATATGAAGAGCTTCCTGGGACGTATGCTGTTCTCCGGCGAGGAGGTGCTGAAGAAAGCAAGCGTATTGTCGGGAGGTGAGAAGATGCGTTGCATGATTGCACGTATGCAGCTGCGCAATGCCAATTGCTTGATTCTGGATACACCTACCAATCACCTCGACTTGGAGTCTATCCAGGCATTCAACAATAATCTAAAGACCTATAAAGGCAATATCCTTTTCTCATCCCACGACCACGAGTTCATTCAGACGGTTGCCAACCGTATCATCGAATTGACTCCGAACGGTATTATCGACAAGATGATGGAGTATGACGAATACATCACTTCAGACCACATCAAGGAGTTGCGTGCACGTATGTACGCAACAAAGTGATAACGGAAGCTAAGGACTAAATAAGCATATTTTAAATCGTTCCATCATGATGGAACGATTCTTCTTTCATATCTTTTTGGTTTAATAAAGGCTTGTGCGATATTGAAAAAAAGAAGAAGGTGTGTTAGAATGATTTTTAGCTATCATTCTGACACACCTTCTTTTGCTATTAAAAGAGTCTCTTTGTTCTTATTAAGGCGGGGAATAGTCTGAGTTATTGTTTCTCCTTATATATAATTTTGCCTTGGCTTTCGCCGAAAAGGTTGTCGCCTAGCGTGGTAATCTTATTCCCCGTGGCAAGCACATAGCGCAGGTTGTCGCATCCCATAAATGCTCCGTACTCAATGGCGGTTACACTGGCAGGAAGCACCAGCGTGCCGCACAAACGGCCGCAGCCACTGAATGCACGCTGTCCAATGCTTCTAAGCTCTTGCGGGAGCCGTACGTTCAGCAGATACTTCTTTTGGGTGAAAGTATAGTCGGGAATTGCAGTGGCATTACTGTTGGTCATGTCGATGGAAACCAGATTGGGCATATAGTCGCGTATCAATGTGAAGTCGGCTTCGTCCATTTTTCCTTCAACGGTCAGAAAGTTAACGTCTTTGGGCTGAAATCCGGCTCTTAACAGTTCGCTGGCAAGGCTGCCCATTTTACCAATCTGCACATTTACTGTCAGTGGTTCTCCTTCAATGAATGCAAAGGTTTCCCATTTCTTTTTGGTACGATAGGAGTCACTGCATCCCAATGGAACAAATATGGCTGTAACGCTATCGGCCAATGCTTCGGACAACAGATTGGGAGCCGTTTTCTTCCGTATCTGGCATATCTTGAGATTTTTGCATCCCTTAAAGGCAGCATCTTCGATGTTCTTGGTCTTGTCGGAAAGGATAATCCTGGTCAGCGTCTCCTTACCTACAAATGTACTGTCGTCCATTTGCTTGCAGAAGGCATATGCCGGAATGCAATTGGCAGGATATACATAAAAACGGTTTGGATAAGTCCCGTTCTTGCCTGCATACATGCTGATGGAGGCATTGGAAATGTCCAGCAGTTGCAGGTTTTTGAATTCATCCCGTAGATGCCTGAAATCTACGGCATTCAGCTTGCCCTGCAGGGTCAGTTGGGTGATTTCATTGGCTTCCGCTTCTGTCATCAGTTCCACCAGGGTACCAGGTTTGGCCACGTAGTATCTTTTGGATTTTTGTGCCGAGGCATTCAGCATTAACGCCAGTCCGGCAACGGCTAAAAGTATTTTTCTTAGTTTCATGTTTGTCGATTCCAGATTGATTTTTCAAATATAAGAAGAAACCGGCAGGAATACATGAAGTTTTTTCTTTTTATTATTATTTTTGTCGGATATTAATCAAAATGAGATACAAATGGAGACGGAAGAAACGGTGAAGGAAGAGTGTGTTGCTATGAGTAAAACAAAACGTATTTGGCTGGCATTCGTTGATATAGTACTGTTTACTGTACTTTTTATGATTTTTCTGTTTTTGTTTGCCATACCTTTTGCGATTGCTTTCCCTGAGTTGAAGACACAAGCTGGTGGGATGAGCGTCTATTTAATGATGTTGAATGAAGTCTTGATGTTGGCCAGTGGGCTTATTGCCGCTTGTATGGTGCTGGGTTTCAGGAAGCTTCCTTTTTCGGGCTTGGGCTTGTCTTTGAAGGGATGGGGCAGAAGCCTGCTGAACGGAGCTTTGTTTGTCGTGTTCTTGTATGTAGTTGGTTTTGGCTTGTCTTTATTGTTGGGGGCTGTGGAAGTGGCAGGGGTCTTGTTTTCTCCCATTTCGTTGTTGTCGAGTCTTTTGCTTTATTTTTTAGTGGCAGTTACGGAAGAAGTTATTGGACGCGGTTTCATTTTAGGGCGTATGCTGGATGGAGGCGTCAATAAGTTTGTGGCATTGCTTATCTCTGCGGTGTTATTTTCGTTGATGCATCTTTTCAATCCCAGCTTTGCCTTCGTCCCGTTTTTGAATATCATGCTGGCGGGTTGTTTCTTGGGAGCTTCCTATATATACACGCGTAACCTCTGTTTCCCCATTGCCTTGCATTGGTTCTGGAACTGGATTCAAGGTTCTGTTTTGGGATATAAAGTCAGTGGAAATGAATTTAGCAATAAGAATCTGCTGATTCTTCACTTTCCGGAAGAAAATCTGATAAATGGAGGAACTTTCGGGTTCGAAGGCTCTATTCTGTGTTCACTACTTTTAGTGCTTGGTACAGTAATTATCTTAAGACACTATTATAAGGGATTAGTGATTAGGGATTAATGATTAATACGGAAACCATTAACCACTAACCATTAATCACTAATCCCTAATCACTAATTCTGTTCCACTCCTTTCATTGTCAGCTGTATGCGTTTCCGGTCCATATCTATGCTGAGTACCTTTACGCGTATATGCTGGTGAATGGACACTACTTCATTAGGGTCTGATATGAATCTGTCGGCGAGTTGGGAGAGGTGTACCAGTCCGTTTTCCTTGATGCCTATGTCGACAAATGCGCCGAAGTTGGTGATGTTTCCTACGATGCCGGGCAATTCCATGCCTTCGCGCAGGTCGCTGATGGTGCGCACGTTCTTGTCAAATTCAAATATCTTTATCGGTCCGCGTGGGTCACGTCCGGGCTTGTCCAGCTCTTGCAGGATGTCTTTCAGTGTCGGCATGCCCACGGTGGGGGAGAGGTAGCGTTCGGGATTAATCTTCAGACGCAGCTCCCAGCTGGCTATCAGCTCGGCTACGCTGCAACCCAAGTCCTTTGCCATTTGTTCTACGATACAATAGCTTTCCGGGTGTACGGCAGTATTGTCCAGCGGATTCTTTGCCTGCGGAATGCGTAGGAAGCCGGCACATTGCTCAAACGCCTTGGCACCCATACGAGGTACTTTCATCAGTTCCTTGCGCGAGGTGAAGGCACCGTTTTCGGCACGATAGTTCACAATGTTCTGTGCCAGTTGCGGCCCCAATCCCGAGATGTAGGTCAGCAGATGGCTGCTTGCGGTGTTCAGGTTGACACCTACCAAGTTTACACAGTTTTCTACGGTCTGGTCCAATGATTTTTTCAGCTTGGTTTGGTCCACATCATGCTGGTATTGCCCCACACCAATAGATTTCGGGTCAATCTTTACCAACTCTGCCAGCGGGTCCATCAGTCGTCTGCCTATGGACACAGCACCGCGTACGGTGACGTCGTAGTCGGGAAACTCGTCCCGTGCGATTTTAGAGGCCGAATAGATGGAAGCTCCCTGCTCGCTGACGATGAATATCTGTATGTCGCGGTTGAAGCGCTGATGTTTCAAGAACTCCTCCGTTTCGCGGCTGGCAGTTCCGTTACCTATGGCTACGGCATCTATCTTATAAGACTCTATCATCATTTGCAGCTTGGCAAATGCCTCTTTCTGCTTGCTGACCGGAGGGTGGGGGTAGATGTTCTCATTGTGGAGCAGATTTCCTTGTGCATCGAGGCACACAACTTTACAACCCGTACGAAATCCGGGGTCTATACCCATCACACGCTTTTGCCCCAGTGGTGAAGCCAGCAACAACTGACGGAGGTTTTCGGCAAATACCTTGATGGCTTCCTCATCAGCACGCTCTTTGCTTTGCGTGGCAAATTCCGTCTCTATGGATGGCTTCAATAGGCGTTTGTAGGAATCCTGCACGGCTTCTGCCACTTGCTGTCCGCAGGCGTTGTTGCTTCGCACGAATTGGCGTTCCAGCCGTTCCACGCACTCCTCATCGTCCGGGCTGATGCTGACTTTCAGCAGGCCTTCCGCTTCGGCACGCCGGATGGCGAGCAGGCGGTGGGAGCTGCATCGCTTCAACGATTCGGAGCAGTCGAAGTAGTCACGGTATTTGGTCGCTTCCTCTTCTTTGCCTTTCACCACTTTGGCGGTCAGTATGCCTTGGCGGGCAAATGCGTTTCGCACGCTGTTTCGGGCACGTTCGTCTTCGCTAACATGCTCGGCTATGATGTCACGGGCACCTTTCAGTGCATCTTCCACGTTCTTCACGTCTCCTTTCACATAACCGGCGGCGCGTTCCTCCGGATGGGGCTCACGTTGCAGCATCAGCAGGGTGGCGAGGGGTTCCAGTCCTTTTTGGCGGGCTGCTTCGGCACGTGTTTTCCGTTTGGGTTTGTAGGGAAGGTAGATGTCCTCCAGTAGGGTGTTGTCCCAGGTCTCCTCGATACGCTTCTGAAGTTCGGCGGTCAGTTTGCCTTGTTCCTGTATGGTGTTGAGGATGGTTTCTTTACGTTTGGCTGTTTCGCTCAGCTTTTCGTAATGGGTCTTTATGGATTCAATCTGCACTTCGTCCAGTCCTCCCGTCACTTCCTTTCGGTAGCGGCTGATGAAAGGAATTGTCGCTCCATCTTCCAGCAGGCCGAGGGTCTGGCTTATTTGTCTTTCTGATATGCCGAGAGCGGCAGATATCATTTGATGAAAATCTTGTATCATTTTGTATCTCATTTTATAATAGGTGCCAAAAGTACAAAAAACAATTGTTGTTTTTTCTTTAGGTTCCAACTTTTATCTATATTTGTCAAAGCTATGGAGCAATTAAACGAATCAATCAATTGAAACACATATATCGTACAATATTACCATGCGTGGTAGCGCTTTTCTGCTGCCTTTTGCCTGCTTTCTCGATTACGGGAGAGCATCCGGTATTGATTATCAGTTCCTATAATCCGGATGCCGGTCGGACTTCCAGCAATATCTCTGACTTTATGGAGGAATTCCAACGTTTAGGAGGGACGAATACCGTTGCATTGGAAAACATGAATTGCAAAAGTTTTTCCGAAGCTCCTTTTTGGGAAAAGAGAATGGCAGGGCTATTATCCAAATACCAGAATGATAAAAGTCCGGCATTGATTGTTCTTATTGGGCAGGAAGCTTGGGCTGCCTACCTTTCTTTGGAAGACTCTGTACGCGGCAATACTCCGGTAGTGAGTGCGCTATCCAGCCGGAACGCCATATTGTTGCCGGGAGATACCATCGATTTGAAGACTTGGATGCCTGAATCCGTAGATTTTTTCACGGATTTTCCGGATTCGCCTATCAAGGCCGGCTTCGTTTATGAGTATGATGTGGAGGCGAATATCAACATGGTAAAGCAGATGTATCCTGACACCGAGAATATCGCTTTTATATCAGACAACAGTTATGGTGGTGTTGCTATGCAAGCTTATGTAGTGAAGGAAATGAAGAAATTTCCCGAATTGGATCTGATACTGCTTGACGGACGTGTCAATACAATATATACTATTTGTGATAGGTTGCATGAACTGCCGGAACATACGGCAGTATTAATGGGGACGTGGCGCGTGGATATGAATGATGGCTATTTTATGCGTAATGCTACTTATGCCATGATGGAAGCTGCTCCAGCCTTGCCCACATTCTCTTTGAGTTCTGCCGGTTTGGGATACTGGGCTGTGGCAGGCATCGTTCCTGCCTACCGTGCTTTGGGCAAGGAGATGGCAAGGCAATCTTATCGTCTGCTGACTGACCCGCAGGATGGGAATACTCATATGGAAGTCATTCCGAATGAGACCATACTGGACGGCAAGCTTGTGAAGGAAAAGAAACTGAATATCACCGGCCTTCCGCAGCCGGTAAAGATGCTGAACGTAACCCCTTCTTTCTACGAACAGTACAAGTATCATATCTGGTCTGTCGGTGCTGTTCTGTTGGTGCTGTTGGGCGGTTTGTTCGTTTCCCTTTACTTTTATTATCATACAAAGAAGTTGAAGGATGAACTGGAGGTATCCGAAGGTGCCTTGCGCGAGGCGAAGGAGCGTGCTGAAGAATCCAGCCGCCTGAAGAGTGCTTTCCTTGCCAATATGAGCCACGAAATCCGTACCCCATTGAATGCGATTGTAGGCTTCTCGGACGTGCTGTCTGCCGGAGGAGCCTCGGAGGAAGAACAGCGTGGCTATTTCGAGATTATCAAGACCAACTCTGATTTGCTGCTTCGGCTGATTAATGATATATTGGATGTGTCCCGTTTGGAGGCCGATCGCGTCAGCCTTTCTTTGGAGAGCTGCAATGTTGTGCAGATATGCCAGCAGGTAGTAGCTTCCGTGGCCCAGGCACGAAGGTCGACCAATCAATTTCTGTTTGACTGCAATCGTGAGGCGGTGGAAATGCGGACGGATGTGCAGCGTCTACAGCAGGTTGTGATAAATCTGCTTTCCAATGCGGACAAGTTTACGAAGGAAGGCACGATAACCTTGAAGCTGGAACTGGATACGGCAGGGAATGCAGCAGTGTTTTCGGTGACCGACACCGGTTGCGGTATTCCTTTGGACAAACAGAAACGGGTGTTCGAGCGTTTCGAAAAACTGAACGAATATGTGCAGGGAACCGGTTTGGGCTTGTCCATCTGTAAGCTGACCGTCGAGAAGTGGGGTGGTGAGATTTGGATAGATCCTGCCTATACGGATGGAGCGCGGTTTATATTTACCCATCCCATGAACTTATAAGGACCGACAAGAAATAAGGATATATAATGAAAAGATTTAGTTGTTTTTTTATCTGGATTTTTGTCCTGGCAAGCATACTTCCTGCGCAGGAAAGAGAGGTGAAGCTGAAAGTCGTGCAGACCAGTGATGTGCATGGAAACTATTATCCCTACGATTTTATACGCCGCCGGGAGGCAACCGGCAGCCTGGCATGTGTGCATGCTTTGGTGCAAAAGGAACGTGAGGCTTATGGCGAAAACCTGATTCTGTTGGACAATGGCGACATTCTGCAGGGACAGCCCACTGCCTATTATTATAATTACATGGATACCGTTGCCCCCCATCTGGCAGCGGAGATGATGAATTTCATGGGGTATGATGCCGGCAATATGGGCAACCATGATGTAGAGACCGGCCGTGCTGTTTTCGACCGTTGGGCAGGTGACTGCCGTTTCCCGATATTGGGTGCCAATATTGTGGATATTGCTACTGAAGAACCCCATTTCAGGCCCTATGAGGTGCTGGAACGTGAAGGAGTGAAAATTGTAGTTCTCGGTATGATTACTCCTGCCATCCCCGTATGGCTTTCAGAGAATCTGTGGAAAGGATTGCGTTTCGACGATATGGAGGAGACTGCCCGCAAATGGATGAAGATTATCCGTGAGCAGGAAAAGCCGGATTTGGTTATCGGTATGTTCCATGCCGGTCAGGATGCCCAGCTGATGGGAGGCAAGTATCGCGAAAACGCTTCGGTGGAAGTGGCATGCAACGTGCCGGGATTCGATATTGTCCTGATGGGGCACGACCATGCGCGCGAATGCAAGAGGGTATGCAATATGGTCGGTGACTCGGTACTGGTAATGGACCCTGCCAGTAACGGTGTTGTTGTAAGTAATGTGGACATAACCTTGAAATTGCGTGATGGTAAAGTTATAGACAAGAAGATAGACGGCATACTGTCCGATACGCAAGACTACGGCGTCAGCGAAGAGTTCATGCAGCGCTTTGCCCCCGAATATGCAGCTGTGCAGAATTTTGTTTCCAAGAAAATAGGTTCTTTTACCGAGACCATCTCCACACGTCCTGCCTATTTCGGCTCTTCCGCTTTTATAGACCTTATCCATGAATTGCAGTTGGCAATCAGCGGGGCGGATATTTCTTTTGCGGCTCCCTTGTCCTATGACACGGAAATCCGCAAGGGAGACATTTTTGTGAACGATATGTTCAATCTGTATAAGTACGAAAATATGCTTTACACCATGCGTCTGACGGGAAAGGAGATACGCGATGCCTTGGAGATGTCGTATGATTTGTGGACCAATCGGATGAAGTTTCCGGACGACCATATCCTTCTCTTCCGTGAGAAGCTCCGCGAAGGTGCTACGGATAGGGCCTCATTCAAGAATTTCAGCTTCAACTTCGATTCTGCGGCGGGTATTATCTACACGGTGGATGTGACCAAGCCGGATGGGGAGAAGGTAGCCATTCTCAGTATGGCAGACGGTACTCCGTTCGATATGGATAAAATGTATAAGGTAGCGGTGAATTCTTATCGCGGAAACGGTGGCGGCGAATTGCTGACAAAGGGGGCCGGCATCTCGCAGGATGAATTGAAGGAACGCATCATCCACTCTACGGATAAGGACTTACGCTATTATCTGATGCAGTACATTGAGCAGAAGAAGGTGATTGAACCGCGTACGCTGAATCAGTGGAAGTTTATTCCCGAAGAGTGGGCGGCTCCGGCTTCCAAGCGTGATTATGAGTTCTTGTTTGGCAAAGTTAAAGAATAATTCACTATCTTTGCGGCTCAAAATCTATAGTATAAGTTTTTGGACGTGAAGCAGAAGAAAAAAATTATAGGTGCATTGAGCTTGCTGGTACTGTTTATCATGTACCAGGCAAGTATCACTGCGTTCACTCACGTCCATTATGTGAATGGGGTGATGATAACGCACTCGCACCCTTTTCATGGCACACACTCTCACTCTCAGACTTCCCTTCTGGTTATCGGGCATCTGTCGGTATTCCACTCTTCCGGGGTGGATGTGTATGAGGTTCAGCACCCGATGCGTCCTTTGCTGTCCATGCTCAGAGCCAAACCGGCAACGCCTACTGTAAAGGGGGAAGTTATACGTACTCTTTCCTTCGCGCTCCTCCCGCTCTTTTTTCATAGTCATTAGGTTTAAAAACGCCTGGATTTTTTGCATGTAGATACCAGGTGTTTTAGTCTCGAATGTCCGGTATTTCAGTGAAAGAAGTGCGGTATGTCGGATTATTATCTTTTTTCAGACTTGAATTATTTTTTTATTTAGAGCGCTAATTTGATGAAACAATACATTTTGGCGTTGGTACTTGCAGTGGTAAGTGCCAGCGTAGCTTTTGCCGTAAATCCTATAAAAGAAGGCAATATGATTTCCGGCCATGTGATAGTGAAAGGTACGGAGGAAAATATACCGTATGCCACGGTTTTGATTATCGGCAGCGGTCAGGGAACGGTTTCCAATGAAGAAGGACAATTTGAGTTCCGCAAGCTTCCGGCGGGAAAATACAAGCTCCGTGTGTCTGCCGTGGGCTATAAGCCCCAAGAGAAGGAAGTGACGGTGAGCAAGGACTTTACTGCCGTCATACATTTCCCGATGGAAGAGGAGAGTTTTATGACCGATGAAGTGGTGGTATCTGCCAACCGCAACGAGGTAAGCCGCAAGGCAGCTCCGGTAGTCGTGAATGTGATGAGTACCAAATTGTTCGAGATGGTCAACTCCACCGACCTTGCCAAGACACTGAACTACCAGTCGGGCTTGCGTGTGGAGAACAACTGCCAGAACTGTGGTTTCCCCCAGGTGCGCATCAATGGCTTGGAAGGTCCGTATTCGCAGATATTGATAAACAGCCGTCCCATCATCAGTGCATTGAGCGGTGTGTACGGATTGGAGCAAATCCCCGTGAACATGATTGAACGGGTAGAAGTGGTGCGTGGTGGAGGCTCTGCCTTGTTTGGAGCTAATGCTGTGGGAGGCACCATCAACATCATAACCAAAGATCCCATCAACAATTCCTTCCAGGTATCGAGTATGTTCTCCAATATGGACGGCAAGTCCTGGGAGCAATATATGGGTGGCAATGTATCGCTGGTTGCCAAAGATAACTCCTACGGCATTGCCCTTTATGAGAGTTACCGCAACCGTAACCCCTACGACCGCGATGGCGATGGCTTTTCCGAGCTGGGCAAGCTGAACATGAATACCTTCGGTTTCCGTGCCTATTACCGTCCTACGCATTTCAGCCGCATCAATCTGGAATACCATACTACTAACGAACTTCGTCGCGGAGGTAATAAATTTGATTTGCAGCCGCATGAGACGGACATTACCGAGCAGACCAAGCATATCATCAATAGCGGAGGCGTGAGCTACGATTTATTCTGGAAAGAGTACAAGCATAAGATTTCAGCTTACACCTCCATCCAGCACACCGATCGCAACAGTTACTATGGTGCCCAAAAGGACATGAATGCCTACGGCAAGACGAAAGACTTGACTTGGGTTGCCGGTGGCATGTATGTAGGCAATATGGACAACTGTTTCTTTGCTCCCGCTACCTTCACCAGCGGACTGGAATATCAGAACAACTCCCTGCATGACATTATGACCGGCTATCATCGTGACATGGAGCAGGATGTCCGCATTGCCAGTGCTTTCGTGCAGAATGAGTGGAAAATGAATGTACTGACCATGTTGGTCGGCGCCCGTCTGGACAAGCACAACCTGATTGACAAGCTTATTTTCAGTCCTCGCGTCAACCTGCTCTACAAGCCGACAGATGATTTTCAGGCACGCTTGACTTATTCTACCGGTTTCCGTGCTCCGCAGGCATACGATGAGGACTTGCACGTAACGGCAGTAGGCGGTAAGGGTGTCCAAATCAAACTGTCCGACAATCTGCGTGAAGAGCGTTCCAACAGTTACAGCGGTTCGGTAGACTGGACTGCCCATTTGGGGCACTGGCAGGCAAACATTCTGGTGGAAGGTTTCTATACAGACCTGCGCCATGTCTTTGTGCTCGAAGATATCGGCAAGAACGAAGTAGGGGATGTTATTAAGGAGCGCCGCAACGGAAACGGTGCACGTGTATATGGTGCCAATCTGGATGCGAGGATTGCCCATGGTAAGGAGGCGCAGTTCCAACTCGGATTTACGGCACAGCGCAGCCGCTATACCCATGAGGAAGCTTGGACAAAGGTGGACGGAAAAGACCTTACCACTAAGCGCATGCCCCGTACACCGGATTATTACGGGTACTTCACTTTCTCTTCCGCACCGGTAAAGAATTTTGATTTCTCTCTTTCCGGCACTTATACGGGAAAGATGATTGTTCCGCACTACGCACCGGAAGATGCTCCCGAGGGTGCCTTCTGTAATATCACTTCAGACCGCATGGAGCATACTCCCCAATTCCTGGACCTGAATGTGAAGTTGAACTATACTTTTGTGCTTCACGACCATATCAAGCTTCAGTTGAATACGGGTGTACAGAATATTTTCAACAGTTTCCAGAAAGACCTGGATAAAGGGGAATTCCGCGATGCGGGTTATTTCTACGGACCGACGCAACCGAGAACCTTTTTTATCGGTTTCAAGATAATGAACTAAAAGTTTCCATTTAAGAATTTTTAGAGCTAAATTCCGCAAAATAGTCCTACATTTGTCGCCAAAGCACAAAAACCATGGATACTAAGAGAATACGGAATGTAGACATTTCCCAGATACATCATTTGCCGATGATTGATTTCATCGGCAATGATTTTGCTATTTTTAATGATATCAAGGACATGCCTTTGAGCTCTTATCCCACCCGTTTGAATGCTGCTTGCCTGACTGTCTGCTTGAAAGGGTGGTGCAAACTGGAACTCAACCTGCAGCAATGTGAAATGCGGGAAGGTATGTTGGGTATTATTCTTCCCGACCAGATTGTTCTGCAGCGCGAGCGTTCCGATGATTTTTCCGGTCTTTTCATTGCTGTCTCAAGGGATTTTATGGATATGGTGATACCTACCATGCAACAGCTTTTCCCTATGTTTTTCATGATTAAGGAGCGGCCCTTCGTTCACATCACTCCGGAGGAATCCCAATCGTTTCAGGAGTATCACTCTTTTCTTTGGAGCAAGGTGAAGCTGAAAGACAATCCTTTCCGTAAGGAAATCACTCAGGGGTTGCTGTTGGCCCTTTTTTATGAGATATATAATATCTATCAAGGACATGTCATCCAGGAACGCATTCCCAAAAGCAGGAAGGAAGACTTGTTCGAGCGCTTTATCCGTGCTATTTCCGAGTCCTATAAGGAAGAGCGCAGTGTGTCCTACTATGCTGATAAGATGTTCCTCACTGCCAAGCACCTTTCCACCGTAGTGAAGGAAATCAGCGGAAAGACGGCGGGCGAATGGATTGACAGTCTCGTCGTTTTGGAAGCCAAAGCCTTGTTGAAGTCTTCCGAGCTGAGCATTCAGGAAATTGCAGACGAGCTGCACTTTGCCAACCAGTCGTTCTTTGGCAAGTATTTCAAGCATCACACCGGTATGTCACCTAAAGAATATCGCCGGCAATAGGTTCAATGTGACGGAATAATGTTTATTTTTGCGGTAAAGATTTACCCCCAAAATAAACTATCATGGAAAAAAGAGAAATTGACCTTACTGTTTCCTGCTATGGAAAGGTGAAAGGAGTGAAGTATGACGTTGTCATCCTACCTTGGGGAGCTACGGAGCCCCATAATCTGCATCTGCCTTATCTCACTGATTGTATTCTGCCGCATGATATTGCCGTAGATGCGGCTGCACTGGCTTTGCAGAATTCCGGTGTACGCTGTATGGTGATGCCTCCCGTACCTTTCGGTGCACACAATCCGGGGCAGCGCGAACTTCCGTTCTGCATCCATACCCGCTATTCCACCCAGCAGGCCATTCTGGAAGACATAGTTGCTTCCCTCTATGCACAAGGCATGCGTAAGCTGATTATTCTCAGCGGTCATGGCGGCAACAACTTCAAGGGAATGATTCGTGACCTGGCGTTTGTGTATCCCGATTTTCTGATTATCGCTGCCGACTGGTTCAGCATCGTCCCTCCCAAAGACTACTTTGAGGCTGTTGTCGACGACCATGCCGGCGAGTCTGAGACTTCCGTCATGATGCATTACCATCCCGAGCTGGTGAATCTGGCTGAGGCCGGTGACGGAGAGTCCCAACCGTTTGCCATTCCTTCCTTGAATGAAAAGGTTGGCTGGGCTCCCCGCCATTGGGATAAGGCTACAGTCGACAGCGGGGTAGGGAACCCCAAAAAAGCTTCTGCCGAGAAAGGAGAACGTTATATGAAACCGGTGGTGGAAAAGTTGGCGAAACTCTTTACGGAAGTCGGCCTGGGAAGTCTGTATTGATGTACTTGGCTTCCGGCTATATATAAAAATAGGCAATAACCGTTGTGGATATTGCCTATTTTTTTAGTGCACCCTAAAAACTAATCTCTTTACTCTTATAAAAACTAATCTTTCTCTATTTCGAGTACAAAATTAGAAGGTTTTTGCGGGTTATGAATTGACATAAGTCAAAAATCTCATTCGGATATTATTTTTTCAAACGTGCCCAAAAGCCCTTCTTTTTCTGCCGGACCGGTTCACTGTTTTCGCGGAACAGTTCTTCGTAGGTCACTCCGTCATGTATCATGCGGTAGATGCTTCCCCAGTCAGGCAGTCCACCTAGGTTGCGGTCATCGATAAAGAGATCGGCTTTTACTTTGCGTGAAAAACCGGTGTGTGCGATGTCTTCTTCCGGATAGTCCCGGTTGACGGCATAGAATTCCACACCCCGTTCCCTGCACCATTCCACAGCTTCCTCCAGGAGCTTCCCTTCACGTACCGACCATAAAATCAGCCGGTGACGCTCGTTTATCAGCATCTTCAGCGTAGCGGTGGCAAAGGGAATTTCTTCTCCTATCTGGGGATAGCGGTGTTCTACAATGGTACCGTCAAAATCAACGGCTATGGTCATAAATGAATAGTTTTTATTGGTTTCAGACTGCGGAGAAAATTATCCTTGACCGCCTGTGGTGCCGCCAGAGTGCTGGCTGACCGGATTGTTTGAATATTCTTCCTGATGTCCCGTGTAGCTTTTCAGCTCTACTTTTACGTCTTTGCTCTGGTTGCCTACCACTACTTTAAAGGTATATGTTTTCACGCGTACCATGCGCTTGCTGCCATACAGCAGTACATGGTTGCCACTGACACTTGCAGTCAGCTTTTGTTCAATTTCATAAGAACCGTTCGTACCTCCCTCTTCAGTTTCAATGTAGTTGTTGATGTATGTGGCCAGTGCATCGGATGCTCCTGCAGCTTTCAGCGCTTCAGCCGGAGAAACGGTATAGTCCCATCCGTTCTTGATTTTAAGGGTCAGGGTGATGTTTTCCAGCGCATCGTAATCTCTGTTCTCAATCTTGATTATCTCGGCTTTTCCATTCACTTCGTTGTAGCCGTCTGCTACACTGGCGGCAGCTTGTTTGGTAAATTTCACTCTAGGTGAATATTTGCCGGCTATCTTCTCGCCTTGCGGAATGGTAATGATGTAATTGTTATTGTTGAATCCTACGGTTTTAGCAGCGGCTCTGGTTGCAGGTGCCTCGCTGGATTCCACTTCCATGTTTTCCGGATCAAAATAGCCCAGGTTGGCATCAGTCGACGGATTGGGAATGGCAATGATGATATCTTCCTTGGCAACAGCGTCAGCCGGCTCTGTCTTGATGGCTACGTTATTTACAGAAGCCTTTGATGCTTCCGGTTGTGTGGAAGTTGCCGGATTGGCCTCACGTGCCTCTTCAAACACGACGGCTGCAATCTTGGTGTTTTCTTCCGTACCTCCGGTGGGTATGTTGATGGTGGCGGCATTCTCCTTTTCCGGATTTTCTATTTTCGGAGCCTCAATGGTGCTTCCGTCAGCCTCCTGCATCTCGCCGAATTCTATGGTTGTTGACATTTTTACATTTACCACCATCAAGCTGTGGTTGGCTGTTCCGTCTGTAAATTCTGCTGTGGCCTCGTAGTCATCATGTCCTTCAGCTGTTACGGTGAGCGTGTAGATGCCGGTTTTGTTCACAGTCAGTGAGTATACGCCTTTTGCATCGGTTGTGGCAGAGTATTCGCCGCTTTTTACGGTGGCTCCTGCCAATGGACCGTTGGCATCGGTAATGGTACCTGCAATGTAGTAGGCTGTTTGACTTCTTAGCGGGTCTTCCACTTCTTCATACTTCTTGTCGTCATCGTGGCAAGATGTAAGGACTGTTGTGCTGAAGGTCATTGCAAACATCAATGCACCTCCTAAAAATAAACTTTTCTTTTTCATAATTTTCGTCATTTGATAAAACTAATCTGTTTAAATTATACTTATTTCGATTTTTCTTTTTGCAGTTCCTTTATAAGGAAATAGCGTATATAGTCCGGCTGGTAGAAGTTGCTGCTTCGGTTTTCGTTAGGGCGTGTACTGTAACTTTTTCCCAGTTGTTTTTCTATGTACTCTCCATCTGCCACCATGCCGTATGCCCATGCAAAGTAGTCAGCCGGTTTTACTCTGAAGAATCCTTTTCTACTCCATTTTTTTCCCGGCAGGGGGATGGCAAAATGAAATCCTCCGTTTATCTCTCCGTCTGTACAAAGGGCATACAAGCCGATGGCATACTCTCCGAAGTGCCGCGTACAGTCTCCTCTCACTCCATAATCACCGTAAATATATCTTCCTGCTTTCAAGTCGAACTGCAAGTTGAGGCGTGGTTCGTAGTACGAAGCATTCAGTGAGGCATTGATACGCTGTTTTCTGCCTATATACCAGCTGTCTTCCCGGGTGATGGCGGAAAAACCGGTGGAGCCTGCCGTTCCGCCCAGTTCCCAACGTCCGTTGTTGGTGCGGTATTTTATTTCCAGTTGTGCACCATATCTGTTGTTGGTGAAGTTACCCACCGTCATTTTCCCGAAGATGTTGTGCCTGAAGCGTACATCCTGCGATAGAGCTATGATTCCCGGTCTTATCCGTTTCATCTCTCCACTCAGATTGGTGGCTACGGGCAGTATCACTTGTGCGGTCATTTTCCCACCTTTCCATAGAGCCATTTCCACTGCCGGATTCAGGTTGATGGCATACGTATACAGTTCGTCAAACGTATTGTTCTCTAAAAACAAATCGGGGTATATCACCAAATCCATCTTCCAGGCAGACGGTGCTTCTTCCTGACCGGCATTTTTCAATGCTTTCATGGCCGCATCCGTATCTACCGTAATTCCCATTTGCTGATATACTTGTATCAGGCTGATTTCTCCGTTTCTGTATGCTTCCGTCAATGTATCCGGCAGATTGATGCAAAGCCTGGGAATCCGGTTTTCCAGTACCACCAATTGCAAATCTCCTTCCGTCTTGCTTCTCAAGCAGGTATCTATGGCTTTGCCCACTCCGGTGTAGGTACTTCTATATACGTTGTTCTCAAAACTTACAGTGGTCATTCCCGGTGTCTGTGCACATCGGATGTTTTCCATTCCGATAGCTTTCAAGCTCTCTGTCACTTGGGCATCCACCGTTGCAGAAATACTACAGAACCATACTGCCAGTATCCACTTCAAACCGCTTTTTCTCTTGTTTTTCATCCTACTCTCCAATCCCTAATCCTTCATCCCTTATCTCTCTCTTAGTGCAACAACCTGCATTCATACCGTATTCCTCCCGATATGCTGTTGAATTCTCTGGTAAACACATGGATGGAGAGATGCCTCCATAATCTGGCGGCGGCTCCCACATTGAAACCTTCCGAATCATATTCGGCCATGACAGTCATTTCCCGGCAGAAAGCAGGGGAGTAGCTGATGCCTCCGAAAGGACCGTCTTGTATACTGTGTTTGTTCAGTGGCAGGGAATATCCGGCAGTCAGTGCTAGTCGGTCTCCTTTTGTGATGGAGAAGCCTTTGGTCAGTACGCCATATATGGTTGCAAAGTAGTTGGTTCCAGTGTCTTTGAAAGGGTCATTGGTACCTATGACTATTGCCGGATGATATTTTCCTTCCTTTATCGGACGTATACGTGCAGATAAAGAACGGTCTTGCTGGAAATATCCTTTCTTACCGTCATACCGGGTGGTTTTCAATAGCGTACACCGATAACTCAACTCCAGAAAAGATAAGAATGTGATGTTAACGAAATAATTTCCAGTGTTGAAGTTAAACGGTGTCATGCCGTTCGGAAGATAATTGCCGCCTCCCATAAAAGTACCGGCCTCCTGCATATCTGCTGTCGGGATGTTCAGCAGTCCGGTGTTGCCCATGGAATATTGGGCCTGTACTCCCATGCTGCAACCAAGCAGCAGTAGGAGCAGGCACCATTTTCTCATTTTCGTTTTCAGCATGTTTGGGAAGTGTTTTTACCATTCATTTGTGCCCTCATATAGAGTCTCTTCACAAATGCCATGTCATGTGTCACCATGATTTTCACCAGTTCTTCAAAAGAAGTCTTGCGTGGATTCCAACCCAGCAGTGTTCTGGCTTTGGTCGGGTCACCCAGCAGTTGTTCCACTTCGGCAGGACGGAAGTATTTGGGATCCACTTCCACCAGCACTTTACCGGTTTTGGTATCAATGCCCTTTTCATTCACGCCTTCTCCTTCCCAACGTAGTTCCACACCGGTTTCCTTGAAGGCAAGTGTAGTGAAATCACGTACGGTATGATATTCTCCGGTAGCTATGACAAAATCCTCCGGAGTGTCGTGCTGCAGAATCAGCCACATGCACTCCACGTAATCTTTGGCATATCCCCAGTCGCGCAGCGAATTCAAGTTACCCAGATATAACTTGTCTTGATACCCTTGGGCTATACGTGCAGCTGCCAGTGTAATTTTGCGTGTCACGAAGGTTTCTCCGCGCCGTTCGCTTTCGTGGTTGAAGAGAATGCCGTTTACAGCGAACATGCCGTAGCTTTCCCGGTAATTCTTCGTAATCCAGAAGCCGTATTGCTTGGCCACACCATATGGACTGCGTGGGTAGAACGGGGTTGTCTCCTTCTGTGGTACCTCCTGCACCAGACCGAACAGTTCGGAAGTCGAAGCTTGATAGATTTTCGTTTTTTTCTCCAGTCCCAGGATACGTACTGCTTCCAGCATACGCAGGGTGCCTACGGCATCTGCTTCCGCAGTATACTCCGACACATCGAATGATACTTTCACATGGCTTTGTGCCGCCAGGTTATAGATTTCGTCCGGCTGCACCTGCTGTATGATGCGGATAAGCGAGCTGCTGTCCGTCATGTCCCCGTAGTGGAGGTTTACGAGACGGTTCTTCTTCATGTCACGCACCCATTCATCCAGATAAAGATGCTCTATGCGTCCGGTGTTGAACGATGACGAACGGCGCAGAATGCCGTGTACTTCATATCCTTTTTCAATTAGGAACTCGGCTAGGAATGAACCGTCCTGACCGGTGATGCCTGAAATCAATGCTATTTTCTTATCCATGATTCGGGTTTTAAAATCAGTTTTTATTTATGTTATGATGTAAATTTCTCTTTTGTGATATTCCATAAGAATAAGCAGTTCCCGATGATATATCTTCTCCACATTCTTTTGGGTTCCTTTATCAGCCGGTACAGCCATTCCAACCCGTGTTCCTGCCACCATACGGGAGCACGTTGCACGTTTTCGGCAAAGAAGTCGAACACAGCGCCAATAGTACCGATGGGACCGTTTACCTCCAGTTCTTTTAGGTGTGCATAAGTCCATTTCTCTTGTTTGGGAGCGGTCATGCCCACCCAGAGCAAATCCGGCTGTGCCCGGTTTACGGCGGCTATCATGGCTTGATTGTCTTCTTGGGTGAATTCCGGCTTGTAGGGTGGGGAATAGGTTTCTACCCGGATATTGGGATATAACCGGACAGCTTTTACCTTTATTTTCCTCAAGGTGTCTTCGCTACTTCCCAGAAAGAAGCAGGTTCCTCCTTTCCGGTTCAGCTTATCCATTTCGTACAGAAACAAGTCCCATCCCGCTGTGCGCTCTATCTTCTCATGTCTCAGGAGTTTGAATGCCAGTACAATGCTTGCTCCGTCCGGAATCAATGCGTCTCCCCTCAGCAAAGCTTCTGCAAAGGCAGGATCTTTCAATGCTGTGTTATACGAGTGCGCATTGATGGTGTTAATCAGCAGTTTGCCTTCGGGCAATGCGTCAAGCTCACTTCTGTGTCCCAGAAGCGAAATTGTCTTTAACTTCAACATGTATAAAAGGAATGATAATTTTCCGCAGAGTACGCTACGCTATCGCCTGTCACATGGAAAGGTATTTTGAACAGAACGATGTAATCATGTATGAAAACTGCGCAAATGTAAAGATTATGTGTGTAATATACAAGAGGAATGTGAAAAATGTAATTTAGTTGGTCTGATGATTGATGCAGATACCTTTCAGATACCATTCGTACAAACGGTGTATTCCTTCGTCTATTTCTATTTTGTGATGCCATCCCAGGTTATGCAGTTTGGTCACATCCGTCAGTTTGCGCAGTGTGCCGTCCGGTTTCGATGCATCCCATCGCAGCTCACCTTTGAATCCTATTTCAGCTATAATCTTTTCAGCCGTTTCCTTTATGCTGAGTTCCTTTCCGGTGCCCACATTGATGTGGCAGTTGCGTATTTCTTTACTGTCCGGAGCATATGTGTCTTTAAAGTCCACATTCAGCAGTACATGTACACTGGCATCTGCCATTTCTTCGCTCCATAGGAATTCACGCAACGGTTTGCCGGTTCCCCACAAGGTGACCGCTTCCGGGGTTATTCCGAAGTTGGCAAGCTCTGCCAGAATCTCCTCGTTGCTATAGCTGCCGTTTACCCCTTTCACCGGACGCAGGTCGATATCTTTGCGCACAGCATCCCAGTCCCCTTCGTTGAGGCATTTGGCAAGGTAAATCTTGCGAATCATGGCAGGCAGTACATGGCTGTTTTCCAGGTGGAAGTTGTCGTTCGGTCCATATAGGTTGGTAGGCATCACGGCTATGTAATTGGTTCCGTATTGCAGGTTGAAGCTTTCACACATCTTCAGCCCGGCTATTTTGGCTATGGCATACGGCTCGTTGGTGTATTCCAGCGGAGAGGTCAGCAGCACTTCTTCCTTCATGGGCTGCGGAGCTTCACGCGGGTAGATGCAGGTGCTTCCCAAGAAGAGCAGCTTCTTTACTCCGTGACGGAAACTCTCGCCGATTACGTTCTGCTGGATTTGCAGATTCTGATAGATAAAGTCCGCCCGGTATTGTAGGTTTGCCATAATGCCACCCACATGGGCGGCAGCCAGTACCACCGCTTCCGGTCGTTCTTCATCGAAGAATTTCTTTACGGCGGTTCCATCCAGCAAATCCAATTCTTTGTGTGAGCGTCCTACTAAGTTTGTGTAACCTCTTTGTTGCAGGTTGTTCCAGATGGCAGAACCTACTAAACCACGATGCCCCGCTACAAAAATCTTTGCATTTTTTTCTAACATGACTAATACCCTAGTTATAAAATTAATTTTTTCTATTTACTTCTTGTATGAAGCTATACATTCTTTTAAAATATCTTTCATCCGGTTCTCAAACTTTTCCAAAGTGAATTCCCTTTGAAATTTTTCTTTACCGGCTTTACCCATTTCAGCACATATCATGGGATGGTCTATTAAATATTCTATCTTTTCTGCCAGCTGTTGCGGACTATGTTTTTCCACGATAAAGCCGGTTTTGCCTTCCTCTATGATACCGGGTATTCCTCCCTCGTTTGTGCTGATGCAGGGGAGGCTTTGTTCCATGGCTTCTAATAGCACCAATGGGAAACATTCATTATCGTAATAGGTAGGAAAAACAAATATATCGGCTTTTTGCAGAAATGCGTCTTTTTCATTATCATATTTTGCTCCATGGGCAAATACACATTCTTTAAGGTTCTGTTTGTTTATTACGTCTTTAAACCTATCTTCTGTAATATTACTCCATTTTCCTACAAAATGGCATTTTATAGGCTTTCCTTTTTTTTGTAATATCGCACACGCTTCTACTAAATCCCATACGCCTTTTTCTTTTATCATATTTGACAAAAATAGAATGTTAAATTCTTTTTGAGGAGCTGTAGGTAGATTTTCATGGGTAGGTATTCCATTGGGGCAGATATAAACGTCTTTGTAATTTACGTATTTCTTTATGTCTTGATATAAATTTTCTATCAATAGAATAACTTTCAGATTTTTGAAAAAAGTGCTATATAATAGATTATCAAAATATCTATTTTGTCTGGTAGCTATGCCTTTGTTGTGATAATGTACAACGATGTTTTGTCTCATCCTAAAATCCGCAACTATCATCCAATACACGATTAAGGGTAGATTTATGAGTC
>ERZ859980.247-NODE-247-length-39356-cov-1.607847_pt1 | contig 39356 bp, 20 predicted proteins | sample MGYA00509984_ERZ859980 | MGnify/ENA primary metagenome ERZ859980 (study PRJEB30046, sample SAMN00715173) | human gut metagenome | study: EMG produced TPA metagenomics assembly of the A metagenome-wide association study of gut microbiota in type 2... | reverse complement strand
ACAAGGGAAAGAGGGCAAAGAATATAACATACCAGCCAGTGTGAAAGAAATATCAGATTTGGCATTCTATAGATGTAAACGTTTGGAAAAAATAAATATTTCTGACAATGTGATTAAAATTGGATACTGTGCATTTGGCTGTTGTTCCAATTTAAAAGAATTGAATATACCTAAAGGTGTGGAAGAAATAGATTTATCTGTAGGAAAAGGATTGAATATGGGTGAGTATGCTGGAATGATGATAGGCAATCTGACAACAAATTGTGAAAAACTACAAAATATAAATGTTGATAAGCAAAATAAAAAGTATGCCAGTGTGAATGGAGTGTTATTCAGAAAAAATGATAATAATTTAGAGTTGGCATTATATCCAATAGGAAATAAAAGAAGTGAATATGTGATTCCTGATAATGTTATAGCAATTTTAGAAGATTCTTTTGAATTTTCGGAATCAGACTATTTAACAAAAATAATAATACCTAAAAGCGTTGTAAGTATAGCACAGCAGCTGGATAGTAATAAAATAGCACAGACAATAGTGGGATACAAAGATTCATTTGCAGAATATTATGCAGCTCAAAATCAAATAGATTTTGAAAGCTTAGATGGAAATGTGGAAGTTGAGAATATTGAGAAAAAAGGTGTTTGTGGTGATGCGGCCTATTATACATTGTATAAAGATGGAACATTAAATATTAATGGTTTCGGAAGCATAGGGGAAGGATATTATGTATTTGAAAATGAAACTAAAATAAGGAAGACAATAATAGGAGATGGAATTAACAAGATTGAAGATGATACTTTTTCAGGTTGTGTAAATATGTATATTATAACAATACCTGAAAGTGTTCAGGAAATAGGTGAAGATGCTTTTGACGATGCCGGAAGTGATAGTGATGATGAGTTGTTTGAATTGGAAAATTATTATGGACTAAGGATAGTTGGTAAAAGAGGAACCATTGCTGAAAAGTTTGCAGAAGAACAAAATATAAGATTCTATGAATTAGACAACACGGGTAGTGCAATTATAAAAGAAAGTTCTTGTGGAGATGAAGCAAACTACAAACTAAACGATAAAGGTCTATTGGTAATAGAGGGTAGTGGAAAAGTAGAATTGTATAGAAGTGAATTTGAAGAATATTCTGTAAAAGAAATAGTATTCAGTGAAGGCATTACGGAATTTTCAGGCAAATTTGTTGTAAAAAAGATAACTTTTCCATCTACTATGAAAGAAATAAACATTGAGTGTTTTGATAACGATTATATGTTTAACCATATATTATCAAATATAACTGTGGCAGAAAATAATGAAAAATATTGTAGCAAGGATGGAGTACTGTTTCAAAAAGTAGATAATGGTTTAAAATTGCTTAAATATCCAGCACAAAAAGATGAAAGTGAATATGTTGTTGATGAAAACGTCGTAGAAATTGCTGAGAATGCATTTGTAGATTGCAAAAAACTGACAAAGGTAGTTATTTCTAATAATGTAAAAGGTATAGGAAATTATGCCTTTGCAGGTTGTAGTGAATTAGACGAAATAACCATTTCGGAAGGAATAGTAACTATAGGAGATAATGCTTTTAAGGACTGTATTTTTGACAAAAGTAAGTTGGAAAATAATTCAGAAATAGATTTGGAAGAAAAAGGGGCAATTCTATGTGACGTTCACAAAGACGGAATGTATATAAAGGGAGATACAATAGTAAAAATTGATAAGAATATAACAGAGTTAAATATACCAGAGGGAATTGTAAATATAGGGAGCGGTTGTCTATACAATCTGCAAATTCAAAAAATATTTATTCCAAAATCGTTAACCAATATTAGATATTGGGAATTTGAATATTGTGATAATTTAGAAACAATAATAGTTGATGGTAATAACACGTCATATAGTAGTGAGGATGGAATTCTATATAACAAAGAAAAAACAGAGTTGATAATATGTCCCAAAAATAAAAAAAGTAAAATGTTTATTATTCCTAAAACAGTGATAAATATTGATAGTCAAGCATTTTATAATTGTAGTTTGTTGGAGGCAATAATCATTCCAGAAGGGGTAACAAGTATAGGAGATAGTGCTTTTAGAGGATGCAGTTTATTGAAAAAAATAGATATTCCTAAAGGGGTTACAGAAATAAAGTCATATACATTTTGTGATTGTAGTGCATTGGAAGCAGTAAATATACCAGAAGGGGTAACCAATATAGATAATCTGGCATTTGAAGAATGCAGTTCATTGGAAAAAATAGTTATTCCAACAAGTGTCATAAAAATAGGTAGTGCAGCGTTTAGTAGTTGTAGTTCACTTCAAGAAATAATTATACCAGATGGGGTTACGAAAATAGAAATGCATACATTTAGTGGATGTAGCGCATTGAAAAAAATCACTATTCCAAAAGGAGTGATTAGTATCGAAGAAGATGCATTTGAAAATTGTGTCTCACTAGAAAAAATAATTGGCGAAAAAGGTTCTTATGCGGAAGAATATGCAAAAAATAATAATATAATCTTTGAAACATTAAATTAATTGTTTACAAAATAAAGGTGTAAGCATAGAGAGGAAGAACCTCTCTTGTTTGCACCTTTAAAAACTGATATTTACTTTTTATCACTTACCTGACTGCCGTCATGTTCTATATGGAAATTATCTTTATAAATCAACTTGGAAATAGGTACGATTTCGTAGCCTTTTCTTTTAGCCCTTCAATAACCTTCGGTAGTGCCTGGGCGGTATATTTGGCACCATTATGCATCAGAATAATAGAGCCATTCTTTAAGTCCTTGTGATTTAGGACAGTGTTTAAAATAGAGTCTACACCGTAATTTTTCCAGTCAAGGCTGTCAACATTCCATTGAATTGTATAGTAGCCACAGTTTTTTGCCTGAATAATCAAATTGTTGTCATAGTCTCCGTAAGGTGGACGGAAAAGGCACATAGTAGTACCTGTAAGTTTTTTTACTTTATCAGTTACTTTGGTTAATTCATTACACATTTCGGAAGTGCTAAGTGTAGGCATGTGTTTATGGTTTTCACTGTGATTACCCAAATCGTGCCCGGCTTTCTTTATGGCCTTTACGTCATCAGGATAGCTTTCAACCCAACCACCGGTCATAAAGAAAGTTACATTGATTTTGTACTTTTTTAGAATATCAAGTATTTTTCGTGTGTCTTCATTTCCCCAAGCTGCATCAAATGAAAGTGCAACCTGCTTTTTATTAGTTTGGACATTATAGATTGGAAGCTCTTTGGTTGTATTAGAGGCGGTTATTGCATCAAAGCCGTCCTTAAACAGATTTTCCTGATAGTAGTATGTAAGACCAACGACTGCAATTAGAACGCAAAGCCAGAAAATGCTTCGCTTTAATAAGGAAACTTGTTGTGAATTAGACATAACAATTCTCCAAAAACTTATTACTATAGTTTATGCATAAATCAAGGGAATATGAGTGCCTCTTGACAGGGATGCTATAATGTTATAGGAAAAATTAGCATAGAGAAAAATGAGGTTTAGAATGAATAGAAGAGTAAAACAAAAGAAGTCAAAGCAGGTGGACATGTTACGCGGTTCCCTTGCAGATAAAATTATATTATTTGCACTTCCTTTGGCGGCAAGTAGTATTTTGCAACAGTTGTTTAACTCAGCAGATGTTGCTGTTGCAGGAAGATTTGCAGGTAGCGAGGCTTTGGCAGCCGTTGGTGGCAACAGTCCGGTTATTAACCTAATAGTTAATTTGTTTGTAGGATTTTCCATTGGGGCTAATGTTGTTATTGCCAGTGCAATAGGACAGGGTAATAAGAAAAAAGCAAACAGAGCAGTACATACGGTAATTTCATTAGCAATTATTTGTGGTATAGCTTTAATATTCATAGGGAATGCAGTGGCAGCACCAATATTAAGTATGATGGACACTCCTGATAATGTATTACCTTTGGCGGTGGAATATCTTAGAATTTATTTTTGTGGCATGCCGTTTTTTATGGTTTATAATTTTGGTTCTGCTGTGCTTCGAAGTATTGGTGATACAAAAAAGCCATTATATTGTCTTTTAGTATCAGGTGTTATAAATGTTGCCCTTAATTTGTTTTTGGTAATTGTGTGCGACCTTGGAGTTGCAGGTGTGGCAATTGCCACAGTTACGGCAAATGCAATAAGTGCATCAATGATTATTTTCTTCTTAATTCATGCAGATGAAACAATCAGACTGGATATAAAGAAATTATCACTTAACAAAGATGAGGTAATCAATATAGTAAAAATTGGGGCACCGGCAGGGCTTCAGGGAATGGTATTCTCATTGTCAAATGTTTGTATTCAGGCTGGAATTAACAGTTTTGGGACAGCAGGAATTGCAGGTTCTGCGGCTGCAGTAAATTATGAATTTTTTACTTATTTTGTGACGAGTGCTTTCACACAGGCGTGTATAACATTTACAAGTCAGAATTATGGGGCAAAGCAATATGACAGATGCAAAAAAATATTGAGAGTAAGCCTTGTACTTGCTATGGTATGCACAGCCTGCATGAGTATTGTCTTTGTTCTCGGAAAAGAATTTTTCATTGGCATATACACAACAGATAAAGATGCAATGGTGTATGGTGTGGCGAGATTAATAAGAGTAGGTCTTTTAACAGCTTTGCCACCATTATATGAGGTGACAGGTGGTGCTTTAAGAGGTATAGGTCACTCCATGACACCAGCTGTGCTTACAGTTTTTGGCTCATGTGTGTTAAGAATTGTGTGGATAAATACAATATTCAAAATGTTTAGTTCATTTGAAATATTAATGGCAGTTTATCCGTTTACATGGGTAGTGACAAGCCTGTTGGTAATAGGAACGTATTTTATTATTCGGAAAAAAGAGTATGTGTAAAAATAGGGTTTTAATATGTACAGAGCAATTTTAGTGTGTTATACTTGTACAGGTTTTGAGTATAGGAACAGGAGTAAGAGTAACCAATGAAAAAAGAAGGTTTATTATCTATTATTTTACCTGCGTTTAACGAGGAAAAAATAATAAAAAAAGCTGCAAATGTTATAGGTTCTATTTTAAATGGAGCATCTATTCCATACGAAATTATTTTTGTGGACGATGGTTCAAAGGATGATACATGGAATCAGATTGAAGCAGTATCAAAAGAAGATGAGCATATTGTTGGAATTCATTTTTCAAGAAATTTTGGAAAGGAATCAGCGCTTTTTGCAGGACTTGCTAATGCTAATGGCGACTGTTGTGCAGTTATGGATTGTGATTTACAGCATCCACCAGAGGTTTTAGTGGAGATGTATAGACTTTGGCAGCAGGGCTACGAAGTTGTTGAAGGTGTTAAGCATAGCAGAGGTAAGGAAAGTTTCTTACATAAGATGAGCGCAGGCTTGTTCTACAAATTAATTTCTAAGGCTGTTAAGATTGATATGTCAAGAGCCTCTGATTTTAAATTGATGGATAGACAAGCAGTAGAATCACTTCTGAATATGCCTGAAAAAAATGCTTTCTTTAGAGCATTGTCATCATGGATTGGGTACAAGACAACAAGTGTTGAATTTGATGTAAGAGAGCGTGAAGAAGGCGAGTCAAAATGGTCAACATGGTCATTGGTAAAGTATGCAATTACAAATATAGTTGCATTTTCAGCAGCACCAATGCAGATTGTAACAATTCTTGGAGTGATAGTTTTTATTTTGGCAGTTATTTTGGGAATACAGACAATTGTAAAATTCTGTATGGGACATGCAGTTGCAGGCTTTACAACAGTTATACTTTTGGTGTTGATGATAGGTAGTATCATAATGATGAGTTTAGGAATCATCGGCTACTATATTGCAAAGATTTACGAGGAAGTAAAGGGAAGACCTCGTTATTTAATATCAAAAAAAGTTGGAAAATAGTTAGTGGGGGTGTAATAAACTATATACTTGGGAGAAATTTAATGGAATCATTAATAAAATTATTTAATAAATACAAAGAGATAATAATGTATCTTATAATGGGCGGTGCTACAACAGTAGTCAACTGGGTTACATATAGCGTAATGATTACGATTTGCCATCCGGGACAAAGCCTGTCAGGACTTTTGAAAATATCAGCAAACACAATAGATGTATTTATTGCAAATATTGTAGCGTGGACAGTTGCTGTAATATTTGCTTATATTACAAATAAAATATGGGTATTTAGAAGTTATTCCTGGAAGTTTAAATTTGTTATGAAAGAACTTGGTTTGTTTTTATCAGCCAGAATTCTAACAGGTTTAATAGAAATTTTCGGCGTTCCGTTCCTTGTGGACCATGGATTTGATCAGGCAATCTTCGGCTTACGAGGCAGTGTTTGTAAGATAGCAATGTCATTCTTTGTAGTTTTACTAAACTACGTATTTAGCAAGCTGGTTATTTTCAAAAAAGACAAAAACGAAGAAGAATAGAATATTAAAATAACATCCGCTCTGTCAGTTGGCAGAGCGGTTTTTGAAAGGAAGAAAAATGAGTGAAAAACAAGTAATTATAAATGAAATAAAAAATAAAATAGGATTTTATACAGTAATAGTGCTGACTTTGGCATTAGTGTTAGGTTTTAGTAATAACATCTCGGCAAAAACAAAGATTAAAACCTACAAGATTACATATGTTTTAAAAGGCGGAACCAATAATAAGAAGAATACTAAAAAATATAAATCAACTAAAAATACAAAATTATATTCGCCTAAAAGAAAGGGCTATACTTTTAAGGGATGGTATAAGGACAAAAATTATACAAAGCGTATTAGAAAAATAAAAAAAGGTTCTAAGGGAAACAAACGGATTTATGCTTTATGGAAGGCTGTTAAATACAAACTTTCATACACTTCTAATGGTGGTGTAAATGATTATAGAAATACGAAGAAATATACTTGTGTGAGGAGTGTAAAATTATATCCGGCAACAAAGGAGAATTATACTTTTGTAGGCTGGTACAAGGATAAAAAGTTAACTAAAAAAGTTACAAAGCTAAAAAAAGGCACAAGAGGTAACATAAGACTATATGCTAAGTGGCAATTAGAATCTTTGAATATTAACAGAGAAGGCACTGGTGACATGATTTGGAGCTGGTGGTATTATCCGCAAGTTATATCCTATGACAATTTGCAAGACAATGTATATTGGGGCTTTACTACAAGCGAAGGCTATAGCGGAGTAGCTGAATATAATAATGTAAGTCATAAAACCACAAAAACTTTACTTAAAAAAGTTTCGGAAGTTGATGACCATAATGGAGTGGCGGTTACTGTTATGAATGACGGTCGAATTATGTGCGTCTATTCCGGCGGTCATAATGATGATAATGAGATACATGTGAGAATATCAAATGAGCAGGAGAATATACATAGGTTTGACACAGATGTGGTTCTTAGATCATCAGGAAAAACATGTTACAGCCAAATTATTGAATATCAGAATAAATATTATATTTTTTATAGAGTAAGTAATAAAAGCTGGGCATATCGTTATTCAGAAGACGGAATAAATTGGAGCAACGAAGAAATATTAATAACTGCGCAGTTACAATATTATTGCAAGTTTGTACCTACAAATACAGATGGGGTAATCAGAATTTGTATGACCTCCAACCCTGATGCAGAAGATGCAAATATCAGAATGGGATTTATGAATTTGAAAACAAATGAAATATATAATTCTGATAACAAAACATTGTTAGGAAAAGCAAATATTCCTTCAAACCAATTTGATATTATAGTAAGTAAGCCTTTAGATCAGTCTCAACGTTTATTAGATGTTGCGGTAACAGAACCTGAAAAGCCTATGATATTGTATGCTACTTTTAAATATGACTTTGCAACAAAGAATTCGGTCTATAATCTATATGACACAGATAAATCCTTGGAAATATGCAACGGTGGAAATCCATTGTGGAATCCTAAGTACCAATTGGGGGCATCCTTTATAGGAGATAACAGGATAGTTTTAGGCAGGGAAGAAAATGGATTTGATAAAATAGAAATTTACAATTATGATGAGGAAGAAATTCAGTTAAACAAGGAATTTTTTTCTGAATTAATAGGAAATTCATTTGTTAGAAATGCCAGACCAATTGTAGATATAAACCAAGAAGTATTCTTATGGCATAGAGGATTTTACAATCCAAACATGTACACAAATTTCTTTACGGAAGCAAAAATATACGATTTACAATAAAAACAATTCTAAAAAATCAACATTTGTGTCATTTTTTTCAACGTTTGTGCATAAACTATTGACATTTTAAAATTAAAAAAATGAACTGGTATTGAAATGTTTTTTTTCAATATTGGTTCTTTTTTATTACATTATCACGTGCAATGCCAGTGAACTTAACAAGAATATATTCACATAAAGTTTGTGGATGAAAATATTTTCAAAAATGATTTTAGAAAAAAGAGTACCCAATAAAATAAGCCTACGTTTTCTTAAAAATGTTTTTAGTCTAGAATTTTTAGTGGAGGAGAAGCTTTAGATTTATGAAAAAATGGGAGGGTACAATGAATTTCAAAAAATCTATATCAAAAAAAAGTTTGCTTCGTAGAATTAGCGGAATCGCTTTAACATTGGTAATGGTAATAAACCTTATGTATGGTTATAGCGCAGCTAAGGCACAAGTTACTGAGGAAGCCAGAAAGGCATCACAGGTAGCAGCACAAAAAGCAGAAGCAAATAAGGCACCATACCGTAACGTAATGTATTACGGTGATTGGTCAATTTATTCAGGTCAGAAGAATTTCACACCTGATAAGATTGACGGTAGTTTAATAACACATTTGAATTTTGCATTTATGGATGCAGATGAAAATGGTGATTTAATCACAACAGACACATGGGCTGACTATGAAAATCCAAATGTAGGATATTCAGTTGGAACAGATAACAAATACGCAGGAGTGTTGGGAGGAATGCTTTTATTAAGACAAAAGTATCCTAACATGAAGATTGGTATTTCTGTTGGTGGTTGGACAAGATCAGGGGATTTCCCAAAACTTGCAGCGTCAGAAAAGACAAGAAAGAACTTTGCAAATAATGTTGCAAAATTTGTTCATTACTATGGATATGATTTTGTAGACATTGACTGGGAATATCCAACAGCGGACAGAGATCCTGATCCTGAAGGCAATGGCGTTGCCATTGATAAGGGATGCAAGGGCTCAGCAGCAGACACACAGAATTATACACTGTTATTACAGGCAATTAGAGATGCATTAGACAGCTATGGAGAAGCTGATGGAAAGTATTATGAATTATCAGTGGCAATGTCAGCATCACCAAAGATGATGGCTGCAATAGAATACGAAAAGGTATTAAAAATTGTAGACTTTGCAAATATGATGACATATGACTTAAATGGTGCCTGGGGAGGTTTTACAGCTCACCAGACAGCGCTTTATACAAATCCTGCATATGATGAAGGGGACGCAGGTCTTTCAGTTGATTCATGCATTAAGTATCTTGAAAATAAATACGGTGACAGCATTGATTATTCAAAGATTGTAGTTGGTATTGCACCTTACACAAGAGGTTGGAAAGAAGTTAAAAAGGAAACAGGAAGAGATCCTAAGAATCCGGGCTTATATGCAGACGCAACAGGAGAAAATGGCGTAACTTATGCATACGGAGACATTAACTCTTTAATAAGCAAGTATAACTTAAAGAAATATTGGGATGATACAGCAAAGGCAAACTATTTTTATAGTGAGTCAACAGGTATGTTCTTTACATGTGATACTGAAGAATCAGTAGCTGAAAAAGGAAAATATGTAAAGAGTAAACATTTAGGCGGACTTATTTCATGGATGGCATCACTGGATAGTACAAATTCAGTTACTAAGGCAATGAAGGAATCTTTATATGGTTCAGAGGCACTTCCAACTAATGAAATTACTACACCAAAAATGGATGGCATTAAATTAGATGTGCAGGCTTCAGGAGAGTCATATACTTTGAATTTGCAGAATACAAATGCAAAAGTAACACTTCCAAGTGGAGCAAAAGATATTTCGGTTATGCCATGGGCAGAAAAGTTTGGCAAGACTTTAAGCTATCCTTCATTAGAAATTAAAACAATTAACGGTGAAACTTTAACAGGAGACTGGAGTGCAGGTGGAACAATTACAACTGAAAATGGAAATACAGTAATTACACCACCTGAATGGAGTTCAAAAGCAGTGGCACCTGGTGATACATTAACATTTACACTTAAGTCAGGTAAAGGAACTGCAAGCTTATCCAATATTCAGTCAGTTACACTTAGACAGAAAGCGGTTTCAAGTGGTAGCATTATTTCAAGAAATGTTTTATATGAAAATAATGAAAGCGGTGTTGTAGAAACAACAACAGAAAAAGTTACTACAACAAAAGCACCTGAAACAACAAGTAAAACAGAGCAGGTAACAACAGTGCCTGAAGTACCGGTAACAACTGCACCGGAACAGACAACAACAAAGAAGGCTTCAACAGGTGCATATCCTGAATGGTCACCAAACAGTGTTCTTTACAACATAGGAGACCTTGTTCAGTATCAGGGAAATGTATATGAATGTACATTTGCACATACTTCAAATTCAGGTTGGACACCAACAGAAGCATTTACATTGTGGAAACTTAGAAGTGATTTAGTAGCAGGAGAAATCGAAACAACGACTAAGGGAGGAAGTTCTGTAGAAGAAACAACAACTGTTGAAAATAATTACACAGTTAATTCAAAACTTCCACAGCACATGGTAACAGGCTATTGGCATAACTTCCTTAATGGTTCAACAGCATTAAAGATTTCAGATGTTCCAAGTTACTATGACATGATTTGTGTATCTTTTGCAAACTCATCAACAACACCTGGTAAGGTTACTTTTGAGCTTGATAAGGATTTAAGCAATGCCTTAGGTGGCTATACAAAAGCACAGTTTATTCAGGACATCAAAGATGCAAAAGCAAAAGGACAGCATGTAATTATTTCAGTAGGTGGCGCTGAAGGAACTACTTATATTACAAATCAGGCAGCAGCAGATGAATTTGCAAAGAGCCTTATTTCAATGATTGAGGAATATGGATTTGAAGGTGTTGATATTGACTTTGAAGGTAGTGCAGTATCAGGAACAGATTATATTGCTGAAGCATTAAGAACAGTACATAATCATTTCGGAGATGATTTTATTATAACAATGGCACCGGAAACATATTATTTCCAGGATACAAATCCAAATGGAACAGCAGCAACATCAGCATACTACAGACTTGCATACAAGATTAAGGATATTCTTACAATCTGTTATCCACAGTTCTATAACTCAGGTGGTATGATTGGTTATAACGGATTTAATGCACAGGTTGGAACTGCAGATTTCTTAACATCACTTGCAACTTTATTATTAGAGAACGGATTAAGAGCTGATCAGGTAGCATTGGGCTTACCATCAACTGCTAAAGCAGCAGGAAGTGGCTATGTATCAACTGATGTAATTAATACTGCTGTAAAAGCACTTGTGAACGGAACATCATCAGGAAGTTTTACTGCACCAAGAGCGTACCAGTCATTTAGGGGTGTAATGACATGGTCAATTAACTGGGATGCAACTAACAACTATGCGTGGGCTAAGGCTATGGATAAGACAATGGACGAACTACCAACAACAGAGCAGCCTACAACAACAAAAGCTACAGAAACAACAACTAAAACAACAGAACAGACTACAACAGTTAAACCTACAACAACACAGGAAACAACACTTCCAAGAAGGCAGAAGAAGTTACAACAGTTGACGGAAAACAGCCAATTGAAGTTATTGGTTTAACAAAGATTTCCCAGAACAAGGGAGATGTAACATTTGCCTGGGGACAGACTAATGAACAGATGGCTTTGGGTCAGACATATAACGTATATGTAGACGGCCAGTTATTTGGAACATACAATACTGCAACTCAGCTTAATTATACATTTGCAACTAACGGAAATCATATAATTAAGGTTACAGCTGTTTATAACGGAAAAGAAACAGCAGGTCAGAAACTTGAAGTAGTAGTAACAGGTCTTGAAAATACAACAACACAGGTAACTACAGAGCCTGTTGTGGAACCAACAACTACAGCAAAGGTAACAGAACCTGTAGTAGAGCCTACAACAAAGGCAGAAGTTACAACAAAGAAACCTGAGCAGACAACAACAAAGAAGGAAGAAACTACAACTAAACCGGAACAGTCAACAGGTACAGATGTAAAACCATCAACAGGACTTTCATCAAATTATTAATTGGTTATTATCATACATGGAATAACGGTGGAAATCCATTTATTAAATTAAGAGATGTTGATAAAAACTGGGATGTAATTAATATCTCCTTTGCTGAACCGGTAAGTGCAGGTAGCACAGACGGAAAAATGCAGTTCAATATTTCAGGTTTAACAGCTGATTATACAAAAGCAGATTTCAAGAAAGATGTTAAGGAACTTCAGGCACAGGGCAAGAAGATTGTATTATCAATTGGTGGTTATGAAGGCTACTTCTCATTAACATCACAGAGTGCGGTAAATCAGTTTGTAAGTGACATTAAATCTATTGTAGATGAATATGGATTTGATGGAATTGATATTGATTTAGAACAGTCTTCAGTACAGTTTGAAAGTGGAAATGATAGGGACATTAACAATCCTACATCTCCAAAGATTGTAAATATGATTAAAGCAATTAGAACTATTTGCAGTAGCTATGGTGATGATTTCATTTTATCATGGGCACCTGAAACATTTTATGTACAGTTAGGTTACTCATTCTATGGTGGAATTAATCAATACTGTGATAGCAGAGCAGGGGTATATTTACCTATGATTAATGCGTTAAGAAATGAAACATCATATGTACATGTACAGTTATATAATTCAGCACCTATTACAGGACTTGATGGAACTTCTTATAGCATGGGTACAAAGGAAAGCACAGTTGCAATGTGTGAAATGCTCTTAAAGGGATTCCATGTAGGTGCATATTATACAAATTCAACAGATGCTTCAACATACTTTGCTCCACTTAGACCAGATCAGGTTGTCATTGGTGTTCCATCATCAGTAAGTGCGGCAGGTAGTGGACAGATTGCAAATAAGGATCTTCAAAGTGCATTTACAGAACTTAATAATAAGTATCCGGGCTTAAGAGGAATTATGACATGGTCAATTAACTGGGATTCAAGTCAGAACAATAACTCTTTTGCAAAAGAAAATGGAGCATTCCTTGCATCATTAAGAAATAATCAGGAAGAAACAAAGAAACCTGAAACAACAACAGAAGAGCCTACAACTAAAGCACCTGAGACAACAACAGAGCAGCCTACAACAAAGGCACCTGAAACAACAACACAGAAACCTAGTCAGTATCCAACTTGGGATGCATCAACTATATATTTAGGAGACGATTATGTTTCATATAACGGACACGTATATAGAGCAAAATGGTGGACAAAGGGAGAAAATCCTGAAAAGTCAGGTCAGTGGGATGTATGGCAGAAGATAAAATAGTTAATATTAAATAATGTAAGCCATATAAAAAAATCACAGGGATTTCACAAAAGTGAAATTACCTGTGATTTTTGTGTAATAAGAAATTCCACTGGAATTTCTATTAGATAAAAAGCGTTCCACCAGGGAAGCACCTTGGTGCGAAAAGAAATTTTAAAATATATTTTATTGATTTAGAAATTTTTTCATTGCTTCAATATGTTCAAGCCCTTCTTTGTAGCCTACATTATAAAGAAGTCTAAGCTTGTTGGGATCACGTTCAGTTCGTTTAATTGTAATTGGATTTTTAGGTCTGATAACATAAACAGAACCTTCTTTTTCAAGTTCTTTAATATAGTCCAATGTTTTATTATATTCATTGTGTCTGATTTCCATATCGTGAATAAGGTTGGGATATTTTTTACCCATTTTCATTTTTAATAATGGAAGAATACTGCTTTTGGTTTTGCGATAGCCGTCATGCTGGGTTAGTATCAATATGTTTTTTTCGTAGCCCATTTCTCTAAATTTCTTTATTGGTATGGAATCTGAAATACCACCATCTAAAAGTTCAAGACCATTAATTTTTACAATACGTGAAACTAAGGGCATTGATGCTGAAGCTCTATACCATTCAATATCATCAGCTTCTCCTGTAGGGCAAAGGTGATATACCGGTTTTCCTGTATTTACATCTGTTGCAACAACATAAAAAGCCATTGGATTTTCCTGATAGGTTTTGGTATCAAAAACATCCAGCTTTTCGGGGATTTCTCTGTAACAAAAATCGGCTCCATATAAATCTCCTGTTTTAATTAAAGAACGAATTCCAACATAGCGTGGATCCTTAGAATATTTCATGTTGTATCTTATAGTACGACCAATTTGTTTGGATTTGAAATTGCAACCAAAAGTTGCTCCGGCTGAAACACCAATTGTTCCGTCTACTGTAATATTGTTATTCATCATGGCGTCTAAAACGCCGGCAGTGAACATGCCGCGCATGGCACCACCCTCTAGTACAAGTCCTGTTTTCATAACACAATCCTTTCTAAAGTCATATCCCCATCATAGTTAGGGCACAGATGTGGAATGACTTTTTGACGTTGAAGTATAGATTACCCGGATTGCTCCGTGCATTGCACTCCCACAATCCTGCCCAAGTATTCGCATATCGTGAAGCTACCGCTTCACTTTTATGCTCATACAGGGGCGTGTCTCAAAGTCACATCCCCATCATAGTGCAAGCACAGATGTGGAATGACTTTGATACACTGTAATCAAGAGTATCTTAACACAAATAGGGAAGAATGTTAAAATGAAAAAGAAAAATAAGTATGCTATTTTGATGATTTTGCAGTTTAGAATATGAAAGGAAGGTAAAAATGGAAATAAAATTAGTTAGAAAACATATTATTTTTAAGGGCAGAGTACAGGGAGTAGGTTTTAGATATTTTTGTTATACAGAGGCAAATAAGATGAACTTAACAGGTTATGTCCGAAATTTATACGATGGCAACGTGGAAATGGAAGTACAGGGAGATTATCGTGATGTTGAAATGTATGTTTTTAGAATAAAACAGGGTGATTATTTTATTAGAGTGGATGAGGCGGAAGTGACGGATATGAAAGTTAAGGAAGAGAGTGGCTTCCAGATAAAATAGGCAAATAGAAAGAAAAAGTGAAAAGCACAAAAATGAAAAGAACATAGAAAATAAAAACGTTACAGATATTGACATTAAATAGTTCGGTGATATTATGATGATATATCACAATTACATCAAAATTCAAAGGCTCACAGTAAGGTGTAATTTGATAACAAATGGTTAATTGAAATTAAAGGAAGCAATTAGCCAAATAAAACTGAAAGGAATAAAAATATGAGAAGGGAAAAAGTAGTAAAAGCGGTGGCAATATTAATGTCTGTTTGTATGGTCGCACCTGCTACAGTGTTTAGCAATGTAACCACAAAAGCAGACGTTAATGGCAATGTAACAGCCACAGACAAAAAGGATGAACTAAAAATTGAGGGTGATTACTTCAGACAGTATATGTCAGTGCTGTTAGATCAGGGAAAACTTAAAAATGATAATAATACAATTGAAATGACAAAAGATGAAAAATCAAAATCAGTTATTTTCAGTGGTACAAAAGAAAACTTATTAGAGAATCAGATTGTTCTTGATAAGACACTTAATTTCAATGGTTCAAAAATTGATAGAATTAGTTTGGATGCCATGTCAGAAAAAGGAACAACAGTAACATTAGGAATTTATGTTGATGGTGCAAGTGAGCCAATTGCCAAAACAGTTCTTAACAGACAGAAGAAGAAAAATGATTGGAGAAACCCAAAGAATATTTCAATAGATATTTCAAGTTTGAACTTAATAGGTGAGCATACAGTTCAACTTAAAGTATTAGATGCTTCTGCAGATAATGTTAAATTTGATATTAGTTCTATTGAATTTGTTGAAAGCACAGTTCCAACAATTTACTTTAACATTGATGAATCAGAGGGAACAATTGCTGAAATGAATGGTTCATCTGACCACAGTGCAGAATGTTATGGTAGTATGACAATGACAGTTCCGGATAATTACACTTGTGAATATACGGGAAAGAAAGCAAAAGGCGGAACTTATCAGTTAGAATATATTAGAGGTAGAGGAAATTCCACATGGGGTGTGGACAAGAAACCTTACAAGATTAAGTTAGACAAAAAAGCTGATTTACTTGGTATGGGCAAGAATAAACATTGGGTTTTACTTGCAAACTATTATGACAATAGTTTGTTAAGAAATAAGATTACATATTGGCTTGGCAGTCAATTGAATATGCCATTTACACCAAAAAGTGAACCCGTTGACGTGGTAATGAATGGTGAATATTATGGAAGCTATTTCTTGTGTGAACATGTAAGAGTTGGGAAAACTAGAGTAAACATTGATGATTTAGAAGCAAATGAAGATGCAATGCATGAAACACAGGAACCATTTATAACAGGTGGTTATTTATTATCACTTGAACCTTATGGTAATGAAGAAAAAAAATCTTTTAAAACAAAGAAGAGCAACACTTTCTTAATTGAAAGCCCTTCCTTTGAAGATTACTACAATGAAACACAATACAATTACATAAAAAATTATGTCCAAAGTGTTGAAGATGCCATTTATGGAAAGAATTTCAAAAATGAAAAGGGTGTTTCATATTCAGATTTGATGGACGTGGCATCAACAGTTTATTATTATTTAGTTCAGGAATTTTCCATGAATGGCGATGGATATGTTTCAACAAGTACATATTTATACAAACCAAGAAACGGCAAATTATTCTGGGGACCACTTTGGGATTTTGATTATGTGGCATGGGGCTCAACAGAATATGGTGAATTTTCAACTACAGGCTGGACAGAAAACAGCAATATGTGGTTGGAAAGATTATTTGAAGATGAAAGCTTTTCTAAAAAAGTTGTAGATAGCTGGCCAGAGTTAAAGGCTGCTGTTGAAGAACTTATAAAAGACGGTGGACAGCTTGATAAATATAAGGAGAAAGTTAAACAGTCAGCTTTATACAATTTTGAAAAATGGGGTATATCGCCTATTAATTACAACGAGGGTGATTCTGCTGTTAATTTAACTTATGACCAGGAAGTTGAAAGATTAAGAAGCTGGATAAAGGAAAGACTTAATTGGGTTGATAACAATATTAAGACTTTATCACCTACACCTTGTACAGTAAAATATGTAGCAAACGGTAAAACAATTTACACTGGTAAAGAATACATTGGCAAAAAATTAAGCAATGTACCAACAGTCCCTAAGAAAAAAGGCTATGAGTTTGCAGGCTGGACAACAAAATATCATCTTACTTATGATGAATACATAATACTCCATCCAGACTTGAGTACGGACGATTTAGATGATGAGACAAAGGCTGAATTAGAAGATATTAAGAAAAAAGGTTATGACTATGAAGGTGATTTTGATACATATGATGCTGTTCCAAAGTCAATTACATTAACAGCAAAATATATACCTGAAAACGAAGTTGTAAAAGCAAAGAAAATTTACTTAAATAAAACAAAAGTGAATATTTCAACAGATATAGGTGTAGCTACTTTAATTGCGACAGTTGCACCTTTTGACACAACATTCTCTAATTTAAAATGGTCATCAAGTGATGAAAATGTTGTAACTGTAGATGATGGTATGCTAAATGTAGTAGCACCAGGTGACGCAGTAGTTACTGTAAGCACAGATAACGGAGTTAAGGCAACATGTAAAGTTCATGTATGCAACCAGCAGGAAACACGGGACTTGGACTATGAAAGTTATTTATTAGAGACAATGAAATTACAATGAATGTTGGTGAATACAGACAACTAAACATTACAAGTACACCTGACAATGCAATTTATAGTGAATTCCCATCATTTATCGGAATTGATGAGTCTATTGCAGAAGTTGGAGCAGGTGGAGTTATACATGCTGTTGCAGAAGGAAAAACTGCAGTTGTTATGGTAAAAGATGGCGACGTTTCAACATGCATAATTAATGTTGTAGACAAATCTAAGAATGTTGTAAAGAAAGGTAGTCTGTACAATGTTAAGGGCAACATTTACAAGGTAATATCTACAGGCAAGAAAAATACAGTAACATTTACAGGCGTAAAAAATAAAAAAGTAAAGAGTGTTAAAGTTCCCGGAACTGTTAAGATTAGCAATAAAACTTTCAAGGTAACTGCCATTGAAAATAAAGCATTTGCTAATTTAACAAATGTAAAGAAAATTACAATTGGCAAGAACGTAGCAAAATTAACAAAAACGATGTTTGCAAAAAATAAGAAACTTAAAAAAATTGTTTTGAAAGCCAGAAAAACAAAAATAGCAAAGGGAACATTTTCTAAAAAGGTTAAAGTTGTAAAACCTAAGAAAACAGTAAAAAAGACATCTCATAGCAGAAAGAAGACTACAAAAAAGAAAACTGATAAAAAGAAGGCAAAAAATAATGAATAAACTACTTAATATGGAAATTTAGTTTATTAACAAAGAGTCTATGGTTTTAGAAACACTAAAGCCGTAGACTTTCTTATTTGCCTATTGTTTCCTGAAATTTTATGAAAGGTGTTATTTTTGTGGTGTAGTTTTTTATGCTTTCTACCCATGGAAAGTTATTAATTATAGGTATTTGCACAATAATACTATATAACTTAAAATATAATTAACAAAAAATTTATAGCGATTAAGTAATTTTGGAAAAGCAAAGTCCATATTGATAAGTTAATTATATATTATTTTGGAAAAATATAATGAATTATTGTATATGTATTTGTAAAACAAAAAATATGTTTTATACTTATTATAGTGTGTGTTTAAGTTTTATCAGCATAATAGCAGAGGAAATAAAATAGGCACTGTAATTTTATTTTACGCAAAGAAAAGAGAAAATTATGAAATTATCTGAGTTAAAAAAAGGGGAACATGGTCAAATTATACATGTTGGTGGAGAAGGACAACTTCGAAGGCATTTTTTGGACATGGGACTTATTGAAGGAACAGGGATTGAATATATGAAAACAGCTCCAATGGGAGATCCTATAGAGTATAGAATATGGGGATATGAATTGACTCTTAGGAAGGATGATGCTGCATGTATTGATATAGAACTTGTAGATGAAAAGGCCATGGAGCAACAATATCAAAAAGAGAGTAATGCAACATATAACAAAACAACGCATCCTCATATTGGGGAGCCGGGAATTTATCATGTTAAACAAAGAGGAGAAAAAATAGCTAAAGGTAAGTTAATTACATTTGGCCTTGCAGGAAATCAGAATTGTGGTAAAACAACATTGTTTAACCAACTAACAGGAGCAAATCAGCATGTTGGAAACTTTCCCGGAGTTACTGTAGACAGAAAAGATGGCCCAATTAGAGGCCAGGAAAATACAATGGTTGTGGACTTGCCGGGCATATATTCAATGTCACCTTATACAAGTGAAGAGGTAGTGTCCCGCCAATATTTTCTAGATGACAGACCACGAGGAATTATTAACATTGTGGATGCTACCAATATTGAACGAAATCTCTATTTGACAATGCAATTAATAGAACTTAATATTCCTATGGTTCTTGCACTTAACATGATGGATGAGGTTACTGCCAATGGAGGAGCAATAGATGTAAATAAGTTAGAGGCTTCTTTAGGAATACCTGTTGTGCCAATTTCAGCGGCAAAAAATGAAGGCGTGGATGAGTTAATTGAGCATGCAATGCATGTGGCAATTTACAGAGAACGTCCGGGAAGAATGGATTTTTGTGATGCTGAGGGAGAAGATGGTGGTGCAGTACATAGAGGCATTCATTCAATTATGCATTTGATTGATGACCACGCCCATAAAAATGAAGTCCCAATACGTTTCGCAGCAAGTAAGATTATAGAAGGTGATCAGGAAGTTATTGACCGACTTCATTTAGATCAAAACGAAAAAGAAATGATAGAGCATATTATTATCCAAATGGAAAAAGAAAGTGGCATGGACAGACATGCCGCTTTGGCAAAGATGCGTTTTTCATTTATTGACAAAATATGTAAACAGACAGTTGTCAGACCAAGGGAAAGTAAGGAAAGAATACGAAGCAAAAAAATTGATAAGGTTTTAACAGGAAAATACACAGCAATTCCATCATTCATTGTTATTATGGCAATGATCTTCTGGTTAACATTTAGTGTGGTAGGAGCATGGCTTCAAAACCTTATGGATATGGGAATAACCTATTTAAGCAACTTATGTGAAAATGCAATGAATGGGGCACATGTTAACGAAGTATTGCAATCATTAGTAATTGACGGAATTTTTGTTGGTGTGGGAAGTGTACTTAGTTTCCTTCCAATAATAGTTGTATTGTTTTTCTTTTTGTCATTACTTGAGGATAGTGGTTATATGGCAAGAATAGCTTTCGTAATGGATAAACCTTTTAGAAAATTAGGTTTGTCAGGACGCAGCTTTGTACCAATGATAATTGGATTTGGTTGTTCAGTTCCTGCAATTATGGCAACAAGAACATTGCCATCAGAGCGAGACAGAAAAATGACTATTTTACTTACACCATTTATGAGTTGTTCAGCAAAGATTCCTATTTATGCATTTTTCGCAGCTGCGTTTTTCAGTCACAATGCAGCTTTGGTAATGGTAGGCTTATATTTTACAGGAATAATTGTGGCAATTTTATATGCTGTTATTTTAGATAAAACTAAATTCAAGGGAGAACCGGTACCATTTGTAATGGAACTTCCAAACTATAGATTACCTGGTGCCAAAAGTGTTTTTAGATTAATGTGGGATAAGGCGAAGGACTTTATAACAAGAGCATTTACAATTATATTTTTAGCTTCAATGATAATATGGTTCCTACAGACATTCGACATACATTTTAACTTAGTAAAAGATGCAGGAGATAGCATGCTTGCAATGATAGGTGGAGTGATAGCTCCAATATTTGCACCATTAGGATTTGGAGATTGGAGAGCATCAACAGCATTAATCACAGGATTTACAGCAAAGGAAAGTGTTGTAAGTACACTAAAAGTATTGTTAGGTGGTGGAGCCATAACATCGATGTTTAATGTGAAAAGTGCAATAGTATTTTTAGTATTTACTTTACTTTATACACCATGTGTAGCCGCTGTTACTTCTGTAAAAAGAGAATTAGGCGGAAAATGGGCAATAGGATTTGTGGTTTTACAATGTGTAATTGCCTGGATAGTAGCATTTTTGTTTAAGATGGTGCTTATGATTGTATAAATATACATTTTTGTGTAAGTTATGTCCATTGAAATATAGGATAAATAATGCTATTATAAAAACAATTTAATTGAATATCAGTATATGGTTGGGCAAAAGGTTTTATTTACTTACAGAATCTAACAGGTTCTAAGGTAAATAAAACGTTTGTGTCGATTAAAAGGGAATTCGGTTAGAACCCGAAGCAGTCACCACTACTGTAATGCAGACGAGAAAGCAATTATGTCACTGGGAAACTGGGAGGCGCTTTTAAGGATGAAGCTGAGTCAGGAGACCTGCCATATATGTGGTTTAAATATATTTTCCGGGTGAGGAGGATGTGTTTTTTTTGTTGCCTTTTTATAGTAAATTATTTCAAAAATATAGTTTTTGATAAGCAGAGATTTAATCTATGTAAGAGAATTTACAACTTAGCTAATTGTTATGATAAAAGTAATCAGGAGCGACTATGGATAAGAAAAAATACAAAAATTTAATAAATAATATAGTCGTTATAATTACGGTTATTGCTGTTATTGTTACTACATTTAATGTAATTAATAATCGGGGGGATGTGCCGGACAATCCAATGAAAGATAAACTGGCAGATACGTCCAAAGTTTATGAAAACAGTAATCTGAATCTATATGATATAGATAATTCACAAAATCAGGAAGACACAAATAATAAAAGTAATAAGTCAGATATCAACAGCGATTACAATACTGCCAATAAAAGTGATAAGTCAGATAACGATAGTAGTAACAATACTGATAACAGAAGTAACGATGTAGAGAATAATAGAAACGACAATAATAATAAAGGCAATCAGAATACAAAAAATATAGGTAATAAGAACACAAATCTAAATAACACTTCCAAAAAATCAAGAGGAAGCAACCCTTCTAATACCGGGCCGGGAAAAGACGGCGGAAAATATGTATCCCACGCAAAAAATAAAAAAGTTAAGAAAGAATATTTTTCCACAACCATTAAGGATGGAGAAACAATATCAACTTATGAATATTCATTTAAGATAAAGCATTTAATAGATAGTCTTACAGTTGAGCAACAACTGGTTTATGTAAATGAAATGGTTGTAACTAATTTTGATGGCAGAGTTGTGCTAAAAGAGGGCGCAAATGAAATAAGAATTAGCATTACATACAGAACTGAAGATGGTCAGGAAATAAATGCACAGAAAAAATATACAGTAAACGTAGACACAGAAAATCTTTTTATATCTACGGATTTGAAAAATCAAACAGTATCATCACCGATTTTTAAATTTTTTGCACTGGCAAAAATGGGAAACAATAATGGAGAAATGTTTCTTAGTTTAAATGGCAAAAATATAACTGGAGAAAATGGTAAATATTCTGTTGTATTAAAAGAAGGGGAAAATGAAATTATTGCCAAAGGAAAGTATGGCAAATATGAAATAACAAAAACTTTTAAAATTGTTTTAAAGTATCAGGAAGGTTTCGGAATCGAAACAGATTTGGAAAATCAGACAGTTAATGCAGATAAAATAAGCTTTTTTGCACTTGTTAGAAATGGAAGTAGTAAGGCGAAACTTTCAGTAATTGTCAATGGAGATATTATTGAAGGTAGCCAAAATGCTTACAGTACGAAGTTAAAAATTGGAAACAACACCATACGACTGAAAGCAGTGGACACAGGTGGTGTTTCAATAAATAAAACATACACGGTTAAATATGTGCCATTGGCTACAAAAGATACAGAACCAATTCTTGAGTACATAAATATAAAAGATGGAATGGATATTAATGGAGAAACTTTTACGTTGTACATTGGCGCCAAGGACTATAAAGATAACAGGATTTACTATGATGGAATAGAAGTTAAGTTAAATGGCAAAAAGATTCAATATCGCTGGTCTGCAAAATATGTTGGTTATTTACTTAATTTACAAAATGGAATTAATAATTTGGAAATTAAGCTAACCGACAATCAGGGAAGATATAAAGTATTTACTTATAAAGTTAAATGTACATACATAGATCAGGGAACAGTAATAGGAACTGCAACGGTCAGCATAGATGCAAAGGTTATACATTTAGGCGTTTTACTTAAACCTAAGAAAGTTGACATTTATTATGGTGACAGTGCAGCAGATGTGTTTGAAAGAGCAATGGATGGAAGTGGCTTTACATTTACTAACACAGGGACAACAGGCACAGGATTTTATTTGGAGTCAATTGGCAGACCAGGGATATTAAAAGGTTGGAAAATTGACGATAAACTAAAGAAAGAAATTCAAGAAGACGGTTTACAGTTTAATATAGATCCTGCAACCGGAAAATATGTATACGATATGGATAGTCTGTCAGAGTTTGATTTTTGTCAGGGTTCAGGTTGGACATATTGCGTAAATGGTGAATTTAAGGAGTATGGCATGTCAGAATATAAGCCAAAGGATGGGGACAATATTCTCATTAGATATACGTTGGCTTATGGCAAAGATATTGGTGGATATAATCAGTCAGGCACATCCTATGGAATAAAAGACAAGTACGATATTACATATTAAAGTAGAGCTTTATTCAGAATTAAAGGAAAAGTGTCTTGAAGTAATAAGATGAAAAAATATATAAAACCTATTTGAAAAGTAATGAAGCACAACAGGTGAAAATATCTCAAATAAAAGAATAAGATTGGGTGTAATTAATGAAAGGACATAAGTATGATTGAAAAAACAAATCAGGAAATAAATGAAAAGTTAAAAGACATAATTACTGAAGCTGAAAAAGTAATTAAAGGAAAGAATCAAATTGTGGAAAAAGTTTTAATGGCAATAATTTCCAAAGGGCACGTTTTATTGGAAGATTGCCGGGAGTGGGAAAGACAACTTTAGCTTTAACTTTTAGTAAGGTTTTAGGACTTGATTATAAAAGAATGCAGTTTACACCGGATAGCGTGCCTTCAGATATAACAGGTTTTACAGTTTATAACAAAGAAAGCGGAAGTTTTGAGTATATGGAAGGGTGTGCAATGACAAATCTTTTGTTGGCAGATGAAATTAACAGAACCTCAAGTAAAACTCAATCGGCATTGTTGGAAGTAATGGAAGAAAGAAAAATCACAGTGGACGGAGTCACAAGAGAAACAGGTAATCCATTTGTTGTAATTGCAACTCAGAATCCAACAGGCTGGATTGGTACACAAAGTCTTCCAAAATCTCAGTTGGACAGATTTATGGTAAGACTTAACATGGGCTATCCAAGTAGAGAGAGTCTGATAGAAATTATGAAAGACAGACACCATGAAAATCCGTTAGAAAAAGTTAAAACAGTAGTCACAAGAGAACAATTAATTGACATACAAAACCTTGCAGAAAATATTTTCGTATCTCAGGAAATTTATGAATATATAAGCAGTCTTGTGGAAAAAACAAGAGAATATGAACTGGTAAGTCTAGGTGTAAGCCCAAGAGGAGCTTTGGCAATTTGCAAAATGGCAAAGGCGAGAGCTTTAATGAAAGGCAGAGATTTCGTTGTGCCGGAAGATGTTGACTATGTATTTGAAGATGTGTGTTGCCACAGAATGGTGTTTAATAATAGTCCGTTAGATGATGAAAATTCTAAGGAAGTCATAAAAGAAATTCTAAACAGTGTGACAATTAATATTTAAAACAACATTAAAAAAAGATAGGAACCTTATGAAAATAAAAAAAATCTTATGGATATTATTTTTAATTTTTCTTTTGCTGTTGGGAATTTTGTGTGAAAAATCATTATTTCTCACAATTGCATTGGTACTAATAATATTAGAAGTGTTTTCCTTATTGTATGGCAGATTTGCCCTTAAGAGACTTAGTGTAGATTTAAAGTTTCCGGGAATTGCCGGTAAGGAAAAAGAAACAAAAGGAAAATTAATAATTAAATTAAAGTATTTATTGCCTTTAAGTGAAATTAAGGCTAACTGCAAAATAAAAAATAAGTTTACCGGAGAGGAAAAAGCCGTAACAATTAGCACTTTTATGGGCATGAAGAAAACAGAGAAAATCCCATTAGGACTTAGCAGGGAATATTGTGGTTGCATAAACATAGCTGTTGAGAATATAGAGATAGTTGATTTGTGGGGGATTTTTTCAAACAGAAGAATATTAGGCAATATATGTAAAATGTTTATTTTGCCAGAGACAACAAATATAAAAATAAAAGAAAGTAGTGGAACAACTGCCATAGATTCATGGAAATTTGTGGAAAGTAACAGTGCTTCTTCCGGTGAAATGTACGATATTAGAGAGTATGTTAAGGGAGATAACATAAAAAATATTCATTGGAAATTAACAGGTAAATATGAAACACCTATGGTTAAGAAAATGTCAAAAGAGACAGAAGACCTGGTAATGATACTTTTTAATAATGTAGATGAACAGGAAAGCTATGAAGCTTGGGACAAGTTAGGACAACGCTTGTTTTCCCTTAGCAAAAGTTTAATTGAAAAAAATATATCTCATAGTGTTTCCTGGTGTAGCAAAGGAAAATGGATAACTTATAAAATAACAGAGCAAAAAGACTTAACAGGAAATCTTTTGAAAGTTTTAGATGTTGACAGCAATAAGGATTATTTTGTGGATTTTGAAAAGAAGCTACAGGAACAAAAACTATATTATGAAAATGTGATTGTTGTTTCTAACTAACACAGAAAGGTGAAAAAATGAAAAATCAAAGTACAGTTGATTTAAAAAAATTAAATACGGAAGCTAGTAAATCAACAGCTATTTTGAGAAGCGTTTTGGAACTTATTCTTTTAATAGGAACAGGTGGATTTTTGATAACTTTATTAGATTTTAAAATCACATCCTTTGGTCTGAATGGAAAAGTATTTCTAAATAAAATTGGAAATATGGTTGGAGAAAAATTCGGAGTGATAACTTCACAATACAAGCTGACTTCTAATGGAAGTATAGATGTAATATTTCTTGTACTTATTTTGCTGTTAATTTTAACACTGCATGTGTTGATAAGCAGCGAAAGACTATTACCTTTATTTATTGTTGGAATTAGTATTTTGGTTTTACAGGGGATGTTTGGAAATAACAAAAGTACAATTTGGATGACCATTGTTCTATTTGCAAACATGGCAATTTATTTAAATAAAACAATTGGTAAGGCAACCATTAGGTGGAAAGCACAAATAATAGTAGTTGGCACAGTGCTAATAATAGGTGTGTTAATAAATCCCATATCCAATATTTTATGGAATGAGAATGGTGGTAAGGCAAACAGTATAAAGAAAGTAAATTCTATTTTAACAGAACAAATAGATAACTTTAGATACAACAGAAAGAACAACATAGCCTTAAAAGTGAAAATGTCTAAACCTGAGGTTTATTATTTAAAAGGATTTGTGGCAGGTGATTTTACAGACAAAGGCTGGGAAAGCACAGACAAAAAGACTTTATACAAATATTCAAATTTATTTTATTGGTTACATAAAGACAGCTTCTATGGACAAAGCCAGTTAGCAAATGGAAAACAGGAGTTACTTGGAGAAAAGTCAGAAAACAAAATGACAGTTAGTGTTGTAGGGGCATCATCTAAATACATATACACGCCTTATGAATATATTACTGATAATGAAAAACTAAAAAATAAAAACAGAATTGGCGATGAAAGTCTTGAGTCAAAAGGTGTTTATGGAAAGAAAAACTATACATTTATTGTAAGTGAAAATATAGTTAATAATTTTTCTGAAATGGTTGATAAATTAAATAGATTACAAACCAAAACAGATTATATGGTAAAGGAAAATTATTACAATCAATTTGTATATGAGAATTATTTAAAATTAACTAATACTGAAAAGCAATTATTAAGTACATACTTGAAAAACAATACTGAAAGAAAATCTTATGGTGATGCAAAATCTGCAATTGTAAATTTTCTTAATAAAAATATAGCTTATGATGAAAAGTCAGAAGGAATAAAAGATTACAGAAGTTTTCTTACAGAGTTTTTAGAGAAAAACAAAACCGGTAATAATAAAGATTTTGCAACAGCTACAGTTTTAATGTTTAGGTATTTTGGAATTCCATCAAGATATGTAAAAGGTTATTTAATTACCAAAAAAGATATAGAAAATGTTAAGGCAAATCAAACAATTAACATTAAACAATCTAATTATCATTGCTGGGCAGAGTATTATCAGGATGGAATCGGCTGGATTCCATTTGAAACTAGCAGTAAATATAGAGATTTAATGGGAACAAATGATAGTATTTCAGGCAACAATAATGACTCTAATAGCAGTGACAAGCAAACAATTCAAAACGTAAATAAGGATAAGCATTTAGATGATGAAGTAGAAGAAAAAAAGGTTAAAGATAATAAAGAGGAGAAATTAATTTATTCTATTGTTGCCTTATTGAATTTGTTAATACTTTTTGTGGTAGCTTATGAAATCAGGCTCTATATACTAAAAAGAAAAATCAGACAGAGCTTTGAAAATGGGGACAATAACAGAACAGTTATTAATTATGTTTCATTTATGGTTAGCACATTGCGTATATTTGCAAAAGTTCAATACAACAACATAAGTGAGTATAAAAAAACATTAGCTAAGTATCAGTCAGGAGACAATAACACATATTTAGAAATTGTCAATTTATATGAAAAGGCAAGATACAGTAACAAAGAAACAGATGTGAATGAAGTGAACAAAGTTAAAGCTTATGTTAATAATGTAAGGTTTAATATTATGCAGGTTTAAAGCCGGTTCAAAAGTTCAGATGGAAGTTTGTTTCAAAATATGGAAGCTTTACAAATAGGAGGTAGTAATGAAAAAAAGAATATATTCTTTGCTGTTAATTTTAATATTAGTAGTTACAACATGCTTTTCTGGTTACAGTAATGTGTCAGCGGCTGAAACGGAAGGCAGTAAGAAAACAGTTACCGTTTATTTTACTTTAAGTGAAGATGGAAAATTTGTAACGGGAAATGATGATAATGAAACAGTTCTTTGTCATGTTCCGGTAACCATAAGCTATTTTGATTTGGCAGAGTATGGTTTGGAAGACTATTACAGATATGAAGCAGATTCATTTGAAGATGGCGGAAGATATAACAGCGATAAGATTGTTGAACAGCCAACATTACTACACTTGTTTATAAAAATGTTGGAAAAATATTATTTGCCTAATGGAGAAAAATTCATTCCTAATGACAGCACTCAGGATGCAATGAGCATATCAGGTTCTGCCACAAGTCTGTACATGACAAGATTCTGGGGCCATGATGAAAACCTTATGTATTATGTAAATCATTCTTATCCATTACAGGCAGCAGGATGGGGTTCTACATCAGACTATATTTTGTTAGAAGATGGTATGGAAATTGATGTGGCAATGTTTTCTGATTGGGACTTTTACCACACAGGGGCATTTGCTTATTTTACAAGTGAAAGTACAAATAGTGTCGACTCAGGAATATACAATATTAAAACCAATGAAAACATCAACCTTACAATGAGAGGCACTGCAACTAATGCGGCAAATGATGGGAGCTCAACTTTTGTGGGAGAAAAGATGCCGGGGGAAGATGTTGTGTATTGCAAACAGTCTCAGGCAGTAGCCGATTATAACAATGATAATTGGAAAAGGTTTGGCACAACAGATGATAAGGTCAGATTAATTTATCGTTTGATAAGCCGGGAACCTACTAGTGTCATCTACATCCCTTTATGAAAATTATAATTTGTCATCAGGAAATGCCTGTGTGGCACCGCCTATTGCAGTGATAAATGTAAGTGATGACAGAGGGGAAGTAACGGAAACATCTACTGAAAAAGATACAGGTGAAACAGGTACAACACCACAGGAAAGTACGGGCAGTCAGGAGACTAATACTGAAACAGGAACAAAAAATCCTGATGTAACTACAGAAAATGTGGAAGACTACACCGGCAACATTATAAAAAACATAGAAATAAGTAATGGTGTTTCAGATAACGCATTAAAGTATAGCCTGGATTCTCAGTTTCAAAACAATAGAAATGAATATAACATTACAATACCCGATTATGAGAACTCAGTTTGTGTGAGAGCAGCGTTAGACAACAGTGGAATTAATGACGCAGAGATAGTAGTAAATTATACAGACATAAATGGAGAAAACAGGGTAGTTTCAATTGTTGGAGACGATGAACTTGGAAAGAAACTTAACAGGATAATTGAAACAGGAGCAGGTGGAAATCAATTTACAATAACAGCAACTTATAAAAATAAAAAAGAAAATTACACTTTTAATATTATAAGGAAGCTGTCATTGAAAAATCTGTCTGTAAAAAGTAGGGATAACGACATTGATTTACAACCACAGTTTGACCAAAACACAAATGAATATGAAATAAACATACCTGAAAGTTTAAAGGAAATTACTTTAACGGCAGTTCCTTATATGAAAAATCAATACAAGGTTTACATAAATGGAAAAGAAACAGAGAGTGGCAATGATTACACAGTTAGCACAGAAAACAATGTAGAAATAAAGCTTGAAAAGGATGGCTGTGAAAGTAATTTATACATCTTAAAAATTAATAAAACAAAACTTGTAAGTGTAGATTTTGAATTGACGAAAGAAAGTGTTTTACAGGTAAAAAATTCAAATAAAGAAACAATTGTTAGTGAAAAAGTTACTGAAGATAAATATACTCTTGAGAATTTACTTCAGGGCGAAGAGTACTCCTATGTAATCACAAAAAATGGCTATGTATCTAAAAATGGAACTTTTAAAGCAGGGGAAGTTTCAAGTATTAATGGAATTTTAAGGGAAGCTCAGAATAATGAAACAATAAACAAAAATATTAAATCTCAGTGGAGTAATTTCAGAGGTAATAGTGACAATAATGCAGTAACAGATTCATTAACTGCTACAGATTACAAAAACTCAATGTTGTATTGGGCAAAAAAAGTAGGCAAGGGCTATGGCAGTGGAGCACCAAGTTCACCAATTCTTGTGGGGGAAGATTTGGTTTATACTACAGCAACATCAGTTGTAAAAATTAATACAATTACAGGAGAGGTAATTAAAAGTGGCCACATGATTAGAACTTCAGCTTTTAATATTACACCACCAACTTATGGAGATGGAATGATTTTTGTGGCACTGGCAAGTGGTGCCGTACAGGTGTTTAATGCGGATACATTGGAATCTTTGTGGGTTTATGAAGATCCGTTACATGGTCAACCTAATTCGCCAATTACATATCACGATGGTTATGTGTACACGGGATTTTGGAATGGTGAAACAGGCGTTGCTAATTATTTTGTCTTTCTGCTACAGATGAAAATACAGGTAATCAGACTGAAAGCAAAGAAGCAACCTGGACATATACTTCAAAAGGTGGGTTTTACTGGGCAGGCAGTTATGTTAATGATAATTATCTGGTAGTTGGAACAGATGATGGAGCCAGTGCAGACGAGACAGGAAATGGCTCACTGCTTGTATTAAATCCATTAACAGGAAAAGTAATTTCAAAATACAGTGACATTAGAGGTGATGTGAGAAGCACCATTACCTATGATAAAGATACTGACAGATTTTATTTTACATCAAAAGGAGGAGATTTCTGTTGTGCAAAAATTGACTCCAAAGGAAATATAGAAGAGATTAAGAAAACAGACCTTGGTAGCGCAAGTACATCCACACCTGTAATTGCAAACAGGCGGGCATATGTTGGTGTAAAGGGTAACGAGCAGTTTGGAGTAAACTCAGGGCACCACATTGCAGTTATAGATTTAGAGAATATGAGCATAGCTTACAGCCTTTTAACAAGAGGTTATCCACAGACAAGTGGACTTGCCACAACAGGCTATGAACAACAGGACGGCTATACCTATGTTTATTTTATAGATAACTATGAGCCAGGTAAGGTAAGAGTTCTGAAAGATAAACCGGGTCAAAGCTCAGCAATATAACAAGAGAAAGCGAGTACGAAGACGAAATGACTACAATGTTTTGTTTTCACCAAAGGGTGAACAGGCAAACTATGCAATATGTAGTTTGATAACTGATGAATACGGAACAATGTATTTCAAAAATGACTCGGCATATATGATGGCTCTTGGCAGTAAAATAACCAAAATAATGGTTACAAAGAAGCCTGACAAATTAGTTTATAAGGCTGGTGAAACATTTGACTCTACAGGTATGGAAGTTACGGCTTTTTATTCAAATGGAAAAACAAGAGATATTACAAAATACGTTACTGTGGAAAACAAAAAATTAACAGCCAACATGACAGACATAGAAGTGTCATTTGAACATGTTTTGTATAACGATGAATTAAAGAATTATGAAAAATTTGAGCCTTTAATTGACACAGTAGACATAACTGTCATTGACGAGGCAGGGGAAAAGCAGGCATCAAATGTTGTAAATAAAATCAACTTAATTGGCGACAATATTACAATAAATTCCAAACAGGCAATTTTTAATGCAAGAAATGCTTATAACAGTTTAGATAGTTCATTAGAATTTCTTGTTAGCAACTACGGAAAACTAACAAAAGCTGAGGCAACTTTCAAACAGGTAGCAGCTAAATATTTCAGCCAAAATCCGTTGAAAACAAAATGGGATAATAAGTTATTCCAAACAATAAACATAAGTTGGAATAGTTTAAAACAGGCTGATGGATATTTAGTTTACAAATTGAATTCAGCAGGAAAGTATGTGGAAGTTGCAAACATAACAAAATTAAATTTCAAAGACACAACAGCTATAGTTGGACAAACTTACAAATATAAAGTTATTCCATACATAAAAATTTCAAATAGCAAAATGGGAATAATTTTAGGTAAAGCTTCTGCTATACAGGCAAAGTCAAAGCTAGGAAAAACAGAGAGAGTGAAGCTTTCTAAAGCAAAGAAGAAATACATAAAAATTAAATGGAAGGGAAACAAAAACTGTAGCGGATATGTAATTTACAAAAAAACAGGTAAGAAATTTAAAGTTGTTAAAACAGTAACCACTAACAAAAAGATTACATATTTAGACAAAAAAGTGAAACTTAACAAAAAGTATTCTTACAAAATTAGAGGATACAGAATTGTTAGTGGAAAGAAAATTTATGGTGATTTTTCAGCTATTAAAAGCTTAAAAATAAAAAAATAAAAAAGGAGAAAGAGATGAAACATGTAGGAAAAAAGCTACTTGCATTACTGTTAGTATTATCAATGCTATCAGGGATGTCATTTAACAACGTGACAATTGCAAGTGCAGAAGAAACAACGGCGGCTTGTATTACATTAAGTAAGAATGTGAAAAGTGAAGTTGAGGATACAACTTATATTTACAATGGTTACAAGCCAAATTTAGGAGCAAAATTTACAGATAGTGAAAAACATAGTCTGGTTTATTATGAAAGCAGAAGTGTTTACAATGAAGAAAGTGGAAAATGGTCAGAAGCATCAGACTTCTCAGAAATCGTAATAGGTTTTGCAAGTAGTTTGTCAGAATATGCTGTAACAGAAAACACTCCAGGCAGATATAAGTACACTTGGAAGGCGTATTGTAAGTCAACAGGAGAATTTTCTAAGGAAACTTACACTGTGGATTTAACAGTGGAAGATCCTGAAACAACAGTATATAACATGACATTTTATGTTGGACAGGATAATAATGGAAAAAATAAAAATCCCAAAATTAAATTATACAAAACAACAGGTCATAATGGAGATGGATATGATACATTTAATGAAGATGATGAAATAGAAATTACTGACAATGGTATAGATGCCAGCGGCCAGTATAGAGTATACACTGCTTCTTTACTTGGAGCCACATATTCATACAGAGCTTATGGCTATGATGAAAGCACAGATGACTATACTGTGCCAATGGGTGGTATGAATGTTAATATTCCAATGGCATCAAACGTTACCCAGTCAGGTTATGACTCAAAGTCAGTGTATATTAAATGTGCAAATGTTGGTTCAAACAGTAAATACGATGGAACTAATTATTTAACAGAAAACCAGTACACAACGCAGGTAGTATGTCCATATTATAATTGTATTGCAACACCGGGCACACCTATTGTAAAAAATAATATTACATATTATCCTTATATGCTTATTGCGCAGGGAAATGCCTGTCTTTATAATTATTTTTCAAATCCAAATGATGATGTTGCAGACGATTATGATCTTATGTATGGATATGGAATAAACAAGACAGTAAATAAAGGTTATTCTGTAGATACATGGAATGCAGCAGTGGCTAAAAGAATTACATCAAGATTACAGTACCTGATGAAGCAAAGGCACAGGTTTTCTTCCAGATGAATAACTTTAATGACAGGGAAATTGAAAGCTATAAACAGGAAACAAATTCAGATGGAACAGTAACCTGGTCATTCTATGTGCCAAAATCAAATGGAAATTATTCTTATCGTGTATCAAAAGACGGTTATGTAACTAAGGCAGGCTATATGAGCCTTGTAGTGAAGAGTCAGCTAAGATTTCAGTTGATTTAGACAGAAAAGATGTTACCAGTCATGATTTTAGCAAGCTAGGTAGCACAGTTATTAAAAGGGATGAAGCAAACTTAATTATGAATGTAAGTGATAAGAATGTAAAAAATCTAAATGTAAATGATACATTCAGACTTAGAGCTTACAGAGTTTGGGAAATTATAAACAGCGATGCAGGAAATATTATGATAGAGCCTGACTTTAATTATCAGGTATTATCAGGCGAAGACTGCATTAACATTGAGGAAGTAGAAGATAACAGAACTAATGGAAAAGGCAACTGGTTAGATATTACAGGTGTAAAAGACGGCATAGCAGTAATTGCTGTTACATACAATGCAATTGATGTGGAAGGTTCAGCAAGTTGCGGATTTTACCCTGCAATTTCTCCAAAGAGAACAGGTATTGTTGTAATTAATGTTGGAGATAAGGATTCTGATATTTTAGACGTTGGTGTAAAAAATAATAACGGTAAAAATTGGTGTTGGAATTATGACACATTTTTCTTTGACAAAGAAGAAGGAACTATGAACATTGCTCCAACAGCGAAAAGTGGAATTGCCAAAGTTGAAGTTACACCTGTTAAAACAACAGATGATTTGAACAGTAGTTTAGGTGATAGTGAAGAAATAACAGCTAATGAAGATGGCACGTATAATGTTAAACTTGAAGATGGAAACAATATTATTAAGGTTACTTCTAATAATGGCTCTGTTGACTATCAGGTAGTAAGAGCTGCAAAAATCAAAATCAATTATGAAAATATGTCAAATCCAGGTGAAGACATTATGCCAGGTGACAAAGTAAAAATTACTTTTAACGGATTATACAGATCAATTCCTAAAATCTCAGGAATTTTTAATCCGGTAATATTACAGGTTGTAGGTTATGATGAAGACAACAATCAGTACACTGGTTTAATTTCACAGTATCAGGTTGCAGATAATGGTTCACTGGAAATTACAGTACCAAAAGATGTTACATTTGAAGAAGGTAAAGAAGAGACAGAGTACAAAATAAATAATGGATTTGTTAATTTACAGTCCATGTATAGTTATGCAAATGCATGGGCATTTATGTATACATTAACAGATGCAGGTGCAGGCACATGTTTTAATGCAGTTAATGTAACAGGTCAGCATTCTACAATTGCAGATTTTGGCGTTCCTGTAAAAAGAAAAGTAACATACGGGGTTAATTTTAAAGTTACAGATGAACAGGGAAATGAAATTAAAGATTATGACATAAATGTTCATGACAAGAATGCTGATGAAGACGTTACTAACTTTACAGCACTTGGTTATGGAAAATACTATTATACAATTGATGCAAAGGGCTATGTAGTTTCAAACAGCACATTCTCATTAGGCTCAAAGACTGAAACTGTAGATGGTACATATACAGTTAATGTTGTATTAAAGAAGGCAACTGAAAATGCGTGGGACGGTCAGACATTTACTGAACCACAAAAAGATGAAGATGGTACATATTTAATTAGCACCGGTGCAGAACTTGCATGGTTCGCACAGGAAGTAAATTCAGTGGCAGCTAAGTCAAATCAACAATTAATGGAAAATTAACAAAGGATATTGACCTTGCAAGCCATAATTTCCCACAGATTGGTTATTTCAACGGTGGAACAGAATATGTTTACTACGGAGGAAACTTTGAAGGAAATAATCATAAGATTTATAATTTTAGATTTGAGAAAAAAGCCAAGGTAGCAACAGGAGCTTATGGCGGTTTATTCGGTTACATAAAGGGAGCAAAAATAACTAACCTTTCAGTAGATGGTGAAGTTTTAGTGTCAGCTCTTTCTACAGTATCAGTTTCATCTGCATACACAGGTGGTGTTGTAGCTTATGCTGACAGCTCAGAACTCACAAACATAACATCAAATGTAAATGTATCTATTAAAGATTACGAAAAAGGAACATGGAATTATATTGGTGGTATTGCAGGTTATGCAAGAACAACAGTTATTAAAAACTCACAGAACTTAGGAAATATTACAGGAAATAGAAATGCAGCAGGTATTGTTGGCAGAACAAACAGTAATATTGAAAACTGTGTAAACAAAGGTAAAGTATATTCAACTGTAGGATTTGCAGGTGGTATAGTAGCAGAAATGTCATCAGGTTCTGTTAAAAACTGTATTAATACAGGAGCTGTTGAAAGCAAAACAGGTGGCACAATTGGTGGTATTGTAGGTTATGGAAATGGTTCTACAACATCTGTTATTGAAAACTGTATTTCTCTTGGAAAAGTAACAACAGAAGTAAACAGCACTACAGTTGGTTCAGTTGTAGGTTCATTAAAATATGGTACAGCTAAGAATTGCTATGGTATCTCAGAAGATGGTGTTACATGCGGTACAGTGGCAAGTAATACTAAAGAAGAAGACTGCTATACTTTTGATAATAATGATGCCTTGTTATACAAATATGCTACAGGAAAAGATTTAGATGACTGTGGTGAAAATGCTAAACAGGACATAAAGGAAATTACTTCAAAATATGAAGAATTAATTTTAAGTGATAATAGCACAGAAGATTTATTAAATGGTTTGGCAGAAATTTCTAATGAAAACTTTGATAAATGTATATTAGAAAATGAAAATGCAAGAGTAACAGTAAGAGTTCAGTCAGAAAATAAATATATTGCAGTTTCAGACACTATTGTGGTAAACGGCTATTTAGCTGAATCTTATGGATTTACAGATTCAGTAGAGGATAGTGTATCAGCATTAGACGTACTTGTTGCTGAACATGAAAAGTTATACGGTGACAAATTTACTGAAAGTACAGCAGATGAGTACCTTGTAGTTAGTGCAAACCAGTATGGAACTATGGTTTCAAAAGCATTCGGAAAAGATGCGTCAACATTTATGTATGCAGTTAATGAAAAATATCCACATAATGATACATTGGTTGATGGATACTATACAGGCTACACTGTAGACCAGGCAAAAGTAAGCGATGGAGATACAGCAGATTTCTATTTCTTACAAGATGCATCTTACAGTGATGACCTTTCAACAATTACATTAAGCACTAATGAAATTACAACTGATAAGTCATTTAATTTATCATTAAAGGGATATAATTATGCATGGTACGGAGCTTGTGAACAGTCTAAAATTGATGCAAATACACATGCTATTGAAGGGGCTAAAGTAGCAATTATTGATGTTACAACAGGAGAAATGGAAACACTTGAGAATGTTGTAACAGATAAAAACGGTAATGCCAGCGTAAATATTGACAAGGCAGGAAAATATTTTGTTACAGCTTATGTTGATGGTGAAGGTAAAACACCAATTCTTATGTCACAGGCAGTAATTAATGTAGAGTGGGCTAAACCTTTAGAAGTAAAAGGTGTTGCTGTTGCTAAGCAGAATAAAAATGTTGTTTCAGTTATGTGGAAACAGGATTTAGAACAGATTAGATTAGGACAGATTTACAATGTTTATGTAGACGGTGGACTATATAACAAATATCCTGCAGCTTCTACAATTACATATACTTTTGACAAACCGGGTAAACATACTATTAAGATTACAGCTGAGTTAAATGGCTTCGAAACAGAAGGTAAGACAGTGGAAATTGAAGTTGAGAAAGAAACAACAACTGAAAAGGCAACATCAGCAGATACAACTGCAGGAAATGTGACATCAAATACTACTGAACCGGCAAGTACGGAAGATAATGTAACACCAGTGGAAACAACAGGCGATGATATAACAAAGGTAGAAACAAGCGCAGAAGACAACACAACTACAGAATCGGTAGTTAGCACAACAGCTGAAACAACATCTAAGGTTGTAACAACAGGCAAAAAGACACCTACTACAAAAGCACCTAAGGTAACAAAGAAAGTTATAAATAAGATTGTTAAAGTTAAAAAGGCTGTAAAGAAGAAATCATCAAAGAAGATTTCCATAAAGTTACAGAAAATTAAGAGTGCAAAAGGCTATGAAGTAAGAATAGCTACAAACAAAAAATTTACAGGTAAAAAAGTTATCAAAATTAGAACAAAGAAAATAAGCTTTGTTTATAAGAAACTTAAACCAAATAAGAAATATTATGTAAAAGCCAGATTCTATAGAATTATAAAAGGCAAGAAAGTTTACGGAAAATGGGGTAAGGCTAAAAAGGTAACTTTTAAGTAAAAATTAAAAATAATTTTAAAGTTAAAATGTAAAAATCAATTGAAAAGCTAAATGAATTTTACAGACAAAAACATTGTCAGGGAAGAATGTGGTTTTCCTTTGTGTGGTGGGACATTTAAGGACCGCTACACAGGGATTGCATACCTTGACAATGTTTTTTTATTATAATATAATCAGTTTTAATGGCGTTGAAAGAGAGAAGTAGCTTTAATTATCGCTTATAGAGAGCAGAAGATGGTGGAATTTCTGTAGAATGAATTAATGTGAATAACACTCCGGAGCTGCAATCTGAAAGAACATATTTAATTGGATATTTAAGAGTATCCGGATAATATTTATAACAGATAACTTGAATACAGTTTTTTGAAACAGAATTGGAAATAGTTGTAGAAGCAGATGTGTTTTAGTAGGAGAGCCGTCACCGAGCGATAATCGGAAGGTTTTTAAACCAGAGAGTGGCTGCATGGCAGTAAATCAGGTGGTACCGCGGACAACATGTTCGTCCTGAATAATTGTTTTCAGGATGAATGATATAGATATAATTAAGAAAGATTCATTCTGAAAAGGGATGAATCTTTCTTGCTTTAAATAATATTAAATTTAATAATATTAAACTTAAAACTTCAAATAAATATATAAGCAAAGTTGAGTTTCATCTTTCTGTTACATACAGGCAATTAAACAACAAAAACACTCATTAACAATTTGAAGGGAGAAAACTAATGGACGTAAACACAAACAACATCTATCGTGATGTGACAATTGACCAGCTTAGCGAAGCAAACGTTGGTGAAACAAAGAAAATTGCCGGATGGATTGAAAACATTCGTGACCATGGTGGAGTATCATTTATTGACCTTAGAGATATGTATGGTGTAATGCAGGTAGTTATGCGTGACACATCACTTCTTGAAGGACTTAGTAAGGAAGATTGTATTTCAGTAGAAGGACCTATTGAACATAGAGATGAAGAAACATACAATCCAAAGATTCCAACAGGAACAATTGAATTAGAAGCAAAGGAAGTTAAGGTACTTGGTAAGACTTACAGACAGCTTCCATTTGAAGTAATGACATCAAAGGAAACAAGAGAAGACGTAAGACTTAAATATCGTTATCTTGACCTTAGAAATACAAAAGTAAAAGATAACATGATTTTCAGATCAAATGTTATTTCTTATTTAAGACAGAAGATGACAGAAATGGGATTCTTAGAAATTCAGACTCCTATTCTTTGTGCATCATCACCTGAAGGAGCAAGAGATTACATTGTTCCAAGTAGAAAATTTAAAGGAAAATTCTATGCATTACCACAGGCACCCAGCAGTATAAGCAGTTACTTATGGTGTCAGGATTTGATAAATATTTCCAGATTGCACCTTGCTTTAGAGATG
>ERZ859980.245-NODE-245-length-39600-cov-5.873562_pt1 | contig 39600 bp, 21 predicted proteins | sample MGYA00509984_ERZ859980 | MGnify/ENA primary metagenome ERZ859980 (study PRJEB30046, sample SAMN00715173) | human gut metagenome | study: EMG produced TPA metagenomics assembly of the A metagenome-wide association study of gut microbiota in type 2... | reverse complement strand
TAAGAAGGGCGTTCTCTTTTTTGTGGAGACTATGAATTATTCAGGTTAGGAAATGTAACAGGTATTTTTCCGCTTGGATTCACCTTTCCGAACAAGATATCAGCCAAAGCAGGTCCTCCCATTGTACCCGGATGGAAAGCATAAAGTACAGCATCCGATTCTTCTACTTCTTTAGCTATTGTCAGTGGTCGGCCTGCCATAACAACAGTAACAAGAGGCTTTCCTGTCTGTGACAATTTTTCTATCAGTTCCGATTGCAGACCTTGCAAGTTCAAATCGGCCAGAGAATGAGCCTCACCTGATAAAATGGATTCTTCACCTACAAAAGCCAATACTACATCAGCTTGCTTAGCTGCATTGACAGCTTTTGCCAATCCTGCTGTCTGTTTGTCGCGGCTATATGCCAGTGCCGGTTCATAAATAATACGCACCTTATCGCCATATACAGCACGCAATGCAGCCAAAGGAGTCTGCGTATGTGCTTTTTCTCCATCAAACACCCAAGTTCCCATCTGATCATGAGGAGCATCAGCCAAAGGACCAACGACAGCTACAGTATGTACTTCGTCTGCATTTAAAGGCAATGTCTGATTTGTATTTTTCAAAAGAATAACCGACTGTTCTACAGCCTGTTTTGCCTTAGCCAAATGTTCTGGTGAATATTTTACTGATTGTGGAGTAGAAACATAAGGATTTTCAAACAAGCCCAATCGGAATTTTAAGCGCAAGATGTTACGAACCGCCTCATCTATCTGCTTTTCGGATATTTTATTCTCTTTCACCAGATTTTCCAAGTTGCCAGAAAAAGCTCCACTAACCATATCCATATCGACTCCTGCATCAAGTGATTTTTTTGCAGCATCAGCAGCGTCTTTACAAAAGCCATGAGTAATCATTTCGGTAGCAGAAGCCCAATCGGTAACAACCATTCCATCGTACTTCCATTCTTCCCGCAAGACATTCTTTAAAATAAACTTATTACCGGTAGAAGGCACTCCATCATTGTCATTAAAAGATGTCATAAAAGTTGCAGCTCCAGCTTTTGCTGCTGCTTCAAAAGGCGGAAGATATACGTTACGCAACAAGCGTTCCGGCAAGAAGGTTGAATTATAATCTCTTCCACTTTCCGCAGCTCCATATCCTACAAAATGTTTTGCACACGCAGCAATAGAAGTCGGATCATTCAGTGAATCTCCCTGGAAACCTTCAATCATAGCTTTTCCCAGTATAGCTGTAAGATAAGGGTCCTCACCACAGCTTTCGGCAATTCTTCCCCAACGTGGATCACGGGATACATCAATCATCGGAGCAAACGTCCATCGTATACCATCGGCAGAAGCCTCAATAGCGGCAACTCTGGCAGACTCACGAACCAGATCCGGGTTAAAAGAAGCAGCCTGTCCTAAACAAATCGGAAAAATTGTTTTATATCCATGAATAACATCACGTGCCATCAGTACGGGAATACCCAGCCGTGACTGCTCTACGGCTGTCTTCTGTATCTTATTTGCGACTTCCGCATCTACAATATTCAGAAACGAACCAACTTTTCCTTCTTTGACCAAAGCATACATTTCTTCCTCACTACCATACGGACTCAGCTGGTTCATTTGGCCGATTTTCTCCTGAAGTGTCATCTTCCCTAACAGATTCTCGACCTTTTTCTCTATCTCATCTTTTCCTGTTTCCTTTTCTCCGGATGAAACACAAGAAAAAAAAGAAAATGTCGCCACCATAAGAGAAGCCGACAGTAAGTATATTTTATTTTTCATAAACAAATTATTTACATTTCAGGAAAGGCATTCCAATGATATAAATCACTGAAAAGCCTTTCCTCATTGTGATTAATATGGATTCTGTGTCAAAGTTCCAGCAGACTTATCGATTTCACTAGACGGTATAGGCAAATACTTTTTGTTATCTTTATAACCACGACTTCCTAAAACCTCATTAGCTTTTCCTGAACGTACCAAATCCCAGAAACGCTTACCTTCACCATACAACTCAAGATGTCTTTCTTCCAAAACATTATCAATATTGGCAACAACCTTATGAGCTCCCAAATTTTCTATAGTAGTACGATAAGCTCTGGCTCTTACCTGATCCAGATAATTTTGTGCCTCGGCAGTATCGCCTCCAGTACGCAATATCAGTTCGGCTGCATTCAATAATGTTTCAGCATAACGGTATACACGTAAGTTATTTCTATAATTCAAATCCTTGTCACCCGTACACTGACTATTTCCACCCTGGCGAGGTAAATATTTCAACAAGAAATAACCAGTATCTTCATAGCGCGGTGTATACGAAGCATTCGGATGAGTTTCTTGATATTTTGCAAAATTCAAAATACCGCCGTCCTTACGCTGGTCATCATCGTCGTAAGAATTATACAAGTCCGGATTCACAGTACCAAATCCCCATCCGCCTGCAAACTTTTCATCTTTACATTCGTTTATTCCGATCAGAGTAGGAAGAACTGTACCACCGGCAGCAATCGGATTTCCCCAGCTACGCTGAGCATTCAGATCGTGATAGTTTATTTCCCAAATGGATTCTTCACACCATTCGCCTGCATCTTCCCACATTCCAGCAAAATCATCATGCAGACTATACAACTGAGAAGATATAATAGAACGCATATCCGACAAGACTTCAGCATAACGGCTTTCATCGTTCTGATACATCACAACTTCTGCTTTCAGCATTTGTGCGACAGCTTTGGTAACTCTTCCTTTCATTGTAATATCAACAGATTCTGGCAAGCGATTTTCTCCCAATGCATAATCCAGATCTTCTATAATTTTCGGATACACTTCATCTGCTGAAATTTGCTCTACCAAATAAGGAGAAGTAGAAGGATTCACGGTATAATAAGGTATGTTTCCCCACAATTTCCACAGCCATGTATAATAATAAGCTCTCAGAAAATGTGCTTCAGCCAAATAACGTTCCTTATTTTCCTGAGATATACCAGGAATACCATCCATTTTTGCCATAACAATATTGGCACGGTTGATTCCTGAATAAAATACACTCCATAAACTACTGCAAACGATTTCGGGAGTAGCTGTAAACTTATGCATGCGATGCCAGTGCTCATTATCTTGCTCTGTTGAACCTCCGGCATAAATATCGTCCGACATAACATCTGCAACCAAATTCAAAGGATTATACTGTCCCAGTCCCCAGTCAGGCCACTGCAAAGGATCGTAAGCAGCAACCAGTGCACTATAAATACGTTCTTCCGAGTTATAATACTCATCCTCGCTTATATTCACGGTAGGATATACTTCCAGAAAAGAATCACTGCAAGAAGCCAAACTCATTAGTGCTAAAGCACCACATATAAAATATTTTTTCATTTTTTCTCAGTTTAAAAGTTAGAAAGTAATATTTGCGCCAACTGTAAATGTCTTGGCCTGAGGATAAACTCCTTTATCAACACCTAAAGAAGTACCACCTGAAGAAATTTCCGGATCGAAACCATCGTAGCCTGTAATTGTAAACAGGTTTTCAGCTCCAACGTATACACGCAAATTCTGCACAAAGAATTTTGTTGTTACAGCCTTAGGCAAAGTATATCCTAACTGAATATTCTTCAGACGTAAGTATGAACCGTCTTTTATATACAAATCAGAAGACAACCAGTTTCCATTTTCATCATTTTCACTCAAACGAGGATATTTGTTGGAAGTACCTTCTCCGTGCCAGCGGTCTAACATATAAGAAGGCAGGTTAATGCTCTTCAAGTCAATACGGCGAGAACCATCAAAGACATCATTACCGATAGTACCCTGGAAGAAAGCATTCAGGTCGAATCCTCTCCAGTCTAAAGCGATAGAGAATCCTACAGTCCAGTCTGGCATACCTTTACCGATCTTCACACGGTCTGCGTCATCAATCTTTCCATCTCCATTCGCATCAACAAAACGTACATCTCCTGGCTGTGCATTAGGCTGGATTTTCTCTCCCTTTGAATTTACATATGAATTGACTTCATCCCAATTCTGGAAGATACCAGCAGTTTTCTTTCCATAGAAGAACGGGAAAGGTTCTCCGTTTTCGGCACGTGTAATTGTTCCGATATTCTGGATAGCATCATAGTTAGCCCAACCTTCGGCATTACCCAGCTCGATCAGTTTATTTTTCAGGTAAGAAGCATTGGCTCCGAATTTAACGTTCAAATCAGAAACCTGGAATCTATAAGACAAATCCATTTCAATACCAGAGTTTTCCATCTTACCCACATTACCCATCGGAGGAGTATCACCAACATAAGCAGGCAACGGCATCTGCATCAGCATACCATCTGTTTTCTTCTTATACCAGTCTACTGTAAAAGTAAGTGCATTACCAAAAAATCCGAAATCCAATCCCAAATCAGTCTGGCTGGTTTCTTCCCATTTCAAATCAGGGTTAGGCAATCCATTAGGCTTAGCTCCTACCACAATAGCTTCATTGCCGTTAGCACCAAAAATATAATTGTTACCACTGTTCATAATGGCTGTATAGCGGAAGGCATCAATACGTTCATTACCATTCTTACCCCAGCTTGCACGTAATTTCATAGAAGTAAGCCATTCAGGACGTTTTTCCATGAATTTTTCATTTGTGATATTCCATCCTAAAGATAATGAAGGGAATACAGCATATTTGTTATTCGGACCAAAGTTAGATGAACCATCCCGACGTATTGTTGCCTGGAACATGTAGCGTTCAGCATAGTTGTAGCTGACACGAGCAAACATAGATGCCAGTGTTGAAAAAGGCTGAGCTTGTCCTGTAGCTTCCTGATCGGCCTTTGTTCCTTGTCCGAAGTTGATGTTGGCTTTATCCGGATCCAGAGATTGCAAATTGTAGTTCTTTCCCCACAAGGTACGTCCCTGATATTTCTTTGCAGACTGTCCTAATATAACAGATACTGAGTGCTGTCCAAAGGTCTTGTCATACGATAATACATTTTCCAGCTGCCATGTATATCCTCTGTTCATGCCCGACCATGCAGAAGACTGAGTCTGACTGTTACTCTTTCCCAGATAGTAAGGATATATCCAGCCATCATTTCCCCAGAATGCCAAATCAGCACCATAAGTTGTTTTAAACTTAAGATTGTCCCACAGTTGAAGTTCACCCCAGAAAGAAGCGACGAATTTATCAGAGTTGTTTACATCTCCCGGCAACTCCAATTGAGCCAGCGGATTGGTTATTTCGTTATACGCATCACCAACAATGGTATAAACATTTCCATTTTTATCTTTTATTGCTGTAGGATATTCTTTCAATACAGCTTCAGGATCTTCAGCATACACAGGGAGTGTAGGAGCAATCATCAGCGCACTACCCAACGGACCACCTTTTTCATTGTTTGTATCAACTCCTACTGATTTAATACGAGTATAACCGATATTGGTTCCTATTTTAAATGATGAAAGCCAGTTACGGTTTTTAGTCTGATCGAACAATGTATAATTAGAATTCATACGTAAAGTGAAACGTTCGTAATTTGAACGATCGAAATTACCTCCAACAATACCGTCTTGCTTGAAATATCCTGTTGACAAAAAGTATGAACCTTTATCAGAACCTCCACTGACACTTATCTGGTGATTCATTATCGGTGCATTAGAGTTGAACAAAGCATCTTGCCAGTCTGTTCCCTCTCCTGCTGCTTCCGGATTGGCATAAGGAGCATCTTTGCCTGAGTTAACAGCCATTTCATTCATCAACGTTTCGTACTCAACAGCATTAAGAACATCTCTCTTTCTCCAAGGATTTTGCCAACCGTATGAGAAGTCATAGCTAATAACAGCTTTTCCTTTGCTTCCTCCTTTTGTAGTAACCAATACTACACCATTGGCAGCACGAGCACCATACACAGCAGCAGAAGCTGCATCCTTCAAGACTTCGATAGATTCAATATCAGAAGGATTCAAATAATCGATACCACCATCAACCGGCATACCGTCAACGATGTAAAGAGGGTCAGAATTGTTTATGGTACCAATACCACGAATACGTACCTTTGCAGCATCACCAGGCTGTCCGGATGCAGAAGTAACCGTTACTCCTGAAGTCTGTCCCTTCAACATATTATCTACACGGGTAGGAGTTACATTTTTCAAATCGTCAGAGCTAACCCGGCTGATAGATGCTGTCACAACACTTTTCTTTTGAATTCCATAACCTACTACAATGACTTCATCCAAAGTTTCGGTGTCTTCTTTTAAAATAAAATTCAAAGGTTGTGTACCTGTTGCCTTTTTCATTTGCGTTACATAACCAATGTACGATACTTCAATTTGAGAACCATCTTCTACATTGGCAATACTAAAATTACCGTCAAAATCGGTTATCACACCATTGGTAGTTCCCTTCACCAAAACGCTGGCTCCAATTACCGGCTCGCCCGATGAATCTTTGACGTTTCCACTTACTGTTATTTGTTGTGCAAACAAATGAACAGAAAAACACAATAAACAACATAGAGACAATACAAACCGAGTAATCTGTACCGGTTGAAAATTGTTCTTCATACTAGTAAATTTTTTAGTTAACATAATAGAATATTTGATTAAAAATTCTGGAAGCAAAATTAGATACTAAAGGACGTTAATCTATTCTAAAGTAAAGTTAACAAGTAAGATTATAAAAAGACAACACGCTGATTATCAATACATATATAAAACTAACAGGTAAACTATACGACTGACATATAGAGTGACTTATACGCCTTTACAAGTCTGAAAAGCAGCTTTCGGGAATGAGATTTACCTCTTCTTCTCATTACAACAGGAAAGAACAAGGTTTTCTAAAACATGAACAGTACAAAAAAACAGACCATAGCACACTACAAAATAGCGTGTACTATGGTCTGTTCTCAACCGGAAGGAAAACTTAAATCAAGAAGTTCTCTCCGCTAAAAAAGTCTATTTTGAATTTCCTATTACTTGCCTCCTCTTCCCAACAAGCGGACAGCTTCGGCAAATTTATCTTTAGGTATAATTGCTTTATTGCGCATGCGCAACCTATGATTGTACACTGTTTGAGGAGAACAATGCAAAAAGTCAGCAATCTTGACACTATCATTTATACCCAATCTGACCAATGCATAAATACGGACTTCCGTGTTCAGTTCGCTTGCATCTTTCAATAAAATCTGCTCTTCAGGACGAAGCAAAGAATTTAAATCCGCTACAAAGTCAGGATAAACCCGTAAAAAGATGGCATCAAAATTGGCATAAAAGTCTTTAAGTTCGTTTTGAGTCAATGAAGAGTTATCAGTCAACTGTCTTGCCTCTTCAAACTGACCAGTCTTTAGTTTACGGTTAATGTTTTTCCGATACTCATCCAGCTTACTGATATAGTTCGAGCAAATAGAGAACACATATCCGATATATTCTTCTTTTACATCATTCGACTCTTGAAGCTTCTGGTTAGCACTTCTAAGCAGTCCATTCAAGTTCTGAAGCTCCTGATTGGCTAAGGCCAGCTGTTTATGCATCTGTGAAAGTTCAACAACATGTTGATTAAGAGAGTGATTTGCAGAATCCAGTTCTGTACGCGACTTTCTCAACTTTTTCGTCTGACGATAAAGACCAATCAAGGCCAGTACCAGGATTATCGAGAAAAAAGTAACTACATACAAATAATTTTGCAATGAATTACACCATCTTATATCACGTTGCTGATAATTAGCATATATCTTATCCAATTCTGTAGATATATTAATGATACGCACCCGGTTGGGATAAAGCAAAGCAGCCTTCAAGCAATAATTCATGTAAGCATACGCGCGGTCAATATCTCCTGCATCATACAATAACGATGAAAGTTCCTGCAACGAAGCAATATCGCGATTGCAGACTCTCAAATCAGCCATTGCCGAATAAATCAGATAAATCATGGTTTTTTCTTTATCTCCTATCCGCTTATACATATTCGAAAGGCCATAAGCGTTCATTGCATCCAGCCGTGTATTATGATGAGAAGACAATACAACGTTCTCTAAAGCCGAAAACAAGCTATCTTCAGGAGAGAGTTCATTACATGACGCTACACACCACCAATAAAGGGGATCTTTCGGACGGACTAAGGCCAGCATGTGCTTATTGGCATTCTCGAACTCATTATAATACTTATTATTAACCTGCTTCTGGTCGCCCATATATTGCCCTAAATGCGAATACAGGTAAGAACGCTGATAGTAATACGAGAGTTTCAGTCCGTCAGACAAACTGGTAGAATCAACTTTTTCCAGCACTTCACCTGCTTCCTTTAACAATCCTGTTGCAGCAAACATAAACGAACGGTTTATCAGCCATTCATCCTGCCAGTCCTTCTTTTTAAGTTCGGTAGCAATCTGTATATTACGGTCAACGTATTTCATTGCAGAATCAGCATTGAATACGAAAGATTCGTCATATAGCATTTTATTTATCCAGAATTCCTCTTCAAGATTGGCGGCATTCGATAACTTTTTCTTCAATTGCGCTATTTTAAGCTCTTTCTGCGATGCCAACTCTCCAGTTTGTACTAATATAGAATCGAGTGTAGCAAGAAGCTGCGGAATCTCTTTTTCCACCGATTCCGCATAAATCCATCCAATCCAGTTAACTAGCAGCCAAAATAAAATGTGCTTCCTCATAATATCTTTTATATTAGTGCAAAGTTAACCAAAATTCAGAAAAAAAGATTAAAATCCATTTCGCAATATTTACCGCCCAGGCATAACTTCAACAAAAAAAATTTCCTTTACACGCTTACTTCATGACAAACATAAAGTTTACGCATAAAGGAAATTTCCCTGTATAGTATATGTTCAATTATCAGAACAGCTTGCTAGGATATTCTCCAGAATCGGCAAGAGCCTGCAATTTATCAACTACACCCTGACGGTCGGCTGCATATGTTACTCCAAACCAGCGAGAAGTAGTATCAAGAACTTCTACTGTAGCAGTACCATCGTTGATCAGCTTATTGACCATGAGCGGAATATAGTATTCAGCTTTAGGCTTATCGATGTTTTCTTTCAGGAAGTCGATGAAATATTCTTCAGAGTAGTTGAAATAGTCAGGAGTGAAGCCCCACATATTCATTGAAACCGGAGTGTTATCTTCGATGCCTACCCATTCGCCATTTTCATCTTTATAAGAAACGACACCGTTAATACGCATAATTTCAGTACGTTCTACTACTGTTGTCAGATGTCTGTTTTCGTCGGTAGAACAGATACCGCGAGCTACTGTACCACTTTCACTCAAGGTATTTCCAACACGGAATCCTACCATACAATATGTATTCTTAGCTCCTTCAGGAAGTTCAGACAAGAATTTACCGATTACGGCAAAACTGTCACGTCCGTAGAAGTCGTCAGCATTGATTACGGCAAAAGGTTCACGGATAACTTCCTTACCCATCAACACTGCATGGTTTGTACCCCATGGTTTTACACGTTCAGCCGGACAAGTAAATCCTTCAGGAAGCTTGTCGATGCTTTGAAATACTACTTCTACTGGAATATGATTTTCGTACTTGCTGATGATTTTCTTACGGAAATCTTCTTCAAAATCTTTTCTGATTACGAATACAATCTTTCCAAATCCGCCACGGATAGCATCAAAAATGGAATAGTCCATAATTGTTTCACCATTGGGTCCCAGACCGTCAAGCTGTTTCAAACCTCCATAACGACTTCCCATTCCGGCAGCCAGAACAAACAAAGTTGGTTTCATAATATATCTTTTAAAATTAAGTTATAGCACAAAGGTAAAGAATTTATATAAATACAACTAAATAGTTCCAGAACAAAATGAATACTAATTCGGTTATTTTATATAAATTCGCACAAACAATACAGCTTGACTTGGCCTATGAAAAAATATCTGCGATGGACAGGGATCGCCGTAGCATCTCCGTTCATATTATTTATATTGCTATGTATTCTGATATACATACCTCCTATTCAGAATTTTCTGGTAAACACGGCTACCCGCTACGCTTCCGAAGCCACAGGTATGCAAATCTCGATAGGAAGAATCTCTCTTTCATTTCCGTTAGATTTGGTAGTAAACAATACCGTAATTATCGACAAGCAGGATACCATACTGAATGCCAAGAAATTAACAGCGAAGATCCAGTTGACTCCCCTGCTGAGAAAGAAAATCGAACTTGACGGTCTGGAGTTGAGCAAGGCATCTGTAAATACGGCAAACCTCATCGAAGGTATGACGCTGAAAGGAAATCTGGGAGAGCTATTCGTATCCTCACATGGCGTAGAGCTCGATCCGGAAACTGCCATTGTCAACACTCTTTCTTTAAGGATACTCATTTATCCATCTGCATGGCCGATACTACAGCCTCAGATACGACCAGCTCGCAACCGGTTTTCTGGAAAATACAACTGAAAAATGTTGATTTCGAAAACGTTTCGTTTGCCATGCAAATGCCGCTGGATACATTCAGCATGTCAACATCGCTCGAAAAGCTTTCTCTACGGAACGGACTGGTCGACTTGCATAAGTCGGCATACTCGGCAGGTTCACTTAAACTGACAAACGGTAGTGCTTATCTTGATACCAATACACTTCCTGCTGCCGAAGGATTCGATGCATCGCATATCGGCATTACCAACATCAAGCTGGATGTAGATTCTGCCTACTATGCTGGAAATGATATCTATGCCAATATACGCGACTTCAACTTAAAGGAACGCTCCGGACTGGAAATTGTTTCAACAAAAGGAAAACTGGTATCGGATGCCAAGACACTGAAAGTTCCGTCGTTGCAGATAACAACCCCCGATTCGTATCTCGAATTCAGCGCATCCATGGACTGGGAAGCGACTGATGCTGAAAAAGACGGTATGATCAATGCTCGTCTGATGGCTGACATCGGCAAGAATGATTTACTGAAGGTTATCACCGGAATGCCGGAAGATTTCATAAAAAAATATCCGTCTGCCCCATTGCAGATACGTGCCGGCATAGACGGAAACTTGAAGGAGATTCGTCTTACCACGCTCTCGGCAAGCATTCAGGATGCTTTCCGTGCACAGGCTACGGGAAGTATTACGTTGCCTATGGACAGTCTCCAGAGAAACGGTAACATCAATTTATCGGTAGAAACGGGCAACTTGAACTTTGTAGAAAGTATGCTCAGCGGTGTCGTACTGCCACATGGCATGAAACTGGAAGGAGAAGCTTCAGTCAACGGCAGTCTGCTCGGAGCAAACATGCAGTTCTTTCCGGGCAAAAAAGCCAATGTTATTTTAAAAGCTGACTATGATTTGCAAAAAGAAGGCTATCTAGTCGACCTGAATATCGACAGCCTCAACATACACGAGTTTATGCCGCATGATTCGATATTCGGACTTTCGGCTTCACTGCATGCCGAAGGAAACGGATTCGACTTTTTCTCTCCGAAAACATCCGCTCTGCTGAAGGGTGAGGTTTCACACTTCCGGTATGGCTCGCTTCTGTTTTCCGGAGTCACACTCGATGCCGGCCTGAAACACTCTCAGGCTTCAATGATGCTGAATGTCAACAACCGTGCAATAGACGTATCGGCCAATTTGCAGGCATTGCTTCAGCCGAATATGATAAAGGCCGACCTGAACACCCATGTGCGGCTGTTAGACTGGCAGGCGTTGTCACTTATGAGCACGCCTTTCAGTTCGTCGATGAACATTGAGGTGCATGCACAGACGGATATGAAGCAACGCCACAAAGCACGTGCTACCGTCAGCGGTATACAGCTCGTAACAGCCGAAAGAAACTTCAGGACCAAAGACCTGCATGCCGGTTTCGATATGGCTACCGATTCGGTAAGGGGATATGTCAATGCAGGCGATTTGACTTTCCTGTTCAAATCGGCCAACAGCCTCGACAAGTTTATGAGCAAGAGCGACCTGGTAGCCAAGGAGTTTGGAGAGCAGTGGAAGAAAAAACACATAAATCAGCGCCTGATCAGAGAAATGCTGCCTTCGGCACAGTTGAAAGTATTCTCCGGATCAGACAATCCGGTGGCCAACTTCCTGGCTTCACAGCATGTAAACTACAATCGTCTGCGGGCCAGCTTCAGCACTTCGCCGGAAGACGGATTAAACGGTTCCATCGACTTGTACGGCTTGCGGACCGACAGTCTTCAACTGGATACGATTTACTTCAAGACGTTGCAAGACTCTGTGCAGGTAAAATTCTACAGTGGTGTAAAGGCTCTTGCCAACAAACGTCAGGAAGCCTTCGACATTTCACTGAACGGATATATCGGATCTACCGATGCACAACTGGCAATAGGTTACCTGAACGGTAAAAGAGAAACCGGAGTTGATCTCGGTCTGAAGGCACAGCTACGTCCCAACGGCATCAGCATGCACATCACTCCGGACAATCCTACTCTGGTATATCGTCCGTTTAAGGTGAACCCCGATAACTATATCTATCTGAGCGACGAGGGACGTATCCATGCCGACGTCAAGATATACGATGAGAATCATTCCGGATTATCCTTATATTCTACTCCGGACTCTCTCGTACAGCAGGATCTTACCGTAGCTCTCAACCAGATAGACATAGCTGAGTTCCGGCGCATCATCCCATATATGCCCGACATAGCCGGCTTTATCAACGCCGAGGCACACTATATACAAAGCGAGTCGAGCATGCAAGTTGCAACCGACATAGGAATCAACAACCTTGCCTACAACAAACAACAGCTGGGCAACTGGGAAATGAGTGCCGTATATCTGCCTAAAGAAACAGGAGAACACAGCATAGACGGCTTCCTGATGCTGAACGACGAGGAAATAATGAGCCTGAACGGAACGTACCTTTCTGCCACGGGGAAAAATGATAAAGATAATCTGACGGCAGATGTGAACCTGCATCATCTGCCGCTGAAGGTAGCCAATGCATTCATTCCCGATGATATGGCCAGACTGAAAGGTGACCTGGACGGTTCGATTTCCATTGAAGGTTCCACGTCACAGCCTGTCTTGAACGGAGAACTGGGACTTGACAGTGTAATAATCAATATTCCACAGGCTTCACTGAACCTGCAACTCGACAACCGACCGCTGAAGATTGAGAACAGCCGACTGAAATTCGAACGCTTCAACATCTTTACCAAGGGAAAGACACCGTTCAGCATAGACGGTTACGTAGATATGACCGACATGGCTGCTATGGATATAAACCTGAAAATGGAAGCGCATAACTTTGAGCTGATCAATGCTAAACAGACCAAAGAGTCGCTGGTACACGGTAAGATTTATGTCGATGTAAATGCCATGCTGAAAGGACGGCCGAATGCCCTTACCATGAGAGGCAACATGAATATTTTAGGAAGCAGTGATTTCACTTATGTACTGAAAGACTCTCCGCTGACCGTAGAAGACCGTCTGAATGAAACTGTCACGTTTGTGGACTTCAGCGATACGACTCACATAGCCAAGCCTCACATTCCTGCCATGTCGCTGGGAGGTATGGACATTTTGATGACACTTCACATCGACGAGGCTGTGCAGGCACGTGTCAACTTAAATGAAAGCGGAAGCAACTACATGCTGCTGGAAGGTGGAGGCGACTTGTCGTTCCAGTATCAGCCCGACGGCAACATGCTGCTCAACGGCCGTTATTCGCTGATGAGCGGAGAAATGAAATACGAAATGCCTATCATCCCGCTGAAGACTTTCTACATTCAGGATGGAAGCTACATCGAATGGACCGGAAACGTTATGAACCCGAATCTGAACATAAAGGCTTCGGAACGGGTGCGTGCATCGGTTTCTTCCGATGGAGAAAGTACGCGTATGGTAAACTTCAACGTGGGAGTGAATCTGACAAACCGCCTGGAAGATCTGGGCTTTACCTTCACACTCGAAGCTCCCGACGACGGTGCCATGCAGAACGAACTCGCTGCCAAATCGGCCGAAGAGAAAAACAAGCTGGCTGTCACCATGCTGGTTACAGGTATATATATGTCAGAAAGCAATACCGGAGGCAAAGGATTCGACACCAACAGTATGCTGAACTCGTTCCTGCAAAGTGAGATAAACAAGATAGCAGGAAATGCACTGAAAACAATAGATATAAACTTCGGTATGGAAACGACCGATGAAGGTGAAACCGGAAATACCCGTACGGATTATAACTTCCAGTTTGCCAAACGATTCTGGAACAACCGCTTCCAGGTTATCATCGGAGGAAAAATATCTACCGGAAACGATGTACAGCAGCAAGACGAGTCGTTTATCGACAACATTTCGCTGGAATACCGTCTGGACAACAGCGGTACACGCTACATCAAGATTTTCCACGACAAGAATTACGAAAGCATACTCGACGGTGAAGTGATAGAAACAGGAGCCGGTATCGTACTGAGAAAGAAAGTGAGCAAACTAAGCGAACTGTTCATCTTCCGCTCCCGCAAAAAGAAACAGCCCGAACAAACAACAGAAAACTGATTGAAGCATAATTACATATCCATGAAGAAATATAAAACATATCATATCCTGACGCTTCTGCTTGCAGCCATGATGGCTGTATCATGCTCTACGACAAAGCACTTGCCGGAAGGGGAAACCTTGTATCTGGGATTGAAGAAAGTAACCATCAACAACGAAGACAAGAGCAAGGCAGGACAAAAGGCACTTGCCGAAGCGGAAGGAGCTATCAGCATTGCTCCAAACAACGCCATCGTGGTAAAGCCCAACATCCGTTTTCCGATACCTTTCGGACTGTGGATATACAATCGCTTTGAAAGGTATGAAAAAGGCTTCGGAAAGTGGATATTCAAAAAACTGGCTGCCAAACCGGTATATGTTTCTACCGTAAATCCAGAAACCCGAATAAAAGTAGCGTCCAATCTGCTGCACGACTACGGGTATTTCGACGGAAAAGTAACTTATCGGGTAGACAGTACCCATAACCCGCGGGCTGTAAAACTGAGTTACGACATCGATATGGGAAATCCGTACTACATAGATACCGTGACATACGAAGGATTCAGACCACAAACCGACAGTCTGATTCATGCACATTTCGACGAACGGCTGATACACAGCGGAGATAATTTCGACGTGACGGTCCTGAATCAGGAACGGCAGCGTCTGATAGACCTCTTCCGCGACAACGGATACTACTACGCAAGAAATGAATTCATCACTTTCCTTGCCGATACAATCATGCGCAAAGGGTACGTCAAGTTAAAGATTGTACCCCGACAAAGTATTCCCGAAGAAGCTCTCCGCACGTATCATATCGGACATACTTCTGTGTACCTGACGGGATATAACGGTGAACAGCCTGACGACTCACTGAAGCTGCGCAACTTTACCATCTATTACTCCGGAAAGAAGCCAGGCATCCGCTACGGAGTGCTGCGCAAGCGTTTTCTGTACCGTAAGGGAGAAGTCTATTCGCAGACCAGACAAAACTATACCCAAGAAGCTCTGGCACGACTGGGTGTGTTCAAGTTCAGCGAGTTTCAATATACTCCCCGTACAGGAGCAGAAAAAGATACACTCGACGTACGCGTGAATGCCATGTTCGACTTGCCCTACAACAGTGAGCTGGAGCTTAACGTCACTACCAAGAGTACCAAGCAGACCGGCCCCGGAGCCATATTCAACCTGTCGCGCAAAAACTTCCGCCGCATGGGAGCATCACTCAATCTGGAGCTGAAAGGTTCATACGAATGGCAGACCAGCTCAACCGTCGACGGCGACAAGTCTGTCATGAACTCCTTGGAACGGGGAGGAGGCCTGTCTCTGGAGTTCCCTCGCCTTGTACTTCCGTGGGTACGCGACCGCATTGACCCGTTCCGCTTCCCGTCGCAAACGAACTTCAAGATTTATGCCGAACAGGTAAACCGTGCCCGATACTTCAAGATGCTGTCTTTCGGGGGAACCGTTTCGTACAGTTTCCGTCCGTCCAGAAGCATGAAACATACCGTAACACCGCTCCATCTGGCCTTCAACCATTTGCAGCACCGTACGGCTACATTCGACTCGATTGCACAGGCCAACCCCATGCTGTTTCACAGTCTGGACGACCAGTTCATCCCTTCGGTCACCTATACCTTTACCTACGATGATTCATGGCGTCACCGCCGGATGCGAATATGGTGGGAAAACTCTTTCAGCTCGGCAGGCAATGTCACCTCACTTATTTATGCAGCCTTCGGCAAGAGTCTGAAAGAAAGAGAAAAGAAATTCCTCGGAACTCCATTTGCACAGTTCCTGAAGTTCTCGAGCGAGATACGACCGCTTTACTACATCAACGACAAGCAGCAGATTGCCGGACGACTGATGGCCGGAGTAATCTGGGCATACGGTAACAAGACCATTGCTCCCTATAACGAACAGTTCTACGTAGGAGGAGCCAACAGCATACGTGCTTTCACGGTACGTTCCATCGGTCCCGGACGCTTTCATCCGGCCGAAAACGCAGCCTACTCGTACGTAGACGAAACGGGAGATATCAAGCTGGAAGCCAATCTGGAATATCGCTTCCGCATTTTCTCCAACCTTTTCGGAGGCAACCTGAACGGAGCATTGTTTCTCGATGCCGGAAACGTATGGCTGATGCGGAAAGACGAAGCACGTCCCGATGCGCAATTTACGTTCAACAAGTTCTTCGACAATATTGCACTGGGAACGGGTCTGGGTATCCGATACGACTTGTCTTTCCTTGTACTTCGCCTCGACTGGGGAGTAGCCCTGCACGTACCTTACGAAACAGGAATCTCCAAATACTACAACATACCGAACTTCAAGGATGGAATGGGCATCCACTTCGCAATCGGTTATCCGTTCTAAAATTAGAACAAACTATATGCAGAATACAGGAAAACCCACTGAATTCTGAAACAATATCCCCAACTTGCTAAATAAGTTGGGGATATTGTTCTTTTATTAACAAAATGTAATATAAATACCTAATTAAAGATAATAGAATTCATAATCTGCCATTCATGACGAGCATCAAGCACAAGCACTCCGGCTGAACTTAAATCGATAGGCTCATCTTCACCATAATTCTGCGATTGACTCTTTTCCCCCATCGTATACAAACGATTACGTACAATACTAAAACAAGTTTCTGTATCAATATTATCGAGTTCGGTAATCACAGTACGTCCGTTCTCTCCATCAGGCAACGATACCAATGTACGGTCTTCACCTGCAGTTTCGTAATTACGTAAAATAATATCCCAATACTTTATCACCCTTCCTTCCGCATCAAGCATCTGCATTTGGAAAGTAGGTATTCCTTCTTCCACATCTCGCTGCGTCATAACAACCGAAACCCAAAAGCTATCACCGAACACCGTACCCCTCGGTAATGAAATCGTCCCCTTAGGATAGGATTCCTCATCAGTCTGCCAATTCGTATCGGCACTATCCAAATAACCATCGTCATTCATATCCAAGGGTAATAGCACGTTCTCCGTATTGCCAGGAAACCACTTGCACAAGTCAATCTCATACACAGAAAACGCATCGTTCACTGCTGATTCTGCCAAAGCACAATCATAGTCCGTACGCGGATTCATACCATTTATCACATTATCCTTATGAAAATCGAAAGCATCGTCCACACTTCTGAATCCTCCGAAGATAATAGTCTGATTACGTTTGGTCGCAACTAGCCGCAGCTTAGCCACACTACTGCCGTTTACCTGCACCGGCACACGGGTAAAATAGCCGAACGTACCCGCTACCTGCCGGCGAGCTACCATCAGTCCATGCTGTGCCTCTGCTTCAGCACTCAGTTTGGAAAGAATCACTCCATTTTCCACCCAAAAAATTTCTGCACCTGCAAAAACTTCTTCAGCATACCCTCCATTAGGGATAGTTACGGTTTCAGTCTGATTGTAATAATCCCCTACTTCTACACCTTTAAACGGCTCATAGCCTCCGTAAGTTCCGCTTTGGTAACCAATTACATATGCCATGTAATTCTTTCCTTCCTCCAGACACTCACTGCCGGTAAGCGTAATCGTGGCATATCGCCCCTGTCCGTCTTCCGTACTCCAGGGATAACTTGCTTTGTTATCTGGATTACTCCAGTTTTCAATCGTCTTTTTATATACCACCTTTGCCGGGCTCTGATACTCCACAATCAGTATACTGAGCTTGTCGAATGTCTGCGTAGGTGTAACGCTCGAAATAGGACGGCGTGATGCGACAGTAGCCGGATTCACCCCTTCTCCACCTTCAAAAAGCTCGCCCACACTTTCTACCGCTACAGTAAACGTCTGCTGCAGTGGCTTCCCATTCTGTCCTTCTGCATCAAGCGACGACGAATCGCTGCAGGCAGAAAGAAGCATCAGGACGATGCCTGACATATAAATCAATCTAGTATATTTCATAAGTTAATCATCCAATTAAGAAACTTCATACCCTTGTAACTACCTTACACAGTGCCAATTGTTATTGCAACACGCCAGAACAGTCTATAGGTTTTGACGGAATCCCCAGACAATAAAAATGATTTGCCTCAATCGGGAAAAGATACTTGTCGAGGTCGTCGATAATACCTGTGCCTATATCAGTTTCGTCTTCGAAATCAAGCCCGTCGCTATTTTGCCAAGGCTTTATCAACCGTACCTTTTTGCTGGAACCTACAATACCGGTCATGGAGGTAGTAACAAACTCCGCTACAAGCGTATAGTCGTACAGCTCCCTGTCTGGGATATTGACAGGCAGCATAAATGCCGTCAGGGAACATTTGTAAGCATAATCAGAAACGACTCCTGTACTAGATCCCGGAAGATATAAATCATCCTCTGTAAAGGTCTTATCCATCAGTACCCTGCCCTCTTCGTTGAAAGAATCATTCCCATAAGGGCTGGTAATGAAATCTGTAATTATCTTATCCGTTTCACTTTCTTGGGGGGCACTGGGCAATAGTTTCACTTGTGTATTCTGCGAATTATAAAGCAATATTCTCACGCGCTCTACTTCCTTTGGAATCTGATTCAGGCAAACCTGCAGACCTGCGACCCTGCGCCACAAATTAATCTCACCAATATTCTTGTCATTCTCCGATGCTGGCTTGAAATCTACGTACCCTGTAAAGAATTCCGAATGTGCCATATCAGTCGGAGTTTTACCCTCTTGAAGTGTAATCGGATCAGTCAACTTACTGCCTGTCCGAATAGACTCTGGCAATCCATAGGTAAGAATAGAGTTCCAGCCATCATAATCTTGCATGATATCTTCCGATTCAGCTCCATCTACACCTACCGCTACCAGCCGGTAAGTTTTTCCGACCGTAAATGTATAAGCAAACGTATACCGCATTACTGCCGTTTCATTCGGAAGATTATTAGCTCCAAAGTATTCTCTCCACCCCACATTAAAGCGGGCTTTACACTCACCATCGGTCCCAGCTTCGTCCATTTCGTAAATATAGAGATATACATCCGTAACGTGCTGCACACCACGAATATTATTTCCATAATCTCCATCATAAACCGGCAAGGAAGTACGGGTCTGCAAGTCACTCTGAGCCGCAATGGTAACCGTTACTCCCTCAACAGTCTGTATCGGTTCATTCTCCTTGCTGCATGAGGCTCCCAACAGGAGGAAGCCACACACAGTCAGGGCACAAAATACAGCATGTATGAATTGTTTCATTTTCATAACCTACTTTCCTTTCATTCTTTTACGAGATAGAAACGTCCGTCATTACTCTTCATCGCACCTGCATTTACTGTAAGCGAAGTACCATCCAGCAGGTAGCGCTTTCCTGTCTGCTTGTCAACCAGTGTCCATCCCTTCCAGTTGCTGCCATAGTCCAAAGTGAATTCTGTCTGTTGCGAAGCGTCCTTTACCATGAATCCTAAACCCACACGAGTTGCATTACTCATTTTCTGAATATCGAGCGCACGCTTGTCGGCTACGGTATACACCTTTACCTTCGGCATAAAGTCCTCGTCAATCAGTGAAACAATATCCTCCTTCGCATTGTATGCATCCGATGCTCCGGCACTGCGAAGCAGCGAACAAGAACTTACAGAGTTACCCGATACAGCCGAGATTTTCATTTCGCCTGCTGCCGGAACAGAAGCACTACGGGAACTTCTGGTTGCTGTACTTGCAGAAGGCTGCACAAACATATCCGAGGTATAAGTTATATCAACATTGTCTGAAGCATTATCTCCTGACGCCTCTACATAAAATGCCTGCAACGGTGCAATGGTGTTGCTCTGTTCTCCTGCTACATCAAAGCTTAAATTTCCGTTTTCACTTAAGGAAATTCTGACCAATCCCTCTTCTTCTCCGAAAACATTTTCAGAATCTATGATACGGATAGCTTGAACAGACCGTTTATTTTCTGTTAGGAATGTCTTTATATCCAAATAACTCATAAACGGGTTACCTGCCACAAAATAGGTAGCTCCCTGTTCTTCATTCCGCAATTTAAAAGTAAATGAACGACCTGCATTCTCCGGCTTAAACCCACTCTCTTCATAAGCAAATTTTCCATTCATATTTCTTGCCCCTTCCGGCAAAGTTTCTTCTTTAACCCATCTGCCGGAAAGCGTATAATAATTGTACTCGGTATATGCTTTCGGGAAACGAAGACGATAAGAAGTCCCATCTCCCTCATTTCCAACCATCATCTTGATGCCCTGTGCCTGCTCATACAGCTGAGCCACCGCATTAAACGTACGGCTCCAGTCGGCAGTGGAAGCTACAGTACCGTTAAGATCAGTACCAGAAGTTGCAGTTGTAACCGCACGACTGTACATTTTCTGACGTACTATCGGATTGTGTCGCACTTCACGATAAGTATCCTCCTTCAGCGGAGTAAAGTATGCCGGCATCTCAGGCGAAACAAACATATCGCCCGTAACCATGCCGTGAAGTGGAGTAGAAATCATATGATACATACCGCTTTGTACTTCCATTTCCACGTATGCACAGTCATACTCCAGATATTGTGTATTGAGTACAGCTGCTCCCGGTTCGAAATGAATATTCGCACAATAGTTACCGCCATAGAATTTATCTACACTACCCCAAGCTTTTAAGTTCGGATAACGTGTGGCTCCTGCAGGAATCACCACATTGGTACATCCCCAAGGAGAACCGTCCGTCCAGTTACTCCAGTTGTTCCAGTCGGTATCTGCCGTATTTCTCTTCCAGGTAGTCTTCAGCGGATGTACCTGAGCACGCAGCCCGTTGTAAGTAGACAATCCCGAAATAGAATAATCGCCTACCGGCAATGACAATTCAAAGAAATAGCCCTTATCATCCTGCTGCAATTCAGCCTCCTGTTCTATCTTCTGTCCGTTGCCGTTATACGGATAGCAGGTAAATGTAAGTTTAGTACCAACTTTATCATCCTGAGCATCGACAAAGATACGTACATTGCCCAAATAGGTTGTTTCATCCACACAAACATGTTCGGTTATACTCTTATATGCAATGTCGGTTTCTCCTTGATCATCCGGTTCTTCCGCACAGTCGGGAATACCATTCCCGTTGGCATCCGGACGGATATAGAAACCCGACAGCCAGACTGTTTCGAGCGCATCTGCCAATGAAGGGAACGAAATACGTACTTCATCGTAATCCTGTAAAGGAGTAACCTCCATATAAGCCAGTCCGGCATCGCTTATCACCTCGATGGAAGCCAATCCGCCGGCAGTAGACTCACTTGCTACCGCCTGTCCACCATTGTATGCAGCTATTGTCACATTCTGAAGAACAGACGCATTCAGCACATATCCCGGCGTACGGAGTATGGCACCCAGCGGCTGTCCGCCTCTGATGGAATTAAATTTTACAGCCACGGTAGAACGGCTTATCAGGCTGACTCCAGCTACAATAGAAGCCGCTGTCTGCTGACTGTTGTCGATTACGTACGACAGATTGTTCATGGTAGTCCCTACACTTGCAACCGACGAAGATTTTGTTTCTGCATAGTTGATAGTCGCCCCATGCTTCTGCGCCGTGATCATTTCCATACAAGCCTCCGATGTCCCTGCATACTCTTCGCAAGTAACAGGTTCGTAGAAAGCATAATACAGACGGAAGGTATTCAAATTGACATTCAGCAAGCCTGCAGTCCAAAGCTCCACCTGATCAAATGTCTGATCTGTTTCCACATAAAAACGCAATTTGCTTCCGTCGTTTCCTACCAGTCCCACTCCTACCGCGTCATTTTCTGCCGTCAGTCCGGAAAACACTTCTTTACCATCTTTATACAGTCTGATAAAGAAAAACTTCAAGACATCGGCACCTAGCAGCTGATTATTTGTCTGCATCACAAATCCCACGCGGGTCTTTCTTCCTCCTTGTGGAGCAATGTCTTGAGAAGAATGTACACCAGCCAGACTGCCAAACTGAATCAAGCTCAATACATTGGTAGCTTCTGCATAATTAGTATAATCACCATCAACCAGATTCTGGCGGTTGTTTATCTTATTGAACAAAGAAATACCTCCCTGCGATCCACTGGATTCAACCACCGTATACTGTCCTTGGTTCGCAGAAGTATTAATCATCATCGTATTACAACCCGCCACAACTTCTTTTTTGTCGCGATGAATCACGGCATACAACAATGAAGTTTCTCCTTCTCGGGTATATATAGCTTTTACTACATAGTCACCATTTACTGTCATGCCGGTCATGTGGTTGCCCGATATAGAAGGAGATGTAGCTCCGCTGGGCCAACTAATAAGTGAATATGTTACAGAACCTTCCGATGGTGTCGGGAGGTCGTAATAATCAGTAGAAATGGTATCATTGCCAATGGTAAAATAAGAGGATACGTCTATCTCTACCGGATCGCGGGAGTAGGCGTAATGAACCTGCACTGCTGATAACAAATTAATACCAGAAGGTAAATCCAGTTCCAATCTTTGGGCATTCTCTTTTGTTAATATCATGCTAAACTCTCTTGCACCTCCTGCTAAAGCAGATACTCCGATACCACTTTCCGTATTAATGCTTTGAGGATTATTATCACTTGTGTCATAGGCATTTAATTCAGTAGCTCCTAAAGAAATAGAAGCTAATCCACCTCCTGTTGTATAATATCCTACTTCTGAACCAACGGGTATCGTCGCTCCAAAATTTACACGACATGTGAGTCCACCACCTACAAGTCCAGAAAGCAATTCGCAGGTTGGACCATTACTAATATCTGAATCCACAAGATTACGACCCAACAAATCAGTTATATTTGTGCTCGGTCTTTCTTGCTTAGCGTCAGGATATTCATGTTCTTTAGCTGCTATCTTTTTAGGATTCTCCCCCACAAACGCATAGTAGAATTCCAGTCCACTAAGTACTTCGACACTGATGGAAGCACAACCGATTCGTACTTCATCGAAAGGTTTAGTAGTAGTAAATGAAATTTCACTTAAACCTCCAGATACATTCAAGAGATTTAAGTTTAGTAACTGAAATTTATCACCACTTCCTGATGTAGAGGAACCGTCTTGTTCTTCGCCTTTTAAATAAGTCTTTACCCAAAAGCCTTTCAGTACATCCAAGCTGAGCAGCCCACCCGGATCTTTATATAAGAATCCGACCTTAATACCATTAGAATCATAGTAAACACGGTTTACATCTCTTACAGACAAAATTGGAAGCCCTGTATTTAGCTCTGCCAATCCCTTCAGACTAACAGAGTTATCTAAGTTCTTGTCTACTAAATATTCCAACTTATTATCCGAGTTACTTAAAACGCCTACCAAATTCTTGGTTATCTGGTTGATTACTCTTCCTTCACCCACCAAAGGGACACGACAATTGGGCTTATATGTTGCACCATATATTTCATCCTGTACTACATCAAGACCTGAAGTACTTTCAGTTTCATTACGGGTTCCGTTATGTTCTACACTCTGTACCGAGGGAAGTAAATCCTCATCGCGGCATGAATAAAATACAACTGTCAGCAGTGCAGCCAGAAGCAGCGGCACCGATGCAGACCATTTCTTTCCGGCTATTCGACAGGCGGAAAGAAAACTCCTTTGTCTGGATGTCTGGAAAAATACGCTCATTATCTTTAAATTTTATAGTTTTTACGATAATACTTCACTTCCCCGTCGTGCATAAAACGGTACTACCTGACTGCGGTTTTACGCGATTCTTTCTCTGAATAATGACGGAAAGCTGCCTGGCTCTTGCCTTCGGAATAATAATGAAAGACAGGCAGTCTTCCGGCTCCGATTCGTATCGTTCATGAGAAATCTCACTGTTTCCGGTATCTTGCAGAAGAGCTTTTTGCTACTTGACTTCGGAAATTCAATAAAACAGGGTAAAATAGTATTGCCTGAAAGTCAGGCAATACTATTTGATTTATCGGTCTAAAAATTAGTCCAATTCCATTCCGTGAATCACTTCCCAGTTATCGTTTACTTTCAATACAAGTTCCTGCTTGTTGTTCAATGACTCTGGTTTGTCATCTGGATCTTCTGGATCTGGATCTGGATCAACACCCGGCTGTTCGGAATCTGCTTCATCATTCATTCTGGTACCAATACCATACAAGTGGTTACGTACGAGGCTGTAAGTGCTTGAAGATTCACCAGAAAGAGAAGTGCTCCAGTTAGCAGATTCACTATTCCAGCATGTAATTGTTTGCTTCAACTGTTCATCAGTTGAACCCAGATTCACTTTCCAGCTTCTGAGTATTGTTCCATCTTCATTTGTCAATTGCAAAGTCAAAGTCTGCTTTTCATCTACATGTGCAAACGGGATAACAAATTCACCACCAAAAGCAGAACCTTTCTGGAAAGTAGGATGACCTTCTCCATCTGAAGAATATGGATTTTTCCAGTTTTCACCCGCATCAATCAAATTATCTTCGTTATCATCCTTAATAGCAGTAAACCATTTATTCAAATCAATAGTGCTGATCACATAAGTGTAGCTTCCATCAGCTTTGCCACTGGTACCGTTTACTACATATTTTACATTCTCGCCATTACCAGAACCATTTCCAGTAAGATCAAAGCTATTGAAATTACCAAGAACCAATGACTGATTCTGAGCACTTGCAACCAGTTTCAGATACTTAGCACCTTCCATATAAGGAATATCCTTAACATAGGCAAAAGCACCTGCTACCTGACGGTTCAGTACCACCGGTTCCTTAAAACCTTTTCCTTGTTCAACAGTCAAACCCATCTGTCCGGCAAAGATTTCTTCACCAATCTCATTCGTAGCGCCATCTTTAATTGGCAACACCATGTTTTCCTTGAAAGTACCTTCTTTTGCAACACTTGTTACAGCATCTAAAGTATAATCACTGTTACTGCTATAACCTACCGCATAAATCTTATAAGTACCGGCAGCAAGTTTATCTGCATCCTTCAGTTCGATAGTAGTCTGCCGACCGTGACCACCAGTAGTATATACTGTTGAACCATCAGTATTCCAATCAGAGATTTCTTTTACATATACCACCTTACCAGTATTATCACAAATCCACAGCTTCACATTTTGAATAGTCTGTTTAGCCTCAGCACTATACAGCGGACGTCCGGCACGGGTAGCCAGTCCGTCGCCACCATTTTCCACCTGAAGTGTGATAATCTGAGCACCGTCAGCTACACTCTCTACACCTGTTCCATCTTGCACATAGACAACTTCCTTGTCGCAAGAGTTGAACGACAATGATGCCATCAAAGCCATTCCCAATAAGTAATTTTTCTTCATACTTAAAAATTTAAACTATAAATAATAACATTATCAATAATCGGTCAATCAATCCAGTTCCATACCGTGTAGTAACTCCCAGTTATCATTTACCCGAAGGTAAATCTCGAAGTCGCCCTCACCGCTTCCGCCTTCGTCTACATACACATACTTCAGGATGGTAATCTCGTTACGCCCCATGGTGATGTTTATGTCCTGTGGCTCCAGCGTAGGATAATAAGCAGCTCTGCCCTGACTTCCGGCTGCCGATTTGTCGATAAACATCACACTCAGCGTAGAACCTTCGTACGACGGCGACGGACACATCAGCGTTTCGCTCTTTATTTCACTGCGTATCTCCTGCCAGTCGAGCTCGGTATGTATATCGGTCAGGGTGGAATACTGGAAACCATTGTCTACAAAATTGTAAATATCCTGTATATCCTTGGTGGAGAAGTCGATGTTATCGGGAATTCCCTCAGCCTTGATAAGCAGGTCGCCCTTGGTACGCTCCATGGCAAGCAAATGTTCTTCGTTGCCGTAACGATAGTCGAACGTAGCACTTGCCAGATAGATGTCGTTTGCCGCCGCACCCACAGCTTCCATTTCTGCCGTAGTAGCATCTTCTCCCAGCGGCTCGTCGCTTTTCATGTTCCCCCATACGGTAAGGGTATATTTTCCATACGGCAACGACTCGGGAAGAGTGATAAGCTGAGTCTGATCATCGTTGTCTACCAGCGTATTTTTCTGCTCTGCCACTACCTTTCCTTTGGCATCGTGTACAATGTAATATAGCGTGCTCACATAATCGCGAAACGGCAGGTTTTCTGCCTTGCGCTCCATCAGTCCCAGCTTCACGGCATCGTCGATGTTGAAGTAATTCTTGTCTTTTACCGTAAGCGTAACCTGCAGCGGCGGACAGGGAGGAATGGAGTCGCGTATGCAACTGCTCCACAGAAGACACACAGTCACCGGCAATACATACAATATCTTTATTCCTTTACTCATAGTCTTTTCCTCCTGTCAATGCTTGAAATGCCGGTGTAGTAAGGTAAGGAAGGAAATCCGGCTCTGTTTGCATTCGTTCCTTCAACCTGCAGTCGGGCAGCGCATGTTCCAGACGGGCTGCTACCTCGTCCGCCTCTTTCTCCATACGTGCAGCCACCAGCGCACGTACGTATTCTGCCAGCGGAGTGTGGTCTTCGCAGAGATCCATAATGGAAGCCGCATGCTGTGTATCGCCAACACTGAGCGATACAACCGCCGCATTCACGTCTTCGTACCCCCGCATCAGCGTGTACGCCTCTTGCAACTTTCTTTCCTGTGCCTTGAGCAATGCCAGGTTGTAGCGCGCCTGAGGCAATTCGGTATTGGTCTGAAGCAGCTCAATAGCTTTTTCGTTGTTTTCCTTATATACATATACGGCTGCCTTGGTATTCAGCACCTCGGGTGAATATTCTTTCAGCCCGTTGAGCACAGCTTCTGCCTCGTCTGCCTTGTCTTCACGCAGCAGAAGTACCGCCAGATTATTGGCTGCCACCTGCGATTGCGGGAAGTAGTGCAAAATGGTACGGTATACCTCCTTCTTCTCTTCGGGAGTCTTCTTCAGGGTCGATACGCGCAGCAGCTCTTCTTCGTTGAAGGCATCGGGACGCTTGCCGTACATGTCGAGCAGTTCGGCATCGGTAGTGAAACTCTTCAGTGTATATGTATATACGTATTCTACCTTGCGGTCTTTCTGCAAGTAATTGTTTTTGATGTCGTTCCAGCAAGACAGACGGCGGATATAGCGTTCTGCCACATCGTCGTTCTCGGCATTATACTTATCTAATATCTCTCTTACCTTCAGCGAGTCGGGGTGTCCGTCGGCAATCATTGCCTGCAGCACCGGCATCCAGCCTTCGGGACGGGAACCGACACTGAAACGTGAAGCTTGCGACGCACTGATATGAAGCTGGTCTACCAGCCAGTTTTTGGCAGAATTGGCACGGTTGCGCGACAAGGTAGTATTGAAAGCATACGAACCGTCAGCCGATGCCATACCGTAAATGCTTACCCTGTTCAGTGTGGCAAGCGAGTCTGTCACGATTTTCTGCAGCGTAGCAAGCATACGGTTCATCTCGTTGCGGTTATCACCCAGCGAGAGGTTGATGTCGTAACGGTTTATCACGAACTGCAACAAAGCTTCTCCTCTGCCTTCCATAACCTTGGGACGGATAACAAACTCTGGCTCAATCCAGTTCAGTTGAAGCGATTTCTTGGGTTCTATCAGCGTAGGGATATTGTTGATGTAAGCAATATCTACGGTATCGGCAATACCACACTCACCACATCCGTCGGTAGAAAGTACGGCCACAATGCGTCCGCCGTCAATATCGGCAGGCACGGCTACCCGTTCGGAATAGGTTACATCGTACTCCTTGCGGTTGTTTACCTTGCGTGCGACATTTGCCAGTGTATCAACATAGCCGTCGAGAAGTACACGGCGGTTCATTTTCTTACTATAGATAGGAGCATCGAACACCATAGGAGTGTATTCTGCCAGCATAGAGTCTTTCTGCAGCAACTGCGGAACAACAATGAGGCGGGTACGACCTGTAAAGGCCTTTTCCGGAATGTGAATATTCACATCCACACCCACAGTAGACATGCTGTCGGGAGTAAGCGTACGCACCGGTGTTACCGCAACTTTCTTATTCATACCCGATGATGCACAGCCGGCTACTCCAAGCCACAAGCATCCAGCCCAGATTAAATATGTATATCTGAATTTCATATTGCAAACGTTTAAAAGATATAAGAAACCGATACAGCCAATTTTGTAAGCCCCCAATAATCTTTGGTCTTGTCTTCATGGCACTTACTGCAAGGAATGCGGGGACTCTCCTTATACCATAGGCGAGCGTATCCGGCACCAATCAGCGCTTCCAGGTTCCAGTGCGACGACAATATCCAGTTGTACCCATAGGTTACTCCCCCTCCGGCCAAGTAACCGTCGTATCGCTTATCACTGAAACCTCCATAATATTGTGCTCCATGCAAGTGAATTCCTACAAAATGACCTTCAAAACTCTCGCAGAACCAGTATCTCAATTCTGGTTGCACAAGCCAGAAACGCATTTTTCTGTCATCCTTAAACGTCCAAGGATTGTATACCAGCTGCCAGTCGGTAGTAAACTTTCGGCTCAGACCAACTTCAATACTGGCATTAGGAGTGGTAGTTCCCCAATAAAGCATATTTGTCTTCAAAGCTACGTTTTGAGCATTTCCGTTTCCTCCGAAACACAGAAAGGCACATAGAAAGAATAATTTTCTATATTTCCGTATCATCTACACTATCATTTTATTTTTTTGCAAAGGTAAACAGCAACGGAAATACAAAAATTACAAATTCACGTCAAATAATTACAATTTACAATCACCCTATAATTCTAGTCAACCTATACAGTTTTTCCAATTGCTTCTTTTCGTATTTCATTAGGAGTCTTTCCAAAATATTTTTTACAGAATGTAACCAGATACGAAGTTGAAGAGAACTTATATTTTTCGGCAATCTCACTAAATGACAAATTGCTCAAAGCAACATCGCGCTTCACAAACTCCTGTTTACGTAATAAGAGCCAGTTTTTAGCTGTTTCATTGAAAGTTTCCTTAAAGCGCCGATTAAACGTACTCTGACTCATATTTGCCTGTAAAGCAAAATCCTTGACATCAAATATCTTGCGGCTATTCATTAATACAAAATCCTTAAATTCTAAATTTTGGCCCAAAACGGGATAGAAAAACAAAGCCAGTTCTTCTTTTGTATATCCGGCACGCAAATACAAGAAAAGTTCATCACGCTTTATCTGATGATAGTGTATGCACCCCAATCCCTCTTTTAAACAATCTACTAGTAAAGAAAAGAAACTTTGCAGGCGCATATCCAATTTCAAGCAATATGGACTTTGATAAGTGCTTTCAGATATAAAACGCGACAACTGTTGAATGGAAAAACGCGAGCACAACTTCAAATCGTTTGCAAACGAACATAATAATATGATAGTAGCTTTCCGAGCAAAGGTCGTTATTTGTTTATTTCTTGGAAGTAAAAACATATACCCCAATTGAGGAGTAAAATATTTATCTATTTCATATCTTATCTCAATATCTCCTTGTAACAAAATAACCAAAAAAGTTGTATTAAGAAACCGACGTTCCACAGTATGCCCTTCGGGAATCTCCATCAACGTAAAAACTTTATTGAATTCTTCCGCATAATTAGTACACGAAATATGTTCATTTTTATACAAGAGTGTCATGCCTTTTCACTAATTAGGTTAATACTTACTCCTCAAAAAGCTTCTTTGACTTGTTAAGAACTTTACATATCCATTTATAAAAGCACAACAAATATAATTATTCTCTATATAAAAAACACAAAAAAAAAAAGTTTTTTTCCTAATTAAACTAATCTTTCTCTAATGAAAATATGCTAAAATCAATAAGTAAAAACAGGCTAAATAGCCAAAACTTATCAACAAAAAATCCGAAAATTTGTACAATATCCTTTTGCTTTTGTACAAATTTCCGGAAAGGTTCCCCGATAAAAAAATCTCAATTATTTGCTTTTCTGCTTTTCACGGTATTCGGTAGGAGTCATGCCAAAGCGTTGCTTGAAGCACTTGCTGAAGTAACGCGGATCGTTGATTCCCACCATATACGAAATCTGTGTCATGTTAAACTCTCCAGTCTCGATAAGCTGGGCAGCACGCTTCACACGCATTTCCTTGATAAATTCTATTGGAGCAAGTCCGGTCAATGATTTCAGCTTCTTGAAGAAGACTGAACGGCTCACAGCCATTTCATGCACCAGATCGTCTACAACAAGTTCTCCATTGTCGATATTCCGTTCCATAAAGTTTGTCAGCTGCTCCAGGAAACGACGGTCCTGCTGCGACATGACATCTACCTCTTCTTCCTCATTTTCCACTTTAGGAGGATTGATATCCATCAGGTGGTCGCAATAGAACTGACGCAACTTCTGACGGCGTGCCAGCAGATTATCAACACGTGCTTCGAGGTAAGTGGCACTGAACGGTTTAGTGATATAACTGTCGGCCCCCAGTTCCAGACTCTGCAACTTGGTGTCCATATCGGTCTTTGCAGTAAGCAATACGATTGGAATATGGCTGGTAGTCAGTTCCTCCCTCAGTTCCTTTACCAGAGTTATTCCGTCCTTCTCGGGCATCATAATATCACTGATTATGATATCGGGCACATACTTAATGGCTTTCTCCAGTCCTTCCACTCCGTTGGCAGCTTCTATAATACGGAAACGCTGGCTGAAAATGCTCCGCAAGAAGAAGCGCAACTCCAGATTGTCTTCTATGAGCAGCATTGTTTTTGTTTCAGAAACCGATGCCTTGTCAGCCTCATCAGCAGCAGGAACAGCTTCCGGCTTATCCTCCGGTACAGCAACGGCAGGAGTTTCGACATCCACAGGCAAGGAATGCTTGGATGCTTCACCGATTATTTCCACGTTATCCGACAAGACAAATTCGGCATTCTCACCGTAATGGTCTTTTCCCTTCAGGAAGTCTACGCTAAAGCAACTGCCTTCTCCTTCCTTACTGTCTACATGTATGCTGGCATGGTGCATTTCCACTAGTTCTTTCACAAGCGAAAGTCCGATGCCAGAACTGTTCGGATTGAACAGGTTCTTATCGAGCAGGGTTTCAAAACGTACAAACAGTGAAGCCTTCTTATTTTCAGAAATACCTATACCCTGATCCTGCACTCCTACGGTAACCGTATCTTCATTTTCATGGATAAATACGGTAATGGTTTTTCCGGGCTGCGTATACTTGAATGCATTCGACAGCAAATTGAAGACTATTTTCTCTACCTTGTCAGCGTCTACCCACAACTTGAGCTTAGGCTGTTCGGTTTCGAAAATAAAATCAATCTTGTTCGACTCGGCTATGGATTCAAAATTCTCCATAATCTTATGTACAAACGCGACGATATCAATCTGTTCGATGCACAGTTTCATCTTGTGATTCTGTATCTTACGGAAATCCAGAATCTGATTGACAAGCCTCAGCATCCGATGTGTATTACGTTCTACCACCTGCAACTGTTCGCGTACGTCCTTACTTAAATCCGAACGTTTCAAGATATATTCCAGCGGTCCCTCTATCAAGGTAAGCGGTGTACGGAGTTCATGAGAGATATTGGTAAAGAAACGGAGCTTCATGTCCGTTACCTGCTGTTCGACAGACACCTCATGTTTCAACCGGTAAATAACGAAAAGTGTATAGGCTCCAACCAGCAGAATCAGCATAAAGCCTAATGTGTAAATCACATAGGCATAAGGAGTTTCCCAAAACGAAGGCTTGACGGTTATCCGCAAGGCACGTTCGTTCTCCACCCAGATACCGGCTCCGTTGGTCGACTTCACACGAAAGACATAATTACCTTTCGGCAGGTTCGTATAAGTAGCTGTACGCTGTTTACCCACATAATTCCACTCCTTATCGAACCCGTCGAGCATATAGGCATACTTTACATTTTCCGGGAAACTCATATCCAGAGCAGCAAAAGAAAGCGTTACGGTGTTTTCCTTATGCGACAAAAACAAATGCGACAAACTGTTCAAAGACTCAGGCAATACGGATTCCGGTCTGGGAACAACATCTTTATTGGCTATCTTCAAGCCCGACAATACAATGCCAGGCACATAAGAGTTTTTCCGTATCAGTTCGGGAGTAAAGCACAAAAGTCCTCTATTTGTTCCGAACAGCAAGCGTCCGTCTTCGGCACGTATTGCCGTACTTTCTTCAAACGAAAGCTCCTCTCCTATCTCCTGCTTCAGATAATTGTCGAAATGATGGTTGACAATATCCATCTTGCTCAGACCGCTTTCCGAACCAATCCATATATCTCCTTTCGTATCTTCGGCAAGTGAAGAAAGTACATCGGTAGGAAGTCCGTCTTTTGCCGAATACGAAGTAAACAGGCCGTTACCATTCTTATCAAGGCTCTTAAGCTCATTCAGTCCTCCACCGAAAGTAGCAAAGAACAGACGTCCGTCGTGTGTAAGCAAGATATCATATATATCGTTGCAGCTCAACACTTCACGCTTATTAGGCATGCACACGAACAAATGAAAATCAATCGTATCGGGACGTTCGAACTTTTCACTGAAAGCCAGCAGTCCATTGGAAGTAGCTACCCACAGCATACCTTTTTTGTCGAGCAACATACGACGTGCCTTATAGCAACGTTCCATTGGATACGATTTCAGATTATTACGTGAGTTTATAAAACGGACACTTCCATCACTCTCCTTTTCGATGTAATCAATACCTCCACCGAAAGTAACAACCCAGATACGACCGTAACTGTCTTCACACAAGTCGTACACATTGTTATGGCTCAGGCTATAGATATCGTTGGCATCGTAAGTATAATGAAGCATCTTATATCCGCTTCCCTGCGGTATCAGCTGAACGATTCCGTTTCCTTTAGTAGCAATCCAGATATTTTTTTTCGAATCCTCTATTATCTTATAGGCAGATCCTCTGAAAGGAGTACCAGTAAGTGATATGCGTCCGTCGACTGTAAGATAACCCTGCAACTGGAAGTCAAGAGAATACACAGAAACTTTACTATTACGTGTACCTATCCACAACTGCTTACGGGAATCCTGACAAAGCGAACGTACCTGATTGGCATTGGTATCGTACTTACAGTTCTGCGGCTTAATCAACTGGAATTCGTTTTTGAAGAATGTAACCTTATCCAGTCCTTTGGAGTGAGTGCCCAACCATAAATTGCCCTGATGGTCGAGCATCATAGCATGAAGTTTGTTTGAGAAGCGCCATGCATCTGTTCCCACTTCATTATAGAAAGGCTTCAGCTCATTATTTTCTCTGTCGAACCAAGACAGTCCTCCTCCTATCGGATGTACCCACAGATTGCCTTGCTTATCCTCGCAGACAGCAAACTTTGGAGCATCACCCGGTTCTTTTTCAACCGGAACCTGTTCCACCTTGAACACCTCCGTCGACGGATTAAAATGACAGACCGTACCAATCTTGTTTACTTCGAACCAGACCTCATTATGACTGTCGACATATATTGACCGTATCGGATGCTGAGAAAAATCAAATTCATTTTTCAGACCGTAATACTTCAGTGATTCGAGTGCTGCATCTCCCACAACGAAGCCCGACCGGCGGGTAGCCATAATGACCTTTCCTCCGGACAATTCCCGTATGCTTATCACATCGTCCTGCAAGCCCAGATCTTTCAACTCGAATGTTTCATCCTTCAGCGAGTATTTCCATACCCGTCCTTTATTAGAGGTAAAATATACGTGTCCGTTAACGAATGCAGCCGAAAAAAAAGACTGGTTAGGCCGTCCGGATTCAGGATGCGTATTTACAAAAAAAGGAGTCTGCTTTCCATTATTACCTTCGATGCAAAGCAATCCATCTTTTGTAAGCAGCCACTCTCTGTTTTTCTTATCTAAAAAAACAGTCTTGATAGCAGTACCTTTTTCTTTTGAAGCAGTAGACAAATAAACTTTCGAAGCAAGTGTCCCGGTTTTCCTGTCAGGCACCACTCTGATACCTCCGTTTTTATCAGTAAGCAGCCATACAGTTCCATTATCCAACGGCAAGATAGAAGTTATAACCAGGTCTTTTTCAGCCCCATTTGCTGCAACTTCGGTAAACGCTTCCATCCGCTTATCGAAACGGAATGCCTTCCCATCGTAAGTAATGCACCATACATCTCCATACTTGTCGACCTGCAAATGGTCTACACGATTGGAACTCCATCGCATATCGTTTTCCTTACGGGCCTTATAAACCTTAAAGTCGTAGCCATTGAAGCGATTGATTCCATCCCACGTTGCAAACCATATCATACCGTCGTGATCCTGTACCATATCCATTACCGAATTCTCAGACAGACCATTCTCCTGAGAATAATGAGTAAACGTACAGTTCATTTGTGCCTGAGCTAAAGCACTGACGAACAAAAGCAAAAGGATATAAAAAAATTTTCTCATACTAAATTTCTGCTATTCGGACAAAAATAGGAAAAATTAAATGATTCCGCAAACATGAAAATCGGAGGGAATCTAAAATTGTTTAAAATATTTCCCTTACAGAGATTCACTAGCAACCCAATCAATACGAACAAAAAACGGAGTATCCGCCATTATGCGAATCTCCGTTTTCGAATATTATTTAAAACCGGCGATGGGGAGGACCACCAAATCCTCCATGACGTCCGCCAGGTCCGGGAGGCGCAAAGCCGGGACCTCCCTTACCAGCTCCCTTACCGCCGAACAGGTTCAGACGATAGATGAAGTGTACCATGCAATAGCTATAAATAGCATTATACTCAGTATCCTGACGCATAGCAGCCGTAATCACACGACTGATATTGCTCTGGTTTCTCAATATATCATAGAACTGAATACTTACGGTAGCAGCATTTCCCTTTAAAAAGTCCTGAGAAATCTGAGCGTTCCAGATCAGTTCATCGGTATTCATACTCGACTCGGCATATCCTCTGCGGGAGTTCTGCGACAAATCTGTAGAAATGGACATATTCCACGGCAAACGCACATTGGTGCTGGCTCCATAAGCAAACTGGTAAGTATCCAGATTGTTGCTTTCCTGATAACTGTTTCTCGAATGGGTATAATCGAGTGAGCCATTCAGAGAGAACTCCCACCAGTCATTACGGTACGTACCTCTTAAGCGTTCACCCAGCGACAAGCGTTTGGTAATATTCTTGTCTGTATCAGAAACAAGATCCTTCTCGCTTATATAGCTCACCATATTCTGGTAATTTGCTCTGGTAAACGTATTGATGGTATATTTCTTGTTTCTCAAGGCAATGTTAGTTCCCACCATTCCGGTCAGGTTCCAGTTTCCGTTAATATTTTCAGGAGTAGTAACATATCCACCGGTTTCCGGATCGTAGACTTTGCGGTCGCTTATATTGTTCATGATATTCTGGTAACGGAAAAATGAAAACATTCCCCGTTGTTTTTCCGTATTAAAGAAATTATATTCAGCACGCAATTCATTTGTAAATGTCGGCTTCAGTCCCGGATTACCATTCTGAATATTAAGCGGGTCTGTATTATCGGAGATAGGCAGCAAATCTACCATGTTCGGCTGAGAAGCCTGTCCGCGATAACGCAAGCGCAACTGACTGGTTTTTGAGAAATTATAGCGGAAATCGAATGTCGGAGTAAAATTAAATACATTTCTGACAGTCGTTGTATCCAGATCACCTTTCTTATAAGAAAGATCCGACTTCTGAGGCTGGAAGCTGACTCCCGCATTCAAGCGCATCTTCTCACGTATCCAGCGGAAAGTAACATCCATCTGGTGATTATAATAATTATAGGCTGCACTCTTGCTCAAGTCGTTGTTGAGCACTCCCGGATTACTTTCATTCACTCCGTCACCAATCGTCCAGTTGTCACCCATATCGAATGTAGAATTATCTGTGGTAGAGTGTTTATACTGGAAATTGTAGCTGAACTGCAAAAATCCCCCGGTAAAAATCGGCTCACTGTACGTCAGACGCGCACTATAATCGTAGCTCTTTGTAGGAGTTGTAATATAGCGGTTCAATATTTCCATACGTTCTTCCGGAGTTTTCTGGAAATACTCTGTTTCCGATGTAGAAAACTGTTCACTGCTGCTATTGGTGTAATTATATTTTCCACGGAATGTAATATTCCGGCCAAGCTTGCCTAATCTCCGGTTCACGAGCACCGAACCTCCTACAGTCAGGTCATCACCTTTTTTCAGTGTATTCTTCAGCACCGTATTGATAATATCTTCTTCGGAAACCAGCGAAGTCAAGTCGTCCGTACCGAAAAGTTCATCAGTTGTATATCCAGGATCCTGACTGAATGTATAAGAGTTCTGTCCGTTGGTATTGTCGGTCTTACCATAGCTGAAACGAGGACGGAATACAAAAGTAGTCATAGTATCCGGTTTCCACTCGATAAAGGCATCTGCCACCAGCTTGGTAGTTTTATTGCGAGAATGGTCTAACGCGTTTTTAAAAGAACTGCTTTCCGATGATACAAAAGTTTCGGATGCCTGTTTACTGACGATATCAGCATCCTTATAATTAAAGTTGACACTTCCTTCAGTCTTCAACTTTTCTGTTTCAGTAGCAAAGTTCACACCTGCCATTTTCACAGCAGTCAGACCGTTTCCTCCCTTACGGAATCCTCCACCTCCACCGGGAAAAGCATTGTCATTTACGTTATTGACCGAACCGATGGCAGTCAGCTGGTTCTTGTTGCGGAAATGATTGATCATCACCTTTCCGCTATAACGGTCTTTCGTACCGGCAGCCAGATCGGTATTACCAATCCATCCCTGATTCATTCCGGGCTTCACACTTAGGTCGAGCACCGTTTCCTCTTCTCCATCGTCCACACCAGTCATTCGTGCCATATCCGACTGTTTTTCATAGGCACGTATCTTATCGATGATATTAACCGGCAGGTTCTTCATAGCGATATTAGGATCATCGGCAAAAAACTCCTTGCCGTCGATCATAATTTTCTTTATTTCCTTTCCGTTGATCGTAATCTTACCGTCATCGTCAATTTCTGCTCCCGGCAATTTCTTAACCAGTTCTTCCAGTGCAGAACCCTCCGGAACACGATATGCAGAGCTATTGTATACCAATGTATCTTCAGCAGCAGTAACCTCTGGTGCCTGAGCTACAATGACAGCTCCTTCAAGCATAATTGCATCCGAGTGCAGGGAGATTGTTCCCAGATTAAGACGTGGTTTAGAACTCGTTAATGTAATAGGCTGAAAAGACGGCGAATATCCGACAAAGGAAACCTTCAACAGATATTTACCCGGACGAGCTGACAAAGAAAAGCGTCCGTCCAAATCAGTCACATTACCAGCTACCATCGAACTATCTTTCAACGCAAGAATCTGTACCGTAGCCTGCATCACCGGGGAGTTATCATCTCCATCGACAACTGTACCCGAAACTAAACCTTTGCTACCTCTGCTTTGTCCAAAAGCGTATATCCCACAGGATAACAGTAGCAGCCCCATAACCCAGTTTTTCATTATTCCGATCTAATCAAATGTTTTAACGCTGGTTTGACATCAAAACATTTTAAAGGTTTAATATTGCAACCTTTTTTAAAACTTATTTTTTTCTGAACGTTTTTTCTATACGATGCTTCTGATACAAAAACTCCCAACAAATCACACAGATAATCAGATAAACTATTCCGACAGAATTGTCGGCCACCTGCAAATCCTGGTTTACAGCTCCCTTTATCAGCATCACGATGTAATACACTCCCCAGATATATAAGGCATATTTCATAGCTTTACTGCGCAGACATGCTGTCTCTTCGGCCTCATCCTTTACTTTAGAGAGAAAAATCATGAACAGCGACAGCCAGACAACCAACTTAATCCCCAATTTTACATAAATCAGATTCCCGTCGTGTACCTGACCAAACATATACATCAACAAAGGCACAAAAACAGATAAAATAAGTAATGCGTATCCTGCTATTCTACAGGCAACCGGTAATATTCCTTTCATAAATCAATTTATTGGTAAATTCAGCACAAAAATAATTAATTGTCAACGTACACACATGTACTTTTTACTTTTTTTCTATTTTTGCAGGAAAAACAATAGATTTATGAGTAAACAAGAAGTTGTAATCTGCCATAACCTGGAAGAAAACCTGCAAAAGGCAGTCACCAGCAAAACATACGATAAATTATTTATTCTGACCGACGAGCATACGCGCACGTATTGCCTTCCGATTATCGAAAAATATCCGTTTCTTGCACAGGCAGAACATATTTGCATCGGAGTGGAAGATATTCATAAGAATCTGGAAACTCTTGCCTACGTATGGAGCCAGCTTAGCAACAAGGGAGGTACACGCCACTCACTGATGATCAATCTGGGCGGAGGTATGATAACCGACCTGGGTGGTTTTGCAGCTGCTACTTTCAAACGAGGTATCGACATGGTTAACATTCCTACTACATTACTGGCCATGGTAGATGCTTCTGTAGGAGGAAAGACAGGCATCAACTTCAATGGGCTGAAAAATGAAATTGGAGTGTTCGCACCAGCCAATTATGTTCTGATAGACTGTGAATTTCTTAAATCACTCGATTATCCCAATATCTTGTCGGGATATGCGGAAATGCTGAAGCACGGACTTATCAGCAACACGGAGCACTGGAGCGAGCTTATCAAATTCGATATGGAGCACGTAGACTACAAGCATCTGCAACAACTTGTCGCTACTTCCATCGAGGTAAAAGAAAAAGTGGTAGAACAGGATCCTTTTGAGAAAAATATCCGCAAGGCCTTAAACTTCGGACATACCGTAGGACATGCATTCGAAAGTTTTGCTCTGGAAACAGGAAATCCGGTACTGCATGGATATGCCGTAGCATGGGGAATGGTGTGCGAACTATATTATTCACATCTCAAGGTAGGTTTCCCAAAAGACAAGTTACGCCCTACCATACAGTTCATCAAGGAGCATTACGGGAAACTGGCATTCAGCTGTAAGGATTATGACCGTCTGTACGAGTTTATGAAACATGATAAGAAAAATTCCTCACTAGGCAATGTCAACTTTACCCTACTCGGTGAAATAGGTGATATCCATATCAACCAAAGTGCCACTCAAGATGAGGTATATGATATGTTCGACTTCTATTGCGAAACAATGGGCTAAAAGGCATTATTAAAGATATTACAGCGACAGCTTATTCTAAAAAAGCAGAAAAAAGCATATGAAATAATTTGCTAATTTAAAATAAAGCCTTACCTTTGCATCCGCAATTCGGGGTGTAGCTCAGCCCGGTTAGAGTACGCGTCTG
>ERZ859980.232-NODE-232-length-40421-cov-2.264034_pt1 | contig 40421 bp, 39 predicted proteins | sample MGYA00509984_ERZ859980 | MGnify/ENA primary metagenome ERZ859980 (study PRJEB30046, sample SAMN00715173) | human gut metagenome | study: EMG produced TPA metagenomics assembly of the A metagenome-wide association study of gut microbiota in type 2... | reverse complement strand
AATGAGCCCAGAAAAACAAATGTCTGCTTCGCAGCCGCTTGTTTTTCTCTGCGGCTCATTATATCACAAAATAGCGGCAGAAAAAAGCAATATCTTTTTTTCAAATTTTCAATTTGATAAAATACACATATTCTCTCTTTTTGTCGCATATGTTGCTATAATTATATTTCAAATCGTACTGATATTACTGCACTAACCTATTTGGTACAGAAAGGATTCTCACAATGCAATTATTTCGTTCCATCCTGTCAAGACGAATGCTTGCTCTTATATTATGTGCCGTACTTATTTATGTCAACGCCTTCACATCTGTCAAGGTTTTTGCGAAAGTATGTACAAATCAGCCAGCTTTTCGGTGCACAGCAAATAAACAAGCTGAGGCAGACCAAGCACATAATAATGATCTGGCAATTACCGCAAAAGCTGCCGTTCTGATCGACAACGCTTCCGGACGCATCTTATATGCCAAAAACAAAGATAAAAAATTAATACCGGCAAGTATCACCAAGATCATGACCCTCCTTCTGATCTTTGAATCCATCGAACAGGGGAAATGCAAACTTGAAGATAAGGTAACAGTAAGTGAATATGCCGCATCTATGGGCGGTTCACAAGTGTTTTTGGAACCGGGAGAGACGCAGGACGTCAATACAATGATCAAATGCATCAGCATAGCCAGCGCAAACGATGCCGCTGTGGCCATGGCAGAACACCTTGCCGGATCAGAGCAATCCTTTGTAAAACGTATGAACAAAAAAGCAAAAGCTCTCGGTATGAAACATACTCATTTCAAAAACTGTAACGGTCTGGATGACTCCATAGAGAGCGGACATTACAGCAGTGCATACGATGTAGCCTTAATGTCACAATCGCTTGTGTCCAAGTATCCGGACATTTCCAAGTATTCTACTGTATGGATGGATACTATTACACATGTCACCAAAAAGGGGAAGAAAAAATTTGGACTAACGAATACCAATAAACTAATCCGTACTTATCAGGGAATTACCGGTCTAAAAACCGGATCCACATCGAAAGCAAAATATTGTCTCAGTGCTACTGCACAACGAGATGGAATCAGCCTTACCGCCGTCATTATGGCTGCTCCAGACCCAAAAATCCGATTTGTGCAGGCGGCAGCCCTGTTGGATTATGGTTTTGCAAACTGTACCTCTTATCAAGAAAGTCCGGACGATATCACTCTTTCCCCACAAAAGATCTCCGGTGGTATCACATCAGAAGTGATTCCACGCATTGAAAAAAAATTTCAATACGTACTTTGTGGAGACGAACAATCCTATAAGCCTAAGCGCAAGATCATCTATCGCAAACATTTACAGGCCCCGATCAAAGAGGGAACAATCATCGGTTCTGTTCAATATACATTAAACGATCAGGAGATCGGTTCCCTTCCCATTGTAGCAGCGCAAAGTATCAAAAAAGCCTGCTATAGCGATATTTTTCTAAAACTACTGCAGGCCATTATTGGTAAATAACTCAGACAATTCTTCGGGCATGTATTCATCAGTGCCCTAGCAAAATAAGAAATCCACTCAAGAAAAACAGGAACAAAGCCGCAAACCCTGCTTTGTTCCTGTTACCGTTCTTATTTATAACCGATCATTCCATGAAAATTAGGAATCGCTACGGGAATACTTAAACTCCTCTTTGCCATCATAATCAAATACAAATTGATTCAACGCTTCCGCATTAGCACTGGTATCCCAGGCAGTTCCACCAGAAGTCATAACAATACATGACCCGCAAGAATACTCACCATTATATCCACTGCGAAAATATCCCTGTACCGGAACCTGCATCTGATTGATCGTGGTCGTTCCTAAGGAAACTGCATCTTTCAGATATTCGGTTATCTGCTCATTTGTTAGGTCTGTTGTTACTTTTTTGAGTACTACATTGGCAATGTCCAGCCAATCCGTCATTGGAAGCTTCTTAATCTTGTTAAAGACTGCGTTGATCGTCGTGCGCTGTCTCCAAGTACGTCCATAATCATCGCGAAGTCCATTGATCGTTGTAACACCACCCTTACGGATTCGACAGTAACCTAATGCCTGTGCACCATTCAAGGTCTGCTTTCCAACCTTTACATTACGGCTCTTTTTATTTCGAATATAGTTCGTTGAATTCAAATAACTTGCTTCTGACTCAGTAAGTTCCAACTCTATACCACCCACTTTATCAATAATCTTGGTAAATGCGGCAAATCCAACCTCCACATATCCATCCAATTCAATATTGAAGTTCGTAGCAATCGTCTTATATAACAATTCTATGCCACCAAAAGAATTGGCAGAATTCAACTTATTCTTGCCATGTCCCGGTATTTCAACAACAAGATCACGCATCAATGACGCTGTTTTGAGTGTCCCATGCTTCATATCCATCGTTGCAATGATCATTGTATCTGTAAGACCACTAGCACCATATCCTCTTTCCTCTCGGTAATCGTTACCGACCACGAGAATATTCACAATCTGATCATCTGAATTCACATGAATTCCGCTTAGATCAACGTTAGCAAGTGCCGTATCATAATCTCGATTGATCTGATTCAAGCTGTTGTTATACAGCACCTGCGCCTTTGCCACAAAAAAACCTGCCGTAGCACTAAGAACTAATAAGATTCCCATTAATACTTTTTTCCACATTTGGTATTCCTCCATGTCGTATGCAACGTATCCAGGCTTTGCGGAGCTGCATATCATTATTCATCGTAATCTTTGCCGGTACTGCTCACCGTGCTTGTATCTTTTGGTGTATATTTAAATTCATCTTTACCATCATATTTAAAGATAAACTGACGTAATGCTTCCGAATTGGCTGTCCTGTCATAATCCATTGTAATACCATTAGTCGGAACCAGACTCCATCCCTGTGCATCCGGAAATTCATTATTTTTGTCATTTCTATAATATCCGTTGACCGGAATCTGCATTTGATGAATCTGTGTTGTTCCCATCATCACAGCATCTTTCATATATTTTAGGATCGTATCATTATCCAGATCTGTTCTGACATTTCCTAACACTTTGTCTGCTACTTCCATCCATTTAGAAAGCGGCTGTGACTTCATCTTGTCAAAAAGAGCAGTGATCACTGTACGCTGTCTCCAAGTACGTCCATAATCATCTGCCAGACCGGTTACCGTTTTCACCGGTTTTCCAATAACGTCCATTCCTTTGCGGATTCGACACCACCCTAATGCCTGTGCACCATTTAAATGTTGTTTACCAACCTTAAACTTGCGATTTTTCTTTTTCCAGACATAATTAGTTCTATTAAGGTATTCAACCTCCGTATCCGAAAGCTCTACTTCAACGCCGCCAACGGCATTTACAGCCTGTTCAAATCCCTTAAAGCCAACTTCTGCATACCCATCTACTTTAACATTAAAATTCTCTGCCAATGTCTTGTAAAGATTCTTCAAACCGCCAAACTCTTTCTTGCCGGCAGCATTAACTTTCATTTTCTTATTCTGACCGTATACATCAACGAGCGTATCGCGCATGATGGATGTCAATTTCAATGTATTATGCTTCATGTCCAGTGTACCGATCATGATGACATCATTCAATCCCGGAGATGTACTGCCGTCGTAAGTTCTATAATCATCTCCTAATAACAGGATGTTGATCACTTTACTATCCGTCTCCACATGAATGTTGCTCAGATCTACTGAACTCAAATCTGTGTCATAATCACGGTTCACCTTATTGAGTCGCCCCTCGATCGTTACCTGCGCTTTCGCTGCGAAAAATCCTGTTGCAACACTAATGACAAGCAAAATGCTTAATACCACCTTTTTCCACATGTTCGTATTCCCCCTAAAACTCTTCTGTGTTTACGTACTAATCTGTACAATTATAGCAAAAATAATACGGTATGACAATGCTATTACCAAAAAAATGACAAATTCTTCATAGAAATGACAGATTTCGGCCTTGTAAAACTGCACTTGACGAACAAGTGTACTATCCTCTATAATTTATTTCTAAGTATATGTTATAAGAATGGAGGGTTACACATGGCACGTGGTGCTGGAAAAAATAATTGGGCGCTTTTTCTCTTAGTATTGGCAGGTATCGTGATCGGAAGTTTTATCGCACAGGCTACTGCAGGTATCTCTGCTCTGTCCTGGTTAAACTATGGCAAAAACTTTGGGTTTACAACTCCTTTTGTCCTAGACCTGGGAATTTTGGTATTAACGTTCGGGCTCAAGATCAAAATTACCATCGGAAGTATTCTTGGTATTTTGATCGCAACGATCATTTATCATTTTATCTAAACGTCATAATAACGATGCAAAATTTATAAATGACAAAATCATTGCTAACGAAAAGAATATCAAAAAAAGCTGCAGGCATTACAAGGTACACCGTAATGCTTGCAGCTTTTTCAATTAAAAATCATACTACTATATATTATTTGTGTGCTCTGTAGTAATTAATGAGACAGCCCTTTGTAATGATATCACGCTCATCATCTGTCAGTGCTCCTAAACTCAAAGTAAATTCTTTCATATCTTTACCGACTACATAAGCCTTGATCTCATCCTGCTTCTCTTCTACCGCTTTCTTAATATCTTTGACGAAGATATAATCACCATTCTCAAATGGGATCTCATCCGGATACAAGAATGGCAGCATACCCCAGTTGATCAGATTAGAACGATATCTCTTAGTTGCATACTCCTTTGCAATATTTGCAAGACCGCCTAATACTTTCTGACAGGAAGCTGCCTGCTCACGTGCAGATCCATCACCCGGCTTCACCGCATATACCATGCTTCCGATCTGTGTCTTAGCAGGATCAACATCGAATTTCTCATTGATCTTATCAAAAACTTCTTTTGCTTCCGGCAGTGCTGCGAAAATATCCTCGCCGGCAACACGTGCTTTCTCACCAAGCTGAACAGCCTTTGCCTTGCCTACATACTCCGGATCTTTACGGGAAAGTGTAAACTCTGCCAGTCCCAAAGGATTTGAACGGAAGGACGATGTCTCACCGGATGGGATCAACTCATCAGTTGTCGTAACCGGATCGTGAATTTCAGATACAACCTTGATCAAGATGTCATCTGTCAATGCAGACATCTCCGGCCAATCCTTAATGTTTGGTCCAAACTTCACTTCTTCATTATAATCAGGTTTTCCTACACCATCGTAAACACGGTTTGCATAAATATTTTTATCAAAGAAATACTTTGGTGTATTGATCGTTGCATCAACGTCCGTGGCAGCTGTCAAATAGCCCTTATTTGCTGCTGTTGCTGCAATAGAACGTGCATCCATCAATGCTACCGAAGAGATCTGACCGTTCTGAATCTTAGATCCCTCACGGTTCGGGAAGTTACGCGTTGAATGGCGAATACTAAAGGCATTGTTTGCAGGGGTATCACCTGCACCAAAGCACGGACCACAAAATGCTGTTTTCACGATTGCTCCGGTCTCCATAAGATCTGCTAACTTACCATTCTTAGCAAGCTCCATATAAATTGGGGTAGAGGCCGGATACACACTCAATGTAAACTCATCTGCTCCAATGCTTGCGCCTTTCAAAATATCAGCTGCAGCACAGATATTTTCAAAACCACCGCCTGCACATCCTGCAATAATACCTTGATCTACATAAAGTTTGCCATTACGCACTTTATTCTTAAGCTTAAAATCAACTTGACCATCCAAAGATACCAACGCTTTCTTCTCGCAGTCATCCAAAATATCCATCAGATTATCCTGTAACTCATGGATCGTATATACATTGCTTGGATGGAATGGCATTGCGATCATTGGCTGGATCTTAGAAAGATCTACATATACCATACCGTCATAATAAGTAACTGCTGCCGGATTCAACTCTTTATATGCGCCGGCACGTCCATGGATTTCATAGAACTCTTTGATCTTGTCATCTGTTCTCCAAATAGAAGACAGGCACGTAGTCTCCGTTGTCATTACATCAATACCAATACGATAATCTGCAGACAATTTAGAAACACCAGGACCTACAAATTCCATCACTTTATTCTTAACATAACCGTTATTGAATACCGCACCGATAATAGCAAGTGCTACGTCCTGAGGTCCGACGCCAGGCATTGGCTCGCCATCCAGATAAATACCGATCACACCAGGCATTGGAATATCATACGTACGCTCTAACAACTGCTTTACTAATTCCGGACCACCTTCACCCATTGCCATAGTACCAAGGGCACCATATCTTGTATGAGAATCAGAACCGAGGATCATTTTACCACCCTCTGCCAACATTTCTCTTGCAAACTGATGAATAACCGCCTGATGTGGTGGCACATACATTCCACCATATCTCTTAGCACAAGAAAGACCAAACATATGATCGTCCTCATTGATCGTTCCACCAACCGCACATAAACTATTGTGACAGTTTGTCAAAACATAAGGAACAGGAAATTTATCCAATCCTGATGCTCTTGCAGTCTGGATAATGCCAACAAATGTAATATCATGAGACGTTAACTTGTCAAATTTAATCTGAAGATTATCCATACCACCAGAAGTATTATGTGCTTTCAAAATAGAATATGCAATCGTTCCCTCGGAGGCCTGCTCCTTTGATGGCACCTCTCCACATTTTGCCTGAATCTGTGCTTCTGCCTGGCCGTTATCTTCTACGATATCTGTCCCATTCAGCAAATACACACCATTATCATACAACTTAATCATACTGTTACCATACCTTTCTCTTAAGCCAGTGATTTTAAGCTTTCATATTATGCTCTTGGCTCAAGTAATCATATGTCATGTGGTAAACATAACATACGGTTCTATTCTAATAGAATTAAATGTACTTTTCAAGTTCTACAGCGCTCTCCTGCAATTCATTCATCAAAGAGCCAACTTTGGCAGCCTGTTCGCTTGTCTGATATCCCATCTCTGCCGCCTGAGATGTATTAGCGGAAACTTCCTCGCTGACCGCTGATATCTGTGAAATACTTTCCACAATAGAGTCATTCGCGGTCATGATCTGGCTGATCTCCTCGGAAACATTTACTACGTCCTCATTCAAATGATCCATCTGAGAACGGATCTGGGTGAAATCTTTATCCGTTACCTGGATCAAATTTTTCTCCTGTTCAGATGCTTCCAACACACCATTGATTCTTTCCTGTGTCTCTTCTGCATTTTCCTGTAATTTGGCAGTGATCTGAGAAATTCCTTCCGTCAACTGTCTGGTCTGCTCTGCAAGTACTCGGATCTGCTCTGCAACAACCGCAAAGCCGCGACCTGCTTCTCCCGCTCTTGCACTCTCGATCGATGCATTCAAAGCAAGCATATTGGTCTGACTGGAAATGTCAAAAATATTTTGCGTGATCTCAGCCACTTCCTTGGTATTCTCCGTCAAAGCCCCCATTAAAGTATGTACCTTTGCATTCTCAGCTGCAATAGCATCTGCCTGCTCAAGTAATTTCTGCATAGAGTCACGGCCTTTATCGATCGACTCCATACTCATCTCGGCAACCTGCTTCATTCCCTGAGATCGATTGCTGGTCTTCGTGATCATTTCCTGAATCTGTGAAGTCATCACCGTCTGCTGCTCAATGCTCTCTGCATTGGAACTGTTACCGGTCGATATCTCGTCCAATGCATTTGCTGTACTAATTGTAGACTGCTGCAACTCTTCCATCAAAGATGCAGCTGTTGAAGAATTTTCTTTAACCTGCTTGGAAATATGAAGAATTTCCTCCAGCAAAGTTTCTGATTTTTGCTGATTAGTAAGTGCACGACTTACTTTCTCGCTGTTAAGCTGTGCAGCAAGCTTAGTAATTGCGCAGACAACCACCATTGTAAGAACGACCGTTGCAAGCTGAAGGATCAGCGTACTCGTTGTAATATCAATTCCTGAATTCATCTTGCCATTGACTACACAGCGTACTACGTATGCCACATTGATAATGATCAAACCAATGCTGCTTCGCAGGATGAACGCAAAGTCGAAATACAAAATAAAGATACTTGCCATTGGAAAGGCAGCAATAAATACAAGGTCACTATTGGCGCCATACATGATCACTGCATATAACACACCATATCCAACCATAACCGTATGACGCAGTGCCACACTTCCATGATTACGAATATATAAAACCGCATTGATCAATAACCCTACTGCAACAACCGCAACTACAATGATCGCATATGTCCAGCTAATGTTTCCTACCGATGCATCCTGCAGATATCCTACTACAAAAAATGCATCCATCAAGGTCGCAAAAATGAATACTAAAAGATTAATTCTCTCATTTTCGCTTTTTGTTTTCTTTGAAATTTCACTCATACTATGAATTCTCCCTTCTGTTAATATCCCACCTCTACATCAGTACCTATATAGTACCATAAACTGCCTTTCTTCTTCAATACTAACTTGTCATTTCTTTTTCTCAAGTTAGCATTGTATGTCCCGAAATGTTGTGGTAATATATTGTAAAAATACAACGGAGGTACTTTTCATGAAACATCTAATCAGTCCCCTTGATTTATCGGTGGACGAACTGGACCACATATTGACCTTAGGGCAGTCGATCATGCATGATCCGCAAGCATATGCACATGTATGCGATGGCAAAAAATTAGCAACTTTATTTTATGAACCAAGCACTCGTACACGTCTCAGTTTTGAGGCAGCCATGTTAAATCTTGGCGGTAGCGTGCTTGGTTTTTCTTCCGCTGATTCCAGCTCAGCGTCCAAAGGAGAAAGCGTCGCTGACACGATCCGCGTAATCTCTTCTTATGCAGATATCTGTGCAATGCGCCACCCAAAAGAAGGAGCTCCTACCGTAGCTGCAATGCATTCACGGATACCGGTGATCAATGCCGGTGATGGCGGACATAATCACCCGACGCAGACATTAACGGATCTCTTAACGATCAAAACACTGACCGGGCGTCTGGATAATATGACCATCGGTATGTGCGGTGATCTGAAATTCGGCCGTACCGTACACTCTCTGATCAATGCTATGGTACGTTATCCGAATATACATTTTATATTGATCTCTCCGGATGAACTTCGTATTCCGGATTATCTTCGCCAAGAAGTCCTGGTGGACGGCAACATTGATTTCATCGAAACCAATGAATTGGAAAAATATATGCCAAAACTTGATATTTTATATATGACACGCGTGCAAAGAGAACGCTTTTTCAATGAGGAAGATTATATCCGCTTAAAAGACAGTTTCATCTTAGATGCAGCTAAGATGCGCTATGCCAAAGAAAATATGTATGTACTGCATCCGCTTCCGCGCGTCAACGAAATTGCAACTGAAGTCGATGATGATCCTCGTGCTGTATATTTTAAGCAGGCACAATTCGGTGTTTATGTACGAATGGCTCTGATCATGACTTTGCTTGGACTTGCAAAATAAAGGAGGTAACTATGTCACAGAAAGAAATTCCGGAAACCGGCAGATTAAATATCGGTGGATTAAACGAGGGTGTTGTCATCGATCATATTCAGGCCGGAGGTGCCATGAAAATATATGAATATCTCAACTTAGAAAAATTAGACTGCTCCGTTGCCATTATCAAAAATGCACGCAGCAACAAAATGGGCAAAAAGGACATTATCAAGATCGAAGGTCCTTTGGATATTGATCTGAATGTTCTCGGTGTATTAGATCCAAATTTAACGATCAATATCATAAAGGATAACAATATCGTTGCCAAACATAAACTGGAACTTCCGGAAACCGTTACCGGAATTATCCGCTGCAAAAATCCGCGCTGTATCACTTCGATCGAGCAGGAGTTACCACACTCTTTCAAATTGACAGACCGCAACAGACGGATTTATCGCTGCATTTATTGTGAATCTAAATTCAAAGGAAGTTTGGTCAACTAACAGATCACTTTTCTACTGATTTGTAAAACAATGTGTTGTTGCTCTACTTAAGTCAAAAAAAGGCTACCCCTTTCCACAAGATGTTCGGTAAAGGGACAGCCTTTTTAGCTGCTATTATGTTTGTAACATCATCAAAAACTACGGTTGTGCGATATATTCCACTACATTTCTTTTAGGAAAGACCGGTGATCACACCATCCTCGTTTACATCAATGCGCTCAGCCGCCGGATGAAGTGGCAATCCCGGCATTGTCATGACCGTACCGGTGATCGCAACGACAAATCCTGCCCCTGCAGACACATAAACTTCACGTATCGTAATCTCAAATCCTTCCGGACGACCTAACTTCTTAGGATCATCAGACAGTGAATACTGATTCTTTGCCATACAGATCGGTGTATCGCCATACCCAAGACTCTCTAAACGGTCAATTGCTTTCGCTGCTGCAGGTGCATAATTAACCTTGCCGGCGCCATAAATTTCTTTCGCAATCTTCTCAATCTTTTCCCGAATAGATAACTCGGTATCATATAACGGTGTAAAATCGCTCTCTTTGGTTTCCAGCGTATGAATTACCTCTTTTGCCAAAGCAATGCCGCCTTCTCCACCTTTTTCCCATACTTCGGAAAGTGCAAAATCACAGCCTCTTTCTTTACAGAACTGCTCAATGTACTGAAGTTCTGCATCGGTATCCGTTACAAAACGGTTCAAAGTTACTACACATGGTACCTTGAACTTTGCAACATTCTCAATATGTTTCTCTAAGTTTACGATACCTGCTTTTAACGCTTCCAGATTCTCTTCACCAAGATTTTCTTTGGCAACGCCGCCATTATATTTCAGGGCACGTACCGTAGCAACAATACAACTGCATCCGGTTTCATGCCTGCCATACGACACTTAATATCAAAAAACTTCTCTGCACCAAGATCTGCGCCAAAACCAGCCTCTGTAATGACGTAATCCGCTAATTTAAGTCCTGTCTTTGTTGCACGGACACTATTACAGCCATGTGCAATATTAGCAAACGGGCCACCATGTACTAACGCCGGTGTATTTTCAAGTGTCTGCACCATATTAGGCTTGATGGCATCCTTTAATAACGCTGCCATTGCTCCTACTGCATTTAACTGTCCTGCCGTTACCGGTTCACCGGCATAATTATAAGCTACGATAATACGAGACAAACGTTCCTTCAGATCCTTCATATTATCCGCAAGACATAAGATTGCCATGATTTCTGAGGCAACAGAGATAATAAAATGATCCTCGCGTACAACTCCATCTACCGGACGACCAAGACCAACCACAATATTACGAAGCACACGATCATTCATATCCATACAGCGTTTCCACACGATCTGATTCGTATCGATCTGCAATGCATTGCCTTGCTTAATATGGTTATCCAGCATGGCTGCCAACAAGTTATTGGCAGATGTAATTGCATGAAAATCACCGGTAAAATGAAGATTTAAGTCCTCCATCGGAACTACCTGGGCGTTACCGCCTCCTGCCGCTCCACCTTTGATACCAAAGCATGGTCCAAGAGATGGCTCGCGAAGTGCGATCACTGCCTTTTTGCCAAGTTTCCCCATAGCCTGTCCAAGACCAACGGAAGTTGTTGTCTTGCCCTCTCCTGCCGGGGTAGGATTGATCGCTGTCACTAAGATCAGCTTTCCATCCGGGTTATCTTTTACTCTATCCCAAAGCTCATCTCCAAGCTTTGCTTTGTATTTACCATACATTTCTAATTCATCCTTCGGGATATTCAGCTGTTCTGCCACTTCCCAAATTGGAATCATATTGGCTGCCTGCGCGATTTCAATATCTGATTTCATGTACAAAATCCTCCATTCTCTTTCTCCTGCTCCTCATAGTCCCCCTAAAAGTGACTAATCTTTATCCTATCATTTTTATAGTTTTTTGGCAAGCCACCCTACATAATCCGACACAATGTCGTGATCACTGCAGGCGTACAACATACGGCATCCCACCATTTCTTCTAACTCATTAAATACCATGCATCCACTCTTCTCTAACAAAAAATCCACTCCGACAAACGCTAAGGCACTGCCTCCTAACGCCATAATATACTGTCTGACTAACTCTTTTGTCATATTGTCCAGAGAATATTCTCGCACAGACCCACCCAGGGAATAGTTCGAGCGAAAATCACCAAAGCCCTGACGAAGTACCGCTGCATAAGGCTGTCCTCCTATAACATAGATGCGTATATCGCGGCTGTCACTGTCTATCCATTCCTGACACAACAACTTTCGGTTAAGAAGCGGTTGCAGTTTCTCCTGTGTTTTCTCTTCTTCATCCCATTCTTCCATAGATACCAGAAATACTTCGCTGCCGCCATGTCCACCAACCGATTTAAGCACTACATTATGTCCCATCAGACCGCATTTGTCCTGCCATTTCAATACTTCCTTTTTCAGCTTGATAAAAGCATTCTTCTTTTGGGTCTCAATGGATACCTGTGTCATATCTGCCGGTCCGACCGCATACTGCGTCAGATCGATCACAGTGCTTTTTGGTATCTGTAGTGGGATCTTTGCTGACCACTTTTGTTTGAGTTTTTGCAAAGTCACCGCTTTATCATTCCCGGTATGAACGATATCACTAGAATGAAATACCAAAACTCCATGACATTCATAGAACAGACTGACTTCAGGATCTCTGGTCCGATTGATCACAAAATCCGGCAAGGGGGACGTTTTGTACTGATCCTTTGTCACCAAGCAAAATCTCAGACCATAGGCTTTTCCTGCCTGTGCAAACATAGACACAAATCCACGGTTTTTCTCCCCTTCTGCTGTTTCATAAATCATATAACCTATGCGCTGCATTTATTCATCCTCTATGATTTCTCTCCTGTTTTCCTTCCAACACACGCTTAATATACTGCATGATCTTGTCTGCTGTATTTACCCCGGTACATTCTGCAATATTTCGAAAATGTGCATTGGAATTCACCTCACAGATCATATTTGCCGGTTTATCTTCACCACTTGCAAATAACAGATCAACGCCCGCAAAATCAAGCCCCAATGCAAGCACTGCGCGAACAGCAAGATCACATTCTTCCTGCGAAGCTTCATAAGCTTCCATCTGCCCGCCATTCGATAAATTTGCACGGAAATCCGTTTTTGACCGACGCTTCATTGCCGCTACCACTTCTGTTCCTACAACCTGCAAACGCACGTCCACACCTGCACTCGCAGCAATAAACTTTTGATATAAAAATGGGGTGCCCGCCAATTTTTTCGTATACCTAAGTGCCTCTTCCCGATCCTTTGCCAAATAAACCTGCCAGCCAAACGACCCAAAGCACTCTTTGATCACCATCGGATAGCCTATCTGCTTCTCGATCGAAGACAAAAAATCCACATCTGTATAACCCACAGCAGCAAATGTTAAGGGAGCAACAACAGATGGGATCAAGGAAAACGCCTCCTCCGATGCCTCTGTTAGCAACCGAAAAGTTTCACTCTTATCGTCACAAGCCGCAACCGCCTCGGGCGTGTTAAAGATCGGGATCCCCCGTTTTTGACAATAATGCTCCATCCATTTTGCCAAACGTATGTCTTTGTCCCAAAAAATAATAAACGAATATGACGCTAACTTTGCCTCATCAGATTCCATTCCATAGATTGCATGAAGCATAGCGTTATCGCACAGATCCAGCCGGATCTCCTGCTGCCTTGCAGCTTCCCGCAGCCACTCATAATGCTCGACAAATTTACCGTTTTTTAGAAACGCATTTGTCACCAACAATCCCCGGATATTTTTTGTCGCCATCATACTCCATGCTCCTCCAGATCATCTACCATCCCTTGTAATGGATCTTGCTCTTCCGAGATCACATGCTCCGGATTTTCTAACATATCACTTGCAGAAAGTTCCTGTGCATAAGCTTCCAGCTCATCTGCTTCTGTTGCTGCATCGCCTCCTGACAGATATGCCTCAAACTGCTCCATCGTCATCAATACCTTTCTAGGCTTAGTGCCCTCTGCCGGTCCGACTACTCCTGCTTGATGCAATTGGTCAATAATGCGTCCTGCACGATTAAATCCTATTGAAAAACGACGCTGTAATTGTCCTGCTGCCGCACGCTCTGATTCAATAACAAAACGTCCTGCATCGGCAAAATACTCATCAACATCCGGTTTTTCGGATACGACTTCTGTCACTGTGCCATCCGGCTCTTCCGTAATTGCTGTCACCTCATGATTGTATTCCGGCTCTTCATTTGCCTCACATAGGAATTCAACCACATCGCTGACTTCTTTATCCGAAACAAATGCGCCCTGCACACGTACCGGCTCCGATTCTCCCGATGGAAAAAATAACATATCACCTTTACCAAGCAGTTTCTCTGCTCCACCTTTGTCCAATATCGTTCTGGAGTCAATGGCTGATGATACCGAAAATGCAATTCTCGATGGAATATTCGCTTTGATAACGCCGGTGATGACATTTACCGATGGTCGCTGTGTTGCCAATACTAAGTGAATTCCCGCTGCACGTGCCAACTGAGCCAGTCTGCACACCGCATCCTCCACTTCTTTAGAAGCAACCATCATCAGATCAGCAAACTCGTCAACAATGATAACTAACGATGGCATTTTGGAATATCCTGCTTTTTCCGGATCCTCTACTGTCTTGATCTTTTGATTGTAACCGGAAATATTACGTACTCCCAGTTCTTTGAATAAATTGTATCGTTCCATCATCTCCCGCACCGCCCAATTAAGCGCAGATGCCGCCTCGCGTGGATCCGTCACAACCGGACAGAACAAATGCGGGATTCCATTATATACACTAAGCTCTACCACTTTCGGGTCGATCATGATCAGCTTGACATCAGATGGATCTGCCTTATACAAAATGCTCATGATCAGCGTATTGATACATACCGATTTACCGGAACCGGTCGCTCCGGCGATCAATAAATGCGGCATCTTGGCAATATCCGTCATAATACGTTTACCGGCAATATCTTTACCAACCGCAAACGTAACCGGCGATTTTGCCTTACGGAAATCATCGCCCTCCAATAATTCTCGAAAATACACCGGACTTGGCTCCGGATTTGGCACTTCAATTCCAACCGCTGATTTTCCCGGGATCGGTGCTTCAATACGAACACTCGGTGCCGCCAAACTCAGCTTAAGATCGTCGGTAAGATTAGTGATCTTATTTACTCGGACACCCTGTTCCGGAAGCACTTCAAAACGGGTAACGGTTGGTCCACAGGTGACCGGTCCCATCGTCACGTTCACATTAAAGCTGCGCAGCGTATCCTGCAGTCTGGCTGCTGTCTCACGAAGCTCACTGTCGCTACCCTTCCCGGTATCTCCTTTGGAACACTAAGCAATTCCACCGGAGGAAATTCATATGGTTTATGCTGTTCTTCACTCTGCTTTGCAGTCATTTTTTCCTTACCGGACGCAAAAGCATCTGCAATCTCCGCAGCGTTATAGGTAGAAACCGCGCCACTTCCTCCTCGCACCGTACTGCTCTCTGATTTTGTCGTTGAACGTTCTGCTTTATTCAGACTATTACGATTTGTCCGACTTGTCTTTGCCGGTTTCTTCGGCTCTTCAGAAACCTTCTCCGTCATTGCCATTGCCTGTGTCATATTCTCCTTCGTTTCCGCAATGTAACTCTCAAGTGACTGCGTCGAAGGCTGCTCGTGTAACGGTGATGTGATCGTTTCCGACAACGGTTTATCAAACTTGCGTCGTAGTTCCTCACGATAGATTGGAATCTCTGAAGATGGCTCCACCAACATATGCTGTTCTTCCTGCTGCACTTTTTGATGCTCTATCGACTCCTGTTCCTGCGTCTGCGTACGCACACTTTTCCCACTCGGTAATATCTCTTCCAGCTTTCCGGCTTTTTCTTTGGTTGTATTTGTATTTTTGCGATTTTCCTGTTCTTTTTCCTGCATCCGGTCTATCTGCTCATTCATCTGCTGCAAATTGACAGACTGCATTTGATGATCCGAGTATATCTTACGTCGTTTCGGTGGACGAACCTTGTAAGATGGCTCCGTGTAATCTTCTTCTTGACGGATCACCTCATAGGCTTCTCCCATCTCCTGATAATAGGCATTTCGCTTGCGCAGCATTGCCATCCATTCAATTCCATAAAATATGTAAATGCTAACTAATAATAATGCGCCTAATACGCAATAACCACCCACTTCACCCAGTACACGGAATACTCCTAAGTCGATGTATTTACCAACAATACCACTGCCCGTCAATCCCATTAACGCCAACACGATTACCGTACCACTGGCAATTCTGCGCGGTACGCGTTTGTCTCCCGGATTTACGATCGAAAAAATAACAGCAAGAACGATTGCCATCGGAATCATCCATGCCGTCCAGCCAAATAATTTCATAAAAATGTTTTTTATTACCGCTCCAAATTGTCCGGCAAGCCCAAAAAAACTCACATAGCATAGCACTAACACAGCACAATTGAGCAAAATCGTCATTCCCTGCTCAAATGCGATATGGTCCTGATACTCGTTCATTTCTTCAATCGTGCGTCGACGATATGTATTCGTCCCGGTGCGACTCGCTTTCGATGTACCACCGCTTCCATTCTTCTTGTGAGCCGTCGTTTTAGACGTTGTCCTGCCAGACGGCTTGGTACTATGTACTGCCTTTACTCCGCTTGTCGTTTTTTTGGCACTTCGCCCTCCGCTGCCTGCCTTTTTCTTTGCCGCAGATGTCTTTGCTGCCATGACACTCCTCCAATTATCTGAATATTCCATAGCCGACCGTGATCAGTCCTACGATCGCACAATAAACTGCAAATATTTTATATTTCTTTCCCTGTATCAAACGCATCATAATGCAGATTGACAAATATCCTACTATTGCGGAAATAACTGTCGCCACTGCACATGCCGGTACTGCTGACGCCTGCAGTGGAGCCTTAGCAACATCCTTTAACTCCAACACGACCGCGCCTAAAACAGCCGGGATCGACATAATAAAAGAATATTTCACAGCAAACTTCTTTTCAAAACCGCAAAGCAGACAAGCTGTAATCGTCGTTCCGGAACGCGACAGCCCCGGCATTGTTGCGATTCCCTGTGCAACACCGATCAATCCCGCATTGACATACGACGCCTCTCTTGGTCGTTTTGTTCCTTCATCTGCATAATCTGCAATAACCAAAAATACAGAAGTGATCAACAGACAGATGCCCGGAACGACCAACATAGTTCCTGCAAGTTCCACCGTATCCTTAAATAAGATGCCGATCACGCCTGTCGGAATCGTAGACACGATCACTAACATAACAAACTTTCGATAAGCTGTACGAACAATTTTGTGATAATGACGCTCATTCCCACGAAATCCTGAGAACCAAATTCCGATATTTGCAAATACGTCTCCTACAATATGTAATCCTTCCACGATCATCTTCAAAATATCATGTCGGAATGCTACAAAAATAGCAAATAATGTTCCAAAATGCAGCATAACATCAAAGAAAAGGCCACCGCCCTCTAAGTCTATGTGCATGATCTCTTTCAAAATAACCAAATGCCCGGAACTGCTTATTGGTAAAAACTCTGCAAGTCCCTGAACAATACCTAATATAATCCCCTTCCAAACTGGCATATCCATCCTCATTTCTGTACGCAATCTTTACAGCTTCCCCCCGCGCTCTGCGCACCTGAACACAACGGGTTATGTAAACTACTATAATGAGCCGTCTTATAGCTCATTATAGCATACCCTCATATCAACTGCAAATGTCTGTTCTGTTTTTGGCAATGCGCTGCTGCAATTCCTGCAGTGCTTCATGAATACCGCCCACACATTGATACAAGCCTGCCTCTACCGCCTGCCTGCCGACCAAGATTGTGCCCAGATCTCTGCTCAATATGCCCGGAGTGATCATCCACTGTTCATCGTATCCTCACTCACGTTAGAATGGGCGGCAATGAATCCGGTGATCCGTTCCTGTATCAAACGAAAATACTCATATGTCTGCGGCGCTCCAAGCACCATTCCGCTCATGCGTACCGGATGAATGATCACTGTCGCCGATGGGGCGATCACTGTGTAATCTGCCGCAACTGACAATGGCACTCCGATCGAATGGCTGTCTCCCACAACAAGCGCTACTGTTGGCTTGGATAAACCGGCGATCATCTCTGCCAACGCAAGTCCACAGGACACATCTCCACCTACCGTATTGATCAAAAATAATATGCCATCCAATTTGTCACTCTGCTCTAACGACGCCAAGATCGGGAGCATATGCTCATATTTTGTCGTTTTGGTCTGACTGGAAGCCGATTCATGTCCTTCAATCTCTCCAATGATCGAGACCAGCTGCATTCTCACACCCGTCTCTTCATTCACCAGCAAACGCATTCCATATTCTTTTAGTACCTCGTCCATCTGCACACACCTCACTTTTCTGTTTCATCTCTTGTAGTATGCGCCAAACAGATTTCTATTATACGGTTCTTGTGTTTATGTATCGATCCTGCGATAGATCATCGCTCCTAATATGCCAATTGCCGCACCTGCCAGAGTCCCGGCAACAAGAAGAACCGGCATATAATAAATAATTTTTGCAGTCTGCATCACGTATGCCGCAACCAAAAGCTGCCCGACATTGTGCATCACGCCGCCGGCAATGCTGATCCCATATATCGAAAACTTTTCTGTTTTTTTCAAAACAAACATAACTGCAAAACTAAGTAATCCCCCCGCAAAGCTATACAGCATCGTAGACAAACTGCCAAAGGTGACCCCACATAGTACAATACGGCAGACAGCCACTCCGAATGCTATCCCACCACCGAACTGATACAACGCAAATAGTGTTACCACATTCGATAATCCAAGCTTAATTCCGGGAATACCTAATGATATAGGTATCAATGATTCCAAATAGCTAAGGACCATAGCAAGAGCCACTAACACTCCTACGCCTGCAATTTTATGAGATTTTGTATCCATCTTCGTTTCTCCTCAACTATAGAAAAAGGATTGCCATACGAACATCCTATGACAATCCTCACAATCTACTGCATAAATAAAAGATTATAACTGATCTTTTACATCTTTAATGCTGAAGCTGGTACGTCCCATCTTATCCTTACCTAAGCATACCACTTTTACATGATCTCCAAGGGTAAGAACATCCTCAACATGATTGATACGCTCATTTGCAATCTTAGAAATGTGAACCATTCCTTCTTTGCCCGGAGCGAACTCAACAAATGCACCGAACTCCTTGATGCTGACAACATCGCCCTCTAAGATCTGTCCCTCATAATAATCCGTTGTAATGATCTGGATCAAGCGAATTGCCTCCTGCATCATCGCTTCATCTTCGCCACAAACAGAAACGGAACCGTCATCTGTAATGTCGATCTTCACACCGGTACGCTCGATCAATGTATTGATCGTCTTACCGCGCTGACCAACAACATCGCCAATCTTCTGCGGATCGATCTGAATCTGAACGATCTTCGGAGCATATGTGCCCACTTTCTCACGAGGTGCACCGATTGCCGGAAGCATAACCTCATTCAAAATGTACATTCTTGCCTCACGTGTGCGGCGAATTGCCTCCTCAACGATCGGTCTTGTAAGTCCATGAATCTTAATATCCATCTGGATCGCTGTAATACCATCTTTGGTACCTGCCACCTTAAAGTCCATGTCACCGAAGAAATCCTCTAAGCCCTGAATATCTGTCAATACCAGATATTCATCGTCTGTATCACCGGTTACCAATCCACAGGAAATACCTGCAACCGGTTTCTTGATCGGTACACCTGCTGCCATCAATGACATTGTAGATGCACAAATACTTGCCTGAGAAGTTGATCCGTTGGATTCAAAAGTCTCAGAAACAGTACGGATTGCATATGGGAACTCTTCCTCACTTGGAAGTACCGGAACAAGAGCTCTCTCTGCCAATGCACCATGTCCGATCTCACGACGTCCAGGTCCGCGGCTAGGTTTTGTCTCACCAACAGAATAAGACGGGAAGTTATAATGATGCATATAACGCTTGCTTGTCTTATTTGGATCTAATCCATCAACACGCTGGCACTCAGAAAGCGGTGCAAGCGTTGTGATCGTACAGATCTGTGTCTGTCCACGTGTAAACATTGCAGAGCCATGTACCCTCGGTACAAGATCAACCTCTGCTGCAAGCGGACGGATCTGATCGATCGCACGTCCATCCGGACGTTTGTGATCTACTAAGATCATTTTACGAACTGTCTTCTTCTGATACTGATATACAGCCTCATCAAGGATCTCTAACCAATCCTCTTTATCCGCAAATGCCTCTGCTAACTTCTCAGTTACAAGACGAACATTTTCTTCTCTTGTCTGCTTATCGTCAGAAAATACTGCCTCTTCCATCTCTGCCGGAGGAACGATCTCTTTGATCGCTGCAAACATCTCCTCAGGGATCGCACAGCTTGTATACTCATGTTTTGGCTTGCCGACCTCAGCAACGATCTGATCAACAAACTGAATGATCGTCTGGTTTACTTCGTGACACTTATAGATCGCTTCGATCATCTTGTCCTCCGGAAGCTCATTCGCACCAGCTTCGATCATAATAACTTTTTCACGGGTAGAAGCTACGGTCAAACGCAGATCTCCGTTATCCCACTGCTCCTGATTTGGATTGACGATAAACTCACCATCCACAAGTCCCATCTGTGTTGTAGCACAAGGACCTGCAAAAGGAATATCAGAAATACTTGTTGCCACTGCAGAACCGATCATAGCAACTAACTCCGGACGACACTCCGGATCTACGGAAAGTACCAGATTGTTCAAAGAACAGTCATTGCGGTAATCCTTCGGGAACAACGGACGCATTGGTCTGTCGATAACACGTGCTGTAAGTACTGCATTCTCAGAAGCCTTACCTTCACGTTTATTAAATCCTCCCGGAATCTTTCCAACGGAATACATCTTCTCTTCAAACTCTACAGACAATGGGAAAAAATCGATTCCCTCGCGTGGCTTATCGGATGCTGTAGCCGTACATAATACAGTTGTGTCTCCATAGTGCATCAATGCTGCACCGTTTGCCTGCTTAGCAACTCGTCCAATATCAATTGATAAAGTTCTGCCTGCAAGCTCCATTGAATAAGTCTTGTATGACATATATTAACCTCATTTCCGTGCTGTAAAATATACTCGGCACAAGGCAGGCACAGCACACTCCCTGTCTCGTCCGGATGCAGGCATAGCCGAAACAACTGAAAAAACGACCTGCTCAGATTATCTTTTCAGAAGTCTCGGAAACCGCCTGCACACTATCTGTATAATTATATCATGGAACCATATGATATGCAACAGCAAAAAACCGGTTGTGCAATCTATACACAACCGGCCGATACAAGCCATTACTTTGATTATTTTCTAAGACCAAGCTTCTCGATCAATGCACGATATCCTTCAAGATCTTTCTTCTGAAGATATGCAAGAAGGTTACGTCTCTGACCGATCATCTTCAACATACCACGTCTGGAATGATGATCTTTCTTATTAACCTTTAAGTGCTCTGTCAACTCACGAATACGCTCTGTTAAGATAGCGATCTGTACTTCCGGTGAACCTGTATCCTCTGGAGTACGTCCATAAGCCTTGATAATTTCTGCTTTCTTCTCTTTACTGATCATAATAAAATCCTCCTATCAATTATTTTCTCCAATCACTAAGAAATGGACGGAGTGACCACTTTCTGAGTGACGGTATTAACAACTTTCACATATTAACACAAAACCGATTGCCTGTAAAGTGTTATCCGAAAAAATTTATTCCCTTTTCTGTCATAAGCGCATCCAATGCAACATCATGCTCCTGTGCTTCCATCCGCTGCACAAGTTGAAACGAAAATGCATAACCGATCTTGAGTACTCCTCCGGCATTCGGTTTACACAATCCATATTCCGCAAAGTAGCGGTCATAAAATCCGGCACCATACCCGACCCGGTAACCTCTTTCATCATAAGCAAGCCCCGGCACCAGCATAACTCCATCTTCTGCCCGAACCGGCTCTACACCAGCCGGCTCTAATATCCCCATGGCGCCTCTGTGCAGATCGTTCATTGCCCTTACTTCATAAAACTGCATCCGCTGTCCCTCCACGCAAGGCACTGCCACTGCTATTTCCGGCAGTTCTTTCCACACTCTCTGCAATAACTGAAGTGTATCGATCTCTGTACGGCAGGACACAAATGGATAGAACCGGCGAGGTCTCTTCTGACGTAAGAAAGCCATCATATGATCTACTGCCTGCTGCTCTGCTGCATCTCTCTTATCCCCTGTTAGTTCGGCACGCATGGCACGCATTTGCCCACGAAGCTCTTCCTTGGTCAATTAATGTCCCTTCTTTCTCTCTTTCGCTGCCATTTCCTTACCAAGATCTCTTGTCGTTCCGTCCGGATTGACAATCGTTACATTGTTTAATTGCGCACGCAGATTATTTTTGACGGAGTCGATATACTCTTTGCGCAATTTCTGCTGTTCTGCCTTTTCTTCTGCCGTCAATCCTTCTGATTTTGATTTGTGATACAATTCGTTAATTCTTGCAATTTTCTTATCATCCATATTTTCCTACATTCCTTTCTATGATCTTTTGCTCTAAATATGCTGCACATATGTTGTTCAAACAGTAACTTCCGGTATGAGAAATTTCCGTTACTTCTTTTCTCCCAATTGCTGCATAAGCTGTTCTGCCACTTTCAGCCCATCCATCGCCGCCGAAGTAATTCCTCCCGCATAACCGGCACCCTCACCGCATGGGTAAACCCCTTCATAATTTGCCTGCAGCGTATCATCCCGTATAATGCGGATTGGAGATGACGTTCTCGTCTCCACGCCGGATACGATCGCATCCGTTCTTCCAAATCCATGGATACGTCTTTCAAACTGCGGAATGCTCTCCGCAATGGCATCGCCAATCTCTTTTGGTAAAATGCTTCGCACATTGGTAAACATATATTCCCCACACAGACACGGCGTCACTTCGCCAAGTGCTGTACTTTCCCGGTTCTGTAGAAAATCCCCTAATAGCTGTACCGGAATTCTTCCTTGCCCCTGCTCATAGGCGGCCTGTTCCAACCGACGTTGAAAATGCATACCGTCAAACAGCCCCTCGCCAAAATCTTCCGGTCCCACCGTTACGACAATGGCGCTGTTCGCATTGGCTCCGTCTCTGGCATATTCACTCATACCATTGACAACCAGCCTTCCACACTCCGAAGAGGCATTGACAACCTGTCCACCCGGACACATGCAAAAAGAATACACGCCTCTGCCATCCGATGTTGTATTGGTCAGTTTATATGAAGCCGGTGGAAGGATCTTAGCCGCCTCTCCATACTGCGATAAACCGATCATCTCCTGTGGATGTTCCATCCGCACGCCTACAGCAAATGCCTTAGGCTGCATAACAACGCCCTGTTCTTTAAGCTCTATAAACGTATCTCTTGCACTATGTCCTGTGGCAAGTATCACGGCCTCACACGCCATCTGCGAAATTCTGCCCGCCTGTTCATATTCCACGCCACAAATGCGGTCCCCCTGCAAGAGAAACCTCACAAAACGCGTGTCAAAATGCACCGTTGCGCCCAGCGCTAAGATCTCTTCCCGGATCGACCGTACTACCTCTCGAAGTTTATCGGTTCCGATATGCGGTTTCTGCATATACAAAATCTCTTCCGGTGCTCCATGCGCCACAAAACATTCCAGCACTTTTCGGTTTCTGCCGGAAGGATCCTTTACCATCGTATTGAGTTTGCCGTCTGAAAAGGTTCCGGCTCCGCCTTCCCCAAACTGCACATTACATTCCGGATCCAGCTCTCCTGTCTGCCAAAAATGATCCACCTTGCGCCTTCGCACATCGACATCGCTTCCCCGCTCCAAAATAACCGGTTTTAACCCGGCTCTCGCCAACTCTAATGCAGCAAATAAACCTGCCGGTCCCATGCCGACCACAACCGGAGCACTGATCGTATCTGCAAAAGTAACAACTTTCCTTTGCTTTGATGCTTTCACCAAAGTAACTTTCGATTGAAATGCTTTCTGCTGCAACAGCTTATGTTCGCCATCCAGACAAAGCGTCACGGTATAACTGAACACGATTGCATCCTTATGTCTCGCATCGATGGAACGCCGTTTCACCGTCAAATCCCGCAATTGTGATTCTTTGCGGTGCAATAACTTTGCCGCCGCCTTGCATACCAATGCATATTCAGACTCCGTCAATATACCACGACGAAGTGCTTCGGCAGGCACCTCCTGTTGTACCTTGGCCAACGGTACTTTTATCTGTGTGATCTGTATCATGATCTACTCCTTATCTTTGTTTTTAATGCACACGCCGCACTCTGCCCTGCCAAATGTCCACTAGACCAAGCCCACTGCAGATTGTAGCCGCCACAGATCCCATCAACATCCGCCAGTTCTCCGGTAACATATATTCCCGGATACTTGATCAGTTCCAAAGTGTCAGCCTGCAGTTCGCTTAAAGCCACGCCTCCGGTTGTAACCTGCGCCTTGTCGAAATCACTCACCTTCCGGATATGTAATTTTTTGCCTTTGATCTGATCTGCCAGATCGTTTCGCCATCTGTCCTCCTGCAATATTTCAGCCCCGTCTCCAGGGCTCTTATGCAATGCCTGCAACAATGCTTTCGCTAATTTATCCGGAAGCATACCGTCCAAAACATCCCCCAGACTTCTTCCAACTCCATAGGTCTTAACCCGGCGCAACAGTTCTTCCATAACCTGTTCTTTGGTATGATCCGGCATAACATCAAGTTTTAAATAAGGTTCTTTTCCTTGATACAAGAGGCGGGAAACTCTTCCGCTGATCTGAAATACCGGAATACCGGAAATCCCTTTGGCAACCATCTGTATCTCTCCAATATCTTCTGCCAGTCTGCTGCCCTCACACCACAGCTCTACCTGTCCCATAATTCGGACACCACTCCATAATTTACAGCAGGCATCATCGAGTTCGATCGATGTCAATGCCGGCAATGGCGGTACGATCGCCACTCCAAGTTCCTGCAACATACGATAACCATCTCCAGTCGTACCCTGTGCAGGAGCCGCACTGCCGCCAACTGCTAATATCAGTTTACGTACAAGATATTTATCGCGGTCCGTCTGTACTTCATAACCGGTAATATTCTGACCGGACAGATCCTTTCTCGGAATGATCCGCTGCAACGTTTCGTCACAATGAACCTCCACCTTATACCGATCCATCTCGCGCTCTAACATAGCTCGTACCGAAGCCGCCTGCCCGGATAACGGATAATAATAACCATCACGTTCTTTTGACATCACACCGCTTTCCCAAAAATAATCAATGACTTTTTGGTGATCAAACCGCTGTAGCACCATTTGAACTAACATATCATCACTGCTGTGATAACAGGATATTTCCTGATTTCGATTCGTAAAATTGCAGCGTCCATTCCCGGTCGCTAAAATCTTTTTACCCGGTTTATTTTTCTTTTCGATCACGGTAACATTAGCGCCCAGCTTTGCAGCCTCAATCGCTGCAACCATTCCGGACGCACCGCCTCCCGCCACAAGTACAGGTATGCTTCGCATCTTCATCCTCCCTGTTCCTTTTATTACTGCTCTTATGAAGAATAATTTTCCAATAAGCCATATAAGGCATCTTCATCTTTTACTTCAATGCCATTTTTTAATGACATCTGCTCCTCTTTCGACAAAGTATCCGTAGATATTCCGGTATATTCATAAACCGTCTTCTGGTCACCATAATAGACAACCACTTCTCCATCTACTGCGATCAAATAATAACGATATTTTACTTTTGAAGGATCATAAATTTTTCGCACAATGATCCGATCTTTCGAAAATGTTGTAATCCCTATACTTTGCAAACCATTTAAGAACTCCTCCACCGGAAGATTCTGCATATACTTTTTGAAATAGCCATCTGCTTCTTCCCTGTTAAAACCAACTAATTCCTCCGGAATCGTTTCGTATTCTGTCGTGGTCTGGTCTTTCACTTTGTCGTAATTTTCAATCTGATACACCGTATTAACCGATAACATTTCCTCTGTGTTTGCCACCGGAAGCCCCTCTGACAGATCTTCGAATTTGACCTCGACCTGTTTAGAAACTTCTTTTTGTACGGCTCCGGCAATCTCCTCACGATATGACCGGCTAAGCTGCGTATACTTTCCCATCGCTGCACGATAACAATAATAATTCATTAACACAACGACTGTCAATGCTCCAAATGCCGCACTCCAATATAAAAATCTGCGTTTTCTCATTCTTGTTTCCTCCTTACTAAGCATCCACACTTAGATCACTGCCCTGTTTGGACCGTATTAGATGTCTTAGTACCATTTTCCCACGAAACAAGAAAGATATACCCTTATCCCGACATAACTACCAATTCAACGCTCTATAGTTAAAATTGCCACAAATTTCTGTCTGCTCAATATAATGGCAACCGGTTACCTGCCACCTTAATGGGACGACACCCAATTGCCAGATTTCAAAAATAAAGCAACGCGCTCGTTGGCATCGTCTACTATCTTCTCATCATACCCAAGCATTTTTAGCAACCGGATCGCATTTCTTGTGCAGGCACGACCTTCACGCAAGCAATAATCAAACGTCACTTTATCATCTTCCACCTGTTCTTCAAAGTGATAATTATCGTATTCTTTCTCTAATAAATACGTCAGTTCAATATCATGCGTGGCTGCAAAACATAATCCGCCCTGTTCTGCTATTGCCTGCAAGATCCGGCTGGAAGCAGCGATTCTTTCGACTGTATTGGTTCCTCGAAGTACCTCATCGATAAAGCAAAGCACCGGCAGTTCCGACGATCTTGTCAGATCTAAGATTCGTTTTAACGATCTGATCTCCACAATATAATAACTTTCCTGACTTAATATATCATCTCGCAGCGCCATGGACGAGGCGATACAAAACCACGAAGCCTGATAATTCTCCGCTAAAACCGTATGCAATGTCTGCGCTAAGATCGCATTGAGTGCTACTGTCTTGATAAATGTTGATTTTCCCGATGCATTCGATCCCGTCAATAACACACTGCGCTCTGCCGTAATAGAATTTCTGACTCCCTCCGGGATCAACGGATGGTACATTTCAGTTACCGCAAACTTTCCATTTGCCTGATGTGACAACTGCGGTACACAATATTCTCCATACATAATACGGCAAGATGCCGTCGATAACATCGTATCTAAATATCCTATCGTATCATACATGATTCGCAACTGCTGCTCGTATTTTTTTGCCTCACGGATCATTGTCGACATTTTGACCAGATCTACATGGAACAAAATTCTTATATAGTCCATCAACGAATCCATAATATCTCCGGACATCCCGCTTCCACCATTCACCAAAAAACAGAAACGTCTGTATTTTCCAAAACAGGATGTCTGCTTTTTTAGCTGATCCTGATACTTTTCAAGGCCCGGAATCGTCTTCCTCGCAACGCCCTCGCATTGCTCTACCATATGCAGTATAAACGTAAACAGCCGTATATAACTGTCCACCTTTGCCTTAGCCTGATAATACGATATAATATTTCCACCCATGATCGCAATACTGGCGATCACCATAAATTCCGGTGCAAAGGCACAGCCTATAAGAGCGCCGACCAGACAGACACCTGCCAATATATGAGGCAGTGCCCCGATCGGTTTCATATCCTGTATTAATTCCAAATGATCATACACGGACATTCGTTCTAATTTGCCGATCTCTGCAAGCGCCTCCTGTAAATACATGCGTTCCTGTGTATTCTCCAACAGATATGTGATCACTCGCTCGCGTTCTTCCATTTCTGCATCTGAAGCAATCGGATGACGGAGTGCTGCATACAAATATTCTTCCCCGATCGAAGTCCGTGTATGATTCCATACCTGATACACTTCATCCATATCCAGATCATTCCAGGTAATATCGTCCACAAATTCATGCTTTTGGCTTTCCTCCGCCTTTTTTTCTAACACCTTATAATAGCTGACAATAGCATTCCACTGTTCCTCCGAATAATTACGGTCTGCAGATTTTCCCCATGAGTTGATCAGAAACTCTCTCATCCGCTTCTTTCTCGCCTTTTCATCACAGACCATTTTGATCCCGATAAGCACCAAAATTACTACTACTGCGATAATGATCTTAATTCCTATGTCCATTTTGAAACCTCCACATGTAATTACGAAAGAAAAAGAGAGTTTATTGCAACTCTCTCTTTCCAATTAGAATTATTGTATGATGCAGGCACTAAGCTACCCGTTATACATAAGATAACTCTACGCCGGGACATCATTTTTATAAAACACGTCCGATCTTGATCGGCTTGCGATAATAAGCACTGGAAATCTTAATTCCATCGCTCGGGTTACTTGCATGAATGATCTGACCGTTTCCAATATAGATTGCTACATGGCTGACATGTCCACTTCCATAGAAGAACAGATCTCCCGGTCTTTCGCTTCCTTGTGATACGCTTCTAGTCGCAGATGCCTGTGCACCGGACGTACGTGGCAGTGAATGACCAAAGCGCTGGAATACACGCATCGTAAAGCCGGAGCAATCTGTTCCGCTCGTAAGGCTTGTACCACCATATACATAACGATTGCCCAAGAACTGCATTGCATAGGAGATCAAGGAAGATGCTCCTGAAGAGCTTCCACTGTCTCTATCCTGTGATCGACTGCCGCCCTTTTTGCCAGACTTTTTACTCTGACCTACTTCTTTGATCGAAACGGCACGATTCAGATTGTAAGTCATCTTAATAAAATCTTTCGATACAAATGCTCTGTCGTCATCAATAGCGATCATAACCCAATTATTCAGGTCAGCATACATTTTCTCTTTGTCAATCCCCTTTAGCTGAGACTTCTTCACATTTTTGCGGATATATTCATCCAGCCAGCCTTTGGTTAATTTCTCTCTGGTAATCTTATAATCTTCATCTGCTGAAATCTGGTCAAATACGTTTGCCTTCGTTGACGGCAGATAACGTACATTTAACGTTTCAGTTGTAACCGTTGCACGCAATGTTGCTACTTTCTGAGCCTTTGCCTCCGCTTTCTCATCCGTGATCAGATAACTGGCTTTGACAAAACCTCTCACACCACCGGATACGATCTTAGCCCATCCTTTTTTGATCTTGTATACATGACAACCGGAATTATTTGTCATCTTTCCGACTATTTTAGCATTCTCACTTGGTCTTTTACGTACATTCACATAATTCTTGACCTGTACCACGCCCAAACGATCATACACAAGATTCAGCTTGATCTTCTTCGGCGCAGGTGTTGCTGTCGGTGCAGGTGTTGCTGTCACCGTCGCCTGTACTGTCGTACTCTGTGCAGACTGACCGGAAGTGCCGGTCTGCTGTACAACAGCGTTAGTCTGTGTCACACCCTCAGCCTTGTCCTGCTCCGGTACCTTAGTAAGTGCTTCTGACGCCTCCTCAAGTTCCATATCCTGCAGAGCATCTTCGCAATATTTATCAAAAGATACCGCTAATCCTGCCAATGGCTTTTCCGTCTGTGTGCTCCAATCATTACCTGCTGAAACGACATGTCCCAGACAGATGACACCCAAGGATGCAACTGCCATTCCGATCACTACATGTAATTTATTCTTATCCATGTTATCCTCCATATTCTCATGATCCTGTCTGCAACAAACACACAGGATCCTTATTTCTCCATCGACCGCCTGCAACGCAGACGGTCGTAGAAAGTATTTCTGTTATTTATTTTGTATAATTGTTACAAATATATTACGAAGTATAACAAACTGTTAAGAAATTGTCAAATAATGATGCACACCAGTCCGCCATTTCCATCATTGACCACTTTTTGAATGGTTTCCTGCAATTTGATACGACTCTCATCTCCCAGTCGATCCACTTTCGTATCCATCCCCTCTTCAACCAATTGACGGACGGTTTTTCCAAAGATATTGGTATCCCATATACCTTTTTCATCATCTTCCCCATGCTGATCTGCAATGTAGGCAATCAAGTCATTGGCCTGTTCCTGCGTACCAACGATCGGGGCTATCTCTGTCTCGATATTGGCCTGTATCAAATGAATAGATGGGCTGACAGCTCGAAGTTTCACACCATACTTACTGCCGTGCTTGATCAGTTCCGGTTGATCGATCTCAATCTCATCTACCGATGGCGTCACAACGCCGTACCCCTTACGGTGTACTTCCTCCCACGCATTTTTCAGTTTGTCGATCTCTGCATGATTGTCAGCATATTCTCGCAGCAAATGGATCAGTTGATACTCGTCATCTATCTGTGTCCCGACCAATTCACTAAGTATCTGATAATATCTTCCATCATCAAATAATGTGTCGATCCGGACTTCTCCGTTTTCCATACCGATCCGGCCAATCCGAAACCCCTTGATCGCATCACTGGTGATCGCCAGATTGGCGGCTGTCACATCACACAGTCTGCTGATCCCACCCAAAATCATACGAACTTTTTGCACCAGTTCCTGCTTTAGCCAATGATCCTGTGGCAGCATCTCTACCCATTTCGGCAAATGGAAGGCTAGTTGGCGTACCGGAAAAGAAGACAGGATTTTTTCTAAAATTGCAAGAACGTCCTCCCGGCGAAGCTGGTTACAATTGACAGCCATAGCGACCGCATGATATGTCTGCTCCAGTTTTTCCACCAATGCTGCGGTCTCTGAACCATAAGGTTTTGCCGAATTTACAAGTACCACAAATGGTTTTCCTATCGCTGTCAACTCCTGGATCGTTCGTTTCTCCGGATCTTCAAATGCCTCTCTTGGCAAATCCCCAAAAGAGCCGTCAGTTGTCACAACAATGCCGATCGTTGAATGATCATGAATCACTTTTCTTGTGCCAAATTCGGCAGCCTGTGTAAAAGGCATTGGACTTTCTGACCAAGGAGTCATAACCATTCTTTCATTTTGTTCCTCGTAAAGTCCCTCTGCTCCCTTAACTATGTAACCGACACAATCGATCAAGCGGATCTTAACTTCATTTTCTCCAAACAGTTTAACATTTGCCGCCTCTTTGGGAATAAATTTCGGCTCCGTTGTCATGATCGTTTTGCCGGCAGCCGACTGTGGGAGTTCATCTACAGCACGTTGTCTTTCGTGTTCCTGTTCCATCTCCGGCAAGACCAATAATTCCATAAAACGTTTGATAAAGGTCGATTTACCGGTTCGCACCGGTCCGCAGATTCCCAGATAAAACTCTCCTCCTGTGCGTTCAGCAAGATCTTTATATACTTGAAATTCACTCATCAGGCATTCCCCTTCCATAATATATGCCATGCTACTCTAAGGTTTCTACCACAATCTATGCACCGGCATAACAGAATATGACAAAAAAGCAAAGTCAGCGCTTTGCAAGAATTGTTAAAGCAATTCTTGATGGCATCACGCTACACAACAGCAATTTCCTATCATTCAAAAAAGACAGTGCATTCATACACTGCCTTTCATACTGTTATCCATATATGTTTATATCTTCAAAGAACCAGCCAATGCTGAAAGCTGCTGTATCTCTTTCAAAATAGTGTTCTGATTTGCCACAAAAAACAAACTCACGATGATCAGGCAAACCGAAATAAGTAATCCAAGGATCGAGCATACTAGCCCGGCAATTGCCATCCCGGTACCAGCCTTTTGCTTTGCCAGTACATAACCGGATAATCCCAATCCTACAACGGCCAGGATCAATGTGATATACTGCGAGCAACAACATAACACGATCGATAAAATACCACAGATCATTCCGGCTACTGCCATTCCCGGGTTTGGCTCCTCCGGCACATAATATCCCTCCTGCGGAGCTTTCGTGTAACCATTTTCTTCCATTATGACCCCTTTCCGCATTATTTCTGCATGGCACGATACTTCGCATAGCCCTTGGAATAATGCATTTTTTCATCCTTTGTCACAAACACCGCTTCGACATTGTCCAAAGAGTCGATCAATTCCATCCCTTTCTCCAAACCTAAGCCGAAACAAGTGGTAGACAATCCATCTCCATCTACAGATGCTTTTGAAAGTATTGTCACCGCCATCAACGTATTATCCACCGGGTAACCGGTAAACGGATCCAATATATGATGATAGAATTTTCCGTTCTGCTTAAAACATCTCTCATAAATACCGGAAGATACCACAGAGAGATCCTTCACTGCTACGGTATCAATTACTGCATCCCGATCTGAAAACGGTTGTCTGACTCCGATCCGAAACGCAGTTCCATCCGGTTTATTGCCCAAACATAATATATTTCCACCCAGATCGATCAATCCTGATGTCACACCATCCTGACGCAACAGAGCTTTTAAGCGGTCTGCTATATATCCTTTGGCGATCCCTCCAAATTCAATGCCGGTGCCGGGCACCGAAAACGATAATCGATCATTATGCAAACGAATATGCTCATCTCCCACATAGGTCAACGCCTTGCGAATCTCCGCGTCCTGTGGCACAGTTGGCTGATCTGTCGAAAAATCCCATGAGCTGCTAACAGGCTCTATTCCCATCGTAAAACATCCTTTAGACAGTTTACCATATTTGAACGAATAATTCACCAGTTTTTGCAGCGTATCATTTACCTGAAAAGATATGCTTCCATCGGAACTAACATGGCAAGCAAGCTCTGTATACGCTTCCGGCAATGCCTGCTTCAGTTTTGTCTCATACTCTGTTCTCTGCTGTTTAGACAACATGATCGTTTGTCCTTTTTGCAAAGACTGACACAATTTGCCCGGAAGAAGCTCCTCATACTTCTTTGACAAAGCATTGATCCGGTACACAGTACTGGTTTCCTTCGTCCGACTGATCACATTTTCGTAGGAACTACATTCCGACACACACTTTTGCAATGTCTTTTTCGTGCCGCCTTGATAGATTGTGATCTGATAGGTCGTATCAAACGCAAATCCTTGTATATTCTTGGTCTCATTCTGCTGCTTCCGTGGCAAATGACCACTCCCGATCAGATACACTATAACTCCGGCTATTATAAAAATAGCTAACGTATTTATCAATCGTCTTTTATTCCAAGTCTGCATATTGCTCTGCCAATTCCTTTTCCTCTTCTGATAACTGTGCCTGCATTAACATATCCGGACGCCGCTTAGCTGTCCGAATGACCGACTCACGTCGATACCATTCCTGCAATTTCTTATGATGGCCCGACAGTAACACCTCTGGAACCGCTTCATCTCTCCATATTGCCGGTCTTGTATACTGTGGGTATTCTAACAACCCTTCCGAGAAAGATTCTGTTTCTGCCGACATATCATTGTTTAGTACACCCGGAACCAATCTGGAAATCGTATCCATCATCACTAATGCCGGAAGTTCCCCACCGGTTAATACGTAATCTCCAATGGAAACATAATCTGTAACGATTCGTTCCAACACGCGTTCGTCTATCCCTTCATAATGACCACACAGAAAGATCAGATCTTCCTCTTTGGCATACTCTTTTGCCATCTGCTGATCAAAGACCTTTCCCTGCGGTGTCAGATAGATCACCTTCGCAGCTGCTGATCCGCCCTGCTCCCGGATCCTTGTCATAATATCCTCATAACAGCGGTATACCGGTTCTGCCTGCATAACCATTCCTGCGCCCCCACCGTATGGATAATCATCTACTCTGTTGTGTTTATTATCCGCAAAATCTCGAATATTGACAGCTTCCAGCGCCAAATAGCCTGCTTTTAATGCTCTGCCGGTAATGCTCTCTGACATCGCATTGGTGATCATATCCGGAAATAATGTCATTACATGATAATTCATATTTGTTTTTTACACTAATCCTTTCATAATATGTACCGTTACGATCCCAGCGGAGACATCGACGTTTTTAACACATTCCGGTATAACAGGAAGCAGTACTTCTTTCCCCTCGTGTTCGACAACGTATACAAGATTGGCTCCTGTTTCCAGGACATCTTTCAAAATGCCAAAATCTTCTCCCTTTTCCGTAACAACCTTGGCGTCTATAATGTCTGCCAGATAATATTCTCCCTCTTCCAATGGGATTGCATTTTCACGCGTAACATATAGATCGTGGCCTTTGTATTGTTCAATATCATTAATATTATCAATCCCTTTAAACTTCACGATCACGAGATTCTTAAAAAATCGTGTCGATGCAATTTCTAAGGTCTTATATTCTTTTCCGGTATCTAATAAAACTTCTTTTAATTTTTTGTAACGTGTCACATCATCTGTCGTAGGATACACTTTGACTTCCCCACGAATACCATGTGTATTAGCGATTACGCCAACGCGAAACATATCTTCCATCTTTATCCTCCAATAAAAAAGCAACGCCAGCACTTTACTTTGCAAGAATTGCTAAAGCAATTCTTGGTGGCATAGCACCACATTGTGAGCAGTTTCCTATAAAGAAACAAACGCCCATAGCATAAGCTACAGGCGTAAACAGTCAGTTTACTGACCAATTTCCACGATAACCTTTTTGTCTGTCTTAGAAGCGGCAGCCTTGACAACAGCACGTATTGCCTTAGCAATACGTCCCTGCTTTCCAATAACTTTGCCCATATCTTCTTGAGCTACTTTGAGCTCTAACAGAATCTCGTTATCTTTCTCAGTCTCCTGAACGGTGACCTCTTCAGGGTGGTCAACAAGGGACTGTGCAAGAACTTCTACCAATTCTCTCATACCTGAAACCTCCCCGTGTACAAGAATTACTCTGTGATTCCAGCCTGCTTCAAAAGCTTGCCTACTGTCTCAGTTGGCTTAGCACCATTTGCTAACCACTTCTTTGCTGCTTCCTCATCAAACTTGAATACACTAGGGTCCTGATTAGGATCGTAAGTACCAATCTCCTCGATGAACTTTCCATCTCTTGGAGAACGGGAATCAGCTACAACTACTCTATAGAAAGGTGCTTTCTTCTTACCCATTCTTCTTAATCTGATCTTTACTGCCACGATTTTCACCTCCTTAAATCTGCGTTTATATCGTTAAAAGCCAAACGGCAACTTTGGCATGCCTCCACGACGACGTTTGCCTTTACCGCCCATCATACCGGACATCTGCTTCATCATCTTTTTGGATTGCTCAAACTGCTTGATCAGCTTATTAACTTCTGAAATATCAACTCCTGCGCCTTTCGCAATACGACGTTTGCGTGACGGATTGATGATAGCGGGATTACCACGCTCTTCGCGAGTCATTGAATATATGATCGCCTCTGTGCTCTTAAACACATCATCATCTATATTCAGATCAGCCGGAAGCCCCATACCGGGCAGCATACTCAAAATACTTTGAATACCACCCATCTTCTTCATCTGGGCTAACTGATCCAGGAAATCATTGAAATCAAATTCCGCTTTACGGAATTTTTTCTCCATCTCTTTGGCTTTATCCTGATCGATCTCAGCCTCTGCCTTCTCAATCAAGGTTAGCACATCACCCATTCCCAATATACGCGATGCCATACGATCCGGATGAAACTGTTCCAGATCCGAAAGCTTCTCGCCCATACCAACAAATAGGATCGGACACCCGGTAACTGCCTTGATAGAAAGTGCAGCACCACCTCGCGTGTCACCATCTAACTTCGTCAGGATCACACCATCAATACCGATCTTTTCATTAAACGTAGAAGCTACATTTACCGCATCCTGACCGGTCATCGCATCAACGACCAGAATCTTCTGATCTATGGCAACACCTGCTTGAATCTCCTGCAGCTCGGCCATCATATCCTCATCCACATGAAGTCGACCCGCTGTATCCAAGATCACCACATTCAATCCATTCTTAGATGCATGCTCCATCGCTGCTTTCGCAATATCAACCGGTTTATGATTTGTCCCCATGGCAAAAACTTCCACATCCTGTTTCTCACCATTGATCTTTAACTGGTCGATCGCAGCCGGACGATACACATCACATGCTACAAGCAAAGGCTTTCTGCCTTTTTTCTTAAGCTTTCCGGCTATCTTCGCCGTTGTTGTCGTCTTACCGGCACCTTGCAGACCACACATCAGCAGTACTGTTATTTCATTGGAGGGCCGGAGTGCGATCTCTGTCGTCTCGCTTCCCATCAATGCGACAAGCTCCTCATTTACCAGCTTCACGACCATCTGGCCCGGTGTCAAGCTGTTTAGAACATCTTGTCCAACTGCGCGTTCCTGCACTTTTTTCACAAAGTTCTTAACAACCTTGAAGTTTACATCAGCTTCTAACAAAGCCATCTTGACTTCCTTAAGTGCTGCCTTTACATCCTCCTCGGTCAAACGACCTTTGCTTCGAAGGTTTTTAAAAACATTTTGTAATTTTTCTGTCAAATCGAATGCCATAAATAACCTCCTCTTTGTCAAACACAAGTCATAGTATAACGAACCAGAAAAACTTTGTCAAGCATTTTTCTTGACAAAGTTTTTCTAAAGTTAAAATCTATTATCATTGTCCGGCGACACAAATACTGCTATTATCGATACGTATAATAGTACTTTCCGGTTGACTTCGGATAAGAGGCATTACGCAGATCCTGTGTTTTTTTAATTTTCAGCTTGGATTTCTTGATCTTAAAGGTATATGCCTTAGATTTACCGGATTTCAAATTGATCGTTAATTTCTTAGCTGAATATACGCCAATTTTCTTTCCTTTGCCGTTTTTTACCGTAATCTTAAAATTCTTCAAATATTTTGCCTTGTAACCACGGTTATTTAACATTCTGGCTTTTAAGACAAGGTTACCTTTCTTGTCATAAGACATCTTATATACATTCACACCAAAACTTCCTGCCGGCAATGCACTCACAGCAACTTTCCGTACCGTATATACATTATCTTTTACAATTACCTTGCAAGGAATCGTAAAACCGGTAGACGTCTTTACCGTGATCGTCGCTGTACCTTTCTTCTTAGCTGTCACCTTACCCTTGCTGTTCACTGCTGCAACCTTTGCGTTGCTGGACTTATAAGTAATCCTAGCACCACCTGCATTTAAGATCTTTATTTGATCCTTAAATCCCTTTGTGATCGTCAACGTCTTAGAGTCAATGGTTGGAGCCAACTTCGGCGTCGGTGTCGGCGTAGATGTCAGATCAGGCTGTCCAAGAACTGCATAAGCCAGCTGATCAACATCAAAAGTTACAGAAATGGTATATGTTCCCTGCGGCACATTCACTGCAAATGCAAATGCAGGATAACTTCCTGTTGAACTCCACTGGGAATCTGACTCCAAAAAAGTCTTTGGTCCATATACTGTCTCTCCCGCACTATTACGGAATGAATATGTTACATTACATTGCGTTGCTACAGCAATTGCAAACTGAGCCACGCCACTGCTCTGCATCGTAAATGTTGCCTCGATCGGCACTCCTGCCGTAGCTGCTCCGGATGCCTCTAACATATAGCTCTCATCAGTTGCCGCCGAAACGTCTTTCGTACTAAATGGTCCCATCCCTACAATAAGTGCTAATGCTAACAGTATTGCTAATACTCTTGATGTTTTTTTCATACTTCACCCTCCTATTCTTTTAAAACAATCATTTTCATACGCTTCATATCTGCCGTATATTCTAAAGCAGATACAAACTTAAAGGCTGACAGAATCCTACTGCCAAACTGCTTTGTAATAACTATACTAAAATATGTCAGCTAATGCAACCATATCCTCACAATAACTAAAATCTATATCCCGGGCTCTAATATAATCCCAGCCAGATATATGTGATCCCTATTCCGATGTGATCTCCTCTAACAGCGTGAACAACGTCTTCCATTGCTCCTCATCACCGGATAAACCTTTGGCTTCCAATTCTTTCTGTACCTGTTTTACCTGTGCCTTATGACGTTGAAAACGTGCCACAAGGCCAAGTTTCTGCTCATATTCCCGTAATTGCTTCGAAGCACGCTTGATCGCATCGTATACGCCCTGTCTTGAAATCCCCTCTTCCTCCGCTATCTCTGTGTAACCATAGTCATCCAAGATGCACGCTTCAAACATTCTTTGCTGATTTTCTTTCAACAAGGCACCATAAAAGTCATACAGCATAGATAATTCAACTCTCTCTTCTATCGCATTACTTTCCATTGTGTCCATCCTCCATTTTCAACCGCATCCCCACGGAATATTATTTGATATTCTCGATCTTCAGGAATAAAAAGTCCTGTATAGAGAAAATGCTTGAGACAATTTCTATCCTACACAGATAGAAATCACCTCAAGCGCAACTTTAATCTTTTAAATCAATTATACCGGATAAGCCTTTGTCTCTGTGTCTGCAGCACTTGCATCTACTTTATTCTGCTGTGCCTCACGGTATTTGAAGAACTCAGTAGCAACCTGTGGGAACAATGCATAAGACAACACATCTTCATCCTGCTGCTTGTACTGTGCCATTTCCTTCTCAATATCTGCAAGCTGTGGCTTGATCAGATCTGCCGGACGGCATGTGATCGGCTTCTCATCGCCAATACATTTCTTCTGTACTTCCGGATCAAACGGCTTAACTGTCTGGCCAAACTGACCGGACAGAAGCTTTTTAGACTCTTTGGTTACCATCTTATAACGCTCACCGGATACTACGTTAAGCACCGCCTGTGTACCAACAATCTGTGAAGAAGGTGTAACCAAAGGAGGCTCACCAAAATCTTTACGTACTCTTGGCACTTCCTCTAATACCTGCTCATATTTATCTTCCTGTCCCATCTCTTTCAACTGGGATACCAAGTTACTAAGCATTCCACCAGGGACCTGATAACGAAGTGTCTGAATATTAACGCCAAGTACTTTTGTATTCATCAAACCACTCTTCAATGCATCTTCACGCATTGGACGGAAGTAATCAGCAATCTCAGCAAGTTTTGTCTGATCCAGACCGGTATCATACTCAGTACCCTTGAATGCCTCAACCATAACCTCTGTTGCCGGCTGACTGGTTCCCATAGAGAATGGGCTGATCGCCGTATCTATGATGTCACAGCCTGCCTCTACTGCCTTCATATAAGTCATAGAAGCCACACCGGAAGTATAATGTGTATGCAGGTCGATCGGAATCTCTACAGACTCTTTCAATGCCTGTACAAGCTCTGTAGCCTTTGCAGGAACAAGCAGACCAGCCATATCTTTGATACAAAGTGACTTTGCACCCATATCCTCGATACGTTTAGCCATGTCTTTCCAGTAATCTAATGTATATGCATCACCCAATGTATAAGACAATGCGATCTGCGCATGACCATTCTCTTTGTTAGCAGCCTTTACCGCTGTCTCCAAGTTGCGAAGGTCATTCAAGCAGTCAAAGATACGGATAATATCAATACCGTTTGCGATAGATTTCTGTACAAAATACTCTACCACATCATCTGCATAATGATTGTAACCAAGAATATTCTGTCCACGGAATAACATCTGAAGCTTTGTATTCTTAAAGCCGTCTCTTAACTTACGAAGTCTCTCCCATGGATCCTCTTTCAAAAAGCGAAGGGATGCATCAAATGTAGCTCCACCCCAGCACTCTACTGCATGGTATCCAATCTTATCCATTTTATCAACAATCGGAAGCATCTGCTCTGTTGTCATACGAGTAGCAATCAGAGACTGATGCGCATCACGAAGTACGGTCTCCGTAATCTTCAATGGTTTCTTCTCTGCCATAGTTCTCCTCTTTTCTGCGCCGGAAGATGTATACAGCCAGCCAAAGGCCTGTATATGATCTTCTCGCGACTAATTATATGTTTCTAGTGTTAAATTCCAAAGATCGCCATAAATACACCGGCGGCAACTGCCGTACCGATAACTCCGGCAACGTTAGGTCCCATTGCATGCATAAGCAGGAAGTTGGTTGGATCCGCTTCGGCACCGACCTTCTGCGATACACGCGCTGCCATCGGCACAGCAGATACACCTGCAGAACCGATCAATGGGTTTACCTTGCCCTTTGTAACCAGGCACATCAACTTACCGAACAATACACCTGCTGCGGTACCTACTGCAAATGCGATAAACCAAGAGCAACAATCTTTAAGGTTGTAACTTTTAAGAATGCCTCTGCACTGGTAGATGCGCCTACCGATGTACCAAGAAGAATAACAACGATGTACATCAATGCGTTGCTTGCAGTCTCTGTCAACTGCTTTACAACACCGGACTCTTTGAAAAGGTTACCGAGCATCAGCATACCAACCAGTGGTGCTGTCGTTGGAAGCAGCAAACATACAATGATCGTAACGATGATCGGGAACAGGATTCTCTCCAATTTAGATACCGGACGAAGCTGTTCCATCTTGATCTTACGCTCTTTTTCCGTAGTAAATAACTTCATGATCGGTGGCTGGATAATTGGCACCAAAGACATGTAAGAATATGCAGCAACCGCGATCGGTCCCATATATTCTGTCTGTTTCAATTTACCTG
>ERZ859980.231-NODE-231-length-40498-cov-2.695349_pt1 | contig 40498 bp, 37 predicted proteins | sample MGYA00509984_ERZ859980 | MGnify/ENA primary metagenome ERZ859980 (study PRJEB30046, sample SAMN00715173) | human gut metagenome | study: EMG produced TPA metagenomics assembly of the A metagenome-wide association study of gut microbiota in type 2... | reverse complement strand
AGATACGGAACATGGAGAAGTCGCCCGTGTGGCGCGGCCACATCCAGTTGTCGGTTTCACCGCCGAACTTACCTACCGAGGAAGGGGGAGCGGCTACCATGCGTACGTCACTGTACACTTTGTAATAGAACAGGTAGAATTTATTTCCCGCATAGAAAGGAAGTGCTCTTACCTCGATGCCCGGTTTGCCTTTCAAATCACTCTTTTCCAGTTCTTCTTTGGCAAGTTTGCCGAGGAACGGGGCGGTCAATGCATCGACTTCCGTCACTTCTCCGGCTTTGACTTTCGCGTTTACGAGGTCGGTGATGTCTACAATGCGGTGTACGAAACGGAATTTCAATCCCGGAGTAGGCAACTCTTCATTGCGGCTTTTTGCCCAGAAACCGTCTGTCAGGTAATCGTGTTCCACTGAGCTGTGCTGTTGGATAGCACCGTAGCCGCAGTGGTGATTGGTGAGAATCAGTCCTTCGGGTGAGATGATTTCGCCCGTACAACCACCGCCAAAGATGCCGACGGCATCCTTCAGCGATACTCCGTTCGGGTTGTATAAATCATCGGCTGCAAGTTTCAGTCCTTGTTTCTTCATCATGTCGATAGAGTTCTGCTGCTTCATCAGTTGCAGTAACCACATTCCTTCGTCTGCACGTGCCGAGCAGACTGTCAGTACGGCGCCCGCCGCAATCAAATACTTCGTTACTTTCATCTTTTTTGTTGTTAATTTACTATATGATTTTTAATTGAATCTTCCTTCCCGGATAGCATCCATGATGTTGGCAGGCGGACGCTGGTTCATCAGCTCTTGCTTCATGAAATCCATGTAAGGAGCCACATGCTTGAAGAATTTCCGGTAGCCGGCGCACAGGTAGTTCAGTCCGGGTTCGCCGTCGGCAGTATGTGCAAAGCGGTTTTTAGGACATTCACCGTTGCAGGCAAACAGCCATTCGCACTCCCTGCACTGGGTGGGGAGAGACTTTTGCTTCATCTGTCCGAAGGCTTGCTGACGTTCGCTGTACATCATTTCCACTAGTGTTTTCTGATAGATGTTTCCTAGCTTGTATTCCGGAAATACAAAGTGGTCGCAGGCATATACATCACCGTTGAATTCCATTACACCGGCATGTCCGCAGGTCTTTGCCATGGAACATACGCCCGGCTGTTCGCCCACCCAGTTGGCAAGGGTGGAGTCGAAGAGCTGGATATAGTAAGTACCTACATCCTGTTTCACCCATTCATCGAACAGGGTACAGAGGAAGTTTCCCCATTGTTCCGGGCTAACGGAGAAGTCCGCCAGTTCCGTAGCTTTTTCCTTATCGGTCAGTGAGGCCAGATGGCGTCCGTCTTGGTGCGGCATGATGCGTTCTACGATAGGAGCGAACTGGATATAATGAGAACCGATTTCTTTGAAGAATTTATAGAATTCAAGGGGATAGTCGGCATTGAAGTCATTTACTACCGCCATCGCGTTCCATTCTACTCCGTGCTTTTTCAACAGGTTGATGCCTTGCATCACTTTGACAAAGGATGGTCTTCCAAGCCTGTTTTTACGGTATTCGTCATGAAACTCCTGCGGCCCGTCGATAGATACGCCCACCAGCCAATTGTTCTCTTTGAAGAACTCGCACCATTCGTCGGTGAGCAGTGTGCCGTTGGTTTGTATGCAGTTGTCAATCGTCCGTCCGTTGGCGTATTTCTTTTGCAGTTCCATCGCTTTTTTGTAGAAGGCCAGCGGGCGCATCAGGGTTTCTCCGCCGTGCCAGGTGAACAATACTTGAGGCATTGTTTGCGAATTGATATATTCTTCAATGAACTTCTCCAGCAGTTCATCGCTCATCACGTGTTTTGGATTGTTTACATACAGTTTGGACTTCTCCAGATAATAACAATAATCGCATGCCAGGTTGCATACAGCCCCTACGGGCTTGAGCATTACATAAAGAGGTTTGGCAAAAGGAGCATAGGTTGACATGTATATTTCTCCGTTTTTTATATTTATGATTGTGCAAAAATACGTAAACCAAATGAAAATTCCTTTCTTTCTATCCCGTTTATAAGGAATATTAATACCTTTGCCACGTATAATTCATAAATCGTTTCCTGCATGATTAGAATGAGTGTAAATCGTATTTTGCCTCTTTTGCTTTTACTCGTGTTTTTCACTTCTTGTGCCCGAAAATACAAGGTGGAAGGCAGTTCTTCAGTGACAAGCCTTGATGGAAAAATGTTGTTTCTTAAAACTCTTCAGAACGGGCAGTGGGTAGCTGTCGATTCTGCGGAAGTTATTCATGGGCTTTTCTCAATGAAAGGTCCTGTAGATTCTGTGATGATGGTAACTCTCTATATGGACGATGAAGGGATTATGCCGCTTGTACTGGAAGACGGTAAGATAGAAGTCTCTATTTCAAATACGCAATTGGCAGCTAAAGGGACATTGCTCAATGATCGGCTGTATGAGTTTATAGAAAAACGGAATGCACTGGAACTGCAGATAGAGGAGCTCGACCGCAAAGAGGCGCGTATGGTGCTGGACGGATCCAATTTGGAAGATGTCCATAAGGAGCTGGCGAAAGAAGGGGAAACTCTTGTTGAAGAAATGAATAATTATGTGAAGCAGTTCATCATTGACAACAATGAAAATGTTTTGGGTCCAAGCGTGTTTATGATGATGTGCAGCACATTACCGTATCCTGTCATGACTCCGCAGATAGAGGATATTATGCGAACCGCTCCATTGGCATTCAAGCAGAATCAGTTGATAAAGGAATTCCTTTCAAAGGCGAAGGAAAACATGCAGTTGATTGAGGAACACCAGCGCGTCAGGCAAAATGCTTCAACTGATACTTCCGCCAATAAACCGTAGGCAGTGCGGATGAAAGACTTCAACGGTCTTGATCTTCGTTTTTAACCATTCCTTTAAACTTCTCCGGAAGGCTGCTTTCTACTGCTGTATAGGCTTCCGCCATAGTTGCCTTGATGTTCTCCACTCCTTGTCCCTTAGGGGCAATCGGTTCATGAATCGTCAGTATCATGCGGTGGCGGTGTATCCACTTGCCCGTGCGGGGAAGTATCTCAAACGAACCGTCGATGGTAACGGGCACTACCGCCAGCTGCAGTTCATCTGCCAATTGGAAGGCTCCTCTCTTGAAGTATCCCATGTGACCGGTGAATGTGCGTGCTCCTTCGGGGAATACTACCAATGATACTCCATCCTTTAAGGAAGCCTCTGCCTGGCGCATGGTGGCCAGTACTTTTTTAGGACTGGAACGGTCTACGAAGATATGTCCCGCGCTTTCGCATGCTTTGCCTACGAACGGAATCTTTCGCAGGCTTTTCTTCATCATCCATTTGAAGTTTCTGCCCAAGAAGCCGTAAATCAGGAAAATATCGAAAGAACCCTGATGGTTTGGGACAAACACATAGGAAGTACGTTTGTGAAGTTTCTCGCGTCCGTTTATCTTTACCGGAATGAGCAGCAGGTAGCAAATCAGTTGTGACCATATTTTACCCGGATAATATCCCCAGAAATGAGCGCCCCCCAGTAACGAACCGATAATTGTGACCAATGCGGTAAGGACAGTCAGGACCAATAAAACAGGCAGTGCAAAGCAAATCTGGTAAATATTGTAGAGTATCTTCATGGGTTGTGGATTTTATTGCCACAAAGATAGGTCTTTTTTATATTCTGTCACTCTTTCTCGCTAACTAATTTTATGACGGTGACTTCGGGCCATGCACCGAAGCGGAAAGGCAGACCTACGTATCCTATACCGACATTTACATACAGGGCGCGTTTGCCTTCGTAGTACATACCGCTCCATTCAGGGTAGATGAGAGAAGATAACGAGTGTCCGAATATTTCCATCTGCATGGCGTGCGTATGTCCGGAAAGGGTTAACTCTATATCCGAATCAGGCAAAACTTCGCGTCGCCAGTGCGTAGGGTTATGGCTGAGCAGTATACGGAACATGCCTTCCGTGCCTTGCATGGCTTTGGATAAATCGGCGAATTGTGAGAAAGGCGGTTCGCCGTCGTTCTCAACACCTATCAGCGCTATGCTGTCGCCCTGATGATATAGGATGCAATGCTCGTTATTCAGCATTTTCCAACCCATATCTTTTTGCTGTCCTATTAGATACTCCAAGTTGGCTGCTTCCTCTTTTCTGTTATGCCAGCGGTAATATGTCCCGTAATCGTGATTGCCGAGGATAGAATATACTCCATCGGGAGCATGAAGCAGGGAAAGTGTCTCTTTGAAACCGTCCAGTTCGTGGCTTTGCTGATTGACTAAATCACCGGTAAAGACAATGAGGTCCGCTTGCTGTTCGTTCACCAGCGTAACCAGACGCCGGATAGCTTCCGGATTTCCTAACCAACTGCCTATATGTATATCCGATAGCTGAAGAATGCGGTAACCGTCAAAACCTTTGGGAATGTTGGGCGAGCGATATTCGACATTCTTTACCTCAAAGCGCGTGATACCGGCAATGGCTCCGTAAAGGATATTGGCAAAACCGATTATCCCCAATATCAATCCGAGAAGTGTGTAAGGAAGCCGGTGGGCAACGAAAGGAAAACGGGGATTCCTGAACGGCGTATGGAAAATGATGAATGACAAAAGGCGGCTGATTCCCCGCATCAATATGCCAAACAGCGAACAAAGCATGAATACCGTCTTCGGGACGGCAAACAGCATTACGGTCACTGCCAGCCTGCCGATGCCTTGCGGATGGCGTGAAAGCGCATTGTCACCTGTCATATAGATGTAATACATATATATAGCTACCAGTACAACTGTAGGAAGCCAATACACACTGCGCCAAAGTATGTTACGTGTTCTCTTTACGATGTACACCAAGTAGATGTACATGTCCGGTAAAAGCAGGCATAAGATAAGTATGAGAGTTATTCGGTGCATATGTCTTTCAATTCTTCTATGTTCTTTTTAATGCTGTCGAGGTGTTTGTAAACGACTTTTTTATATATGAAATAAATAAGAAGTGCATCCAGGATGATGTAGCAACCGAGCAAGACGGCTTGTATCATGAGAGGCAGTGTATAGTAATCCATTATCCAGAAGAACAGTATGGTGAAGATAACGGTCCAGGTAGCTACTGCCCATATTTCGTAACGGGTCCAGTTACGGAATCTGGTCATGCGTCGGCTCACTTCGGCTACGGACATTTCGTCTATGTGGGTGTTCTTGTTCCAAAGGTAGGTTTTCCAGTCCCACCACATACCGCTGAGAATAGTTACGGTAATGAAAATCAGAAACAGAATTATCTTGTTCTGCAAATGCTCGTTGAAACCGAAGGTAGGCAGTAAGAACCACACCAGCAGGATGACAGCCAATCCTACCGCACCTGTTCCAAGCGAGAAGCGTTGCAGGATAACGAGTCGTCCCAAACTGTGCCGGGTATTTGTTTTATAATTTGCAATCAGTTCTTTTATCTGTTTCTCATCGGCAATAGGTTCCTTTTGCAACTGTGCATCCAGGGCATTCCATGATTTTTTCAGTTCGTCCAGTTCCATATATTAATCCTCCTTATTCATCTTTTTTAGTTTGTCTTTAATACGGTTGAGTTTGGTGGCCACGTTGGTTACGGTCAGTCCGGTAATCTCGGAAATATCTTCATAGCTTTTTTCTTCCAGATAAAGCAGGATGATAGACTTCTCCAACTGTCCCAGCCGGTTTATCATCCGGTAGAGTTGCTGTAACATGGCTTGCGTTTCGTCGTCCTCTTCGCTGCAGTCGGCTTCCTGGGTGAGGGTGACAATCTCCGGAATGTTCTTTTCTTTCCGTATGAAGCTGATACAGGTATTCAAGGCGATACGGTAAATCCACGTCGAGATTTTACATTCCCTTCTGAATTTAGGAAACGCTTTCCATATATTGAGCACTACTTCCTGATACAGGTCATTAAGAGTCGCGTTCGGAGTGGTGTACAGGTAACACACCTTATAGATGACGCGCTCATATTCCCGTATGACGGACAGAAACTCTTGTTCTACATTTTCCATTGTGTATGCTTGCTCGAATCGCTTTTATTCTGTTTGTCGTAAGAGAAACCGGAAAATCACACTTGCAACATTTAACTCTTTAAATTTGCTGCCAGGAACTTTCGCATTTCCTCAATCGGTTTACCGCGCCGGCAGGCATAATCTTCCAACTGGTCTTCACCAATCTTGCCTACGGCGAAATAGCGTGACTGGGGATGTGAAAACATAAGACCACAGACAGAAGCATGCGGATACATGGCTCCGTTTTCGGTGAGCGTAATGCCTATCTGTTTCATATCCAGCAATTCGTCCAATATAAAGTTTACGGATTGGTCGGGTAGGGAAGGATAGCCTACTGCCGGACGGATGCCCTGATATTTCTCAACCAGCAAATCCGGAATGGAAAGCGATTCATCGGGAGCATATCCCCAGACTGTCTTGCGCACATATTCGTGCATCTTTTCTGTTGCGGCTTCGGCAAGCCGGTCTGTCAGGGTCTGTACGAGAAGATGCTTATAAGGATCGTCTTTATAATATCCTTCGCTCTCCGCACTGACGGAAGATGCAAAAAGCCCTATCGTATCCGGCACTCCGGATGAAAGAGGCCGTATGAAATCGCTCAGGCAGAGAAACGGACTTCCGTCCGGATGAGGTGTCTGCTGGCGGAGCAGAGGGAACACCGTATCTTCGATGATGAGATTGTCTCCCTCTGCATTGGCACTGCATAGCCTGTAAATACATTGCACCGAAATTTTCTCATCCAACCGGTTGAGTACTCTGCCGGCTTCCTTAAACAATTGCATAGCCTCGGCGGCTTTGGAGCATTCTTCTTGCGGAAAAGCCGCAAGCCACATGGCGCGGCAGGAATCGCAACCGTGAATGTTGGCGATTGCTGCAAACTTGGGTTGAAAGCCCCAGGCATGGAAAAAATAAATCCAATTGATATAGGGGCTTACTTCATGGATTTTATAATTGATAGTTGGCAATTGATAATCTCTATATAAGGTTATGCTCTGAATAGATAATACTATATTATGCTCCTGCTGACGGATAATCAAACCGCAGCTCTTCACCGCGGTAAGAATCGTTCACAGTATTGCCGTTGTAAATAAGATGTCCGTTGGCAAACGTTTTTTCTACTTTCCAGTTGAACGTATGCCCTTCCAAAGGACTCCAGCCGCATTTGCTCAGAATCTTGTCGGTAGTGACTTCCCAGGGAGAGTTAGGGCGTACCAGCACTAAATCCGCCTGATAGCCTTCACGGATATATCCACGCTGGCAAATACCGTATATCCGGGCAGGTGCATGACACATTTTCTGAACAACCGTTTCCAGTGAGAACACTCCTTCGTCTACCAGTTCTAACATACTGACAAGGGAGAATTGTATCATAGGCATACCGGACATTGCTTTCAAAGCCCCGCCCTCTTTCTCGCTCAACAAGTGAGGGGCGTGGTCGGTGGCGATAACGTCAATCAGTCCTGAGTTGACAGCGGTCCGCAGTGCTTCCCGGTCTGTTTTTCGTTTAACGGCAGGATTACACTTTATGCGTGCGCCCAAACTGTTGTAGTGCGTCAGCGTAAAAAGTAAATGCGCTACACATGCTTCAGCGGTGATGTTCTTGTTTGCCAAAGGTTCGTCACTGAACAGTTGCAGTTCTTTGGCTGTGGAAACATGCAGGATGTGCAGGCGCGCTCCGGCAATCTTTGCCAAACGGACAGCCAGTTCGGAAGAGGCATAACATGCCGGAACGGAACGGATACTGGGGTGGGCACTGACGGGAATGTCATCCGCTCCTTTATATTTTTGCTTGTATTTCTCGATATTGTTTTTTATTGTTTCCTGATCTTCGCAATGGGCGGCAATCAGCATATCCGTACCGTTGAATATATTCAGCAGGCTGTTCATTTTATCCACCAGCATATTACCGGTACTGGAGCCCATGAACAGCTTGATGCCGCAAACGCGGTGTTTGTCCAGCTTGTCAAATTCCGTATAGTTGTTGTTGGTTGCTCCGAAGTAGCAGGAATGGTTGACGATACACTTCTCATTCAACAAGTCGAGTTTGGCATTCAAGGCATCCAACGTTACGGTCAGCGGATTGGTATTGGGCATGTCCATAATGGAAGTCACCCCGCCGGCAGCCGCTGCACGGCTTTCCGTCAGAATATCTGCCTTATGGGTAAGACCCGGATCACGAAAATGCACATGGTCGTCGATAATGCCGGGCAGCAGGTAGCAGCCTGTTGCATCAATTACTTCTTCACAAGGGGCGGAAAGAGGCTTCCAGTTGGTAAGTACTTCGGCGATGCGCCCGTTTTCTATCACTACCGAGCCTTGTACGCTTTGTCCTTCGTTGACAATCGTAGCGTTGTGTATCAGTGTTCTTTTCATATCTTTAGTTTTTTAAGTCTGGATATTTATGGAACAGGCTGTTCCATTTCAGCCGGATAACTCCGAACACGGCTTCTCCGAAAATACTGCTGTTCATCTTGGATGTTCCCAGTTCGCGGTTGATGAAGATAACCGGCACCTCCTTTACATTCGCTCCGCATTTGTAAGCGGTGAATTTCATTTCTATCTGGAAAGCATACCCTTTGAAGCGGATGCCGTCCAGATTGATGGTTTGCAATACCTTGCGGCGGTAGCATACAAAGCCGGCGGTAGTGTCATGTATGGGCAATCCCGTGATAAACCGTACATATTTGGAAGCGAAATAAGACATCAGCACACGTCCCATAGGCCAGTTTACCACATTCACGCCGCTGACGTAGCGCGAGCCGATGGCCACATCCGCTCCCTCTTCGGTACAAGCCCGGTAGAGGCGGGGTAGGTCTTTGGGGTTATGGCTGAAATCGGCATCCATTTCGAATATATATTGGTAGTCGCGTTGCAAAGCCCATTTGAATCCGGCTATGTAGGCCGTACCCAGTCCCAGTTTTCCCTTACGCTCCACCATAAACAGGCGGTGGGGAAATTCGCGTTGCAAGTCTTTTACGATGGCGGCTGTGCCGTCGGGAGAACCGTCTTCAATGACAAGTATGTGGAATCCGTGTTCCAGGGCAAAAACGGCACGGATGATATTCTCGATGTTTTCCCGTTCATTGTAGGTGGGGATGATGACAATACTGTCTGATGTCTGCATATTCATTGAAAATAGATGGAGCTTGTTATTGGGAACAAAAGTAGTGCTTTTCTATTACTTACAGATAAAACTAAGGATTATTTATGTATTTTTGCAACGGAAATTCGTTATGGAACATTTATGAGTTTACACAGATTATCGGTTTCTCTTAATCTGTGTGACTTTGTGTAATCTACGGTGAACTAAAAAAGACAGCAATGATTATTACCGAACTACAACAATTATACGCCACCCACCCCAATGTAGAAGGCATGTGCAAGTTGCTAAAGGACAATTCCGTCCGTCATCTCTATTGCAGTGGTTTGTGCGCCTCTGCCGCCTCACTGTTTTCATCCGTGCTGGTGCAGCGGGCGGAATGTCCGTTTGTCTTTATCCTCGGCGATTTGGAAGAGGCGGGATATTTCTACCACGACCTGACACAGATTTTGGGAACCGGACAGGTGTTGTTTTTTCCTTCTTCTTTCCGCCGTGCCATAAAGTACGGCCAGAAAGATGCGGCTAACGAGATTCTCCGTACGGAAGTGCTGAGCCGTTTGCAAAAGGGAGAAGAGGGGTTTTGTGTAGTTACCTATCCGGATGCGTTGGCGGAAAAAGTTGTATCCCGTAAGGAACTGGGAGATAAAACCTTGAAGCTTCATGCCGGCGAAAAGGTGGATATGGACTTTGTTACGGAAGTGCTGCGCAGCTATGGGTTCGAGTATGTGGATTATGTGTACGAGCCGGGGCAGTATGCTGTGCGCGGCAGTATTATCGACGTCTTTTCCTTTTCGTCCGAGTTTCCTTTCCGTATCGACTTTTTTGGAGATGAGGTGGAGAGTATCCGTACTTTTGAAGTGGAGAGCCAGCTTTCCAAAGAGAAGAAAGAGGAGATTGTCATTGTCCCCGATTTAAGCCGTAGCTTGGAGCAAGGGGGGAATGGTGGCATGGTTTCTTTCTTGGATTTTCTGCGGCCGGATACCTTGCTGGCGATGCGTGATTTCCTTTGGTTGCGGGAGCGTATTCAGGTCGTCCACGATGAATCGCTTACCGCACAGGCTATTGCAGCCTGCGAAGCCGAAGAAAACGGTGCAATCTCTCTGGAAGGTAAGTTGATTGATGGAGGAGAGTTTACTTTGCGTGCCCTTGATTTCCGCCGCATGGAATTCGGTACGAAGCCCACCGGAACGCCGGATGCGACAGTTGCATTCAGCACCGTTGCACAGCCTATCTTCCATAAGAATTTCGACTTGGTGGCAGAAAGTTTCCGCGACTATCTTTCCCGCAACTATACCCTCTATATATGCAGCGACAGTCTGAAGCAGACCGACCGTATCCGCGCTATCTTTGAAGACCGGGGAGATAATATCTCCTTCACACCCGTTGAACGTACCCTGCATGAGGGTTTTGCCGACGATACGTTGCGTCTCTGCATCTTTACCGACCACCAGCTTTTCGACCGTTTCCATAAATACAACCTGAAAAGCGATAAAGCCCGCAGTGGCAAGGTGGCCCTGAGCCTGAAGGAGCTGAACCAGTTTACCCCTGGAGATTACGTGGTACATACCGACCACGGCGTGGGGCGTTTTACGGGATTGGTACGTGTTCCCAACGGAGACACTACGCAGGAAGTAATGCGCCTGGTCTATCAAAATGACGATGTGGTCTTTGTCTCCATCCACTCTTTGCACAAGGTTTCCAAGTACAAAGGCAAAGAAGGTGAAGCTCCCCGTCTCAACAAATTGGGAACCGGTGCGTGGGAGAAACTGAAGGACCGTACCAAGACCAAGATTAAGGATATAGCCCGCGACCTGATAAAACTCTATTCGCAACGGCGCGAAGAGAAAGGCTTCCAATACAGTCCCGACAGTTTCCTGCAACGGGAGCTGGAAGCGTCTTTTATTTACGAGGATACCCCCGACCAGAGCAAGGCGACTGCCGACGTAAAGGCGGATATGGAAAGTGCCCGTCCCATGGACCGGCTGGTATGCGGCGATGTAGGATTCGGCAAGACCGAGGTTGCCATACGTGCCGCTTTCAAGGCGGTGGCGGACAACAAGCAGGTTGCCGTTCTCGTTCCCACCACTGTCCTTGCCTACCAGCATTTCCAGACTTTCAAGGAGCGTCTGAAAGGTTTGCCTTGCCGTGTGGAATATTTGAGTCGTGCCCGGACGGCGGCACAGACTAAATCCGTTGTCAAAGGTCTTGCGGGGGGGGAGGTGAATATCCTTATCGGTACGCACCGCATCTTGGGCAAGGATGTTAAGTTTAAAGACCTCGGCCTGCTGATTATCGATGAGGAACAGAAGTTCGGCGTTTCCGTCAAGGAGAAACTCCGCCAGTTGAAAGTAAACGTGGATACCCTGACCCTGACCGCCACTCCCATTCCCCGCACTTTGCAGTTCTCCCTGATGGGTGCGCGCGATTTAAGCGTTATTCAGACGCCGCCTCCCAACCGTTACCCCATTCAGACGGAGGTGCATACTTTCGGTGATGAGATTATCACTGATGCCATTAACTTCGAAATGAGCCGCAACGGACAGGTGTTCTTTGTAAACAACCGTATCTCCAATCTTTCGGAACTGAAAGCGATGATAGAGCGCAACATTCCCGATTGCCGTGTCTGTATCGGTCACGGACAGATGGAACCTGCCGAACTGGAGAAGATTATTCTCGATTTTGTCAACTATGATTATGACGTTTTGCTCGCCACCACCATTATCGAGAGCGGTATCGACATACCGAACGCCAATACCATCATCATCAACCAGGCACAGAATTTCGGTTTGAGCGACCTGCACCAGATGCGCGGCCGTGTGGGGCGCAGCAACAAAAAGGCTTTCTGCTACTTGCTTGCTCCCCCCTTGTCCTCGCTTACTCCAGAAGCCAAACGCCGCCTGCAGGCCATCGAGAACTTCTCCGATTTAGGTAGCGGTATCCACATTGCCATGCAGGACCTCGACATCCGCGGTGCGGGTAATATGCTCGGCGCGGAGCAAAGCGGTTTTATTGCCGATCTGGGCTACGAAACTTATCAGAAGATATTGTCCGAAGCCGTACGTGAGCTTAAGACAGACGAATTTGCCGACCTCTATGCTGATGAATTGAAAGGCGACGGTACTATCAGCGGCGAGCAGTTTGTTGACGAATGCCAGGTGGAAAGCGATCTCGAACTGTTGCTGCCCGCCGCTTACGTCACCGGTAGCAGTGAACGTATGCTGCTCTATCGCGAATTGGACGGATTGACGCTGGACAGAGACGTAGATGCTTTCCGTGCCCGTCTCGAAGACCGTTTCGGACCTGTTCCGCCCGAAACGGAGGAACTGCTCCGCATCGTTCCCCTACGCCGTCTTGCAGCGCGTCTGGGAACGGAAAAGGTGTTCCTTAAAGGCGGTCGCATGACGCTGTTCTTTGTTTCCAATCCGGACAGCCCTTACTATCAGAGCCTGGCTTTCGGCAAAGTCATCGCCTACATGATGAAATATACCCGCCGTTGCGACCTGCGTGAGCAGAACGGCAAGCGGAGCATGGTGGTGAAGGACGTCACTACCGTGGAAGAGGCTGTGTCGGTGTTACAGGAGATTGTGGCGATGCAGGTGGAAGAATGATTCTATTGGCTTACGACTTTATTCTAAATTCCGGAACATGAGTTGACATCGGCCATGCGGGCAAAGGAGCAATATGCTCGTGGAGAATATATCTTTGTTTATTATTGATATAATGAGAGAAGTCTTCAAAAACGGATTCGATATGCTCCGTTCTTGAGGACTTCTCTGTATATAAGCGGTAACCGGATATCCTCAACTATTTGAGTGCATCCGTAAAATGGTCTCCGTACTGAGCGGTATTGTAAATGATTGCCCACAATGAAGCCCATAGTATTCCGCGGCCGTAGTATTTGTTGTCGGTGGTACTTGCCAGCGCACTATAAGTCGGTGTCCAGGTATTGGTATGCTGGCTGTCGCCGATAACTATAATTCGCCTTTGCAGGTCGACAGACAAGGAACATCCGTAACCGGGCACTTCCAGTACATGGGTTACTCCGGTAGGCGTGTCAAAGCTTCCGCTTATCCCGTCTCTATAAAACAAGGCGGTGAAGTCAATGGATTGCGACGGATTGTAATTGCTGAACGGTCCGTTTTTGACAATATAATCCCATACAGGATCGTTGGAATGAGTTCCGACCCAAATTGCAGATACGCTACTGTTGCTCTTGTAGGTATATCCCAATGAGGCGATCTTGGTGAACAAGGCCTGATTATCCGCGACACTGTTGTCAAGAGTGATTACGGCAATTCTGTTCTTGCCGGGACTGCTCTTGAGCCAAGTAAGCAGGTTGTCATAATAATTTGCAATTCTGCTTGTGTATGTTCCCGAGAAGAGAATGTTCACATTGTCCGGAATGTCTGCGCCTACTCCCGCATTGTTATTGTCGCTGTTCGGCAAAGTCGGTACTGCCGGAGTATAGACTATTCCTTGAGGACCGAAGAATGTGCCGTAATTGCCGTATTCGCGGAATGTGCTGAAAATGCCGTTGCCGAGTGAACCGTAGCCACCGGAAAGATTGGCGGTGTTAATTGCTATGGGCTGAAGCACCGTTCTTACGATAGCCAGACGGATTGTTACTGCCGTTCCGGCCAAAGTGAGTTTTACATTATAGGTGATGTTCCGGTTGGCGTCCTTGTACAGTGTTTTGGGAAAATTGACCTTGAATTTGGTACTCATGGTGTATTCGCTTCCCCAAGACATCTCCGTACCGTTTTCGCCGGTCATTTTTATATTGTACGCATGAGCCGTTGCCGGTTCGGGTTGTTCCAGTTCGGCAATCCATCGCATCCCGCTACCGCCTTGCAGAGTTATAAGTTGGGTCTCGTCCGCATTTTCGGATATGTAAAGCGTGTTGCCCGGAACTCCTGTACCGAATGACATTGGTTGCTGGCTGATGTCGATTACATGAGACTTCACTCCGGGAGAGGCTTTCAAAGCCAGATAGAGCCGGGCTTTCAGGATACTGTTGCCTTCATTATGACTTTTGGCCTTTACGGTGATACGGTTGAGCTTGGGATCGGACGCATCGTGCGTGTCCTTTACTTCAAAGGCTGCCGCATCGTTGCCTTCAAGCACGTATTCCCATTCGTTGACGGTTGAGCCGTCTGCCGTCAATCCGGGGTTGACAAGGAACGAATTGGTATTGTTGCCGGTGATTGTCAGTTCACCGTCGTATTCAAAGTCGATGGAAGCAATATCCGGTGTCAGCGTAAATCCGGGCACACCGTCCTGAATCAGTAACATGGTGCCTTGTACCGAAGGGTCTTCTTTCAAGCTGACCACCATAAAACCATAACGCGGACTGATACCTGTGTTGCCGGTATGGGTATAGATGGGAATAATGTTGTTTACAGCTTTACTACTGTCGTAATCGGTTACGGCGGCGGAACCCGTTTGGGCAAAAGAGAAGAATGCACCGGCTCCCGGGGGATAGATGCTTGCGCTCCACTCTCCCGAACTCTTTACTGCAATGGGAGATACAGCCACACCGGCGGTATTGCCAAAATGGGAAATGGTTTTCGGGTTCAGTTCCAGATAGAGGTCTCCGCCTTCCAACTGTACCACGTCTATGGTCGCTTTCAGATTGCCGAAAGAGAGTTCTACGATTCCGCTGCACCGGTCTTTTACATTGTCCAGTGCAGTGGCCGATACGGTCAGTGTTTTGCCGTTCAGAGTGGCGGACAGACCGTTGTCCAGCACCTTTTTGCTGATGGATAACGTCCCTTCGCCAAAAGTGAATATGCCCAAATCATAACTGCCGCCATTGGGGGTGAACAGAACTTTTTTGGAAGGTATGGCCAGAATGTTGTCACCATCGAATTGCACCGTGCCGTGGCTGTCCATATCCCAGTAGTTGATGGAGTAACTTAAAGAAGTCAGTGCGCCTTTATAGGCTTCCAGTTCGGTGGCATATCCTTCTTTCTTTACGGAATTGACGGTGAGTTTGTACACATTATTGCGTTTGAGCGACTGTCCCGATTCCAGCGGGTGTACATTGACGCGGTGATACGATGCCGTACCGCTCTGCTTGTTTCTTACTTTGATGATGAGGCAGGTAGTCACCTGGTCGTTCTGTTTGGGGGCGGGTACATAGTTTTCGTATGCGTATAGTTTTCCTACAATGTCGGCACCGGCTTCGCTCTCCACTCCGTAGAGTCTTGCAATTCGTTTCGCCGCTTTGTCGAAAGCAGTAGGCTCTCCGTTCCACACAAAGAGGGAAGGGTATCCGTTCCATACGGAAACGGATTCAAGCGTATATCCTGCCGCCGAGTTATACACGTCGAAACGGGCAACGGAACGTTGCAATACTATGCTGATTTTAGTATCTTCCGATTCTTTTCTAAGCGAAGCGCTCATAAGCAATGCTTCGCTCACTATCGGTTTTGTAATATATTCGGGGATATCTGCGGATGTACCTGCCATAAAAGCCTGTACTTCCGCCCGGGCTGTTTTGAAGTTGCTGTTCTTAATGGCGTTTTTCCAGTCGTCCATACTTTGCGAACCGTCTGTGGGCAGATAGTTGCTTCCCATATTGGCTACAGCTAAAATATCATAAGCATCTGTCGTTTTTAGTCCTATATCCGAAAAGTCGAACACAATATCGGTATTCATCTCCAAGGGAGAGCCGGATGCAGAGGTCAGTTCTTTCCAGCCTTTGAATGTGCCGGTACCGTTACCGTTTGATTCGAAGAAAATCAAATCGAGCGTTTTTATATTCTCTTCCCCGGCTTCCGGTGCGATGGCCGCACGTGTAGCCAATCCGCTGGCGGGGTCTTGTACACTGAAGCTGATAGTCAGTTTTCTGTTTTCTTGTGGAATGAGCCCGCTATCGTCTTCCAAATTGCAAGACGTGAAAACGGCCGGTATCAGAAGAAAAGCATACCATAATATTTTTCTCATTATGTTGATTGTTTTTATTGTAATGATGTTATATAATTATTCTCCTAAATCGGTGCTGATGTCGCCATCCAGTTCCCAGTCGTTCTGCCCTTGATTATACAGGTGTATTTGTATTTCCAGTCTGATTCGTCCGGAAAGCAGTACGATTGTATCGGAGTTGGTACCGGCGGAGTTTTTATCGTAGTCTCCCAAAGCCGTTATTTTCAGTCCGGCAGGATAGCCGTCGGCATCGTTCACAAACAGGGCTTCGAAGCGGTTGTTGCGGATGCCGTTTGCGATGTTTGTGGCAGGCCCGTTTAGGTCCGTTTTAAAAGCCATGGTAATAGCTTCTGACAGGATGTTGCTTTTCATGCCGATAGTAACAGCAGAGTTTGCCTTGCGGTATAATACCGCTTCACGCTTTTCCGTCCACAAGTAGTAATTGCCGCTTGTTCCCATCTGTCCTTCCGTCATGTCCCATTCTATGATGTTGACATTGATATGGACGGAAGGCTGGCTGGCGGCTGTTTCCTTATCCGTATATCCCGGACCGTCGGCAGAATTGATATTGAATACATACTTCTTGTTCCGTATGATTTTGATGAGCTTGTCTGCATCGGTATCTTCAAAATCAACGGGGTAATAGCCTTTCGTTCCTTTGTATTCGGCTCCGATGACGAGGCGGGTATGCTTCTTGTCTGCAGTTTCGTTCTCCGTATCGTTGTCGTACAGATAAAGCTTGTTGGCAATGGAACGGTTGGTGCTGTTGTAGCTGTCCGATTCCAAAGTCAGGCCGGTCTGCATATCTGCGGGTGAAGAGGCTTCCAGAGCCTGCCCATCTGTAACATTAGCAGGGACATTGCCTAAGAAGCCCTTGTCGGGCACATGAAACAGGGTGATGTCTTTTAATATAAAATAGTCGATGCCATTGGCTACATACACATCTACTGATGCGACCGAACGGGTCAGGCTCAGTAGCGGCCAATAATTGATTACACGGTCGTTTACATCCTGCTTCTTCAGCATTCCCCACATGGGCAGGCTGGTAAAAGCTGTATTTTCCTGGAGCAGCCTTTGAGGGTTTGCATCAACCAAGGTTTTTCGAAAGACTTCCCAATCCGCCTGCTGCCTGTATTGTTCTTCCGTGGCTTTATCGGGAAGCATTTCCCCGATGAAGCTACGGCAATTGGCCAAGAAATAGGCATCGTAGTCTTTGCCTACGGGAAGAGTCGTCCGCAACTTTCCGTTTATCTTGAAAGTCGCCCGCCAACATATAAACTTTCCGTTGGAATCGAAAAGCAATATATCCAGATTATCGATGATGTTTTCGTCCGGAGTGGCTGACGGGACATTGCGGGGCGTTCTGTCCGCTGCAACAGTAATTTCCACTTCGGATTCGTCCGAAGCGTACGTAATGGGAGTTTCGTCTTCAATCCTTGACTGACACGACCAAAGTCCTGCCAATGCGCATATTGTTAATAGTATAAATGATTTTCTCATATTTTTACCCTTTTTTTATTAAAGTACAGTCACCGCCTTACGAATCTGCCATGAGCCGACTGTAATAATTGCTTCCATTTTCGTCGGTCTGATTACAACATTGATTTGTGCGCCTCGTTGCGCTTGAGTCTCCGTATCTACGCTCAGGCAGGCTGCTCCGTCTTCAAGAATCGTGACAACAATGTTGTCTCTCTGCCCGGTTGCCGAATCGACGGAAGCAGGCATGACCTTGTTCTCCGCAACGTATTCATTGCTGCTCTCTATATAGGCGAAGCTGTCTTCTATCACAATCCTGCTGCCGTTTTGTTTGTCTTCAGCAATATTGTATGAATGGGATGAACCGTAAATGGCTATGCTGAGTGTTCCGGGGTATCGGGTTGCGAAGCTGCTTCCTTCTTCTATGGTGACGGAAATGCTGCATAACTGTTTTTGGACATCGACACTGAGAATACGGTTTTCCTGTCGGTTGTGGGTAAACGCCATACTTCTCAGGAAGAGTTCCTGCATGGAACCGTTATAGGCAGATGACAGCCTCGTGGCATGTTCGCCCATACTGAACCTGGCGGTGGAATAGCTTTCATCGTCATGCAATGCGGGGGAAGTCTTTTTGATATCCTCGTTGCCTGTCAATGTCCATGCCACAAGATAGGCATTTCCCGAATAGGACAACTCAAGAGGGTAAGGCTTACCCCCTTTGATGTTTTCATAGGGGATATGCCTTTCATCCATCTTTTTTCCCTGGCCGTCATACAGATATAATTCTATGTCTTCGGCTATGGTTTGGTCAAAGCTGGCCGTGTTGCCGTCATACGTGAAGAGCAGATTCAATGAGCCCTCGTCACAACCTGTGTGAGGACCTTCATGGGTACATCCGGTGAGGGATAATGCCATTGATATTATTAGAATTACTTTCTTCACGATATTTGTACGTTTATAGGTCTACATCTTGGGTTCTGACATCCCACTTGGCTACTTCAATGTCTATTGTAATGCTGCTTTCGGAAGGGTCGATAACAGGTCCTTCTTCTTCGGCTTCTTTCGGAGTACCCCACCCTACGGTAGTGATGTCCTGCATCGTGATGCGGTAAATGCTGTTACGGAATATTTTCCAAGCGTCGTCTTTCAGAAGATTGACTCTCCAGTAGCGGGGCACATCTGAAACTCCTGTGCCAGAGAATGTTCCCTTGATGATGAAAGCCACAACTTCATCTTTGTCGAATACCGTTGCCGCCTGTCCGTTGCTGCCTTGCAGCATGGTAGGAATGTTTTCGTATACATAGACCGGTTTGTCGTAGCCAGCCGGCAGGAAGCCGTTTGATGTTTCGCTGTTATCATCGCTTTTTACGGAATATACGGTCTCTACAGTTGCACCGTCGGGGCTGAATGTAGTTTTGAAGTTGGATGCAGTGGCAAAACGTTCCCAGTTTGTCAGGTTCTCGTATTCAAAAGCCAGTGATTGGTTGAAGCCGTTGATTACCATGTAACCCTTGAATGTCCATTTCAAATCGTTTGGAACGATTTCGGAAGTGCCGAGTCCCAATATTTTAAGCAACTCGGCATCGGGTATTTTTATTTCGTTGGTAGGGGCTACCTTGGGGCTTTCAACCTTACTCAGCAAACGGCGTATGGAAAGGCTTAATTTGTTTGTCTCGCCTTCCACTACATTGGCCGTCCCTTCTGCCGCCATGGCAAACCCGAGGGAAGTACTGATGTCCGAACGGGAGTTTGTGCCATCCAAAGAAAGCTCTTTGTATGAGCTGCTCTTTTTGAAATCGGCCAAAGAGGCAGGGGCGGGTGAGGGTTCACCTAAGTTTTGGTTGGCGGCAGTAAGGATGGTCAGACTGCCGGCGTTGACAAGGAATGTGTATTGATTGTCGGATGCCACGCTTGCCGGTTTATAATACTTCTGGAAAGAACCGTCGCTGTTGAAAACAAAGAACTCCAATGAGTTGATGTCGTTTTCGTTGGTTGCGCCCGTTTCTTCTCCTGTCAGTGCACGGGTGTCGGCATTTCCTTTTATATTGACGGTAATGGGGGTTAACTCACCTTTGCCGGGAGTCGGATGATTGTCTGAATCATTGCATGACAGCAATGTGAATGCAGTTGCGGAAACTGCCAAAAGATTTCTTAATTTCATAATTAAAGTTTTGTTAAGTTATTAGAAAAGTGAATTGTATACTCCCTGTCGGGAGTCTTTTTATTTTATATTCTTATTTTTTTCGTAAAATACCTTGATACAGGTGCTTGAACGGAGTGCCGGAAAGAAGTTCTTCAGCATATAACGGTAAGGGACTCCGGCTTTCAGGTACATAAGTTCGTTCTTTCTGCCACGTTTGCCCGAGCTTCCCTCGACGGGAGTGACACTGAGAATATTGAGTACCGTTTCCTTATCCAGCATATCGGATTTACCGACCATCTGGGACAAACCGTACCAGTCTATCTTGCCGTTAATTACTTCGAATGTACCGGAGTCGAGCCGGGTGTGCCGCATCAGATACTTTTTCAATGCAGCGGCGCGAAGCGTTGCAAAGTCGGAGTTTATGCGGATATCGCCATCGGGAGACGCATAACCTGCAATCAGGATATGACTGATGCGACTGTCGGGAGACTGGTTAATCTTCAGGATGATATCGACCAGTAAATCCAGATTCCGACTGTTGTTCCGGTATTCGGGAAGCAGGGTTGCCGAACCAGTTTTAAATAAAATGGAAACAGCATTGCTCCGGTTTTCTTCATCAAATTCGCTTCTCGTGGACTCGTCAGCCAGAAAATCGTAGTCTTGAGCCAGCTTTTCGGCAGTAGTAAGAACAGGTATGACAGTTTCGGCGGTATCGGTAAATTGTACGATTTCCACATCCGGGTCCTGAAGTATTCTGTTGTTGACAACGGCTGTTGTCAGTATGGCTTGTTTGGCGCATAATTTAATGTTGCTTTCAAAGGCAAGTATGCTTCCTCGCATCCAGTCTTCGTATTTCATGGTTGCATTGTACTGTAATGCAGGGGACATCCTCTTCCTTTTGCCGATTATTGCAAAAGAGGGGAACCGTGCTTGATGAACGCCATCGGAAATTACCGGAGTAACCGTAATGCGTTCCGGCTTTCGGGTATTGAACCAGGCGGAAGCACAACTGAAGCTGAGCTCTATACTGTCACCTGTATTCCGCACTTGAATTTGAGTGATGGACAGGTGTCTTCCCTGAGACCCGCTTTCTGTTGATGCCCGGGCATAGGCAGGTATCAGTAGTGAAATGAATGAAATGATGATAATAATAGGATTCATTAGGTTTATATTTCTCCGGATTATTTAATGTTGTAGATTAATGAAATGCCTATTTGGGTGGGCCCGAAATAGGTCTTTTCAGCATGTTCGGACTTGTTACAGCACCAGTCCCTGTTATCTGTCTTGTCGAATGTGAATTGCACGATTCCTATTCCAAGGTAAGCCTCTATGCCCCATCTTTTGGAGAATGCCCAACTGTATCCGTAATTGATTCCGATTCCTGCTCCCCAACCTTCGTAGCGATAGTTCTTATCGAGCATGCTGAATAGGCTATACCCGGCGATATTGTATTTTGTGGCAATGCCATGAATGCCGATAAAATGTCCGTTTGATGCTTCACAAAGCCAATACCTCACTTCGGGTTGCACTAACCAATGTACCAGCTTGTCATTATCGCCTTTTTTCCCTTCACGGTTCCATGGATTATAGCTGCCGACTATGTTGAGGCTTATCTGCGGGGTTATTCCTATTTCCAAACCCAGATTGGGAGTTAAGGTAGCAGCGTACAGGAGATTTGTTTTGAGAGCCAGATTTGTCTTTTCCTTTTTTATTTTTTCCCATGAGGCGGTTGTGTCGATGTCGATCATCACTTCATTGGTCGGCGGACTGTTTTGCGCTTGTGTCCAAGAGTGTGCCGATAATACCCCTATGAGCATAAGCAGAAGTTTATATTTTGAGTATCGGATTCTGTTTTTAATTGTACGCTGTATCATTGCTACTGACTTTTTGTTACCAACCGATTGCTTTTAAGAGAGTGTTGGAGTCCGGAAAGCCGGATACGATGTCCGGTTTTCGTACTTTTATTATTACTAAGTTCAAGAGAAATTTAATTGGTCAGATGGTATTATTGCAAACGGAACAATTAGCTTCTAATGATATGCCTGTATACTAATTTTTACAAATAGCTATCAGGCAATGTCATCTATCAACATCGATAACTATTCATTTGTTTTATGAAAGTAAGTTTATTTTAATAGAAAAGAATGTTTTAACTTATTGAAAGTTGCCTGTCACAGGATATGGATGGTCCGGTTGTCGGTGCTGTTATTTCCCGTACAGCTTGTCAATCAAATCTTTTCGTCCTATCCGTCGCAGTTCATTGATAATATTTCTCCGTTCTTCGGGTTTGTACCAGAAGAAGAACTGACGTTGTGCCAATTTCTCGCGCTGGGTCTTGGCACTGAATACGGGTTCCAGTGTATAGGGGTGGAAACCAGTGTACCATGCTTCGGTAGCAACGGTCATGGGGGTAGGAGTAAAGTCCTGTACCTGTTCCAGATGAAAGTCCAGACGCTTGGTGATGACGGCAAGTTCCGCCATGTCTTCTTCCTTGCAGCCGGGGTGGCTGGAGATAAAGTAGGGGATGAGCTGTTGTCGCAGACCTTCTTCGCGGTTGATACGGTCGAATATCTTTTTGAACTCTCCGAACTGGCTGAATGGTGGTTTGCGCATGATGCTGAGCACCCGTTCCGAGGTATGCTCCGGCGCAACTTTAAGGCGGCCGCTGACATGGCGGACTATGAGTTCGCGGGTGTATTCCTGCGTGCTTTTGTTGGTTTTGGGGTCTTTGCTTTGGTGCAGCAGCAGGTCATAGCGTACACCGCTGCCGATAAATGATTTTTTGATGCCGGGCAGACTGTCTACCGCATGATAAATATCGAGTAGCGGACTATGGTCTGTATTTAGATTAGGACATACTTTGGGGTGGATGCACGACGGGCGTTTGCACTTCTTACACATGGCTTCATCGCGTCCCCGCATCTTGTACATATTGGCAGAAGGACCGCCCAAGTCGCTAAGATACCCTTTGAAATCCGGCAATTCCATTACTGCCTTTACTTCTTTCAATATGCTTTCCTTGCTGCGGCTGACGATAAACTTGCCCTGATGTGCCGAAATGGTACAGAAAGCACAACCACCGAAACATCCGCGATGAATGTTGACGGAGAACTTAATCATATCGTATGCGGGTATGCGTTTGCCCTTATATTTGGGATGCGGGAGACGCGTGTAAGGCAGGTCGAAAGAACGGTCGAGTTCCGCTTCCGTCAAGGGCGCACAAGGCGGGTTGACAACGACAGTTTGCCTGCCTACGGCCTGCAAGATACGCGAAGCAGCATATTTATTACTCTCTTCTTCGATATGGCGGAAGTTGGAAGCCTGTTTCTTCTTGTCTTTCAGACATTCTTCATGTGTGAATAGGGTGATATCTCCTTCTTGCGGCAGCACTTCTTTCGTAAGATAAGCCAATTGGGGGATGTCAAGAATCGGTTGTTGCTGTTTCAGTTTTCGTACAAGTTCCATAATGGGTTTTTCACCCATGCCGTATATCAGTGCATCGGCACCGCTGTCCACGAGGATGCTTGGGCGCACACGGTCTTGCCAGTAGTCGTAATGTGTCAACCGGCGCATGCTTGCTTCGATGCCGCCCAGTATGACAGGTACATCGGGATATAGCTTTTTCAGTATTTGGGTATAGACAATCGAAGGATATTCGGGACGCATGTCCGGACGTGCGTCGGGAGTATAGGCATCATCGCTGCGCAGACGTTTGTTGGCAGTGTATTTGTTGACCATGCTGTCCATACAGCCTGCACTGACACCGAAGAAGAGACGGGGACGTCCCAGTTTCTTGAAATCCCGTAAGTCATCTCGCCAGTTGGGTTGGGGTATAATCGCCACACGCAAACCTTCCGCTTCGAGGATGCGCCCGATGACGGCTGCCCCGAATGACGGATGATCCACATACGCATCACCGCTGAACAAAATAACGTCCAGCTCATCCCACCCGCGAAGTTCCACTTCTTTCCTGGTTGTAGGCAACCAATCAGTCAGTCTGTACTCTTTCATGGGTGCAAAGATACGGAAAGTTTTAATTACTTACAGAATTGTACCAGCATTTCCTCTCCGTCATAAATCTCCCGGAAGCCGATTCCCTGTTCGGCAAGATACTCTTTGAGGTCATTAAAGGCGGTTGCATCGTCCATAATGATTTCCAGTTTCTCGCCTTTTCCGGCTTCGCACATGGCCTTTATGGCCGGAATAAGAGGACTGTACAGGTTCTGTCCGCGTGTGTCGATGGTTCTCATTTATTTTCTTCCTCTTCTATGATTGTTTGTTGGGAAAGCCATTGCAGGTAGAGCTTGATAAGCTGCTGTAATCCGAAGGCTTTCATATTGTTGTGGTAGATAACATCGATGCAGAGGTCGAGCAGGTCTTTGCTGTCCTCTTCCTGGGCGGCGATGAGGGAACGGATATTCAGTTTGAGTTTGTCGAGTACGGTTTCGTCCACGATGCCGTTACTGTCGATGAGATGACGGAAGAGACCGTATTTTTCGATAGTGGCAAGGTTTTCTTCCGATATTTCCAAGTTGCGGGTTCCGCTGGGATTGGCTTGTATAGTGTACATGGCGTTAATGTTTTAATGGTTAATATTCAGTGATTCATATTTTCTGTAAAAGCAAAGATAAGTTTTTCACCACAGATTATACCTATTTCACCGGATTATTTATCAAGATTGCCATTATTCTCTGTGCACCCCTGCATTACCGGTGGAAAAGAAATGCAGAATGGATGCCATAACCGCTGTTCTGCCGGCTTCTTCCCGGATACTTTCAAAGGGAAATGACATGATGAATGTGCGGTAGTCGTTACCTTTATAAGCTACGGCAGCAGGAAGATTTCTCCCGGTATAGGTCATTACGGGAAAGGCGGTTGCCATAGGGCGGATACAATCGGGGGTCGTCACGGGATAAGCCCGTTCATTGGGCAGGCGGGGAATGCTGAGGATGCGCCCCAAACCTTGTATGCCGATATGTTCGCCGGATACCTGTAAGCTGCTGTCGAAACGGTATTTCAGGATGTTTTGGGTGAATTCCCGATTGCCTTGCGAGTCGTTCATGTCGCTGCCTATGTATGCACCGCTGACCAGTAGATTGCCGCCCGACCGGCAGTAAGCTGTCAAGGCACGCTGCATGGACGAAGAGAAAGTTTTGTAATAGGTTGCCCGTGACAGATTGCCGTCCGTCTTTTCCAGTCCCAGAATATAGTCTGCTATTGGATATTCTTCCAATGCTACACTACCGTTTTCTACGGCTTCATCACTGCATGAAGTAAAGCTGTATCCGCCGACGGTCTGTATGGCTTTACCGTGTATAAAGGGATAGTCGAATGTGTTTCCGGCTATTTTTATCCTTTCGTATTCATTGCCGCTTTCTCCCAAACGTTTTCCGGCTTCTTTGCGGTCGAAATTCAGCTGGCTGCCGCAGAGTGATATATCATATAGATAAGGTACTCCGGGGTCTTTCGTCAAGTCAAAGCCGGCTTCGTCGGGTGGTTTATCACAGCAGGGCTACTGATACGGTCGAAACCGTTGATGATGAGAACGCGTGCTTTTTCGTGCTTGGACTTGTATGCGGCAAGGATTTCGGATGGGAAGCTTTCACCACCCCGGTTCACAGCCGTTACTTTGAAGGAATAGACGATGCCCGGTTCTATCTTCAGAGTGTGGAAAGGATTGCTTACGCGTACACCATTGTCAAATCCGCCTCGCCCGATGCGTGTATAGACAATGTATTCGCGGGGTGTGGCAGTCGGTTCCAACGGGTCATCCACTCCTTGCCAGGAAAGTTCCAGGGTATTTTTCTTCTTACCGAAGCGGACGGAGAAATTGTGGACAGGTAAGGGCTGTACGACGTATTCTTTATTATGCTGGGTACAGATATATTGCAGGATGGATTTGTATAGGGCACGACTTGCCGTGAACTTGAATTTGGGGTCGTGTCCCAAGCGCATGTCGGCAAAATTCTGGTGCGACAGAAGTTCTACAATTGTGGAAGGAACAGCAGGCAGGCGGGTCTCGCTGTAGTTACGGTTCCACATGCTGCGGCGCGTCCAGTCTGCATTGAAAGTGGAACGGATGTCCTGTTGCAGACGGGTGAGGAACAGGTCGGCAAGGTCGCGCGAAGCGTAGCGGTTTGTTCCTGCCGCTAACTTGCCATCGTTGAAATGGGTAGTGTAGATGCCGAGTGTACCTACAATCCGGTCGTCTGTCCTGAAACCCGCATCGCTGTGCAATGCCATACTCATCTCAAGAGGAACTCCCAATCCCGGTTCTTTGGGGTTGAATACGGAACCGCCCGACAGGTAGTTGATTGTACGCGAACGTACATTGATATCATCCGAAAGGTCGTTCTGTCCTTTGTATCCGGCATATACGGGGTAGGGCATACCGGCCCATTGGGCGGAATAACGCGCGCCTTCCAGATAACGGGGCAGACCGCTGACTTGGCCGCCGCGCGCAATGTTGCCCATACCACCGCCGAAGCGCACGGCATCGGCGCATACCACTCCTTTTTCCCGGCTTTCATTGCTCAATACTACCATGCCGTAGTCGTTGCTTCCTTTGTCGAAAGTAAAAGTGCCGAGATATACCCATGTGCCGCCGCCTATACGTTGGTTTACTTTAAACTCAGCGACACCGCCGTTATGGAATACAAGGTATTTGGCATCGCTCACGCTGTTGGGCAGGCTTTGATAGGAAACGTATACAGCATATTCTCCGGTTTCCGGGATGTCGGGAACCCACTCGGCAAAGGCTTTGTTTTTCTTCTTTTCAGTTTGTGCAAAGCGGGCTGTACCGTCATGAAAAGGATTTTCTCCTTCCGTGTAGATACGCTTCTGTTGTGCAAATCCAGGCAGAGCGGTTTTTTCCCACTGTGCTTTTCTGCTCTTTACTTCAAGATAGAGGGAGTTTGTGGTGTTTCGGTTGTCGTCGTTGTCTACAATGATTTCCTGTTTTTGCGTGTCCCGTTCGCGAGGGGTGAATACGTTGGCTCCCGCATTTTCCAGCATCGGGATGAGGTAAGGCAGGATGAACGATTGTGTGAATTGGTCTTCGGAGGTACAGAACAGGCGCGGACGCTGCCAACCCCATTTGTCTTTGTTATTGATGTAGTATTTTCCGTGACTTTGCCACAGAGCGATATGGCGTCCCTCCAGTCCGCGGGTTATTTCAAAAGGACGGGATGTACGGGTCACCCAGGGAGCGTCTTTATAGTGTATATCGGTAAACAGGCGGCTCTTGTCTTTTTTTCCGTTTCTGTATGTGTTGGGAATAAGTTCGTTGATGGAATGTCCGTCTGTAAAGACAGTAATGTCGAAGTAAGTTACGGGACCCGGAAGAATTTCTTTGATGTCCCGGTAAATTCTGTTCACCGTTTCCGGCCGGAAGGGCTGGTAGGAGAATGTATTATCGGCATAGATGCGGATTGTTTTTCGGTGGAAATCGATAAGTACACTGTCGAGCCGGCATGTACCGATATTGACATTGACAGGGATATACGTTTGGAAAAAGGCCTGCAGCCGTTCCCGAACGGCCTGTTCTACGTCTTGTGAAAAGACGGAACCAACTCCTGCGAGCAGGAACAATATGGATAAATATAGTTTTTTCATGTCCGATGGTTAAGTACCGTACAAAAATACATAAAAAAAGGATTAGTAGAAATAGTACCAATAAATTTAATGCAATATGAAGAAATACCAAAACTACCAACAAAAATAGAAGGTACAATGTGCATATGCCCTGACGAACTATATGAAGGATTTTTTGTAGCTAAATTAAGGAAAAAAACAAAATAACTGTTGTATCAACGAAATATTGGTGATATAATAACAAATGTCAATTTTAGTAACAAATGGAGGTAATAAAATGATAAATACTAAAAGAACAAAAATTGTATGTACAATAGGACCAGCCACAAATGATGTTGAAATATTAAAAAAGATGATACTTGCAGGAATGAATGTTGCAAGATTAAACTTTTCTCATGGTTCATTTGCTGACCAAGAAGGTTTTTATAACAAAATAAAACAAGCAAGTGCAGAAGTTGGTTTACCAGTAGCTATACTTTTAGATACACAAGGACCAGAAATAAGAACTGGAAAATTAGTAGAAAATCCAGTAACTTTAAAAGCTGAAGAAACATTTACATTAGTAAATGACGATATAATAGGTGATAACACAAAAACATCTATTACATATAAAGATTTATACAAAGATGTAGAGCCAGGAACAACAATATTAATTGATGACGGAAAAATAGAATTAGAAGTTGAAAAAATTGAAGGCAAAGACATAGTTTGTAAAGTAATGAATGGTGGAGATTTAGGAAACAGAAAAAGTATAAATGTACCAGGAAGACATATCAATTTACCAGCATTAAAAGAAAAAGATATAAACGATTTAATTGACGGATGTAAATATGACTTTGACTACATAGCAGCATCTTTCATAAGATCAGCTGATGATGTTAAAGCAATTCGTAAAGTATTAGATGAAAATGGCGGAGAAAAAATAAAAATAATATCAAAAATAGAAAGCCAAGAAGGAATTGATAATTTTGATGAAATATTAGAAGTATCAGACGGAATAATGGTAGCTCGTGGAGATATGGGTGTTGAAATACCAATGGAAGAAGTTCCAATTGTTCAAAAGCAATTAATAAAAAAATGTAATACAGCAGGAAAAATTGTAATTACAGCAACACAAATGTTAGAATCAATGACAACAAATCCACGTCCAACAAGAGCTGAAGTAAGTGATGTTGCAAACGCAATATTTGATTTAACAGGAGCTGTAATGCTTTCTGGAGAAAGTGCAATGGGAAAATATCCAGTACAATGTGTTGAAACAATGTCAAAAATAGCTCATTCAATAGAAAATCAAATAAGCTATGATAAGAGAATAGCAAGAAGAAATTTAGACTTTGGAAATATGGATTATAAATTTTATATACATCATTCATTATCTTTAACAGCAACACAATTGGGAGCAAAAGCAATTATTGCATATACAGATGCTGGAAATACACCAAGAATAATATCAAGTTTATTACCAACATGCCCAATAATAGCTGTAACAACAGATGAAAAAACATACAGACAATTAGCTATTGTTGCAGATGTTATTCCATTATTAATAAATGAAAAAGGAGAGCCAAGAGATATAATTGAAAAAGGAATTGAAAAAGCAATAGAGCTAAACTTAATTCAAAAAGGAGATGTACTAGCAATAGCTGGAGGAGATAAAATATTACCAAATAGCGAAGCATCAATGAACAGAACAATAGGCGGAATAATCAAAGCCTAAAAAAAGACCGAAACATTTAATGTTTCGGTCTTTTTGAAATTTAAAGTGCTTGAAGAGAAAAAGGAGGGAAAAGAAGGGAAAAGAGAACCGTCCCCATTTACCATTGTTACAATAATATTACAATACTATTACAATGATGTTACACTAATATTGCAAAAATATTACAAATGTGGTATAATTAGGTATACGATGGAAGGTGATAGTATGGTAATTTTATATATATTATATTTAGTTTTATTTGTTGTAACAGCAATATTTGGAATTGTTTGTGTAAAAATTAAATTAGCAGGAATGAATGTGAAAGACTTTTTTGACTTTATTTTGGCAATAAACGATTTAGATAGTTTATATGTTTATTCAAAGAGCAATAGAAAAATGACTAAAAATGAACAAACAATGTTTTTAAAAGAGGCAGAAAAAGTATTTTCAATATTTGAAAAAATTCCATCAATGATATGGGAAGATGAGTATGAAAAATATGATAAAGTATTACAAACTTATAAAGAAATAAGAGTATCGAGATGGACTGAAGCAACTGTTTAAAATAATAATTGAATAATAAAAAGCACTAAATTTAATTATTTAGTGCTTTTTTTGTTGTTTTATAAATATAATGAAATATAAGCATTATGATGTAGAATTTGTGAAAGGACGGATATATATTTATGAAGATAAGATATTTTGACCATGCAGCAACAACAGCTGTAAGAGAAGAAGTTGTAAGAGCAATGTTGCCATATTTGGGAGTAGAATATGGTAATCCATCATCAGTATATAGTCTAGGGAGAAAAAATAAAAAAATAGTAGAAGAAAATCGTAGTAAAGTTGCAAAGGCAATAAATGCAGATCAAAATGAAATTTATTTTACATCATGTGGAAGTAGAGCGATAATTTAGCATTAAAAGGAATAATGCTGGCTAATAAAAGTCGTGGAAGACATTTAATAACAACAAAAATTGAACATCCAGCTATATTAAATACATGCAAATGGCTAGAAAATAATGGATTTGATGTAACATATTTAAATGTTGATGAAAATGGATTAATAAGCTTGTCTGAGCTTAAAAATTCTATAAGAAAAAATACGGTACTAATTTCAATAATGTTTGCAAATAATGAAATAGGTACAATACAACCAATTAAAGAATAGGAGAGATTGCAAAGGAAAATAATATAATATTTCATACAGATGCTGTTCAAGCCATTGGAAATGTACAAATAGATGTAAAAGAACTTAATATAGATGCATTATCAATGTCTGCTCACAAATTTTATGGTCCAAAAGGTACAGGAGCATTATATGTGAAAAAAGGAATAAAATTTGAAGCAATACAAAATGGGCGGTCATCAAGAGCGAAATAAAAGGCTGGTACAGAAAATGTTGCTGGAATTGTTGGAATTGGAACAGCGGTAAATTTAATATACAATGAATTCGATTCATATAATAATAAATTAAAATATTTAAGAGATTATTACATAACTCAAATAGAAAAAAACATACCAAATATAAAATTAAATGGAGATAAAGTAAAAAGATTGCCAGGAAATGCCAATATATCGTTTGATGGGATAGATGCAGGACAATTACTATTAAACCTAGATGCATATGGAATATGTGCTTCAGCAGGTTCTGCATGTACATCAGGCTCCTTAGAGCCATCACATGTATTAATAGCAATAGGTTTAAAAGAAAACCTAGCACAAGGAGCATTAAGAACAACATTTGGAAAAGATAATACAAAAGAAGATGTTGATTTTTTAATTAGCTGTATAAAAAATTCAGTAAACAAATTAAGAATTTTTTAGATTTAAATTTGGGCTGTCAATGGGTGTCAATAGAGACGGTTCTTTTTGACATGTTCTACTGACAGAGATGTGTCAAAAAGAACCGTCCCCATTGACACCCATTGACAACCCATTGCCGAAGATGGGATAAAAAATAAATTAATTTTTTATCCCGTTTTCAAAATTTGAATAAAACTATTGAAACTTGTTAATATTTAATATATAGAAATATTAACAAGGAGGGTTATTACAAATGAATAACAGAGACTGGAAGGAAAAGGACAAAGAGTATTTAAGATTTATACAAAAATTTTTGGATTTATCAGATAATATTGAAAATGAAGAGCTAAAAGAAGAAGTAATAAGAGCAATGCTTATGTGTGATGAACGATTAACTCAATTGGCAGAGCTTGAGTTTGAAAATTTGAATAAAAACTTAATTGTTGAAATACTAAAATAAAAAGGTAATTTTAGTATGTATAAAAAAATTTTAGTAGGATTAATTACAGGTTTTATAAGTGGTTTGTTAGCAACTGGTGGAGGCTTAATTTTATACTAGCATGTACGTATATTTTTAAACTTAATGAAAAAGAATCAAGAGCAACAACAATATTTTCCATGCTTATAATAATTATAGTTACAAGTATAATTTATTTTAAATATAAAAATTTTGACATTATTTTAGGAATCAAATGTGCTATAGGAGGTATAATAGGGAGTTATATTGGAAGCAAATTATTAAATAAAATAAATACAAAAGCGAAAATATTTAAATTATATTTATTTTATTTTTAGTATATTCGTCCTACTGTATGCTGAGGTGATTTGGTGGAAATAGTATTTGGAATTTTATCTGGACTAACAACTTCTTGGGGATTAGGTGGAGGAGCTTTATTAATTCCATTATTGGTTAATTTTATTGGAATAGATCAACATATTGCCCAAGCAACAAATTTAATTTTCTTTATACCAACAGCACTTTGCTCTGTGATAGTAAACTCAAAAAATAAATTAGTAAAGTATAAATTGGCATTTCAAGTTATGATTTATGGAATAATAGGAACAATAATAGGTTCAATTATTTCAAATAAATTAAATAAAATTTTTTTAAGAAAAATTTTTGGAATATTATTATTATTAATTGCTATTATGGAAATGTATAATTTTTATAAAATGTATATAAAAAAAGAAAGTAGACATAATAATAATAAACAGCAAGAAAAATAGATGTTATGATTCACAACTTTATAAGCTAATGTAAAATAGTATGTTTTAAAACAAAGCTTTTATAGTAATTATTGCTGAATAATTAAATGTTGTATATCAAAAAAATGTCAATAGGAGGGAATAAAATGAAATTCTTTAAAGGTGTTTTAGTTGGAAGTATGTTGATTGCAGGTACTACGATTATGTATAAAGAAGGAATGTTTAATAAATCAAAGCCATTTAAAAAAGGAAAAAGATTTATAAAAAAAATGGGAATTATCTAAGAAGTATAAAGTAATAGAAATAAGTTGGCAATAACTAAAAATTACCAACTTATTTTTTTATCAATTATTGGTATAATTTATTCCTCAACATCATCTTCTTTTCTATCAAAATATTCATTACAATCACAGTCTAATTTTTCACCTTTTAAGCATTTTCCGTGGTGTTTAGATGTTGTACATATTTTTGAATGTTTTACTCGATTAGCCCAAATTTCTATCTCATAAAATTTATTTGCACATAAAGGTCCAAATACGAATTGACCATATTTATCTGTAAAAGTATGAGTTAAGGTTTTCTTTCTGTTTTTTTGCAATCTCTATCAACTTCAATTAATTTTACAACAGCGTCTTTTATTGGCTCTTCATAGCAATCTTTTATAACTCCATAAATTACAGAACGATTATCTTCTGGAAGATGGATATCAACATCAAATTGTTTTCCAGCAGAAACAAACCCTTCTACTCCTACAACAGGACATATATTTTTATCATATTCCATATAAATTACTCCTTTCAAATTAGTCATAAGACTTTTTACTAGAAAATCTAGTTATAATATATTATGAAAAAAGAGAGAAAATGGTGAAAAATGTAAGAAAGTGAAAATAGTGAAATATGTAAATGGAGGATGGGTTTGTGTGTTAAGGTTGTCAAAAAGAACCGTCCCCATTGACAAAAAGTATAAAAATGATATAATAGTATTGTATAACCAATGGTTAATGTATGAGAAATTCCGTATATTAATTGTTACGAAAAAGGAATTTAGAAAGAGAAGAAAGATGTTAAAAATATTACTTATTATTTATATTGTAATGGAACTTTTGATTTTTCTCTGGGGAGTGCGACAGTGGGTACTCTTCTTGAGTGATGAAAAGAGGAAAAAAGAAGCATCTGAAAAGAAAAATTGAGGAAAAGAGGGGTTTGATGTCTTACATTAAACTCCTCGTATTTTATCTTGCCTAAAGTAATTTGATATGATAAAATGGCGATATTAAAAGGAAAAATTGAAAGGAACAATAAAATGGAGAAATATATTTTTTTTGTATTAGGAATGGTATTAGGGGTTGCAATTTCGCTCTATGTGTATTCAATAAAAAAAGAGCGTGTTTTTAAAAGGATAAAAAAAGATCAAGATAATTTTTCAACAGCTAAACTAGATAGTGCCCTGGAAAAAGCAGTACAACAAATGCAAAGGCAGATGAATGTTGTTGGAAGAAAATTAACAGAAGACGAGAAGAATGAAATTATATTTGAATGCTTAAATAAAATACAAAATAATAATTAGTTTTATTAAAGGAGAAAAGCGGGATGGAGAATGTTTTAGAAATAAATAGTTTGAATAAAACATATGGAGGAAAATTTAAGGCAATAGATGATTTATCATTAAATGTAAAAAAAGGAGAAATATTTGGTTTACTTGGGCCAAATGGAAGTGGAAAATCGACAACAATAAATTGTATATTATCATTATTAAATTTTGACTCAGGAAGTATTAAGATATTTGGAAAGGAAATGACTCCAGAAAGCTATGATATAAAATCTAAAATTGGTGTTGTATTCCAAGATGTTGCTGTTTTTGAAGAGCTTACTGTATATGAAAATATTAATTATTTTTGTGGATTATATATAAAAGATAAAAATGAAAGAAAAAAATATGTTAATGATGCAATAAATTTAGTTGGATTAGCTGAGTTTAAAAAGTTTTATCCAAAGCAATTAAGTGGTGGTTTATTAAGAAGATTAAATATTGCATGTGGTATAGCTCATAAGCCAGAGCTTATAATACTTGATGAACCAACGGTTGCTGTCGATCCACAAAGTAGAAATAACATATTAGATGGAATAAAAAAGCTAAACGAAGAAGGTGCAACAATAATTTATACAACACATTATATGGAAGAAGTTGAGCAAATTTGTACTAAAATTGTAATAATAGATAATGGAAAAGTTATCGCATCAGGTACAAAACAAGAGCTAAAAAATCTAATATCAACAGGGGAAAAAATTACAATAACAATTGATAATATTACTGATGAAATAATAAGTAAAATGTCAAGTTTAAAAAATGTGTTAAGTGTAAATAAAGAAAACGAAAATTTATGTGTTACATATAAAAAAGGTGAAGAAAACCTAACTGGTTTGATAGATTTTTAAAATTAAATAATATCAAGTATAGCAGAATATTTTCAGAGCTACCAAGCCTTAATGATGTTTTCCTAGAGTTAACAGGAAAGGGGCTTAGGGACTAATGTTTTTTCATATATTTAAAAATAGGTTAAAGATATTATTAAGAAAAAAAAGTGTAATATTTTGGACAATGATATTTCCAATAATATTAGCAACATTATTTCATTTGGCTTTTTCAGATATACAAAATGATGAGAAGTTAAAAGTAATTGATGTAGCAGTAATAAAAAATGAACAATACGACAATAATCAAACTTTAAAAACCGTACTAGAATCTGTTTCAAAAGATGATGATAATAAATTATTTAACATAAAATATGTTGATGAATCAGAAGCAAAACAATTATTAGAAAATGGTGATATAGACGGATATATATTGCCAGCAGAAAAAACATCTGTAATAGTTAAAGAAAATGGTATTAATCAAACTGTAATAAAATATGTAATAGAGCAAACATATCAATATGAAAGTGTAGCAACAAAAATATATGAGTATAATCCAGAATCATTAAAAAAAGCTGCAATAGATATATTTTTTAAAGAAAATCAATATTTTAATGACTCATCAAGTAAAAATATGAATATGATGGAAGTTGAATTTTATACATTAATTGGTATGGCATGTTTATACGGTGGCTTTTTAGGATTAATGGTAGTTGATGAAACTACTGCTAATTTAAGTACTAAAGGGGCAAGAACAAGCATTGCACCAGTTCATAAAATGAAAGTGCTACTAATTTCGTTATTAGTATCATTTATAATACAATACATTGAAATTTTAATATTAATAGGATATTTATATTGTATATTAGGAGTAAGTTTTGGTGGAAATATTGGTTATGTATGTTTATTGTCATTATTTGGATGTTTAGCAGGAACTTCACTTGGTTTATTAGTTGGAGTATCAAGTAAAAAATCAGATGGAATTAAAACAGGAATTGTACTTGCAATTACAATGACACTATCATTTTTTGCAGGAATGATGGGAGTTTACATGAAATATGTAATTCAAAATAATGCTCCAATTTTAGCAAAAATCAATCCTGTAAATATGATAACAGATGGTTTTTATTCATTATATTATTATGACACAATGACAAGATATTATAATAATATAATAAGCTTAGCCATATTTTCGGCAATAATGATAATAATTTCTTATATTTTTATAAGGAGGCAAAAATATGACAGTATTTAATGCATATCTAAAAATAGTAAAAAAACAATATCCTATGATTTTAATATATGTTGGAATAACATTATTTTTTGCGATATTTGCAACAAACACATCAAGTCAAGACACAACTAATTTTTTAGCAGAAAAACCAAAAATGACAATAATAAATGAAGATAATGATGCAGATTTTACTAAAAACTTTGTAGATTATGTATCCAAAAATGCAGAAATTGTTGATATACCAAATGAAGAAGAAGCTCTTGCAGATGCATTATTTTATGGAGAAATAAATTGTTATTTAAAAATACCAAAAGGATATTCTGAAAAATTTTTAAAAGGAGAAAATCCACAAATAGAAATAAAAAAATCAACAAATAGTTATGCAAGTTATACAGAAATGCTATTAGAAAAATATCTAAATATTGCAAAAGCATACAATATTTCTGGAATGAATGAAACAGAAATAATAAATAATATAAACAAAGATTTAGAAAAAACAGTTGATATTAAAGTAGAAAATAAAATGGATTCAGCTGTTCTTGCAAAAGTAAAATTTTATTATAATTTTGCAAATTATGGATTTTTAGTATTATGCATATATATAGCAGGTGTTGTAATTAGAGAATTTAATGAACAAAAAATTAAAAGAAGAAATATAATAAGTAAAACATCATACAAAAAAATAAACTCACAATTATTATTAGGAAATGCATTTTTAGTATTTTTCATATGGTTTATATATGTAACAATAAGCATTATACTATATTCAAATGTGATGTTAACTACAAATGGTCTATGGTTTATAATAAATTCATTTATATTTTGCATAACTGCACTTACAATAGGGTCATTTGTAGGAAATTTAGTAAAAAGTAAGGATGCAATTAATGGAATTGTAAATGTAATAGCACTAGGTTCAAGTTTCATATGTGGAGCATTTGTACCACAAGAATATTTACCAGAAGCAGTATTAAATTGTGCAAAAATTTTACCATCATACTGGTTTATAACGAATAATAACACAATAGCAAGTACAACAAACTTTACAAAAGAAATAATAAATAACATAATAATATATATGGGAATAATATTAATTTTTTCTGTAATTTTTATAATAGCAAATAATATTGTCTCATGGAAAAAAAGAAAAGAGTAAATATAATATAAAAATATATGTGCATTTTAGTGAAGCAAGAAAGGGTGAAATTTAGTATGATAAAAGAGGGATTTAACAAATTAAAAATATATATCGTATTTTTTTACATCTATGCTTTTTTAGGATGGTTAATAGATGTATCAATAGTATTTGTAAGTGATGGAGTATTAGAAAATAGAGGCTTTTTATATGAACCAATATGTCCAATGTATGGATTTGCAGCACTTGTATTAGTTTTACTTGCACAAAGGTTAAATGGAAAGGGGTCAGTAATCAAAAGACTTATATTAGCAACATTATGGTGTTCAATATTAGAATATTTAACATCATTAATATTAGAAGTATGCTTTGGTATAAGATGGTGGGATTACTCAAAGCAACCATACAATATCCAAGGAAGAGTATGTTTAGCAGCCTCAGCTTTTTGGGGATTACTATCAGTAATATTTATGAAAGATATACATCCATTTATAGCAAAAAAAATGAGAAAAATATCATCAAAAATCTCAAATAAGACTAAAAATGTAATAATATTTACAGTACTAACAGGAACAGTGGTTGATCTTGTTATATCAATAATAAATTATCTAAAGTAAAGTTACATAAAACATGTTGACAAAACTTGATAAAAATGTTAACATATACCTATATTTTAAAGAAAGAAGTGATAAAAATGATGAAAATTTGGAGTGAAAATAAAAATTAAATACTAAGGTTATAACAAATGTAAAATTTATTTGTATTATAACCTGTTTATAGTACGAATAAAAATTGCATCATTTTTATATAAAGCATAAACTAAAAAGGCAGATTTTTATTAGTCTGTCTTTTTTTGATGCTTTTATATAAAAAAAGGCCAATTAAAGGAGGGGGATAAATGAAGAAAGAGCTCATAAAGAGTTTAAAAAAATACAAATGGCAAATTTTAATAGAAATAATACTGATAATAATAAGTGTAATATTTATAGCATATCCATCAAAAATAGTAGGTAGAATGATAGACTTACTATATAATGCAGAATCAAACAAATCTGAAATTATAAAGTCTATAGTTCAATTATTAAGTGTTTCTATAGGAGTTTTAATTACAAGAGTATTATGGAAAAATTTAGACTTCAGGCTAAACGTATATATAGATAAAGACCTAAGGGATAGGCTATTTACGAAACTTCTTAAAACAAAAGTAAAAGCTTTAAACAAAATAAAAAATGGAGAAATAATGTCATATTTTTTTAGTGACCTAAGAAAAGTTACAATGACAACCGCAAAATTTATTTCAACGGGAACAAGAATAATTGCCAATTTTACAATAGCAATTATAATGATGAGCAATTCTGCTAACATAAAATTAACACTTGTGTCATTAATACCAATTTTTATGACAATAGTAGTTATAATTCTTATAAGAAATAGAATGGATAAAAGTTTTAAATTAGCACAAAAAAGTTTTACAGAGCTTTCTGAATATGTACAAGAAAGCACAGACAGTATTCGTACAATGAAGGCCTTTTGTGGAGAAGAAAAACAAATTAATGAATTTGAGTTTAAGAATGCAACTTTAAAGAAAAACAATATAAATGTTTCAATAAATCAAAATTTATTATTTGTATGTGTTAGTTTTGGCTTTGGAATAGCATATGCAATTTCATTATTATATGGTTCAAAACTAGTTTTGCAAGGTCAAATATCAATTGGAGATTTTATTGCATTTAATGGATATTTAGCAATACTAGAAGGACCAGTAAATTGGATACCTTGGCTATTTGGAAGAGAAAAAAATTCAAAGTATCATTTGATAGATTAAATAAAATGTTTAAATTGCCAGAAGAAGAAATAGATAATTTTGAAAAAAGTAATGAAGACAAATTAAATGGAGATATTGAAATAAAAAATTTAACATACAATTATCCCGGGTATATAGAAACAGTATTAGAAAATATAAATATAGATATAAAAAAAGGAGAAAGTCTTGGAATTATCGGAGTTATTGGAAGTGGAACAACTACATTAATGAACTTATTATTAAAACTATATGATGTAGAAAGAGGAAAAATATTTATAGATGGAAAAGATATAAATGACATACCAGTAAAAACAATAAGAGATAATATATGTTACATAACACAAGACAACTTTTTATTTTCAGCAACACTAAAGGAAAATATAAATTTATTCAAAGATGAATACAAAGATGAAGATATAGAAGATAGTACAAAACAAGCAATGATATATGACGAAATATCACACATGGATGATGGAATAAATACAGTAATAGGAGAAAAAGGAATAGATTTATCCGGAGGACAAAAGCAAAGAGTGGTAATATCAAGAGCATTCTTAAATAACAGCAATATAATAATATTTGACGATACATTTTCAGCATTGGATAACAGAACAGAGCAACATGTACTAAATAACATAAAAGAGCTAACAAAAAACAAAACCTGCATAATAGTATCAAACAGAATATCAGACATAAAAGATTGCGACAAAATAATAGTACTAGAACAAGGCGAAATAGTAGAGCAAGGAAACCACCAAACATTGCTACAAAAAGACGGAAAATATCAAGAATTCTACCAAAACCAAGCACACAAAGCGCAATCATCACTATTAGACTAAATAATTTAATAACAATCAAATTGCAGAAAAACATATAATCATAATTTGAATACGAACATCTGAAAGGAGGAAAAATGAAACAAAAAACAATAGAACGATTTAAAAAAATGGTAAAACCATACAAAAAAACAATACTAATAGTCACCCTAATGGCTCTATTCATAGACATATGCGAATTAGTAAAACCATATTTATTAGAGCAAGTTATGGACAAGTATTTACCAGAAAAATTATACATATATAATAATATAAGTATCACAACAATAGCAGTAATTTACATACTAATCGTAATAATAGGCAATATAGTTGATTACATAAACAGAATTACTACAAATAATATGGGTGAAAAAGTAATGTATAATTTGCGTAATCAATTATATAAATACATAGAAAAATCAAATGTAACATTTCATGATAAAACACCATCTGGTAAACTATATGTAAGAGTTACAAGTGACACAGAGGACGTTTATGCCTTATTTAGTGAAGTAATAACAACATTTCCAAAAGATATAATAATCATATTAGGATTACTTACAATGATGATATATATGAGCATCCAGTTATCTGCAATAAATATTTTAATAATACCATTATTGTTGGTTGTTACAATAACAATTTCTAAAATATTGAAAAAAATATTTAATAGATCAAAAGAATATAGAACTGTATTAAATACTTTCTTAGCAGAATCTATATATGGAATAAAATTAATAAAAATATTCAATAGGCAAAAAGAAAAACAAGAAGAGTGCGAAGAAAACACAAAAAATTTTAGAAATTCATTAAAAAATATAGGATCTTTTTATGGTTTATTACCAGGCTTAATAGATTTAATAGAAAATATAGGAATTTCCCTAATTGTATTATTTTGTGCAAATAAATGGCTTGGTGTTAATTTAGAAGTTGGTGTTATATACTTATTTATAACATATTTAAGAAAGGTATTTGAACCAATAGATAGAATAATAGAAAATGTAGAAATTGTACAAGATGCAACAAGTTCTATAGATAAAATATATGAAATATTAGAGCATGAGGAATATTTGGAAGATTATGATTCTGGAATAGAGCTAAAAGATGTAAAAGGAAAAATAGAATTTAAAAACT
>ERZ859980.225-NODE-225-length-41209-cov-1.938402_pt1 | contig 41209 bp, 44 predicted proteins | sample MGYA00509984_ERZ859980 | MGnify/ENA primary metagenome ERZ859980 (study PRJEB30046, sample SAMN00715173) | human gut metagenome | study: EMG produced TPA metagenomics assembly of the A metagenome-wide association study of gut microbiota in type 2... | reverse complement strand
GTGTTGAACAAAAAGAAATTGACAGCGGTATTCAATCTAAAAGTCAAAGTGAAGTTAACAATATAATTAAGTATGCAAATGAAGACGAACAATGTGATGAAATAAAATATGCTGATGAAACGGAAAATAGCTATAGTAAAATGGAAAATAAAATAGAGCAGCAAGGAGAAGATTCAAATTCTTTAGAAAATATAGAATTTGCTAATGAAGACGTTGTTCAAAATCAATGTGAAAATACTCAATTAATTACACAAAAAAATAATGATGTAGATTATATTCAATTGTCAGAAATTGATGAAGAAGAGCACATAAGTGTATTTAAAAGATTGTGGATGAAAGTAACAAAATTATTTAAATTAAAAAGCGAAAATGAAAATAATATAAACTAAAAATTGAAATAAGAAAATAAAAAGTAAAAACTTACTAACTTATATTTATTAAAATAAAAAAGTGAGAAAGTTAAAAATTACTTTTATGTTTTCTTATTTTTTTATTAAAAAACACTTAAAATTTAAATTAAATATTAAGGAGGATATATATCATATGTATATAGATGGACACTGTGATACATTATCAGAAACATTAGATAATAATAATAAAATAAGTAACATACAATATTGTTTTAACACAATAGATGCAAAACAATTAGCACCAGTAATACAAATGTCAGCAGCATTTATAAATCCAGAATTTGAAAATGGATTTGAAAGAGCAAATAACATAATAGATTATTATTTAAAAAATATGGAAAATACAGTAGTTATAAAAAACAAAAAGGATATTCAATATGTAATAAAACAAAAGAAAATAGGAATTGTTTTAACAATAGAAAACGGAAAAGCAATAGAATCTGATTTAAACAACATAGATAAATTATATAAAAAAGGAGTAAGACTAATGTCAATAAATTGGAATGAAGACAATTTATTAGGAACAGGAGCTCTTACAAAAAACACAGTAGGACTAACAGAATTAGGAAAAGAATATGTAAAAAGACTAGAGCAAAAAAATATAATAATAGATATATCACACTCATCAGAGCAAACTTTTTGGGATACTATAAAAAATACAACAGGAACAATAGTAGCAACACACTCAAATTGTTACAGTATATGTAATCATCCACGAAATTTAACAGATGAACAAATAAAAGCAATTGCAAAAAGAAATGGAATAATAGGAATATGTTTATGCAGTTCATTTCTAAAAAAAGAAGGAAAAGCAAATGTAACAGATATTATAAGACACATAAAACATATAACAAATTTAGTTGGTATTGATTACATTGGATTAGGAACGGATTTTGATGGAGTGGATGAAAGCATAGATTAAGTGATATAAAAGGAATAAAGGATATGCCAATTTTAATAAATGAATTAAGAAAGTCGGGATATTTAGAAGAACAAATTAATAAAATTATGGGAGAAAATTGGTTGAGAGTAATATCTAAAATATAAAAAAATAAAAGTTGAAAAAGTCTTGCAAATATAACAATTTATTAATATAATAAAACTGCATTAACATATGAGGAGGAAATAATATGAAAAAAGTTATTTGGGCAATCTTAATTATTTTAATAATTGCAGCTATCGGAGTAGGAGGATGGTTCTTATGGGATTCATTGCAAAAGGAAAAAAATAAAACTGCAGAATTAGAAAATAGGTTGGAAAAAGTTGAATCATTGAAAGATTTTAATGAGGAAAATGGTAATGATAGTACAAACAATACTAGTAGCAAAAATAACGAAATTAGTAGTGATAATGATGAAGTTAGTGGAGATTTAGGTGAATACGAAATTATATCAAATAATGCAATTGCAAAATGTTTGTCAGATGAAAATTGGATAAATAATAATATATCATCATCAAGTAATGCACAAAATAAATTTATAAGAATTAGCAATATAAATGATAGTCCAGCATATGTAATTGATTCTAACTTAAATGGAAATCATACAGTTGCTTTAGTTTTTTGCGGTAATGATGGAGTAGAGGTAAAGAAAAAGACTGTATCAAATAAGCACAAAAGTATTTCTGTAGATACAGAAGCTAATATACTAGTACTTGGAAATCTAAAAAAATATTTAGATGAAGGAGATTCAGATGATGATATTTCACTTAATTTAATTGATGAAAAAGGATTTACAGAATATGGATATTCAGCAGAAGTACCAGTATTAAATGGACAGTCAGTATCATATGGAGCATTTAAAAGTAGAACAGAATCTATTAAAGAGCAAGCAATCGAAATTGATTTAAATAAAAGCAATGTTGAAAAATATATAAAATAAAAAAAGAAACATACTTTTTAAGTATGTTTCTTTTTTGAAATAAATTCTGTTATTTTATAATTACAAAAATTAATTTATAAATCATGTATATAAAGTTATTTTGTATGAAATTGTAGATAATTAAATGACAACTAAATTAATAAAAAAATTGAAAAGAATTAAGATAAAATACCTTCATATGGATATTTTTTATCTGTATTTAAAAATATTTTTAATTCATCAATAGAAGGAGAGATTGTATCAATCTCTAGCGTTTCATTTAAGTTATTACTAAATTTTTCTAATTCTTTTTGTAATAAAATTATTTTTTTATTAAATGCATCATATTCAGTAAAAAAATCTTCATCTGCTAAGGTTAATCCTGTTTTAAATTCTTTATTTATGAAACTATCAATTGTTTTGCACATCATAGCACAACCAATATTATTTCTTTCTAAATGTAAGTACTCTTTTAAAAGTTTTGAAAATTCTAAGCTATTATTTGAAAGTTTTTTATAAATTAACATGTCAGAATAATCAATATGACCGCCATAAAATCCAAATGCTGTAAAGTGTGTTATATCTTTGTGTAGTTTATTTTCTCCAAATTCAAATAGCATTTTTAATCTTAAGCTATCTATTTTATTATCATCTATATACAATAAAGAATCATAGCCAAACGTAGTTATAGGTTTTAATTGTTCTAAATTAATATTTTGATGCATAGCTGAATATTCTATAGGATAAACTGTTTTACTAAAGTCTTTCCATTCATGCTCGTTATCACATGTGTATATTTTATCAAATATAAGTTTAAATTCTGGTTTTAATTTAAAGAACCTTTCTACCCAGCAATCATGTGCAGTTGTACACAATATAATATCAATATCATATTGTTTAGCTTCTTTTAATTTATATATCAATTTATCTAAGTTGGGTCGTAAAATCATTGTAAGATTTTTACTAATACCGTATTTACTTAGTAATATTCCATGCTCTAGGGTTTCATCCATATCTAATATAATTGCTTTTGAGTTATTATTCATCATTTTCATTCCTTTTTATAATATTGAAATAGTAATTTTATAATATTGAAATAATGAGGGATTGTAAATAGAATAAGGTCAAATATTTAGCAAATCAAAAGAATGATTTGGTAGAAATAATTTTTTTATTAGCTTTTATTAAATAGACAAAATAAGGTGTGTGTGGTAACTTATATTGAAGGAATGAGGAAAAAGACTCCTATAGTTAGTTAGCATATGTGTAAAGTAAATTAATCTTAATTTGTTGTAATTTATTACATTTTGTCATAGAATAAGAAAAAAAGAAAAGAGGTGAAAAAATGGAAAATAAGAAAAATAACAAATTAATATTTGCAATTTTTGGAATAGTAGTAGCAATATTGATTGCAATAATTGTTATTCTTGTTATTGTTTTAAATAAAAAGAGTAAAACAACTGTAAAAGAATCAAATGTAAAAACAGACAATGTTGCAATTATTGATAATAATAGCAATAAGAATGAAAATAGCCAAAACTTAAATTCAAATGATACAAATGCAACAACTGATAATGTAACTGCGGATAATAAAATATCTAAAAATCCTATTGCAACTATTGATGTTAAGAATTACGGAACAATAAAAGTAGAATTATATCCAGATATTGCGCCTAATACAGTAAATAACTTTATAACTCTTGCAAATAATGGATTTTATGATGGTCTAACTTTTCATAGAGTTATCAAAGATTTTATTATACAAGGTGGAGATAAAAAGGGAGATGGTACAGGAAGTCCTTATTTAAGTGATTTAGATAGTAGTATTTCAAAAGAACAAGATAAGGAGTATGCTATAAAAGGAGAATTTAAAGCAAATGGTTATGATAATTCTTTAAAGCATACAGAAGGAGTTATATCAATGGCTAGATCCGATTATAGTGCTTATGGAAAAACAGAAGAAGGTTATAACTCAGCAGGTTCACAATTTTTTATTGTAACAAAAACTACTCCTTCTTTAGATGGATTATATACTTCTTTTGGAAAAGTTAAAGAAGGTATGGATATAGTTCACAAAATAGAAAATGCATCAACTAATGATGATGATAAACCAACAGAAGATATAATTATAAATAGTATTAAAGTTGATACATATGGAGAAAATTATGAATTACCAGAAACACTTGATTGTTTTGATTTGTATTCATATTTAATAAATAATTATTAAGAAATAAATAAGAAGTGTATATGAGCAATTGAAATTTTATAGATTTTACTAGTTTTAATAGAGCTATATAAAATAAAAGAAACTCTGTATTTCCAATGGAAAACAGAGTTTCTTTTTTAATATTTTTTTGTTTAAAGCATAAAGCTTTTTTATTATCTCTTTGAGAATTGAGGAGCTTTTCTTGCTTTTTTAAGACCATATTTCTTTCTTTCTTTCATACGAGAATCTCTTGTTAAGAATCCGTTTGATTTTAAAGTTGGTCTAAATTCATCTGAATTAGCTTCTAATAAAGCTCTTGAAATTCCATGACGGATAGCTCCAGCTTGACCTGTGAAACCTCCACCTTTTACTGTACATATAACATCATATTTTGAAGATGTTTCTGTTACTGATAATGGTTGTCTTACGATATATTTTAATGTTTCTGCACCAAAATAATCATTTAAGTCTTTACCATTAACTGTAATTGTTCCATTTCCTTCTACTAATCTAACTCTAGCTATTGATCTTTTTCTTCTACCTGTACCATAGAATACTGTTTTTGTATCAGCCATTTTAATTTTCCTCCCTTAATATTATTAATTAGAAATTCCATACTTCTGGTTTTTGAGCAATGTTTTCATGTTCGTTACCAGCATAAACTCTTACTTTTTTTAACATTTGTCTTCCTAAGCTATTTTTTGGAAGCATTCCTTTTATTGCTAACATCATCATTTTTTCTGGAGATTTAGCTAACATTTCTCTAGCTGTTGTTTCTTTCATTCCTCCAATGTATCCTGAATGATGTCTATAAATTTTTTGGTCTAATTTATGACCTGTTAAAACTATATCATTACAATTTAATATAATAACATGATCTCCGTTATCAATATTTGGTGTGTAAGTAGGTTTGTGTTTTCCTCTTAATAATTTAGCTGCTTCACTAGCAACTCTACCTAATGGTTTATTGGCAGCATCAATTATATACCATTTGCTTTCAATTTCACTTTTCTTTAAACTATATGTAGTATTATTCATGGTAAAAAATACCCTCCATTCATTAAAATATTTATAATTTATTTATATGAAACTTAAAATTAAACCACCGGGGAGAAGTTCGACTCTAAGTCATATTCAAATTTAATTGCTCCACTATTTTATTACAAATAAAGGCAAAAGTCAAGCAATAATTGGATTTTTTTCTTGAAATCACTATGTAATAATGATATCATATATCTGCAAAAGATAAAGGAGGAAATACCATGGCTGATGTAAAATGGACAAAAGAGCAACAAGATGCAATTTATGATAAAGGTTCAAACATATTAGTTGCTGCAGCTGCAGGTAGTGGTAAAACTGCAGTTTTGGTAGAAAGAATTATAAATAAGGTTATAAATGAAAATGTAGATATAGATAAAATTTTGGTGGTAACATTTACAAATGCTGCTGCTAGTGAAATGCGTGAACGTATATTAGAAGCAATATATAAAAAGATGGAAGAATTTCCAGATAATAAAAACTTACAAAGACAAATTATTTTAATAAATAAAGCAAGTATATGTACAATAGATTCATTTTGTTTAGATATAATAAGAAACAACTTTTTTGAAATTGATACATCAGCCAACTTTAGAGTTGCCGATACAACAGAGGTAGAGCTTCTTAAACAAGAGGTAATTGATGATATTTTCGAAGATAAATATGTAAGTAATGATAAGGAATTTTTGAATTTAATAAATACATTACAACATACAGAGATGATGAACCATTAAAAGAGCTTTTATTAAATATTTATAAATATATACAAAGTAGTCCGTTTCCAGAGGATTGGTTAAATGAAAAGGTCGAAATGTTTAATTTAAAAGACAAATTAAACAATGATTTTTCTGAAACAGTATGGGGAAAAATATTATTGGATTCTTTAAAAGAAAATATATCAAATTATATAATAAGTTTAAAGAAAACAGAGCGTGACTTAAATAGATTTGAGGAGCTTGAAAAATTTAGACTTGTAATTAATGAAGATATAATTAACCTAGAATATGTAAAAGAAAATTTGAATTCATGGAATTCTGCATATGAAAAAGCAAATCAAATTGAATGGCCTAAATGGCCAACAGACAAAAAAGTAACTTTAGAGCTAAAAGATATTGCAAAATCAACAAGAGATGGAATTAAAAAAAGTTACAATAAAGAAGTTTCAAAAATATTATTATATGATTCAGCAGAAGCAAATGAAAATATATATAATATGTATGGAATTCTAAAAGCAATAGAAAATTTAATAATAGAATTTTCAAAAAAATTTGCTGAAAGAAAAAAGGAAAAGAATATTGTTGATTTTAATGATATTGAACATTTTGCTCTAAAAATTTTGTTAAAAAATGAAAATGGAAAAATAATAGAAACAGATATTGCAAAAAAATACAAAGAAAAATTTGTAGAAATAGCAATAGATGAATACCAAGATAGTAATTTAGTACAAGAATATATTTTAACAAGTGTTTCAAAAGGAAACAATATATTTATGGTAGGAGATGTAAAACAAAGTATATACAAATTTAGACAAGCAAGGCCAGAGCTATTTTTAAACAAGTATGAAAAATACAAGTTAAAAGGTAATGATTTAAGTAATGGTCAAAAAATACAATTATTTAAAAACTTCAGGAGTAGATCAAATATATTAGATGTTACAAATATGATTTTTGAAAATATAATGAGTAAAAGTCTAGGTGATATTTTATATGACGAAACTGAATTTTTAAATTTAGGAGCAGATTACAAAAATCCTGAAACAGATTTAATAAATTATGCAGGTAAAACAGAATTAAATATAATTGATTTAAAAGATGAAGAAATAAATGTATTTAAAGATTCAGAAGAAGATGATGAACTACCATCTGGAGCAGAGCGAATTGAAGATGTTGTTTTAGAAGCAAGATTTGTAGCAAATAAAATTAAATCATTTTTAAATAGCGGGTATATGGTGTTTGATAAAAAAACAAAAGAGTATAGAAATGTTACATATAAAGATATAGTTGTACTTTTAAGGGCAACATCTGTAACAGCACCTATATATGAAAATGAAATAGCAAAATTATCATTTCCAGTATTTAGTGATGTATCATCAGAATATTTAGAATCATTAGAAATACAAACAATAATGTCTGTATTAAAAGTGGTTGATAATCCTATGCAAGATATACCGTTAGTTACAGTGTTACGTTCAACTATTGGAGGGTTTTCAGATAATGATTTAGTTGAAATAAGATTAAAAAATAAAAATCAGCCATTTTATAAATCATTAAAAGAATATGATGGAGACGATAAGTTAAAAACAAAAATAAATATATTTTTAGAGAATGTAAAAAGATGGCAATCTCAAGAAAAGTATATGGCATTAGATGAATTAATTTGGCAAATTTATTTAGATACAGGATTTTATAATTATGTAACATTATTACCAAATGGAGCATTACGTCAGGCAAATTTAAAAATGTTATTTGAAAGAGCAAAGCAATATGAGTCTGCAAGTTTTAAAGGTTTATTTAATTTTATAAGTTTTATAGATAAGTTACATACAAGCAGTGGTGATTTATCATCAGCTAAACTTATTGGTGAAAACGAAAATGTAATTAGAATAATGAGTATTCACAAAAGTAAAGGATTGGAATTTCCAGTAGTGTTTTTGTGTGGAACTGGAAAACAATTTAATATGCAAGATTTAAATAAAAATATATTGTTACATCAAGATATAGGGATTGGTCCTAAATATATAAATACTGAAAGAAGCATCGAATATAATACATTAGCAAAAGAAGCAATAAAAATACAATCTAAAGTTGAAGCTTTATCAGAAGAAATGAGAGTTTTATATGTTGCTTTAACAAGAGCAAAAGAAAAATTAATAATAACTGGAATAAGCAAAGATGTTGAAAAATCTTTTAATGAAAAGCAAGATTTAATAGAAACATATAAAATAGAGGGAAAATCAAAAATAAATGAGTCTGTTTTGAAAAAATATAAAACATACTTGGATTGGATAACATTGGTATATTTGGCTGATAAAGAAAAGGCAAAAGAATACATTGACATTGAAATACATAAGAAAAAAGATTTACTAAAGCAATTTGAAAAAAAATCAGATAAGTCCGAGGAAAAAGACATATTTAAAGAGCTTGACTCAAGGGCAAGAAATGTAAAAAAAGAAGATTTAGAAGAATTCAAAAAGCAAATATTTTGGGTATATGGTTATATAGATTCAATTGCAACACCTACTAAAACTTCAGTAACAAAAATAAAAGAGCTGGAAAATGAAGATGATGCAATAGTTAGTTTAGAAGAATTATCAAATAAACAAGAATTTAAACAAGAGATAGCAAAACCTAAATTTTTAAATGAAGAGCAAAAAATATCAAGTGCACAAAAAGGAACTTTAATGCATTTATGCTTCCAAAGATTAGATGAATCAAAAAATTATACTATGGAGCAGATAAAAGAATTTGTTCAAAATTTGGTAAACAGGGACATAATAACAAAACAAGAATCAGATGCAATAAATATAACTAAATTATATGAGTATACTAAATCTAATTTATGGCAAGAGCTAAAAAATGCAAAAGAGGTACACAAAGAACAACCATTTTATATTAATTTAAAATCACAAGATGTATATGGAAATAGTTCAAATGATAATATACTAGTACAAGGAATAATAGATTTATATTATATAAATTCTAAAGGTGAGATTATATTAGTAGATTATAAAACTGATAGAATTAATAATGGTGAAGAGCAAAAATTAATTGAAAAGTATAGCAAACAACTTGAAATATATCAAAAAGCACTAGAACAATCATTGCAAAAAAATGTATCAAGAAAATACATTTATTCGGTTACATTAGGAAAAGAAATTATGATTTAAATATTGCTGTTATAAATTATGAAGCATTGTATTATTTGAAGTTACAAAAAGATTATAAATATAGTTGAATATGATTGGTGTATATATGTAAATGATATATTAAATACAATATATCATTTACTAGTTTTATGAAAAGAAAGAAGGAAAAATATGAGATTAGATAAATTTTTGAAAGTATCAAGAGTAATAAAAAGAAGAACTGTTGCAAATGAAGCGGCTGATAATGGTAGAGTTTCTGTAAATGGAAAAGTAGTAAAACCAAGTTATGAAGTTAAAGTAGGAGATATAATTGAAATACAATTTGGTGATAAGGTTTCTAAATTTGAAATAATAGAAATACCAAAGGTTCAAGGCAGAAATATGGGAGAGCTAATAAAAATATTGTAAAAATTATATATAATGTAAATTAATTATTTTTAAAAAATAAAAAAAATTTATAAAAGTTGCAAATTTACATAAAATGATGTATAATAAATAATAGGCTAAAACTAATTTTATTTAAGGAGGTGACTGTGTATGCGGAAATTCGCATATGCAATATTCCAAATGGCCTTGGATGTATTAGTAACATTGTTATTTTTACGTCCATATGTAGAAACTGCTAGTTTCTTTTCAGGAAAATTAGCTGCATTTGGTACGATTATCTTAATGATTGTACCAACCATAACAGCAACTTTGCTGTTTGTGGTAGATAACCTGGGAAAGGAGGAAAAAAACAAGAAGAAACTCATGTTATTGATTTTTGCCATTCTTGTAATTTCGGCATGTTTGGTTTATTATATAAAACCGACAGAGCTTACTTTAACATTAACTATTGTGGTCATGGCTGCAATAGAATGTGGAGTTGCAAAAATCTATACAAAATCGAACATGGAAGGGAAAGACACACCTAGATCTTTTATAAATGTTTTTTTCGACTGGGTTTTAGCAATGACCACATGGAGATCTTATGTACAGCAGCAGATGCTAGCTGGACAAAGATAATTCCAGAGTGGGGTATTATCACTATAACGCTGGTAATTGTCTTACTTTCAGTCTTCTTGCAATATGCAGGAGAAAGGTTCTTGAAAGGTGATGCAATAATTGGTGTTGTAATTGCTGGTTCAGCTACAATGGCATGGTTCATAATGGACCAAAAAGGATATATGGCTGATAACCGCAGTTTAAGAGTAATACTTTTAATACTCTTCTCCGGTTTATTCTACTTCGGGGTTTTGTACTTCGGAGAAAGGATAGCTTCTGAGAAGAAGTAAACAAAAAAAAGGGGGTAGGCATAAAAGCTATCCCTTTTTTTGTAAATTTACAAACTAAAAAATATATGTTATAATAAACACATAACATCCTAGTTTACGAAAGTAATTCTGCCTCTAGGATTCCAGAAAGGAAGTGTAAATATGAATAAACGGTTTGTAAAAAATCTTACTCAAGCCGTTCTATCAAGCGTATGCTATGCATATGCCATGCATATGTGGTTTCCCAATATACCACATATTGTTACAGCAATTGTCGTGGCTATTGCTGTAACAGCAAACATTATTGACTTCCAAAAAGACATGAAAAGGGAGTTAATTGTTGCTGTGATTTCAGTAGCATCTGTAACGATGTTTTCTGAAATAATGCAAATAGCGTCAAGCGACGAATGGTGGCAAAAAGAAAATGCCACAGTTTTAATAAGCTCAATATTTGTTGCGGCATTTGAATCAATTATCCAGTCTTTAGATAAGAACGATTCAAAAGCAGTACGAATAAAGCAAATAAAGGATATAATCATATCAATTAGTAATTCAATAGCTATATATCGGACGATAAGCATAAAAATCCCCGATGTTTATGCAGTTGTAATTACGTGTACACTGGCACTTTTCATAAATGTCGATTTTGATAAGAGAAAGATTGTGAAAAATTATCAGTGCTACTTAGCGTTAATTATGTCTGTAATTAGTGCTGTAACAACACTGTTTCTAAATTACGAAGTATTTAGGAACGTATATGTTGCATTTGCAATAGTAATTCCTGTTGCAAATGTAGCATTACCAAAGTTGATTACAATTTTGTTGCGGATTGATAATGATTCGTCTAACAACGATTCGCCTGATAAGGATGCATCATCCGATGATGAGATTCCTAGTGATGAGGCATTTGGCGAAGAATTTGAAGAAGAATAGAAAAAAAGGAACAATGATTAGGCAGGCATTGTTCCTTTTTTCTATGGAAATTATTGACAAAGACCAAATAAACATGTTAACATAAATAACGGAGGGATGTTATATGAAAATAGATTTTCGAGCTTTTCAAGATAATTTAGAAAAAAGAGATTTTTTATATAGCAAAATTGATTCGAAAACATATCTTGATGATGATATAACTATACAAATTGATACTCTAAAATTTATGATAAAAAGAGCAAAAGAAGCCTATAAAAATGGAAACACTATAGATCAAGTGAAAGAAGATATGACAAATTATATTGGAAATTTTTTAAGATACGATATAGTAGAACCTACGTTTAATGATTTCTTTGTTCCAAGAACATTAGAATATTTAAATAAAAATGAAGATGTTTTAAAAGAATCTGTAAGGGAATTTATATTAGAGCATAAAGATTACAGTGAAGTTTTAAAAGAAGCTAGAAACAATTCAACTGAAAATTTAGCAGAAAATGTAGAAGCTATTATTGCATCTATTTTAGAAAATTTAACAACATTTAAATATGTAAAATCTGAAAAATTTAGAGAAGTACAACGTAAAATTAAAACAAAAACATTGAATGAAGCAGATATTAATATTGTTCAAGTATATGTTGGAAAATTAGTTAAGGAATCAGCTAAAAAATCTAGAAGTGAATTTTATAAAGATATAAAAAGAAATCCAGAGAAAATATATAAGAAATTGATAAATAATATGAATTTAATATTTTCTGTAACTGTCCCAGAAAAAAATAAGAAAGACATTAATGTACCTCTTTCAAAGAAAACTTTATGAAACAATTTAAAGAAAGTAGGTTATCTGAAGAAATAGTAAATGTAAATGATTATTTAGTTGATCCATTTTATGGTTCAAATCCAGAAAATGATGCATTGGTATTTTTTAGTGAATTTTTTGGTTCATTAAATGATACAACAATAAAAAATGTATATAATATACTGGAAAAATCAAGGAAAAATGAAAATGATAAGAAAGTAATAATTGAATAATAAAAAATAGAGCCAATTTAAACAAATCCAGAAATTAAGAAAAATGTTAAGTAATAGAATAGTAAAACTATTAGAATTTCAAGATAATATTGGTCTATTAGAAAAATATAATGAAAAAAATAATGGGAGATTAAAATCCATTGGATTAGATGGACTTACAATTAGTAAAGATGAACTAAAGAAAATCTTATCAAATGAGGATTTCCCAACTGAGACAGGCGTAGCTTTAGCAACATTCTATGTAAATCGTGTTGCTAAAATTGTACCCGCATTTTTAAGGGCAACATTTATATTGGATAAAAATAATTTGTTTGAAAAAATACATGAAAATTCAGATTTAAATTTCGAGGATTTTAATTTATCTAATGAAAAAATAAAAGAAAATATGGCTGAATATGACGGCTTATCTGATGTAATAATGCAAAGATGTTTAAAGAAAGAAAAGGGTCAATATGGTGATGATATATTAACGTGTGATGTTAAAAAATTAGGACAATATCAAAAATTTTATGATGATAAATATGGAGATTGGGAAAAAGATTTTAAAAACGTAATTATGACATATAATTATAAAAGATTCTTTTATACAATAAAAGATTTTTCTTTAAGTTCATTAATATATACTGTGCTAACTAATCAAAAAAATAAAACAATAAATGGGGATATGTAATGGATGATGAAAACAAAGATAAAGAAAAAATATTATTAGGATTTGATATACCTCAATTAAATACAGCTTTATTTACGCATATCAAAAAAAAATATTTAATAAATGCTGTAAAAAATATTACAGGGCAAACTATAATTCCTGTGTACGAAGGTGCAAAAGACTTTATTGTATTAAGTAAGGGAAAAAGAATGACTGCAGCAGTTTTATATCCAATTACAAGCAAGCAAAGAAAATATTTAAATAAAATAGGAAGTAGTAGAAATACATTTATAAATCATTTATTATGGATACAAAAAAATAAACTGAAACCAGAAAGACTTAGAGAGCCTGGAAGCAGATTATATGATATACAGGAAAACAGAATTTTTGAAAATATAGACAATGAACAGGTAAGAAATCAATTATTAGAAGACCGATAAATATAAACAAAAAGTAACTAAAGTGTTATACTTTAGTTACTTTTTTATGGCCTATTCAGCAGACCAAATTTTCTGAACATTTGAATTTCCAGAGTCAATCCAGATTTCCGTTACAGATGGAGGTGAATAAATTCCATCTGTGACAAAAAACGAAGCTTCGTCACTTGTAGAATGAGAAGTAACAATCATAGAACTGTTTCCGAATTTATCGGTATATTCATATGAAATATTTGCTCCAACAATGTCTGGAGATGCAGCAGCTGTATCGTTTGGTAAGATAAAGTATACTACATCTTTTTCAGAAATATTAGTAACAGTCCAAGTATTACCAGCACCATATTTGCTGTTGTCAATAACAGAAGAGTAAACGTTATAATTCTTTTCTATTGTTGACGAAGTACTATTACTTGATTCGGATGGTTTGGTAACAAGCTCAGAAAAATTATCATATTTTTTGAGCTATCAACCTGTTGCCGACTTTCTGTGCATCCAACAAGTGAAATTGTACAGAAAAGTGCGAGCGCGACTTTTTTGATGTCCATAAGTAAATCCCTCCTAATATGGACTAAAATACATTCCAAAGCGGAATAATAATATGTTATCAAATTCACATAAAAAAGTCAAGCTTTGCAAATATGGAGATATAAAGATTTAAAAAAATACTATTTTTACTGAAAAAACGTATTGAATTAATAAAAAAAAAAGTGTTAGCCTTGACAAACATTTTGTATCATATTATAATGTTAGCCAAAGTTAACAAACAAAATATATTATATATGTGAAAGGAATAAATTATGATATCAAAATCTGCAGAAGAATATCTAAAAACAATGTATATTTTAAAACAGCAAAATGGAAATATACGAGTAACAGATATTGCAACTAAAATGAATTGCACAAAAGCAAGTGTTAACAAAGCAATTCATAATTTAAAAGATAATAATTTAATAAATTATGAAACATATGGAACGATAGAGCTAACAGACGAAGGCGAAAATCTTGCAAAAAAAATACTTGAAGCATATGATATTGTTTATATATTTCTAAAAGATGTATTAAATATAAATTCAAAAGAAGCACAGCAACAAGCAGAACAAATAAAACAATCCATAACAGATAATACACTAAACCATTTAGCAAAATATGTTCATAAAGTTTTAGGGCTTACAAATTTAGATTGTGGTTATGATATAAATAAAGAAAAATGCAGAGCATGTGCTAGAAGAAAAGTAAATAAAAATGAAAAAATTGTAAATAATTAAAATAATATTTTAAAACGGCAGACATTAAACCGTTAATTACAAAAAAGAAAGGAATCTATCATGAGTAAAGAATTATTAAAAATCACAGATTTACACGTAAATGCAGAAGAAAAAGAAATATTAAAAGGAATAAACTTAAAAATAAATAAAGGCGAAATACACGTAATAATGGGGCCAAATGGGTCAGGAAAAACAACAACAGCAAATGCAATATTAAACAATCCAAATATAAAAAAGTAAAAGGAAATATCGAATTTGATGGAGAAGATATAACAAACTCAAAAACAGACGAAATAGCAAGAAAAGGAATATTTATGTCATTCCAATTACCAGAAGAAATACCAGGAATTTCAGTTACAAACTTTTTAAAATATGCAAAAAATAAAGTAACAGGAAAACCAGTAAAAATATTTGAATTTAAAGACGAACTAAAAAAATATATGGAAGACTTAAATATAATCCTAAAAACATGGAAAGAAGTCTAAATGTAGGTTTCTCAGGAGGAGAAAAAAAGAAAAACAAATATTACAAATGCTAGTACTAAATCCAAAACTTGCAATATTAGATGAAACAGATTCAGGACTAGATGTTGATGCAATAAAAACAGTATCAAAAGGAATAGAAATGTTCAAAAACAACGAAAACGCAGTATTAATAATCACACACAACAATAAAATTTTACACAGTCTAAAAGTTGACTATGTTCACGTTTTAGTTGACGGAAAAATAGTAGCAACAGGAACACAAGAGCTAGCAACAGAAATAGAAGAAAATGGATACAGTAAATACAAAAAAATGAGCAAATAAATCACAAATTTTTTTGAAAGGAAATTATAATGAGCAAAACAAATATGATGAGATTAACAGAAATATATATGATGTAAAAAATAAAGACGAGTATGATTTTAAAATAAAAAAAGGTTTAACAAAAAAAATCATCGAAGAAATATCTAAACAAAAAAACGACCCGGAATGGATGAGAGAATTTAGATTAAAAGCATTAGAAACATACAATAAGTTAGAGCTACCAACATGGGGACCAGATATTTCAGAATTAAACATGGATGAAATAGCAACATATGTTAAACCAAAAACAAAATTAAATGATTCGTGGGATGATGTACCAGAAGATATAAGAAATACATTTGATAAATTAGGAATTCCAGAAGCAGAAAAAACTTCTTTAGCTGGTGTTGGAGCACAATATGATTCAGAAGTTGTATATCATAGTATGAAAGAAGACCTAATAAAACAAGGTGTTATATATACAGATATGGAAACTGCAGTAAGAGAATATCCAGATTTAGTAAAAGAACATTTTATGAAATGTGTACCAGTTTCAGACCATAAATTTGTTGCATTACATGGAGCTGTTTGGTCTGGAGGTTCATTTGTATATGTTCCAAAAGGAGTAAAAGTTGATATACCATTACAATCATATTTTAGATTAAACTCACCAGAATCAGGACAATTTGAGCATACACTAATAATTGTTGATGAAGGAGCAAGTTTACATTTTATTGAAGGATGTAGTGCACCAAAATATAATAAAGTAAATCTACATGCTGGATGTGTAGAGCTATTTGTAAAAGATAATGCATATTTAAGATATTCAACAATAGAAAACTGGTCAAAAAACATGTTAAACTTAAATACAAAAAAAGCATTAGTTGGAAAAAATGCACAGGTAGATTGGGTTACAGGTTCTTTTGGATCTAAAATATCTATGCTTTATCCAATGAGTATATTAAACGGAGAAGGAGCAAAAACAGAATATACAGGAATATCTTTTGCCGGAAAAGGACAAAACCTAGATACTGGATTTAAGGTTGTTCATAATGCAAAAAATACATCAAGTGTTATTGATTCAAAATCTATATCTAAAAACGGTGGAAAGTGCACATATAGATCTCTAGTTCGTATTAATGAAAACGCAGAAAATTCAAAATCATCAGTATCATGTGAATCATTGATGTTAGATGATATTTCAATGTCAGACACAATACCAACAAATGATATAAGAACAGATGAAGTTGAATTTTCACACGAAGCTAAAATTGGTAAAATAAGTGATAAAACAATATTTTATTTAATGAGTAGAGGATTATCAGAGGAGGATGCAAAAGCAATGATAGTAAGAGGTTTTGCATATCCAATATCAAAAGAATTACCAATAGAATATGCTGTAGAAATGAACAATTTAATAAATATGGAATTAGAGGGTGCAATAGGATAAATAAAAATATTGATAAAATGAAAGGAATAAAAATGAGTATTTTAAAAATAAACGAAACACCTGTTAGAACATCAAGAAATTTTAATATTAATAATGTTAAATTAGAAGATATACAAATACCAGAAAATTTAAAAGAATTTAAAGGAACTACAATAGTACAAAATAATTCAAACATTAAATTAAGCTCTAATATTGAAAAATACGATATAACTTATGGATTAGGTGACTTTTTTACAAATCAAGTACTAGAAAAAGCAAATAAAAATATTAATATTGAAATAGATGGCAGTGACGAAAAAAATATAAATATAGATAATATTTTAAGTAGTGACAATTTAAATTTAATAGATAATGTAAAAATATTAGCAAATGAAAATTCAAAAGCAACAATTGTAATTAAATATAAATCAGATAAAAATATAGAATCTTTCCATAATGGAATAATAAAAATTATAGCAAAAAACAATTCAAACATAAATGTAATTATTGTTAATTTACTAAGTGAAACCTCAAACAACTTTTTAAGTATTGATGCAGAGCTTGAAGAATCATCAAAAATAAAAGCAACAATAATTGACTTGGGAGGAAAAAACAGTATAACAAACTACTATTCAAATTTAATAGGAGATTTATCAGACAATAAGCTAGAATCAATATATCTAGGAAAAGACAATCAACTAATAGATATAAATTATATAGCAGAGCTAAGAGGAAAGAAATCTAATATTGATATAAATGTACAAGGAGCACTAAAAGATCAAGCAAAAAAACATTTCAAAGGAACAATGACTTCAAAAAAGGATGTAAAAAAGCAACAGGAAACGAAAACGAAGAATGTATGCTATTATCAGACAAAGCAAAATCAATAGCATTACCAATGTTACTATGCTCTGAAGAAGATGTAGAAGGAAACCACAGCAGTTCAGCCGGAAAAGTAGGAGAAAAAGAGCTATTCTATATAATGAGCAGAGGCTTCAACTTCAAAGAAGCAATGAAACTAATGGTAAGAGCAAAATTTAATAAAATACTAGAAAACATAAAAGATGAAAATTTAAAACAAGAAATTTTAGATGAAATAAATACAAAACTAGATTAAAAAAAGGAGATAGTGTGTGACTATGATGAAAGATTCACAAACAATAAAAAAAGATTTTCAATCTTTACAAATAAAAAAATTTCATACTTAGATAGTGGAGCAACAACACAAAAGCCAACACAAGTAATAGATGCCATAAATGAATTCTATAAAAATCATAATGCAAATCCACACAGAGGCGCATATTCACTAAGCATTGAAGCAACAGAAATTTATGAGTCTACAAGAGCCAAAATAGCAAAATTCATAAATGCAAAACATCCAGAAGAAATTATTTTTTCAAAAAATGCAAGTGAAAGTTTAAATTTAATAGCATATTCATATGGATTAGATAACCTTAAAAATGGAGACGATGTCGTTTTATCAATAATGGAACATCATTCAAATTTAGTACATGGCAATATGTTACTAAAAAAACAGGAAGTAATTTAAAATACATGTATATAAATAATGAGTATGAAATAAGCAAAGAAGAAATTGAATCTAAAATAACAGAAAATACTAAAATAGTGGGAATAACTCATGTTTCAAATGTATTAGGAACAATTAATAATGTAAAAGAAATAATAAAATATGCACACAAAAAAGGAGCAATAGTAATAGTAGATGCATCACAAAGTATACCTCATATGAAAATAGATGTACAAGATCTAGATGCAGACTTTTTAGTATTTTCAGGGCACAAAATGTTAGCACCATTAGGAATAGGTGTATTATATGGAAAAAGAGAAATACTAAATCAAATGAATCCATTCATAATGGGTGGAGATATGATAGAATATGTATATGAACAAGAAACAACATATGCACCATTACCAAATAAATTTGAAGCTGGGACACAAAATGTAGAAGGTGTTGTAGGATTAGGTACTGCAATTGATTATATTCAAAATATAGGATATGACAAAATGCAAGAATTAGAAAATGATGTATTAGCATATGCAAGACAAGAATTATCAAAATTAGATTTTTTAACATTATATATGACTCCAAATGAAAAAAATCATTCAAGTGTAATTTCATTTAATATAAAAGGTGTACACCCACATGATGTAGCAAGTATATTAGATTCAGAAGGTGTATGTGTACGTTCTGGAAACCATTGTGCACAACCACTTATGAGATTTTTAGGGATTGATTCAACATGTAGAGCAAGTTTTTATTTTTATAATACAAAAGAAGATGTAGATAGACTTGTACATGCTTTAAATAAAGCTTATGATATGTTTAAAAAATTTATAAAATAAAGAAAGGCTAAAAAATGGAAGATTTAACAGATGTATATAATGACTTAATAATGGAACATAGTATGAATTCATATAATAAAAAGAAGTTAGAAAATGCAGACTATTCTGAAATTGGACATAATCCAAATTGTGGAGATGAAATAACACTAGAACTAAAATTAAATGGAGATAAAATTGAAGATATGGCATTTTCAGGACATGGATGTGCAATTTCACAAGCTTCAACATCTATAATGATAGATACGTTAAGAGGTAAAACAATTGAAGAAGCAAAGGAAATTATAAAAACATTTATAGAAATGATAAAAAGAGAAATAACAGATGAAGAACAATTAAAAAAATTAGAAGATGCAATAGCATTTAAAAATGTATCAAACATGCCTGCAAGAGTAAAATGTGCATTACTTGCATGGCATACATTAGAAGATATGTTAAATAAGAATGATGAAAATGGAAAAGGAACAATAAATTGTTGTCATTAATTATTAAAAAGGAAAATGAAATGAAAAATAAAAAAGTATTATTAGGAATGAGTGGCGGAGTAGATAGTAGTGTATCAGCATTACTTTTAAAACAAAATGGATATGATCCAATAGGAATGACATTAGAATTATTTGCAGGAAGCAGTTGCTGTAATGTAAGTACATATATAGATGCGAAAAATGTATGTAATTTAATTGGAATTCCACATATTACAGATGATTGTAAAACATTATTTAAAAAATGTGTAATACAAGATTTTATAGATTGTTATTCAAATTGTAAGACACCAAATCCATGTATAGAATGTAATAAATATATGAAATTCGGATATATGTGGGAAAAAGCAAAAGAATTAGGATGTGAATATATAGCAACAGGACATTATGCCAAAACAGAATATAGTGAAAAATATGGCAGATGGGTATTGAAAAAATCAAATGCAGGAAAAAAAGATCAAAGTTATGTATTATGGAATATTCCAAAAGAATTAATTGAACATGTATTATTTCCACTTTCTGATTTTGAAGATAAAGAACAAATAAGAGAAATTGCAAGAGAAAATAATTTAAAAGTTGCAAATAAACCTGATAGTGAAGATATATGTTTTGTACCAGATGGCAATTACAAGAAATTTTTGGAAAATAATTCAGATATAAAACCAAAAGTTGGAAATATAGTAACATCAAAAGGCGAAGTTATAGGAAAACATACAGGATTATATAATTATACAATTGGACAAAGAAAAGGATTAGGAATATCTTATAAATCACCATTATTTGTTATAGGATTTAATCCAAAGAAAAATGAAGTAATTGTTGGTGAAGAAAATGAATTATATAAAAAAGAAATAACAATAGGAGAAATAAATTTATTATTATTTGATGAAATAAAAGAACCAATTAAAGTTGATGTTAAAACAAGATACTCATCAAAAGTAGCCAAAGCAATGATTATTCAAAACGGAGATTGTATAAAATAGAATTTGACGAGCCACAAAGAGCACTTACACCAGGGCAATCAGCAGTATTTTATATTGATGATATTGTAGTTGGTGGTGGAAAAATATTGTAAAGAAAACAGATATTATAATGTTTAATGTTATAATATCTATTTTTTTGCGAACTTTGAGATAACTGAAAACTTGACAAATAGCATATTAAGGGGTATACTATAAAGGTATAAAAGGAGAAACTATGTCTGAAAATAATAGTAGAAAAGTATTTGATAGTTTAGTATCAAGAACCAAAATATATTTAGTAATAATATTAATATTATTTATTTTAATATCAGTATTTAGACCTATATTAATAATTCCATCAATAATATTATATATATCAATATTATGTTATACATATTTTGCAAATAACAAAAGAAAAAGTGAAATATCAGAGCAATTGCAAGATTTAACATTAACAGTAGATTCAGCAGCAAAAAGTAGTTTAATAAATTCACCATTCCCACTTGTAATATTAGAAACAAACGGAAATATTGTATGGAAAAGTTCAAAATTTGTAACAGAATTTGCAGATATTGATATGGATAATTATATAGATGATTTGATAATAGACATAAAAGATGAGATTGAAAAAAGTGATAATAAAAAAAGAAAATCAGTAATAAGACAAATACAAATAGGAAAGAAAACATATACAGTACAAGGCGAATTTGCTAAATCAAAGAAATATGAAAGAAAGAAATCACCAGAATATATGATGATTTTATATTTTATTGATGAAACAGAAAAAGTTAAATTAAAACAAGAGAACGAAGACAAAAAAATATGTGTTGGAATAATAATGATAGACAATTATGAAGAAGTTACACAAAGAGTTGATGCAGAGCAAAAAACACAATTAATGGCAAAAGTAGAAAGCACAATATATGATTGGGTAAATGAAACAAATGGAATACTAGTAAAAGCAGATAGAGATACATATGTATATGTATTTGAACAAAAAAATCTCGAAAAAATTAAAGAAGAAAAATTTGCAATACTAGATTCTATTAAAAATCTTGTAAGAAAAGACAAAATACAATTAACATTAAGTATAGCAATTTCAAATGAAGGAGATACAGAAAGAGATGTATATAAATCAGCTTCTGCAGCAATGGATGTAATATTAGGTAGAGGTGGAGATCAAGCAGTAATAAGACAAAATGGAAAATATTTATTCTTTGGTGGAAAAGTTGAAGAAGTAGAAAAGAGAACAAAAGTAAAAGCAAGAATTGTTGCACATGCATTAGAAGAATTAATAAAAGAAAATGATAAAATAATGATAATGGGACATACAAACCCAGACATAGATGCAATTGGTTCAGCATTAGGAATATATAGAATTGCTAAAACATTAGAAAAAGAGGCAAAAATTGTAGCAAATGTAGAAACTCCATCAATAAAAGATCTTTATGAATCAATAAAGGATCAATATCAAGAAGTATTTATAAGTAGTGAAACAGCTTTAGCACAAGTTGATAGTGGTACTTTAATAATTGTAGTAGATACACATAAAAAAACATATGTTGAATCACCTGAATTATTAACAAAAACAAATAAAATAGTAATAATAGACCATCATAGAAGAAGTGCAGATTTTATAGATAATAGTATATTAACATTCCAAGAAGTATATGCATCATCTGCAGCAGAATTAGTAACAGAAATAATCCAATATACACAAAATGAAGTTGAATTATCAGAAGTGGAAGCAGAGGCATTATATGCAGGAATTATGATGGATACAAAAAATTTCACATTTAAAACTGGTGTAAGAACATTTGAAGCAGCAGCATATTTACGTAGATGTGGTGTTGATATAATAAAAGTGAAAAAATGGTTCCAAAGTGATTTAGAAAGTTATAATACAATATCTGAAATAGTAAGAAAAGCAGAAATTGTAAGAGATTCAATAGGAATATCAATATATGATGTCCAAGAAAAAGAAACAAGCTTAATTTGTGCAAAAGCAGCAGATGAATTATTAACAATAGGAAATATAACAGCATCATTTGTTTTAGGATTAATGGAAGATGGAAAAGTTTGTATAAGTGGACGTTCAATAGGAGATGTAAATGTTCAAATGATATTAGAAAAATTAGGTGGAGGAGGTCATATTACTCTTGCTGGTGCACAGCTTGAAAATGTGACAATAGATGAAGCTAAACAAGAATTGATTTCTAAAATTAATGAATATTTTGAAGAGAAAGAATAAAACAAAAGAATAGCAAGTTTTACTTGCTATTTTTGCTATTTTAGAGTACAATATAAGTCATGAAAGGAAAGTGATTAGTATGAAAGTAATATTAAAAGCAGACATAAAAGGAGTAGGGAAAAAAGATGAAGTAATAAATGCATCAGACGGATATGTACGTAATTTTTTATTCCCTAAAAATTTAGCAGTAGAAGCAAATGCAGAAAATATGGCTAAATTACAAGCACAAAATTCTTCAAAACAATTCAAAAAAGACACAGAAAAAGAAGAAGCACAAAAATTATCAGAAAAAATGAATAAAATATCATTAAGAATACAAGTAAAAGCAGGAGAAAATGGAAAAATATTTGGTGGAGTTTCAGCAAAAGACATATCAGAAGCTTTTGAAAAACAACACAATATAAAAATAGATAAGAAAAAAATAGATTTAAAAGAAACAATAAAAACATTAGGAATACATACAGTTTCAATAAAACTATTTGAAGGTGTAATAGGAAAAATAAAAGTAGATGTAATTGGATAAATTTCATTTAACAAGTTTTGTATTTATTATCAAAGAAATAAGAAATATAAAAATTGTTATAAGGGGGCAAAAAGATGGAATTAGGAAAAGTACCACCACATGATGAGGATGCAGAACAAGCTGTATTGGGGAGTATGCTAACAGATAATGATGCAGTAATGGCAGCAGTTGAAGTACTAAAAGAAGATGCATTTTATAGAGAAGATAACAAAATAATATATCAAGCAATATTAAACTTATATAGTAAATCAGAACCTATTGATATAATAACATTAAAAGATGAACTTGAATCAATGGGAAAATTTGAACAAGTTGGTGGATTTGAATATTTAGCAAGTTTGCCAGACAAAGTTCCAACAACAGCAAATGTACAAAAATATATAAAAATAGTTGAAGAAAAATCAGTATTAAGAAATTTGATAAAAACAGCAAATGAAATAATAGAATTAGGATATAACCCAACAGAAGATGTTGAAGACATAATGGATGGAGCAGAAAAAAAGATTTTTGATATAATGCAAAGCAAAAATACCAAAAGCTATACACCAATCAAAGATGTATTAGTAGAAAGTTTTACAAATCTTGAAAAATTATATAATCAGAAACAACATGTAACAGGAGTACCAACACAATTTTATGATTTAGATGATAAAACAGCAGGATTACATGGCTCTGAATTGATATTAGTTGCAGCAAGACCAGCTATGGGAAAAACAGCATTTGCATTAAATATTGCAACAAATGCAGCATTAAGAGCAAATGTACCAGTAGCAATATTTAGCCTCGAAATGTCAAAAGACCAATTAGTGAACAGAATGTTATGTAGTGAAGCAATGGTAGACAGTAATAAAGTAAGAACAGGAAAATTAGATGAAGAAGACTGGACAAAACTTGCAGAAGCAATAGGACCACTTTCAGAAGCTGGAGTATATATAGATGATACACCAGGTATATCTGTAATGGAAATAAGAACAAAATGTAGAAAACTAAAGATGGAAAAAAATATAGGACTTGTTGTTATAGACTATTTGCAGTTAATATCAGGAAGCAATAAAAGAAATGGAAGTAGAGAACAAGAAATATCAGAAATAAGTAGATCATTAAAAGTATTGGCAAAAGAATTAAATGTTCCAGTAATAGCATTATCACAGCTATCAAGAGCTGTAGAACAAAGAGATGACCATAGACCTATGCTATCAGATTTGCGTGAATCTGGAGCAATAGAACAAGATGCGGATATAGTAATGTTCTTATATAGAGATGATTATTACAATAAAGAAAGTGCTGAAAAAGATATTGCAGAAGTAATAATAGCAAAACAAAGAGGTGGTTCAACAGGAACTGTAAAATTGTATTGGATGGGAAATTATACAAAGTTTGTAAATATAGAAAGAAGATTTGATGATTGAAAAAATAAAAAAGAGTTGCAAATAAAATAAATAGATGTTATAATATATGCGTTTGCCAAAAGCACTTATAAAAAAATGGAGGTAGCATAATGGCTGAAGCAACAAATCGGTTACAAAATTTTCAACAATTTTTACAAAAATTAATGGGCAATGAATACAGTAACCAAATGGTAGATCAACTTGTCAAGTTGAATCCATATGAAAGCAAGCAAATTACAGTTTTTCAAAATTGGTTGTCATCTTCAAAAGATGACCAATTTGATTTTATGATTTGGCTTGTTGGAGCAATCAACTCGTTGTATAAATCTCATAAATATACGACGGCATACAAACTTTCAGTAGTAAATGCAACAGAAAAAAAAGCAATTTTGAATGAGGTGAAGTTGATTGTAAGAGAAGAAGCCCAAGCTATGGTATAAGGAATAACCTTACAAAATCCAATGACCACCCTTGTTATAATACAAGGGTGGTTTGCCATATTTAGATATTGATTTGAATTTAAGAAAGGTAAAAAATGAAACAAAAAATAATAGAAACAATAAAAAAATATAATTTAATAAATTCAGGAGATAAAATAGTGTTAGGAGTATCTGGTGGACCAGATTCAATTGCAATGTTAGATATTTTAAATCAATTAAAAGATGAAATGAATTTTGAAATATATGTTGTACATGTAAATCATAATATTAGAGGAAAAGATGCTGATGAAGATGAAGAATATGTAAAAAAATATTGTGAAAAATATAATATAAAATGTTTTTCTAAAAAAATAGATGTGCCTACAATTGCCAAAACTAAAAAAATTGGAACAGAAGAAGCTGGAAGAAAAGTAAGATATGAATATTTTGAAGAAATTTTAAAAGAAACAAAATCAAATAAAATAGCAATAGCACATAATAAAAATGACAAAGTAGAAACAATAATTATGCATTTACTTAGGGGAAGCGGAATTTCAGGCTTAAGAGGAATAGAACCAATAAGAGAAGAAAAATTTATAAAACCATTAATAGAATGTGATAGACAAGAAATAGAAAATTATTGCAAAGAGAATAATTTGCAACCAAGAATAGATAAAACAAACTTTGAAAATGAATATACAAGAAATAAAATTAGAAATATTGTAATACCATATATAAAGAAAGAATTTAATCCTAATATTATAGAAACAATAACAAGGTTAGCAGATGTAGTATCAAGTGAAGATGATTTTATAGAAAATGTATCAAATGAAAACTATAAAAAATTACTTGTAATAGGGGAAAAGAATAGAATTGAATTAAAACTAAAAGAATTTAATTTATTAGATGAGGTGTTAAAAAATAGAATTATATTAATAGCAACAAGAAAACTATTTGGATCAACACAAGGAATAGAAAAAGTTAATATAGAAGATATAATAAAATTATGTAATAATAACATAGGAAATAAATTTTTAATGCCAAATAAAAATTTAAAAGTATTAATACAAAATAAAAAAATTAATTTTATAAAAATTGATTAAAAATCAGTAGATCCCTAGAAAACATTGAAAAAATGTAACAAAAAAGACACAAAAAAATCACTTAAAAACTATTGAAAAATGAAAAAAGGTATGTTATAGTTTTCGATGTAAAAATGGTATTGTGTAATAATACAAGGAAGGTAGGTAGTAAATTGAAAAAAGGAATAAAAACACTAGCGATGTGGTTAATAATTGGGGTAATAGCAATTGTATTAATAACATCAATAATGGAAAATAGAAGTTCACAAATAACTTATTCAGAATTAATAACAAGTATTGAAAATGGAGAAGTTGAAAAAATAAAAATTTCATCAACAGGTTCACAAGCAACTGTAAAAATGAAAGATTCTAAATTAGAAAAAGAAGTAAGTATACCAAGTTTAGACAGTTTTATGACATATTCACAAGATTATTTAAAAACAGGAGCATTTTCATTAGAAGAAGAAAAAGAATCAATATGGATAACAGCATTAGGATTTATAACACCATTTGGACTTCTTGCAATATTTTTAGTATTTTGGTTTATAATGATGAGTGGAAATAATCAAAATGGAACAAAATCTATGACATTTGGAAAAAGCAAAGCAAGAATGATAAATGCAGGAGAAAAAAATAGAGTAACATTTGATGATGTTGCAGGTGTAGATGAAGAAAAAGAAGAATTACAAGAGATAGTAGAATTCTTAAAAAATCCAAAGAAATTTACAGATATGGGTGCAAGAATACCAAAAGGAGTTTTACTAGTTGGTCAGCCAGGTACTGGTAAAACATTATTAGCAAAAGCAGTGGCAGGAGAAGCAGGAGTTCCATTTTATTAATAAGTGGTTCAGATTTCGTAGAAATGTTTGTTGGTGTTGGAGCTTCAAGAGTAAGAGATTTATTTGAACAAGCAAAGAAAAATGCACCATGTATAATATTTATAGATGAAATTGATGCAGTAGGACGTCAAAGAGGTGCTGGTTTAGGTGGAGGGCATGATGAAAGAGAACAAACATTAAACCAATTATTAGTAGAAATGGATGGTTTCTCAGATAATGAAGGTGTTATCATTTTAGCAGCAACTAATAGACCAGACGTATTAGATAAAGCATTATTAAGAGCAGGAAGATTTGACAGACAAATAGTAGTTGGAAGTCCAGATGTAAAAGCAAGAGAACAAATTCTTGAAGTACATGCAAGAAAGAAAAAATTAGCAGATGATGTAGACTTAAAAGTAATTGCAAAAAATACATCAGGATTTGCAGGAGCAGATTTAGAGAATGTATTAAATGAAGCAGCATTATTGGCAGCAAGAAGAAATTATAAAGAAATAGGAATGAAAGAAATTGAAGATGCTATGGTAAAAGTAACTATGGGTCCTGAAAAGAAAACAAGAGTAAGAAGTGAAAAGGAAAATAGATTAGTAGCATATCATGAAGCAGGTCATGCTGTAGTAAGTAGATATTTACCAACACAAGATCCAGTACATCAAATATCAATTATACCAAGAGGAATGGCTGGAGGATATACAATGTATAGACCAACAGAAGATAAATCATTTATGTCAAAAACAGAAATGGAAGAAAATATAGTATCACTTCTTGGAGGAAGAGTTGCAGAAGCATTAATACTAAATGATATTTCAACAGGAGCAAGCAATGATATAGAAAGAGCATCACAAATAGCAAGAAATATGGTTACAAAATATGGAATGAGTGAAAAAGTAGGAACAGTAATGTTTGGCGGAGGAGAAGGTGAAGTGTTTTTAGGAAGAGACTTTGCACAAACAAAAGACTATTCAGAAGAAACAGCAGCATTAATAGATGAAGAAGTAAAAAGAATAGTTCAAACAGCATATGAAAAAGCAGTAAAAATCTTAACAGAACATGTTGATAAACTTCATGCAGTTGCAGGAGTACTAATGGAAAAAGAAAAAATCGAAGGAGAAGAATTCGATAATATTTTTAAAGAATAAAAATTATAAAGAAAAGAAAAATAAAAAGTTTTTCTTTTCTTTATTTTTGCCTAAAAATAAGGTGTAACAAAGATTTTGTTCTATACAGTTCTATTGACAAAATATGATATTTGTAGTAATTATATAGTATAAAAAACGGAAGATATACAATAGGAGAGGAGTACTTATGAGAATTCAAGATTTAGCAATTATATTTATAATAATAATATTGCCAATTTCAATAGTATTAGGAGCATATACACAGATGCAAATAAGTACAATATCATTACAAACAGAATATGATATGAAATTGATTGCTGCAACAAGTGATGCAATAAAAGCATTTCAAATAAATACTGCAAATAGTTCAACATCAGACATAGCAAATTCAAAAATAAGAGATATTGAAGCCTCAGTCTCAACGTTTAAAGCATCAATAAAATCAGTATTTGGAATGAATGGATATTCAGAAGACGAAATGAACGAATATATTCCAGCATTAGTTTATACAATGTATGATGGATTTTATATTTATTCAAGATTTAATAATCAAAATTATTTATACGAAGTTGATGAAAATGGAAATGTTACAAATAATCCATTAGATAAAAATGGAGAAAATGTATTTGGACTAAAACCATATATTTCATATAGTGTTAAATATAACCCAAATTCAGATTTGGATATAGTAATAACATATTCGTTAGATAACTACATTTCAATAAAAGGTATGGTAAAAGTTGATGGAGAAAAGCAATATTGGGATAAATCAGGATATTTAATTGATGGAATAAAGAAAGATGCGAGTGGAAAAATAACATATAATGGTGTGGAAATAGATAAAAATGTTGTTTTAAGTGAAGACTTACCGGCCATTGGTTCATTGGAAAAAGGTACTTATAAATATGTTAGATATAATGGAACAAAATATTATTTAGATGAAAGAAATGCAAGGGTAATATATTTTCTTAATGGAAATTTAATGGAAATAAATCCAACATCAGATGAAAACATAGAATCATCTTATAAAAAATATAAAAATATGATTGAAAATGGAGAATCAGCATATAAATTTTATGATGAGGCAAATAAATTCACACAAAGTGTAAAAAATGTTTTAGCAAATTTGACAAATAAAGACGCACAAGATTTTATTATAAATAGTAATGGAGAAACAATTCAAACAACAGTATTTTCTGATGAAACTGAATACAAAATATTTGACTTTAACTCAGACTCATCAAAACCAGAAAAAAATATAGAATGTAGAAGTTCAAATTTTAATCAACATAGATTAGCAGTTATAAAAAATAAAATTAGAACAAACTTAGCAATTGCAATAACAAACTTTAATTCAGCATATAATATTGAATTCCAAATGCCAGAATTAACAGAAGAAGATTGGGCAAAAGCTATGAATAATATATCATTAATAAGTTTTATACAAGGAATTGATATAGGAGGAAAGACTTATAATGGGTATACAATTATTAATAATTCTGAAAGTAAAGAAGTTGTGAGAGAAGAAAATATATATATTTTAGGAAATGATGGATTTTACCACAGAATAGGAGACAAATATTTACTAGAAGCAAATAATATAGGAGGAAACTCTGAATATAATTCAAATGTTAATGCTTCAGGAAGATTAAATTTAGATTTTAATAAACAAAGAGCATATACAGAAGATGGAAGTACAGTATATTATTATCCAATATCTAAATATTATGCATCATACAATAGTATAGTTAATCAAAATTATTGGGATAAAGATTATGATAATATAATGACATATATGCATATGTAGCCACCAAAAATGTTAACTTAAGAAAGGCCTTTTACATGGCTTTGGGACGTGAAAGATATGGAATGTATAAAAGCAATTAATGAGAAAAGAGGAAAAAATAATGAATTATGCAGATATAAAAATAGCAGATGTAGCAAATGGAAAAGGAGTTAGAGTATCCCTATTTGTTAGTGGTTGTAATCATCATTGTAAAGGATGTTTTAATCAATGTGCTTGGGACTTTAATTATGGCAATAAATTTACTGATGAACAAATTGATACAATATTAAAATATTTAGATCATGATTATATTTCTGGTTTATCTCTTCTTGGTGGTGAACCACTTGATCCTAAAAATCAAGAGGGTTTATTGCCTCTTGTTAAAAAAGTAAAAGAAAAGTTCCCTGATAAAAATATTTGGTGCTATACAGGATTTGATTTTGAAAAAGATGTTGTTGGGAAAATGGTTAAAGTAAGCAAAACTTCAAATGAATTAGTTCGTTATCTTGATGTTGTTGTTGATGGGAAGTTTGAAGAAGACAAAAAAGATTTAAAACTTCGTTTTAGAGGTTCTTCTAACCAGAGAATTATTGATGTAAAAGAAAGTCTAAAAGAAAATAAAGTTGTTGAATTTAAATTAAAATAGCAAACAAGATGGATTTAAGAATTACTTAAATCCATCTTGTTTTAATTTTGCTTGAAAAAATCGCAATATTCTTTTGCTCTACAAGTATAGCATTCCTCGTGAATTTCATCTGTGGCAATATATCTTTTACCACATTTTTCTGCAGCATCTTTCTTATATTCTGCCAGTTTTTGGCAATATTTGTTTGCCTTACAGTTTCTACAAACTTGCCAATCATTATCTTTCACTTTCCGAATTTTGCATTTTATCATTGCAGTTTTCCAAGCAATATCATCCTTAATCATTTTGAAAAGCAAAATAAAATTCCTCCTCTTTAAATTAATAAAATGATACTGAGATGTTATATATGATAACATAAAATTTATTATATGTAAATAAATTTACATTGTTTTGTATATTTTTTAATCTATTAATACCTAATTTTCTAATCAACATATATTCTATTAACTCTTTTTCCAATTAAGCATATTACCTCATATGGAATTGTTTCTAAATAATTTGCTACTTCTTCAATGTGTTCATTATCTTTTAATACATATACCATATCATGTACTTTTACAGTATCATCTACCTTTACAAACATCATATCCATACATACATTTCCAATTATTTCATATTTTTTGTCATGTATATATACAAATCTTCCTTTATTTTTTCTTATAACTCCATCAGCATAGCCAATTGCTACAACAGCTATTTTTTCGTCTTTTTCTGCTGTGTGAGTTCCATTATATCCTACTGTTTCACCTTTTTTTACTTCATTAATTTGAATTACTTCACTTTTTAATACAAATGTAGATTTCAAATTTAAATTCTTTGGTCCATAAAAACCGTACATTACTATTCCTAATCTGCATCCATTTGCAAAATCTAACTTTGGATAATTCATTGTTGCCTCACTTGCAGATATATGAACTATTTTTATTTTTTTAATATTTATTTTTCCTGTTATCTTTTTAAATTTTTCTATCTGTTCTTCATAGTGTTTTTTATTTGAAGCATTATATATGTGTGTATATATTCCCTCTATCTCTATATTATTATCTTTTAGAATCTTAACGACTTCTTCTAATTCATTTTCATTAGAAATTCCTAGTCTATTCATTCCTGTGTTTATTTTTAAATGAACTTTTATTTTATTGTAGTTTTTTAGTTTTAGTTCTTTTAAATAACTTAATGAACCTATTGTTATTGTAATATTATTTTCTTCACATATTTTTAGAAATTCTTCGTCTATAACTCCTAAACATAATATTGGAATTTTTGTATATACTGCTCTTATTTTTATCGCTTCTTCAAGAGTAGCAACAGCTAAATAATTACAACCACCATCAATAACAGCTTGAACTGTTTTTTTGTATCCATGGCCATAACAATCTGCTTTCACAACTCCAAAGTAATAGTCATATCCTTTATATTTATTTATAATTTTATTAACATTTTCTTTTACATTTTTTAAATTAATTTCAGCATATGTTTTTCTTAATAATCCCATTTTCTCAACCAGCTTTCCTTTGTTTCAAATTCAATAAAAATTTTAAATTTCAATAATAACACATCCGCTATCAAAATCAGCAGATTTATAGTTAGTTTCTTTTAATTCATCTGGTGCATCTTCAACCATACCTTCATATACAGTCACACCATTTTGTATTACTTGAATTTTTAATAATTTTAAATCTCCAATTTTTATGTACATATTTTTCCCTTCTTTTTATAAAACTTTCACAAAATCCATAATTTTTTTGCTTTTCTTCAAGAATTATAAGACAATGTTATATAAAATTCAACTATTTATTTTTTATTTCTTCAAAAAAAAATATTGCTATATATAACAAAAAAGTAAATATAAACATAATTTTTATGTTATATTTACTTTTTATATTTTAATTTACATATTATCTCTCTTTTTGATTCTTATTTTTCTCTTGTGTTGGAACCGTTTTTTGTGTTCTAGCTGTATAATGGATTTTTTGTGGATCAACTTTATATAATTGAGTTGCAGTATTCTGAGTTGGTATATTTGTTGTTTTTTCAATATTCGAAATAACTTTATTTTTTTCTATAAATTTTTGTACAAATGATATATTTTTGAAATGTTTGCTTCTACTTAAAAATTCAGCTAATTTTTGTTTAAATGACATTTTAGGTGCTACTGTAACTGCAGATCCAATATTATTAACTGGTATACTATTTTCTCTAGCATAATTTAAATATTCTTTGTCTACTGTACTATTTTGATTTAAATCATATGCTATTTGTAATGCTTTATCTACATCTGAATCACGATAAGTATCTCTTAAATATTTACTTGATATTGATGTTTCATGATTTGATGTTTTATATGTTCTTGTTGATGATATAAATCTTTGTGAGTTTGTACCTCTTTCATATGTAGGGTTATATGATTTGTCCTCAGTATGATCTGAAAAGTCTTTGTCACTTTTTAAACAATATTCATATTTTTTTCCAACTTTGTTTGCATCCCATGTAGGATCACAGTTATACCATTTTCCATCATCAAGTTGTACTTTTACCCATGCATGATATTCTTTATTGTTTTTATTTTTCCCTGCCATACCTTGCACATATTCTACATTTATTCCTTCACATTCGCATAAATTTTGGAAAGCTGTTGCAGTCCCTGCACATACACATGATCCACCATTTAAGAAAAATCCTTCTAGGTTTCTTGATGAAATTTCTTTTGGACTATTTTTCTTTAGAGCTGAATAATCATATTTATTAACTTTTAATACAGCATTATAAATTGCCATTACTTTATCTTGTTTGCTTGCATTTTCTGGTAAATTCTCTAATGCACTATTAAGCATTTTTTCTGCATTACCAACAATTTTATCATATTTATCAAAAGAATATCCTTGCTTAGCAGCTTCATCCCAACCAGTGTTTACATATACTTTATCAATTTTACAACCAGTTTCTTCACAGATAGCTCTAACATTATCTACATCTGATTTTCTAAATTGAGCTATACTTGATACGTCTATACTCATTGACATATTTAGTTCTTTTAATAGTTTCTTTACATTTTCATTCTCTCTATTTTTTGATAAAAATTGAATTGTTTTTGCATCCATTCCAACCTTTATATTCATTGATTTTATATCATCACAAATATTTTTAATATCTGAATCAGACATATTGTCAATGTCTTGCATAAGATCACCTAAACTAATAGTTGATTTTTCTTTTATTTCATCTTTACCTTTTATTTTATTTTTTAATGATTTTACCTTATCTACTAATTTTTGGACTACGCCACTTTTAAATTTTCCATTCGTATTACTTTTTACATTTCCTTCGTTTGTGTTTTTTACATCACTTTTTGAAACACTACCTTTTTCCAAAACATCCACCTCTTCTTTAATATTCTTCGTCATATAGTCCATTTTTTTCTTCATGTTCTATATATAAATTTGGCATTTTATTTATTCTGTCGAGATTATTTATTTTACTTCCATTCAAGTTTAATTTTTTTAATGATTTTAGGCCTTGAATTTCATCAATATTATCCATTGAAACATTTTGTAATAATATTTCTGATAAATTTGATATTTTTGATATACCTTTTAGATTAATATTTTTACAATTTACAATTTGTAAACGTTTTAATGTTTTAACATCTTCGTACAAAGACATATTTACATTTTCGCATTTATTTATTATAAGATTTTTTATATTAAGCTCTACTTTTATTTTATTTGAAAAATTACAATCATTTAATTGTAATGATTCTAAATTTGATAATCTGTTTAATACTCCAAGTTCTTGGTCAGATATATTCATATTTGATATTGTACATTCTTTTAAATTTTTAAAAAATATTAAATCATATATTGTTATATCTGTTGGCTCTCCTATTAAATCTAACTTATTTAAATATAATGAAGTGATTTCATTTAAATCTTCATCATATATTGGATCTTTTTTATTTTTATTAAGTTCCAAATATACATATTCCTTTAATTCATTACTTTTTAATTCAACTTCAAGCATATTCATTTCTCCTTTTGTAAAAACTATATCCATTATAACATAATTTTTTTATAAAATCTAGAGTTTTATGTAAATAATGAAAAAACTGATAATAGTTACAATTTATTTTAACTATTATCAGTTTTAATTTTAAATTTCCATTTGTGTACTTAAAAAACTTGCTGCTGATTGCACTACTTTTTGCTCTACTTCTGTCATTTGACTGTTTGGCTCTTTTGAAAGTAGTATTACACTTCCTATTGATTCTCCATCTACAATTATTGGATATACAACTTGTGCATTTTTTGTTTTATCATTATTTTCATTATTTGTTATTGGAATTGCTGTATTGTTATTATCTTTACTTGTATAATTTTCTTTTTCATCCATTATTTGCTCTAATTGTTTACTAACACCTTTTTCAAGATATTCTTTTTTAGATCCTCCAGATATTGCTATTACTGTATCTTTATCTGTTATACATGCTATATGACCTGTTGTTTTTGCAAGTGTTTCTGCATATTCTGTTGCAAATTCTGAAAGCTCCCCTATTGGAGAATATTTTTTTAGTATAATCCCACCTTCTCTATCTGTAAATATTTCTAGTGGATCTCCTTCTTTTATTCTTAAAGTTTTTCTTATCTCTTTTGGAATTACAATTCTACCTAAATCATCAATTCTTCTGACTACACCTGTAGCTTTCAATTTATATTACCTCCTTTATTTGTAATGTATAGTTTTATTATGTCAAAAAGGAAATATTTTATGCTTTTTTATAGAAAATATTTATGCTTTATTTTTATTTAATTCATTATAGCAATTTCTACAAACTGGAATATATTCTAAATCACCTAGTTTTATATCACCATTTTTTTTACCAGCTTTATAATAGCTAAATACAGCATTATCTCTTCTGCATATTTCACAAATTGAAGTCATTGTTTGCACATTATCTGATACACATAGTAAATCCCCCATTTTTCCAAATGGTTTTCTTTCTGATGTTAAATTAAGACCTGCTATATAGAATTTTTTTCCAGATTCAGCCATTTCTTCTATGCAATTTACATTACCATCTAAAAATTGAAATTCATCTATCACATATACATCTGCATCATAATTTTTTATATCTTCTATATTGTTTATATTTACAGACTTTAACTTGTTTCCATTTCTATCTGTTATATAGTCTTCTGCAAATCTTGTATCTATTTGTGGTTTAAAAATTTTTATTTGTTTTCCAGCTATCATTTGTCTTTTTGCTTCTTCTATGATTTTATTACTTTTTCCACATTTCATAGGACCTGTGTATACATTTATGTCTCCCATTTTATTTTCACCTTGTTCCTTTTTTTCGATTTTTTTCTACATCGAATTATATCAATGTAGTATACTTTTTTCAATATTTATCTATAAAATTTATTATTTTATTTTTATACAGTCATAATCATTTTTTCCTGCTTTCTTATATAATTTATTGAGGTGTTATTATTGTTTATTTTATTTAAAAATTTAAAAATAAAATTAAAAATTGTTATTATTTTAATAATTATACTTTTATTATTTTCATCTATTTTAGTTTATTATACTGTTAAAGCTAAACAAATATCTGAAATTAATGTTCCTATTATTATGTATCATAGTGTTTTAAAATCACAGAGCGGAAAATATATTGTACATCCAGAGACTTTAGAAAATGATCTTAAATATATAAAAGAAAATGGATACACAACTATAACAATTACAGATTTAATTAATTATGTTCATTCAGATTATTCACTCCCTGAAAAACCTATTATTATAACATTTGACGATGGACATTATAATAATCTTACTTATGTATTACCTTTATTAGAAAAATACGATATGGTTGCAGTTATTTCTATTGTTGGCAAATATACAGATACTTATTCACAAAGTAATGAAGCCAATCCCAATTATAGTTATTTAAGGTGGTCTGATGTAAATGATTTAATAAAATCTAATAGAATTGAATTTCAAAATCATACATATGATATGCATAATATGACTAACTCCCGAAGAGGTTGTATGAAGAAAAAAAATGAATCCATAGAAAATTATTCCTCTATTTTAACAAATGATTTGAAAAAATTGCAAGACGAATTTGAAGCAAATACTGGATATATCCCCAACACTTTTACATATCCATTTGGTGCTATTAGTAATGCTTCAATAAATATAATAAAGCAATTAGGATTTAAAGCTAGTTTATCTTGTGAAGAAGGTGTCAATGTTATAACAAAAAGCCTGAATGTTTGTATTCATTAAAACGTTTTAACCGACCCAATAATATTTCGACAAAGAGCTTCTTTAAAAAATTTGAAAAATAATTTTATAATGAATATTTATATTTTTTATTGGAGATATTATCTCTAGGTGGTGATATTATGACTAATAAAGAACTTTTATATGTTGAGGATGCTATTGGACATGAAAAATTTATGAAAACAAGTTCATGCAATACATCTGAGCAATTGAAGGATGCTAATCTTTCAAACTATGTAAAACAACTTGAAACAACTCATACAGAATTATTTAACAAATTTTTAAATTTATTATAGGAGGCAAACTATGGAAGATAGAGAATTAATGGAAAAAGAGCTTCTAGTTATAAAAGGTGTTTGTGATTTGTATTTACATGGTACAATCGAATCTACAACTGCAGAAGTTCATACAGCTTTTAAAGATGCTTTAAATACAAGTTTAGATATTCAAAACAAAATTTATAACTTAATGGCCGAAAAAGGATGGTATACTACAGAACTTGCTGATCAAAGTAAAATTCAACAAGAAAAGCAAAAATGTCAAAACTCATAATTTTGTTATAAAATTACAAAAAATCATTGAATTTACAAATGTATTTTCAATGATTTTTGATTTATTTATAATGTAATATATTTAATTTATATTAAATTATTTCCAATCTGTCATTTTTTGTTTTCTTGACATTTTATCTTTTAAATTCATGTTTTGCATTCTAGCTTTTAAAAGTTCTTTTCTTCCTTCTGCACTTTTTGTGTATATTAGCTCTACTTTACCTATTGCTTTTGACCATAAATCTGCAAAACCTTGTGCATTTTCTTTATTGTTAGAAAATATTTTTGGTATATTATAATATCTTGTTAAATTATTTCTTTTAGTAGATATTATGTATCTTTGACTTTCTGTTTTTGAAAAAATTTCTGTTAAACAAGTTATAAATAAATTACTTTCTTGCAATGATGCTCCTTCTATCCAAGCAGATACTCTTCCATTGTTGTTTTGAGTTTTAATTTTAATTTTTGATGCAGGTGTTTTCACATTTTTAGTTCGTATAAGTTGATTTAATAAAATTTCTGATATTGCTTTTACAGTAGATTCTGGAGTTGATAATTGTTTTATTTTTTTAGCTTTGCATGCTATATAAATAACAAATCCTAATTCAACAAAAAATGTTAGTATTCTCGGAATAATACCTATTATTAAAATTAATAACAATACAATTGCTATTATAATAGCCCTAATAAACGCCTTAGATACAAGCCAGTCTGATGTAAAAGGCTCTACTTCTTCAATTTCTAGCTCTTCTGTCATTTGCATATTATCAGTTTTATTTTCAACAGCATTTTGCCAATTATTAAACATTTTTGCTCTATCATTAGAATTGGCTATTATATAATTATTCAAATTTTGAACCTTTTCCTGTGTATATGGACCATCAAAATTTCCTAATCGATCTAATCCACTTGATACATACGAATTGTTATAGCCAATTCCGGTAAAAGATTCAAACCTTCTTTTTAATAAATTTAAATCTGCATTTTCAATTGAAGAATCCCCATTAATATTGTCACAAACACATACTAGATGCCAAATATTTGCAGTTTTATGTGGATTTGAATTTACTCTTATAGCTCTTCCTCTCATTTGGTTTGAAAGCATATATGAACCTACAAAAGTAGCTAAAATTAAACTATTTATACTAGGCTCATCCCAACCTTCTCCTAATAACGATTTTGTTCCAACTATCAAGTTAATTTCTCCAACTTCAAATAATTTAGAAATACAATTCATTACATCATTTCTCATCTTTTCTGGCATAGACACTTCTATATAGTTTTCATTCATTTCAAATTGTTTAAATTTTAATTTATCAGCATTAAGCTCTCTTGAATAGCAAAGACCATATAAATTTTCTGCTTTAGATTTAGGTATTACAAATAAACTACCAGTAAGAATAGCTATATTTAAATTTGGGTGCTCTTTTGTTAATATTTTGAATATAGGTAATACACCAATTTTATCAATTTCTATATCCTCTGTTGTTATGTATTCTTTTCGTATATAATCAGTTAAAACAACCATTCTCATATCATTTTTTAGATTATTTAACTCAACATTTACAATTTTTGAAATACTATTTAACTTTCCTAAACTATTAACAAAATATTTTTGGATATTTTTATTATCAATTAATGAAACATTTCTTTTTTCTATTGCACCAATTTGATTTAATTTTTGTTCATATTCTGATAAGGTCTCTTCAAATTGTTCATAGCTTTTTCTATCAACAACGAAAACATTTTTTAATAATATTTCAAACCATGATAAATCGAATTTAGGTATTTTGTCATTATGACCCAATACTTTCACATTTGCATTTGTTAATGGTTTATTTGAAGCATTTAAAAATACTAACATACTACTATAATACTCTGGATTTTCTAATATCTCTTCATCACATTCGTATGGTGTTCTTATAAATTTGTGATTATATATCGCATTTATAAAATTTTCATCATTTTTCATTTCATCTACTAAAGTTTTCAATCTCATATCATATTTTTTTATTTTTGTAATTTCATCTTCTGTTGGATAATTGAAATATATATAATCTTGATGTGGACATAAATTCTTTGCTTTTACTAGCTCTGGTACAGATATTTCTGCATCAATTTCACCACATAATGATACATAATTTGCCCAAATATTTGGCTCTACATCATATGGTGGTGTTGCTGTTAGGGCTATTAATTTAATGTTATTTAGAGCTGTGACTACATCATTCAAACTTTTCCACCACTCACTTTTTAAGTGATGTGCTTCGTCTAAAACTAATGTTGTTATTTTTTTCTTTTTTAATTCATTTATAATATCATATGAAGCAATTTCTTCTGATGTTGCAGATTCTTCTTCTTTGTCTATCACATCATCAGTATCATCAGTTGTTGCTCTAATTTTCTTTCTTTTATAAGCGTAATGCAATGCTTGATATGTAACTACATTAAAAAATTTTAGATTATAGATGTCTGTACTTATCCAATCTGGTATTTCCTTTAAATCAGTAAAACTTGATATAAATTTTGTTATCCATTGTTTTTTTATTGTTACTGTTGGTGCAAAAATTATTACTGGATTTCCAATTCTTCTTGCTAGCTCAAGACCTAATATTGTTTTTCCCGAACCTGGTGCTGCTACTATGTTTATTTTTCCATCACTTAAGAATTTATTGGATTCTTTTAATACTCTATCTTGGTATGGTCTCCATGGGTATTTAAATTTTATAGTATTGTCAAACATTTCTTCATCTCCTAAATTAAGTTTAGAATTATTTTAACAATTATAGTATTGATTGTCAATTATGAAAAAACTATCATAAAAACTGTTTATTATCTGCAGTTTTTATGATAGTTTTTTATAAATATTTTTTTAATGTTTCTACACTATCTTCTTGCATTGCAACAAAGTCATTCAATATTTGTCTTACATTTTGATTTAGCATTCCATCTTCCTGATTTTGATTTTGCAATCTTACACCTTCTATTATCCCCATGTTTGTTCCTTGCATTAATAGTTCTGATATTTTTTCATTGCTTTGGTCTGTCATTGTTTTCATTTGTATTCCATACCATGTCATTGCTTTGTTCATTGCGTTTGTTGTATGTGGAGCTTTTATTGAAAATTTTTCATATTCTTGACCAACCCTTTGTGATATATCTTTGTATTTTTTATATTCACCATCTAAAACCTTTTTAAATGTTTGATCTCCTACTTTGTCATATACAAACATTATTGCGTCCATTCCCATTGTTGCACCTTTGTTGATTTCATCTAAGACATTTACATTATTATCCATAATATTCCTCCTGACTGTTATTTTAAAAATAGTATGTGCATATTTTTTCTATTTATTCATA
>ERZ859980.224-NODE-224-length-41216-cov-2.173465_pt1 | contig 41216 bp, 39 predicted proteins | sample MGYA00509984_ERZ859980 | MGnify/ENA primary metagenome ERZ859980 (study PRJEB30046, sample SAMN00715173) | human gut metagenome | study: EMG produced TPA metagenomics assembly of the A metagenome-wide association study of gut microbiota in type 2... | reverse complement strand
TCGTCTGAACTTAAGCTTTGAAGATATGGATCGCATCGTTACCCAGGGTAAGGAACTTGGTATCTATCTGTATTTCTTCACCGGCGGCGAACCTCTGGTCAGAAAGGATGACATCATCCGTTTGTGCGAGAAACACGATGACTGTGGCTTCCATGCATTTACCAACGGCACGCTGATCGATGAGAAATTCTGCCAGGAGATGAAGCGGGTAGGCAACTTCTCCGTAGCTATCAGTCTGGAAGGCTTCGATGAAGTGAACGACTTACGCCGCGGCAAGGGCGTGTTTGATAAAGTAATGCATGCCATGGATCTGATGAAGCAGTACGGTCTGATCTTCGGAACTTCCATCTGCTATACCAGCAAGAACTATAAAGTAGTCACCAGTGATGAATTTCTGGATATGATCATTGAAAAAGGTGCCAGATTCAGCTGGTATTTCCATTATATGCCCGTAGGCAATGATGCATCTACCGAATTGCTCTTAGATCCGGACCAGAGAGAATATATGTATCACCGTATTCGTGAAATCCGTGCCATGAAGGGCGGAAAACCTATCTTTGCCTTCGATTTCCAGAACGATGGAGAATATGTGGGCGGATGTATCGCAGGCGGCAGAAACTACTGCCATATCAATCCAAACGGCGATGTGGAGCCCTGTGTATTCATCCATTATTCCGGTGCCAATATCAAGGAAGTAGATCTGCTGACTGCGTTGAAGCAGCCACTGTTTATGGCATACCGTGCGAACCAGCCTTTCAACTGCAATCACTTAAAGCCCTGCCCGATGCTGGAAAATCCGGAAATCTTACAGCGTATGGTGCATGAGACCGGAGCACATTCCACTGATTTACAGTCACCGGAGTCTGTGGAGCATCTGTGCGGAAAGTGCGCAGAATACGCGAAAAACTGGGATGAACGGGCCCAGAAACTGTGGAATAAATAATAGTTCTTTTACAAAAGTTTATACTTAGTTAATTGCTTTTTGCCTTTCGGCATACCATAATGTAGGTAACATTCAGAGGAGACTTCGCGAAGGAGACTCTGAAAGATTTGGATAATGTGTCCCCTGTATGGTGGCGGACGAAAGGTGGTACTTCATGAAAGAGAAGTTACAGCGTTTCATGTGGGGGCGTTATGGCAACGACCGCTTCAATCAGTTTTTGATGATTGTGGCTCTGGTCTGCCTGACGCTCTCTTTTTTTGGTCTGAGAATATTTTATGTGCTGGCTCTGGCCCTGTTAGTCTATGCGTATTACCGGATGTTTTCTAAAGATCTGAGTAAGAGGAGTGCCGAGAACCAGTGGTATCTGAAGAAAGAAATGAAGGTTCGCGGATGGTGGCAGCGAAAGAAAAAGGCTATTGCCGGTCGTAAGGAGTACAAGATCTATAAATGCCCGAAATGCGGACAGAAGATTCGGGTACCCAGACATAAGGGGAAGATCGCAATCCGGTGCAGAAAATGCGGTGAAGAATTTATCCGCAAGACCTGACGGGAAAATCCTGTGGCAGGATCACGGAAAATGAAAATTGGAATACAGAAATATAGGAAAGGGTGGTGAGCCAGATGTTCGGATATATTGTGATCAATCAGTCGGAAATGAAATTTAAGGAGTATGATGTTTATCGATCCTATTATTGCGGATTGTGTCAGAGCCTGAAGGAACGTTACGGTGTCCTGGGGCAGCTTTCTCTGAATTACGATATGACTTTTATCCTGATGCTGCTCACCAGCTTATATGAACCGGAGGAGCAGGAGGCCCAGTGCAGATGTGTGGCCCATCCTTTGGAAAAACATCCCACAAGAAGAAATCTGTTTACGGATTATGTGGCAGATATGACGGTACTTTTTTCCTGCTATAAAGCGGAGGACGACTGGGAGGACGAGCATAGTCTGAAGGGACTGGTGTACAGTTATCTGTTGGGAAGAAAATTCCGTAAAAAACCGTTATTATATCAGGAAAAAGTAAGAACTATCTCACTGGCCATGCAGGATTTTGCGGATGCGGAAAAGCAGGGCAATGCGGATATTGATACCATGGCGGGATTGTTTGGCAGAGTCATGGCACAGATTGTATCCTGTCGTGAGGATGAGTGGAAGGACAATCTGGAGAGACTTGGATTTTTCCTGGGAAAATTCATTTATCTGTTGGATGCCTATGAGGATATCGAGCAGGACCTCAAAAAAGGAACCTATAATCCGTTAAAGAAACGGTATGAGGAACCGGGCTTTGAGGAGGAATGCCGGCAGATCCTGACCATGATGATGTCGGAGTGCTGTAAGGAGTTCGAACAGCTTCCTATTTTACAGAATGTGGATATTCTGCGGAATATTCTGTATTCCGGTGTATGGTGCCGTTATGAGATCGTGCGGAAGAAACGGATGAAAGACAGTGCAAAAGAGGTAACGGGAAATGACTTATGATCCATACAGTGTTCTGGGAGTGAGCAGAGATGCCTCCGAGGAGGAAATAAAAAAAGCATATAAGGCACTGAGCCGGAAATACCATCCCGATGCCAATATCAACAATCCCAATAGGGATCAGGCGGAAGAAAAGTTCAAGGAGATCCAGGCAGCCTACCAGCAGATCATGAAGGAGCGGACCGAAGGCTACAGTTACGGTGGCGGATATGGCAGGCAGAGCTATGGTGGTAGCGGAAGCGGCTACGGTGGAAGCCAGGGATATGGCGGCTACGGTCAGGGATTTGGAGACTTCTGGCAGCAGGCAGGCTGGCAACAGCAGACTTCTGGCTATGAAGAAGAGCCCAGACTGCGGGCAGCCGGTAATTATCTCAGAAACGGCTATTACAGAGAGGCCAGAAATACGTTGGACGGCATGGGAGAACATGAGAAGACGGCCAGATGGTATTACTACAGTGCCATGGCACACATGGGCCTTGGAAATAATGTAGCAGCGCTGGAACATGCAAACAAGGCGGTGGCGCTGGATCCCCAGAATATGGAATACCAGATGCTCCTGCAGAGACTACAGAGCGGGGGACAGTGGTATGAGAGCAGACAGGCAGCCTATGGCTATCCCCATGTGGGTGGCAACGACCTGTGCCTGAAAATTTGTCTGGCCAATCTGTTCTGCAACCTTTGCTGTGGCGGTGGCGTTTATGCTTCGGCGGTTATGGTGGAAGAGGAATGTTTTAAAAAAGATACTTGCTTTTTCCATGTATCCTCACTATAATATTAGATACAAGATGTAGATACGAAATTGCTTGAAAAACACAAAATCTAGTGAGACACTATGATTTGCAGAAAAAGTCGTGTCGGGAACTTGCTTCCGATGCGGCTTTTCTTTCGGCTTATGCAGAAATTCGTATCTTATGGGAATGATATAAAGTGAGGGAAACAGCAATGAAGATTCAGAAGAGAGACGGCAGAGTAGTGCCTTATGAAGAGGAGAAGATCCGGGAAGCAATCCATAAGGCCAACAATGAAGTGGAGGAGCGGTATCGTGCCAGTGAGGGACTGATCGAGGAGATTCTGGAGGATGTACAGCAGGAGGGCAGACAGACCCAGACCGTGGAGCATATCCAGGATATGATCGAAGAGCATCTGGTAGAGCACAATAAATATACTCTGGCAAAGAAGTATATTGTATACCGTTACCAGAGAAGTCTGCTCAGAAAGTCCAATACTACGGATGAATCTATTTTAAAACTGATCCGGAATGAGAATAAGGAGCTGGCGGAGGAAAATTCCAACAAGAATACCCGTCTGGCTTCCACTCAGAGAGACTATATTGCGGGCGAAGTGTCCCGTGACGTTACCAGACGTCTGCTTTTGCCGGAGCATATTGCCATGGCGCACGACAACGGTGTGCTGCATTTCCATGATGCGGATTATTTCATCCAGCCGATCTTCAACTGTTGTCTGATCAATATCAAGGACATGCTGGACAACGGCACTTCCATCAACGGCAAGATGATCGAGTCTCCCAAGAGCTTTCAGGTGGCATGTACCGTGACCACCCAGATCATTGCGGCAGTGGCCAGCAACCAGTACGGCGGCCAGAGCGTCAATATCAAGCATCTGGGGAAATATCTGCGTAAGAGTAAGGAAAAATTTGCAAAACAGCTGGAGGAAGAATTCGGGGATACCCTGGATCAGGCAGCCAAGGACAAGATCGTGCAGATGCGCCTGCATGACGAACTGAAATCCGGTGTGCAGACCATCCAGTATCAGATCAATACTCTGATGACCACCAACGGACAGTCTCCTTTTGTCACACTTTTCCTGCATATCGATGAGAATGACGAATATGTGGAAGAGACCGTGCAGATCATCATGGAGATCCTGCGTCAGCGGATCGAGGGGACCAAGAATGAGAAGGGCGTCTATGTGACTCCTGCTTTCCCGAAGCTGGTCTATGTATTGGATGAAAACAACTGCTTAAAGGGCGGAAAATATGACTATGTGACCAAACTGGCCGCACAGTGCTCTGCCAAGAGAATGTATCCCGACTATATCTCCGCGAAGAAGATGCGCGAGAATTACGAGGGAAATGTATTTTCCTGCATGGGCTGTCGTTCTTTTCTGTCTCCCTGGAAGGATGAAAACGGAGAGTACAAGTGGGAAGGACGCTTCAATCAGGGCGTTGTCAGCATCAATCTTCCGCAGATCGGTATTCTGGCAAAAGGAAATGAAGAGAAATTCTGGAAACTGCTGGACGAGCGTCTGGAACTGTGTTATGAAGCATTGATGTGCCGTCACAAGGCACTGGAAGGTGTGGTATCCGATGTGAGCCCCATCCACTGGCAATACGGAGCCATCGCCCGTCTGAAGAAGGGCGAGACCATCGACAAATACTTGCACAATGGTTATTCCACCATGTCTCTGGGATATATCGGACTGTATGAGACTACGTATCTGATGAAAGGATGCAGCCAGACCGTGGAACCCGGCAAGGAATTCGCCCTGCGTGTCATGGATTATATGAAGGAACGCTGCGCAAAATGGAAAGAGGAGACCGGTATTGCATTCAGCCTCTACGGAACTCCTGCTGAGACACTGTGTTATCGTTTCGCAAGGATCGACCGGGAAAAATACGGTGATATTTCCAATGTCACCGATAAGGGATATTACACAAATTCCTATCATGTGGATGTCCGGGAGAAGATCGACGCTTTCACCAAGTTCAAGATCGAGAGTGAGTTCCAGAATAAGTCGTTGGGCGGAGCTATCTCTTACGTGGAAGTACCGAACCTGACCAATAATGTGGAAGCCATCGAGGAAGTCATCCGTTTTATTTACGATAATATCCAGTACGGTGAGTTCAACACCAAATCCGATTATTGCCACGTCTGTGGCTATGATGGTGAGATCATGATCAATGATAATATGGAATGGGAGTGCCCTCAGTGTCACAACAAGGATCATGCGAAAATGAATGTCACCAGAAGAACCTGCGGTTATCTGGGAGAGAACTTCTGGAATGCCGGCAAGACCAAGGAGATCAAGGCAAGAGTTCTTCATCTGTAATATGCAGATAGTAAAAGGGAAGGAAATGTCCTATGAATTATGCGACGATCAAGAAAACGGACGTGGCAAACGGTCCCGGCGTGAGAGTATCGCTGTTTGTCAGCGGTTGTACCCATCATTGCAAGGGATGCTTTAACAGTGTGGCCTGGGATTTTCAGTACGGACAGGCTTACACGCTGGAAACAGAACAGGAGATTTTACAGGCACTGGCCCCGGACTATATCCGGGGCTTAAGCTTGCTGGGCGGCGAACCTATGGAACCGCAGAACCGTGCAACGGTGCTTTCTCTGGTAAAGAAAGTAAGGGAAATTTATCCCCGGAAGACGATCTGGTGCTATACCGGCTATGATTTTGATAAGGATCTTCTGGCCTGGATGGAAGCGGGAGATCCGGTGATCACGAAACTTTTACCGCTTCTGGATGTTATCGTGGACGGAGAATACAAGGAAGAGTGCCGTAATTTACGTCTACCTTTTCGCGGATCAGAGAATCAGAGGATTTTGGACGTACCATTGTCTTTAAAGGAAAAATGTGGTATAATTTTACATACATAAGAGGATTCGGGTCGAAAAAGGGATATCGGTTCGAAAATAAAAACAAAAGTGTGAGGGAGTAATACAAGTATGGAGAGCTTTCTGGATATGACATTAGATAGAAATCTCTACATCGGTGTTCCGGTGGGAGCCTTTTTGTGCTCCCTTTTTCTGTTATTCTGCTTTTTCAATACCATGAAGAGCCGGACAGTTCGTAGTCTGAGGGCAGTGCTGACTTCCTGCCTGGTGTGGACCGGTGGGGCGATTCTCATGCGGCTACAGGTATTTCCGGGAATTCGTTTCTGGCATAATTTTGCACTGTTTGGTCTGCTGGTGATTCCAGTGTTTATGTATGCATTTCTATTTGCTTTTCTGGAAATTACGGAGCATGATGCGCTGATCTATATCTATGGAGTCCTGACGACAGCTCTGGTTCTGGGCAATGCCTGGAGTGGTGCGATCCTGCCGGCACCGGAAGTGATGACCCGTGCCGATGGAACTTATGTCTATATGTATCATGCAACATCCGGAATCTGGGTGTTGACGGTATTGGAGGTCTCGGTATTGGTCTATGCCACTTATCTGGCTCATTGCAAGATCGGTGGAGACCTACAGCTGCGTAAAAAACTACAGCCGCTGTTGCTGGGAACCCTGTTTGTTTTGATGGGAAATCTGCTCTGCCTGATTCCGGGAAGCGTCTTTCCGTATGATATGCTGGGCTGCGTTGGTATGGCGGTGTGCATGGTCTATATCATGTACAAGCAGTATCTGTTTGATTTTTCCTATCGTGTAACGGTAGGTGCAGTATATTTTCTGGCAGTTGTGGTGGCATCCCTGCCGTTGGTCATCCTGTCTCATAATCTGGAAAATGTGCTGGGAAGTCTGGAGCGGGCGGTAACGCAGAAACTGCTGATCTATATCGTTCTGCAATGTGCCTGGACGGTGCTGGTGGTAGCTTTTGCCAGAAAGCGTCTGGAGGATATCCTGAACCAGAAGCTGAAGCATATGCTGGAGGGACTGCGGAAATTCCAGGACAGAGCGGCATCCATTTTAAACCGTAAGGAATTGTTTGCCAATATGCATGACATTCTGGATGATGCAATTCCGGGCTGGGAATCCAGAATCTTTGAGAAGAATATAAATGATGACGGTTACCATGAGGTGGTACAGAGCGGACATATCCCGCTGGGCGAAGATGAGGTGGAGAGAGTCTGTGGCATCGTAGAGCAGGAAGAGACAAAAGAGACACCGGAGATCGCCCTGTTAAAATATGATAATATGGTCTGTGGATTTGTATATATGGAGCGTCTGCGGGAGAGTAAGCTCAATTACCGCGAGGCGGACTGCATCCGGCAGATGGCAAATATTGCTTCCGGCAGTCTGAAAAACATTGATGCTTATGAAAAGGTATATCAGGTATCCATTCATGACGAACTGACCGGCCTGTATAACCGCAGCTATTGTGGAGTGTATCTGCGCCGCGATGGTGCCTTGGGAGAAGAACGGGGCTTTTTATACATGGACATGGATAATTTTAAGTTATACAATGACCTGTACGGAGAACAGACCGGCGACCGGATTCTGCAATGGTGCGCGAAGAGATTTTTGGATAATGTGGAGAACGGAGAGGTATTCCGGGTAGGATCCAATGAGTTTCTGGTCTCGGTGCCGGAGACCGGAAAGGACGCACTGGTGGAGCTGGCGGAGAAGCTGACCCGGGCAGTACAGGAGAATGCTACAAATAAACCACAGGTCATGCAGCCCATTACATTCAGCGTTGGTGTGGCATGGTATCCCGGTCTGGCAGCGGATGCGCTGGAATTGTTCCAGCAGTCCAAGCGGGCGGCCTTTTATGCGAAGCGTAATGGTAAGGACCGGATCCAGGTATATGAAGGCGGTATCAATGAGGAGAGCCAGGATAAGGAGACCGGTTACGAGCAGGTGGCGCCTACGGTGTATGCACTGGTGGCGGCTATTGATGCGAAGGATTCCTTTACTTTCCAGCACTCCACCAATGTATCCCAGTATGCGGTATTGCTGGCCCAGAAGCTGGGCTTGTCCAGAAACGATATCCAGACCGTAAAGGTGGCAGGCCTTTTGCATGATATCGGTAAGATCGGTATCCCGGAGAGCATCCTGAAAAAGGCTGGAAAGCTTACGAATGAAGAATATGAGATCATGAAGAGCCATGTGGAGAAATCCATCGAAATGATCCACTATCTGCCGAATATGAACTATGTGATCCCCGCAGTCGTTTCCCATCACGAGAGATATGACGGCAAGGGTTATCCCAGAGGAATCAAGGGAGAAGAGATTCCGTTTCTTGGCAGGATCCTGGCGGTGTGCGACAGCTTTGATGCCATGATCTCCAAGAGAGCATATAAGGAGCCCCTGAGTGTGGAATACGCTATGGGGGAACTGGAGAAAAATAAAGGAACCCAGTTTGATCCGGAGGTGGCAGATGCTTTTATTGAACTGATCAAAGAAGGAAAAGTTCCCCTGTAGGAACTGATAGCAAAAAAAGAGGCACCCACGGGTGCCTCTTTTCAAAAGGGGAGGATTAAGTATTATCGTATCTTTCGTAAGATCAAAGGAGGGGATCCGATGATAGTAGTAGTCTGTCCCGGATTTGTGGGTTTATACATCCCCGATTGATATTTTTTTGTTGTTTTTGAGGACGAGTTGTTATATACTATGATTAATAATTCTGCCAATAGGTGAACTGCCTGACTGCTTGCAGGCAAGGCAGTTCACCTATTGAGCGGATAAACAGACATGAGCATGGAGGACGCCAGTCCGAAATGCGAATGGATGTGACGATTTCGAGAGCCCGAAGGGCGGAGAAATCGTATTATTAAATATTTAATTATTATGTAAGGATGGTATTACAATTATGAATTTAATGGAACAGTGGAGATCAGTAGCATATAATGAGGCAACCGGCAAAGAGAAGCTGCAGCAACTCGGGCAGCTTATTTCCAGGAGGAGAAGGAAATCTACGCACAGCTTCTGAAGAATCCCGATGAAGTAGTAAAGGGTACCGTGAAGGAACTGGCTGACAAGTTCAAAGTATCTCTGATGACCATGACCGGATTCCTGGATGGCATCAACGACAGCCTGGTAGAGCAGAACCCTATTGATGATCTGGAAGAGGATACTCAGGTAAACTTAGGCTTCGATAAGGCTCTTCTGTACAAGAACATGGTAGCAGCAGAAGCCGACTGGCTGTACAATCTGGAAGAGTGGAACGATATCTTTGACGAAGAGACCCGTAAGGAACTCTACAAAGAGCAGAAGTCTTCCACTACCATTGTGAAGGAGCAGAAGGTTTATCCCAATGATCCCTGTCCCTGCGGAAGCGGCAAGAAGTACAAGAAGTGCTGCGGCAGAAAGTAAATTGAACATAAAGGGGGTTTTCCGCAGGTTTGCAGAGAGCCCCTTTTTCGTTTTCCCTGAGTTTAACATTGTTTTACAGGAAAGGAAGGGTTACATATGAAAATGCTGAAAGAATTGAAATGGGAAGCAATTCTTACCGGTGTGCTGTATATTCTCTTAGGAATCGTGGCACTGGTGATCCCGGAGACCATGCAGAAGACACTGGGGTATCTGATCGGTATCGTATTGATCGTGGCAGGACTGGTATCTATTATCTGCTATCTGCTCAGGGATGCCAGAGAGAACTATTATCACAATGAGTTTGTATTCGGTATTCTCGGAATCGTGTTGGGAGCAGTAGTCCTGTACAAGGTAGAGATCGTCATCTCCCTGATTCCCTTTATTCTGGGAGTACTGGTTCTGTGTAGCGGATGCAGCAAACTGCAGGATGCCATTGACCTGAAAAGACTGGATTACGGCAGCTGGCTGGGACTTCTTATTGTGGCGGCAATCAACATCATTCTCGGAGTGGTACTGATCTACAATCCGTTCAAAGCAGCGATTCTGTTGTTCCGTGTTCTGGGAGTGGTACTGATCCTCAGTGGTGCTGGCGATTGCTTTTCTACGATTTATTTTGCGCGCAAGCTCCGGAGATTCAAACAGGAGCAGGATGCCTTGGACAGTACCTTCGAAGAGGTCGACCCTAAGGATCAAAATTAACGGACACAAAAGAACAAGCAGGAGGAACATTGTGAATATTGCATCTTTTTTGTCCCCGAAGGAGGAGGTTACTTTTCTTCGGGACGATATGACTATCAGACAGGGGCTGGAGAAGATGAAACGCTACGGTTACACAGCGGTACCGGTGATCGATGCCGAGGACCGGTATGTGGGCGTAGTCAGTGAGGGAGATTTTCTGTGGAATATCTTGAACCACAATAGTGAGCTGGATACTATTACCATGAAGAGTCTGGAAAAGCTGTCCGTGAGGGATATCATCCAGAGTGGCAAGATCCGGCCGGTATGTATCGATACCAACATGGAAGAACTGCTGGGACAGGCACAGATGCAGAACTTTGTACCGGTGATCGATGACAGAAATGTATTTATCGGCATTATTACCCGAAGCGAGATCATCAAATATTTTATCAAGAAACAGATTGAAATAGCAGAAAAACAGATATAATTCGTTAAAAAAGAGAAAGGTGTGTAGAAACATGAAAAAGTTGGAAGAATATGTAAGGAGCATTCCTGATTTCCCGGAGAAAGGTATTATTTTCCGTGATGTGACAAGCGTATTGCAGGATGCGGACGGACTGCATCTGGCGATCGATACCATGCAGGAGAAGATCAAGGATCTGGACTATGATGTGGTAGTAGGCCCTGAGTCTCGCGGATTTATCTTCGGAACCCCGATCGCATACAATAATCATAAGCCCTTTGTACTGATCCGTAAGAAGGGCAAGCTTCCCAGAGAGACTGTTTCCACCACTTACGATCTGGAGTATGGTTCCGCCACCATCGAGATGCACAAGGACAGCATCAAGCCCGGACAGAAGGTTCTGATCGTGGATGATCTGATCGCTACCGGCGGTACTACCGAAGCCATGATCAAGCTGATCGAGTCTCTGGGCGGAGAAGTAGCTGGTATCGTGGTATTGATCGAACTGGCAGGCTTAAAGGGCCGTGAGCGTCTGAGCGGATATCGTCTGGAGTCTGCGATCTGCTACGAAGGAAAATAAAAATATTTTATATGGAGCTGTTTCGTCTATGACAGAAGAGAAGAACGAAGTCATTTTTGATGATGACAAGATAAGTAAATCAGAAGAATTCGTGAATCCGGATGAATTATATCAGGAGCTTATTTGCTGTGTGCAGAAATATCACCCCAGTGATGATATTTCCATGATCGAGAAAGCCTACAAGGTAGCCAGCGAGGCACACAAGAACCAGTTCCGGAAGTCCGGGGAACCCTATATCATCCATCCTTTGAATGTGGCTATCATTCTGGCGGATCTGAAGCTGGATAAGGAGACCATCGTGGCAGGTATTCTGCACGATGTGGTGGAAGATACTGTGATGACGGAGGATGACCTCAGGAGAGAATTCGGAGATGACGTGGCGCTTCTGGTAGACGGCGTGACGAAACTGGAGAAGATCCCGCTGTCCGGCAATGGAGAGCAGTCGGATGCCAAGCTGGAGATGCAGGCGGAGAACCTGCGTAAGATGTTCCTCGCCATGGCGAAGGATATCCGTGTCATTATGATCAAGCTGGCGGATCGTCTGCACAATATGCGTACCTTAAAATACAAGACGCCGGAGAGCCAGCAGAGGATTGCCAAGGAGACGCTGGAGATCTATTGTCCCATTGCCCAGCGACTTGGTATCAGCAAGCTGAAAATCGAACTGGATGACTTGTCCTTAAAATATCTGGAACCGGACATCTATTACGATCTGGTGGATAAGATCGCGGTGCGCAAGAGCGTCCGTGAAAAATATATCCAGGGCATTGTGGATGAAGTCAGCGAACATATTAAAAATGCGGGGATCGATGCGAAAGTCGATGGCCGTGTAAAGCATTTTTTCAGTATCTACAAGAAGATGAAGAACCAGCATAAGACGTTGGATCAGATCTATGATCTCTTCGCTGTGCGTATCATTGTGGAGACAGTGAAGGACTGCTATGCGGCACTGGGTGTGATTCATGAGATGTATAAGCCTATTCCGGGACGTTTCAAAGATTATATCGCCATGCCCAAGGCAAATATGTACCAGTCTCTGCATACGACGCTGATCGGTAGCAACGGACAGCCTTTCGAGATCCAGATCCGTACCTTTGAGATGCACCGCGTGGCGGAATACGGTATTGCCGCCCATTGGAAATACAAGGAGGCTTCCGACGGCAAGAAGCCGGAGGTACAGGAAGAAGAGAAGCTGGTATGGCTGCGCCAGATCCTGGAGTGGCAGCGGGACATGTCGGATAACAAGGAATTCATGAACCTGCTGAAGAACGATCTGGATCTGTTCTCCGACAGCGTATACTGCTTTACTCCTACCGGTGAGGTCAAGAACCTTCCGGCAGGATCTACCCCGATTGACTTTGCTTACAGCATTCATTCCGCCGTGGGTAACAAGATGGTGGGAGCCAGAGTCAACGGGAAACTTGTGACCATCGATTACAAGATCAACAACGGAGACCGGATCGAGATCATTACCTCCCAGAACTCCAAGGGCCCCAGCCGTGACTGGCTGAACGTGGTAAAAAGTACCCAGGCCAAGAACAAGATCAATCAGTGGTTCAAGAATGAATTAAAGGAAGACAATATTTTAAAGGGCAAGGAGCTGCTTTCCACCTACTGTAAGGCCAGAGGTGTGAATCTTGCCAACCTGCAGAAGCAGGAATATATGGATGCCATTATGCGAAAGTATGGATTCCGGGACTGGGATTCCGTACTGGCAGCCATGGGACACGGGGCTCTGAAAGAGGGCCAGATCGTTAACAAGATGCAGGAACTGTACGACCGTGACCACAAGAAAGAGATGACCAATGAGGAGGTCCTGGCAAGCATCGCGGAGAACAATGCGGCAAATGCACAGAATGGTGCGGGTAAGCCGGTTCTCATGAAGTCCAAGAGTGGTATCGTGGTAAAGGGTATCGCGGATCTGTCGGTGCGTTTTTCCAAGTGCTGTTCCCCTGTGCCGGGGGATGAGATCGTGGGTTATGTGACTCGCGGAAGAGGTATCTCTATCCACCGTACCGACTGTATCAACATCATCAATCTGCCGGAGATGGAGAGGGCGAGACTGATCGATGCGGAATGGCAGCCGGAGGAGGCACATGCGGAGAAATATCTGGCGGAGATCAAGATCTATGCCAACAACCGTAACGGACTGTTAGCGGATATTTCCAAGGCCCTGACGGAGAAAAATATCGATATCATGTCCATGAACACCAGAACCAACAGACAGGGACTGGCTACTCTGCAGACGACCTTCGAGATCAGCGGCAGGGAGGAACTGAACCGTATTATTGACAAGATCCGGGGCATCGAGAGCGTTATTGACATCGAGAGAACCACAGGTTAAATGCAGGATGCCTGGAAACGCGGCTGATCCGACAGAAAACAGAAAGTGAGTGTATTATGAGCAATATCAGTATCGGAAATATGACACTGGGGATCTATCAGACCAACTGTTATTTTGTGTACAGAGAAGACAGTGATAAGGTGCTGGTATTCGATCCGGCGGATCACGGAGAGAAAATAGAGGAGGCACTGGAACAGAACGGACTGCACACGGCGGCTGTTTTTCTGACTCATGGGCATTTTGATCATATCAGCGGCTGTGAGGAACTGAAGGCGGCAGCGGATGCCTATGCCGGGGAGCATGGAGAGAACCCCGTGAAAATTTATGCCGGGGAGGCGGAGAAAAAGTTTCTTCTGGATACGAAAAACAATCTGTCGAAAGCGATGGGGAGTCCGGTCACTGTGATTGCAGATGTGTATCTGAAGGATGGGGAAGAACTGGATCTGGACGGCATCCGGATTCAGGTTCTGGCGACTCCCGGTCATACCGCAGGCGGTGTCAGCTATTATTTCCCGGAGGGAGGCTTCCTGATCTGTGGAGATACCCTGTTCCAGGAATCCGTGGGAAGAACGGATTTTCCTACCGGCAGTATGAGTACACTGGTGCGTTCGGTGAAGGAGAAGCTGTTTACTCTGCCGGAGGAGACGATAGTCTATCCGGGACACGGCGACAGCACCATCATCGGACATGAGAAGAAATATAATCCATTCTGCGTTGATTAAATCAAAAAGTATTCGGGCACAGAAAGAGTTATCTCTGTGCCTGTATTTATGTAAATGAGGAAAATACAATGAAAGTAGTGAAATTATCCCATCCTAACTATGAATATGATGTACATTCTCTGGTGAAGGCTTTTTATGCGGAGGACCAGATCACGGTCATCACCCCGGAGACAAAATCGGAGAAGCTGGCAGAGCTGGAACCGCAGGTCAGTCTGGAAATCGAACTGGCCGAGACCGGAGCGAAGATCCGTGTGGGAGAAGAGGATTTTCTGTGGGATGCAGAGACAGAAAACCTTGCAGATGGGTATAAGAACGGTCTGAAACGTTTCCTGTACCGCACCTTAAGCAAGGTGACCGGGCAGAAACTCCCATGGGGAAACCTTACCGGCATCCGTCCCACGAAGATCGCCTACGGTATGCTGGATGAGGGCAGAAGCGATGCAGAGATTCTGGATTTCATGGAGCAGAGCCATTACGTCAGCGAAGAGAAGGCACTTTTGGGAATCGATATTGCGAAGAGAGAGCGGGATCTGTTAAAAGAGATTCATTATGAGGGCGGCTACAGTCTGTACATCGGGATTCCGTTCTGCCCTACAACCTGTCTCTATTGTTCCTTTACCTCTTATCCGATCGCTGCATTCCGCAGGCAGGTGGATGCCTATGTGGACGCTGTGATCAAAGAGATGGATTATGTGGCGGAGAACTTTCAGGACAAGGTACTGGATACCGTCTATATCGGCGGTGGTACGCCCACCACACTGGAACCGGAGCAGCTGGACCGTTTGATTACGGCATTAAAGTCCAAGTTTGATTTCTCTACCGTGAAGGAATTCACTGTGGAAGCCGGTCGTGCCGACAGCATCACCAGAGAGAAGCTGGAGGTACTGCATCGTCACCGGGTCAGCCGTATCTCCGTGAATCCCCAGACTATGAAGCAGGAGACCCTGGATATCATCGGCAGAAAAGCCAGCGTGGAACAGGTACTTACGGCATATCGGCTGGCGAGAGAGGTCGGATTTGATAATATCAATATGGATCTGATCCTGGGATTGCCGGGAGAACTGGAGGCGGATGTACAGCGCACCATCGAAAAGATCGTGGAGCTGGCCCCGGACAGCCTGACCGTTCATTCCTGGCCATCAAGCGTGCATCCCGCCTGAACCAGTGGATCCAGGAGAACGGCGTCTCCATGCTTCACAACACCGACGAAACCATGAAGATTGCGGCGGCGGGAGCTGAGAAGCTTGGAATGAAACCTTATTACCTCTACCGACAGAAGAACATGTCCGGCAACTTCGAGAACACCGGCTACGCCCGTCCCGGCAAATACGGACTGTACAACATCCTCATCATGGAGGAGAAACAGACCATTGTGGCATTAGGCGCCGGAAGCATCACCAAGCGGGTCTTCCCCGACGGAAGAATCGAGCGGTGTGACAATGTGAAGGATGTGGGACTGTATATTGAGAAGATTGATGAGATGATCAAGAGGAAGAGGGAATTGTTTACGTAAAACAGGGGAAATCGTTTGTATAGTAATAATATCAAAAAAATAAGAATAGTTGCTGATGTTGCCAGTGTTTTTGCGGAAAGTCTTGAAAGGAGGAAACTATATTGGGCTGAACAGTTGCATACTGGCATCGTATTATAGCATGCGAAGGAGAAAGGGGAATTCTCAATGTTAAGAGTTGCTATATGTGAGGATGTTTTATCTGAGTTGCAGAAGCAAACACAGATCATACAATCCATCATGGCAAGGCTATCCAAAAATGTGAAATTTTTTTGCTTCCGGAGTGGGGAAGAATTATTAATGGAAACAGACACCACGGGAAATATGGACATCGTTTTTCTGGATGTGGAAATGCTTGGTATCAGCGGAATTGAAACCGCGCGTATCCTTAGGGAAAGAGACAGCAGGGTAATTCTGATTTTTGTATCCTGTCATAACCAGTACTGCAAGGAAATGATTGAAGTGCAGCCATATGCATTTATAGATAAGCCGGTGTCTGAAGAAAAATTGGAGAAGATCCTGAAACGGGTGTTTGAAACACATTTGAATTCCGATGACAGTTATTGCTTTTCTTATAATAAAAGGCAATACAATATTCCACTGAATCAGATCCGGTTTTTCCAAAGTGATAAAAGAATCGTACAGATCAATGCAGTACAGCTGGATATGCCTGAATTGGAATACTTATTTTATGGAAAATTGGAAGAAGTGGAAAGGAATCTGCGGAAAGCAAATGTAAAATTCCTGAGAATCAGAAAATCGTTGCTCGTGAATACTCGTTTTATTAAGGAGTATTCTGCGGACAGGGTTGTTCTGGATAATGGACGGGAAGTAGAAATCAGTAAAAATTACAGAGATCATGTAAGACAGCATTATATTTCAATGTTAAAGGGGAGAAGATGGGAATGATGCTTGTTCTGGCTATTGTGGAGATTTTTTCTGTAATACTGCAGCGTATTTTTTGTGACAGTACATTGAAAAAGAAGAAAATTCGCAGGTATACAGACTATCTGGTATGGGGAGGATATTTTGCGGTCTTCAACGGTGTTACATATGTTTTAACGTATCTGGGAGATGGCACGAGTAATATCTGGCTGAATATATTACTTTTTGTATGTATTTTTTTTGTGACGATCAGAATCCTATATACTGATTCAGTCAGAACATTGATGGCGACGACTATATTTATGTATATGAGCGGCATGTGTGCAGAATTGCTCGTGTATTACGGAAAAGAATTTCTGGCATGGACAGATGATGCAGAAGTAACCTTGCTGTGCACAGTGTTATCTAAAATTGTCTGGTATTTGATTATTAAATTTACCTCTCTTATTATAAAACTGAACAGAAAAGCGGAACTGAATCTTCAGGATTGGTTGGAAGTATTTATCGTTCCGGTCTGTAGTATATGGATCCTGATTTCCGTTTTTATCACAGGAACCCTTGAAAACTATTTCTGGGGATTTATTGTAGTATTCATGATCCTGCTGATCAACGTCTTTACCTACTATCTGTATGATAAAGCAAAAGAAAATATGGAAAAACAAATGCGGGAAGAAATCCTGAAAAATCAGTGTGAGTACTATATTCGCCAGAACCGGGAAAGTAAGGAATGGTGGGAAGAATTAAGGAAGCTGCGTCACAATATGAAGCAGCATTACATATTGGAAAATACTTATTTGGAAAAGGAAGATTATGAAGCCCTGAAAAGATACTGCAGTGAAAATCTGAAGTTTTTAGACAAAAAAGATTTTATTTCCAATAGCGGAAATCTTTATATTGACAGTGTGGTTAATTACAAGGCAGATATGGCGGAAAAGGCAGGAATAAAGGTGACAGCCAATACGGAAGTGCCGCAGGATGCGGAGATGAATGCAGAGGATATCAGCATTTGTCTGGGCAATCTATTGGATAATGCCATAGAAGCTGTAAAGGAACTGACCGAAGATAGGGTGATCAGGCTATGGATCACCACAGACGGTAATAATATAGCCATCAGTATTAAAAACCGGTATAAAAATGCATTGCATAAAAGCGGGGGACGATATCTGACAAGCAAGGAAGACGACAGGATGCATGGAATCGGTCTTTCAATCGTCAGACAGATCGTGGATCAATATGCCGGTGAGATGGAGATACGGGAGGAAGATAATGTTTTTGATGTAATGATATTGATGTATGATTTTTTAACATAAAAAGAATACGGAATATGTGAATACCCGGATTAAGATATGCTTTTCAAGAGAAACGTTTCGAAGCATATTTTAACCCGGGTATTTTTATCCAAAAGTTACATATAACCCGGTCGTTTTTGACATCTACGGTTATGACTTGTCGATATGTGTTATAATCTGCAAAAAATAAGGAGGAAACACATATGAAGAAATTCAAAGAATTTTTCAAGAAGTACGCATGTAATGCATCAGCAATTTTGTTGACGGGAGTGTTGGCCGGAGTAGCAACAAGAGGATGCTATTTTGTGTACTATCAGCCTGAGGTACCCGAAAATCTGAAAAACTTTTCAAAAAATAAGTAAGCAATGGAACGATTTTTTGAAAAGATAACCAGGGCATTGGTTGAGAACGGTAATATCCGTGAGGAAGAAGAGGAAGTATATCAGTACGCCTTGAAAAGTATGCTGATATTAGGAGGAAATATTCTTCTGAGTCTGATGATAGGAGTTTGTATGGGAATGCCGGGATACTGTGTATTGTTTCTGTGTATGCTTGTTCCCCTAAGATCAGATGCAGGCGGATATCATGCTCCTAACTTGTTTATCTGTTATTTACTTTCTTTTGCATCCTTGATTTTGACAATGTTTTGGGCAAAAGAGACAAGTGTATTTCAACTTGCCATCGTATCAGCACTTGCATTGGGCTCATTATTATTAATTTTTCTGTTTGCACCTTTGGACAGTAAAAACAGACCGCTGGAAGGTCAGGAGAGAAAGTGTATAAGGAAACGAGCCAGAATAGTTGTGTGTCTGGAGTGGATCACAGGGGGACTGCTACTGCTTGTCAGCCCTCCTGCCGCCTATACAGTATGGAGCGCAATTGTGTGGAGTGGAGTGGGATATATAGCATGGTATCTGGAAAGAAAAATAGAGGCAAGAGATGAAAAGCATTAAAGGATATAAAAAGAGATGTTTACCTGTCTGTTTACTGCTTATGCTGTTCATAAATGTTTTGCCTGCTAAGGCAGCCTTGGATGCAGCGAAAAGGGCAGATTACACTGTATCAGAATTTGGTCTTTTTCAGCCTAAGAAGCCTAAAAAACAGAAGTAATAAGTAAGGTAAGAGAAGGGGAGGACGGAGATGAAAAGAATAGGGATATTGCTCTGCTGTATTGTCCTGTGTCTGCTCTTTCCAGAAAAGGTGCATGCAGAAGAGATAGTCTCCGAAAAGGAACCTGTTGATATTATTTTTGTTATTGATTGCAGCGGGTCCATGAAAACCAATGATGTATCACGAATGGGCCTGAGTATGGTACAGGCATTTGTGGATACAGTACAGGCTGAAGATATCCGTATTGGATATGTGGCTTACAATGACAGCATTTTATCTTATTCTGCACCGAAATCCATAGCATTGGCTGAAGAAAGAGAAGCCTTGAAGGAAGAAATAGGAGCAATAACTTATTCCCGGGATACGGATATTGGATTAGGAGTCTCCTACGCCTGTGAGCTGCTGTCTGCGGAGAAAAACACCAGAAAAATCATGGTGTTGATCTCGGATGGAGAAACAGATCTGCCGCAGGGTAAGGAACGTACGGAGGAACAGTCCAATCAGGAACTGGAACAGTGCGTCTGTCAGTGTCAGGAAGAAGGCATACAGATCTATACAGTGGCTTTTGGTCAATATGACGGTAGCAAAACGGTCTTAGAAGAAATAGCAATGCAGACAGAAGCAGAAAGCTATTCTGCACAAGGGCCGGAAGACCTGATAGAAATATTGTATGGAATTTTTCAGGACAATCTTATATACCAAATACAAAAATTTTCCAGTGGAACTTATGCGGGAGGAAGTCAGGAAATCAGGTGTGTGCTGGATGCACTCTATCTGGATGAAATTAACATAGTATTGATTTCCTCAAAACCTATAGGAGAAGCAACCGTTCAATATGGCGGGGAGGAAATCCTGCTGACAGGGCTGTCCCATTATGCCGTAGGAAAGATTGAAAATGTCGGAGAGAATCAGACAGGAAAAGAACTGATTATTCACTCGAAAACAGAGGAAGGACAGGATCTTCAGGTATATGTTATCAGCTACCGGGGGCTTACACCGGTATTGGAGATGACAACGGATGCCGAAAGAAATCAGCATCTGGAATATTGGGTTTACTTTAAAGACCGCAATGAAAACATTATAAAGAACACAGAGTTTTATAACAGCTTTCTTTGGAAACTTGCCGACGATGATGCGGACATGGTACAGGAATATGTGAATGTGTCAGAGGGTGTCCTGAAGGGGAGTCTGCAATTTCCTCATTCCGGTATTTATATGTTGAGAGGAACACTTTCGGATGATTTTGGAAACTATTCATTTTCAGCTCAGGTCAAAGTGATAAATGAGATTCCAAACGGGAGCATACCGGAAGAAGATTGTACGGTTTTAGACGGTGAAAGAATTCTTAATCTGGATGAATTTTTCACAGATCCTAACGGGGATATATTGACCTATTCTGTTACAGGTGTGCAGGAAGGTGTTGAAGTTGGCCTGGAGGGGAATCTCCTGACGATTACTCCAAGGAGTGCAGGGACGCATATTGTCACATTGCAGGTCAGTGACGGTGAAGATGCGATACAGTATGCCTATCGGATAAAGGTAATTCCGATATGGCAGGCATATTGGTGGGTGGTTGCACTTATTCTTATAGTCGGCATATTTGTTTTGTGGAAGATTTTACATAAACCCAGGCCTGAATTGGAGCGCCTGACGGAAGAGAAAAAGCAATACCATTTCTGTGGGAAATTGGATGCCTATTTTGTATTGCAGCCGGAAGATGAGGAGGAGATTCCACCACTTTCTTTTTCCATGAATAAGGTGAAGGACGGCAGGGTATCATTGGGAGCGCTTTTTGGTACTTATCCGGAACAGGCAAAAGCACTCCAGTTGGAAGATATTTTTCTGATTGCTGATGAAAACCGCAACATAATCTTATACCACAGATCAAAATCCGGTGTCATGGTGGGAAATGCAATTGCATGTATGCAGATACAGTACAGTATTAGTTTTGGAGATATCATCTACATTACTTCATCCGATGGGAGATATGATCTGGAGATCCACTATGTTGCAGTATTTGAATGATATTTATAATATTACGGCATTTATTGTACCGAGAAGCAATTGTAGACATCAGTTGTGGACAAAAATTGCTCACAACTTTTCAATAAATCAAAGTAAAAGGAGGATGTGATAGCCATGGAGACAATCACACAGACAAACAGAACAATACTGTTTGCCGAAATCAATCCGGAACGACTCAATCTGCTGACTTTAGTAGGGGATGTGCGGGGAAAGAGCAGTCTGGATGACGACAAGATCAAAGAGATCAACGAAGAGCTGTTGGTCTCAAGCTTTGAGGAATTTCTGGAAAAGTTTACTCCGGTGGTATATTCCTGGTGCGACGCAGCCACAGGAACCATTCAGTACAGTCTGACAAAGCCGGAAAATATTCCCCAGAACTGTATCACGGAAATACCGCTGAATGAATCCAATGATCTTTTAAATATGTTGACGACACTGATGAGCGCAAGAGATGCGCAGGGCGTGGCCAATGCAGATTTCCAGTTCAGCAATATTCTGGAGATGATCTCCCCTAAGAAAATCATGGATGACATCCGGCAGGTCCGCAGGGAAATCCAGTATACCTACAGTAAATATGTAGAACTGGATGAGGAAGATCCCAAACGTCTGGATCTGGGTGATAAACTGACTATCAGTTTGAACAGGCAAGTCAGAACTACAACAATGTTCTGGCCATGCTGCCGTTGGCGATAGAAGACATTAAGACCCGGTTGCTGCTTGGAGACAGTGAAGCAGGGCAGGGACAGTCTGAATTCAAGGCCGGACTTCTGAGTATGGGAGATGATGGAGAACTAAAGATTCTGGAGATGAAGCAGGAGGAGAGTACCCAGCTTGCGGTGGTGGATGATCAGGTTAATACAAGTCTTATGGAGACCTTCCGGGAGGATTATGATGCATTAAATGATAATCCGTCCGACTATGTGAGGGATCTGGTGGTGCGGACATTCTGCCCGTTAAACTCCACAATGGAGAGCAGCATCGACAGGGAGTTGGAAGTACGCAATTATAACAGCTATCTGGAGTTTTACAAAAAAAGTAAGGATGATTTTATAAAAGTTGTCAAGCCCCTGATGGAAAAAATATTGGGAGTGAAGACCTTTTTTGACCAGTATCAGGTCAAGGAAAGGGGGATGCAGCCGAAGCTTCTGATTACGAACCTGCCCCTTGAGATGATGGTAAAGGCCAGCAATCTGCCCCGCCTGATCACATACCTGAATACCACTAACGACAAGAATGAATTTGACAATACAATCTGGTTTGGAATCGTACCTGATGTGGAGTTGAATCAGACAGAAGGAGGCAGACTTCAGAGAGTTCGTTTTGCAGGCAACAAGCGGGAGGAGAAGAGCGGTAATAATACCATGGAGAACGTGGCAACGCTGATGAATGCGTTGCAGCCCTACCGCATTACAACCTTCTTCAGCTTTTGTTCCGGCGAAGAGTCCACCTTCAGTTATATTGCTACAGAAGGTGTCAACATCTATAAGGAAAAGTGTGCGCCTCTAATGAAGAAGGCATACAGTGAGTTTGCCGTGCCGTGCATTCCCAACGCAACCATCATTCCCAAGGACAAGTCCGGATTGGTTCTCGATAAGCGGATGGTCATGGATGAGGATGGAAATGTTTCTCTCTCTGCGGAGAAGGATGATGTGATGAAGATGTGGCTGGAAGGAGTCTATGTGGGTGCGGCCTATGAAGCGGCAGGCATTGTGGCAGCATGGCAGTGTCCGGAGTATCTGAAGCAGCGTTTCAGAAATACAAGCATGGAATATCCCGGTGTGCGGTTTGATGTGGAAGCCAATGACAATGCGCTTCTGGCGACCACCAGCATGACCAAAGAGATCTCCGGCTTTACCAATACCATCAAGAATGCCATCAACCGCACCGGCTTCGGCTTTGTATTCTCTTCTGACAATGCGCAATACAAGGGCCGGAATGTCAAGAACATAACGGTTTACAAGGCACGCAACCTGTTAAGTAACGGCAATGAGTTTGAACCCATCTATAAGACGCTGGTCGTTACATATATTGAGCGTATGCTGCGATTCTACAGTGGCGATTTTAAGCAGGATAAGATTCTGACATTTTTCAGCAATAATCCCAACAGCCAGAAGAGCAGATGGGATGCAGACCGTCAGTATGTTAATTCTATTCTTCAGGACGGGGATGAACTGGATTTCAGTATTGACGAGAAAAACGGTGTCTGCGATGTATTAGTGACCTTTGCGAATACCACTAAAAATCTGAAAGTACAGCTTACGAGAAAAGCTGGAAATGAATAATCTTGTACATGCCGTACAGATAAAAAATAGGAGGAAACAAAAATGGGAGTACGATTGAGTATCGAAGGAAGCGAGTCTATCAAGTTACAAGAGACCAGCATCACCGGCATTGAGTTTGGAGCGGATATCCCTCATGATTCCAATGCAAGATCTACGGATCTGGGGTCAACGGTATTGATCACGGGGAAGATTCTGGCAGCCGTAGACGGAGAAACAGCGGATGACACCAGCAAGCTTGCAAAGTGGTCTCTGGTTCCTGCTGAGAAATCCGACTGTTACCGTAAGGTGCAGATCAATGTGGTGAGTGCATCTCAGATTGTGCGTCAGATCACCATTCCCAATGCGTTCGTGGTGGGATACGAAGAGGATTTTACGGATGAGAACGGAGCAGGCACTTTCCGCCTTCTGATCAAGCAGAAGAAGGATAAGATGAGCAATCTTAAATTTGAGGGCGGCTTCGGTGAGGAGTAATCGGCAGGCCGGTAAAATAATACATAGATAGCGCATAGCAGATGAAAGGAGACCAATTATGGGATTTACATTAAAGGTGGAGGGAAACACCACGATTGAACTGGGAACCACAAGCATTACCGGAGTAAAGGTCAGCACTGACATTCCGCAGGACAGCAACGCCAGATCCACAGATCTGGGCAGCACGATCACTGTTACGGGAAAGATTCTGACCGCCGTGGACGGAGATCCGTTTGACGCAACCAGACAGCTGGGCTTATGGGCACTGGTTCCTGCAGAAAACTCTGACTGCTACCGTAAGGTCACTGTGGAAGTGATTGCTGCTTCACAGGTGGTCCGTAAGTATTCCTATCCCAACGCTTTTGTTGTGGATTACAAGGAAGATTACGGCGATGTGGAAGGCATCGGCACTTTTAAGCTGATCATGAAGCAGAAGAAGGATAAGATGGCGCAGGTATCCGTAGAAGGTGGGTACAGCATTAATTAAACAGGAAAATTCCGCATGCAGCTTTGGCGGAAAGACATAAAAGGGGGCTGCCTGCTTGCGGGTGGTCCCCATTGATAAATCTACTGACAGGCGGCAGTACATGAAAGATTACTATAAAATATTGGGCGTAGACAGACAGGCATCAACGGAACAAATAAAGAAGGCATATCGCAGTCTGGCTAAGAAATATCATCCGGATGTGGTAAAGGATGATAAGGCAAAGCAAGAGCGCATGTATGAAATTCAGGAAGCCTATGCATGTCTGGAAAATGAAGAACGCCGTAAGAAATATGATGCAGAGTGTCTGAAAAGCCCCCGAAACACTGTGAACGCAGGGGAGAAGGTGAAAAACGGCAGAACCTCTTTTGGAGAGAAGAGTCCGGATATGGGACAGTTCGAACGGTTTTTCGGATTTCAACCCGGCAGGGGGATGGAAACTTATCAGGACCATAGAAGCTCAAAGCCGGAGGGGCCTATCAAACCCGAGGAAATGTTTGCAGCCTTTTTCGGAAGAGGAAGCATGCAGGAGGCAGAAAAAAGAAATGCGGCGGGAAGCAAAAGGAAAAAGAGTTAAACAGACGCTGGATGTTCTGATTATTTTATGCGGAGCAGGTGCTGTTTTCCTTGTCTTTAAGGAAATAGGGACATGGCGCTTTGCACCTGCGGTTTATTTTGTCATTGTTATCGGAATGGCAGCGGCGATATATGATCTTTTCCGGCTCAGCGGCAGCAAGAATACGGAAGAGATCATGCCAGAGGCGGAAAGAATACAGGGGATACAAAGGCTGATTCTGCTGGATGAGGAAGGAAAGCCCATTAAATCATGGGACTTGCAGGGAAAGATTTCCCTGATCATCGGAAAAGCCGGGCGGGATCAGGAGCTGGATATTGATCTGTCAGACTGTGAGTACAGCAGCTTTATTGACTTTCAGCATGCTGTGCTGAATTTCTGTCTGGATCAATGGTATGTGGAGGATCTTGGGTCTCAGAACGGTGTAAAAGTAGGAAAGGTGGAAGACGGGGAATGCTACAGGGTGATCCACCGCCCCTGTAAGGTTGTGGCAGGAGATGTTCTTTACATTGCGAATACGAAGCTGCTTCTGACGTAATGTGAAGTAGAGATAAAAAGGATAGGAGATGGGAGAAAATGGGTTTGGCGAAATGTCCGAATGGACACATTTATAACCCCAGACGTTATGGGAAGATCTGCCCGTACTGCAATATGAAAACGCAGGACGAGGCATTTGCGGAAAAACCGCTGGGATTTGAGCCTCCCGTGGAAATACTGGAGGAGACGGTGCGTCCTGTGTGCGGCTGGATCATCTGCATTGAGGGTGCAAAGGTAGGTATGGATTACAAGATTCATGAAGGTAAGAATTTTGTAGGCCGGGGGGATGAAATGGATATCCAGATTCTGGGGGATAATGAGATCAACCGCAGAAATCACGCTATCATTGTATATGATCCTAAGAACCTAAATACCATGATACTTCCGGGAGATTCTTCCGGTATTGCGTACCTGAACGATAAGCCTGTATATGTACCGCTGGAACTGAATCCCTACGATATCATCAATCTGGGGCAGAGCCGTTTTCTGTTTGTTCCTCTGTGCGGAAATAATTTCTCGTGGGGGGATCTGAAATGACGATGGGTATGCAGGCGTTGTCAGGTCTGGGGCTTGTATACATCATTTTGATCTTCTGCCGCTGCATTTTGAAATGGGGAGATGGATCCTGCGGAACTGATAAGCGGCCGGGGATCGGTATTGCGCAGACTACCGGCAGCCGGCAGGTACAGGCGGACGTTGCCCAGATATGGGACAGCAGTGCCGGGCTGATGGCGGTCATAGCGGATGGAATCGGCAGTGCCAATACGGGTAAAGTCTGTGCACAGGTGGCAGCGGATGCGATTCTGGACCGTTATGAGCCATATTGCGAGCTAAACGATCCGGTATATTTTTTCAGGACATCGTTTCTGGAGGCAAACCAGCGTATCCAGAGAACGATAGGAGAGCGCAGAGGCGGTGCCAGCACCGGCGCAGTGTTTATAAATCGCAGCCACCTGTATTATGCGGTGGCAGGAGATATCCGTGTCGCAGTCATGCGGGGCGGGGAGATGATTCCGCTGAGCAAGGGGCAGACGCTGGATGTTCTGGCGGCGCAGGCCTATGAAGACGGTAAAATATCCAGACAGGATACGCTTTGGAGCATGGAGGAGAAAAAGGTCTGGAGTTATCTGGGACAGGATGGCTTCCATGAGATAGAGGTATGTGAAAAGCCTGTGCTGCTAAAGCCGGAAGATAAAGTGTTATTGATGAGCAAAGGGATCTTTGAGGAACTTTCCTGGAGAGAAATAGAGGATATCCTGATCGACACGGATGATTCCCAGAAATCCGCAGACTGCCTGATCCGTGCAGCAGAGCAGAAGGGAAATCCCCAGAGGGACAATGGAAGTGTCATACTGATACAAAGGTTGGAGGCTTAAATGAGACGAATCAATTCTGATTTTCAGACGCTTCATATATCAGAAGAGGGACAGAAGCTCTCTAACCGAGACTATTTCGGTTATGTGGAGATGGATGATTTTGCCTGCTATGTATTGGCGGACAGTCTGGATGACGAACCGGCCGTTAACAGTGCAAGATTGGTGGTAGACAGTATTATCCGTGACTTTACGGAAGCACCCACGATGGGAAAGGGCACTCTCCGGCGATATCTGCTCAGAGCACATACAGAGCTCCTGAAGCAAAGAGCGGGAATGCATTTAAAGGTTGCTGTGGTGGTGGCAGTGACCGACTACCGGACGCTTCGCTATTGTCATGTGGGCAACAGCCGTCTGTACCTGATCCGGAACGCCCGGATTCTGGAACAGACGAAGGACCAGTCGCTGACGCAGAATCTGCTGGAACAGGAACGGATCCTGCTGGATGAGGCCGCAAGGCATGAAGAGCGCAACAATCTTTATTCCTTTCTGGGGGAAAGAGGAAAGCCGGAGATACAGATTTCCCGGAAAAAGAAGCTGGAAGCAGGAGATCTCCTGATACAGCTTACCAGAGGCGTATGGGAACAGTGTGGAGAGCAGGAACTCCTGCGGATCGTCAATGACGCCAAAGAGACAAAGGATATTCTGGATCAGGTGGAAGACTGTATCCTGATGGAGCAGAACAGTAGAAGTATCGACAATTACTCCATGGCTGTGACTGCTGTAAACAAGGTGTATCAGTCTCCGAAAAAACCGGTTTCCGTCAAAAAGGTTCTGATGATCGTCCTGCCTGTTCTGTTGGTGGTGATTACCGTCGGCGTGACCCTGTTTCTGCGGTACCGCAGTATTCAGAACAAAACGCAGTCCCTGTTGCAGTATATGGAAAGCGGTGAGGAGTACCTTGCCTGCAGTAACTTCCAGAAAGTGGCGGAAGAATATGAGGCAGCGAAAAAGCTGGCCGACAGCCTGCATAAGGAGCAGGAATATCGGGAGGCCGATTCCTATACGAAACTGGCAGAGCAGGTGATCTTAGCGGATGAAGCATTGAGCGCAGCGGAATATCAGAAAGCACAGGAACTGTATCTTGCAGCCAGACAGATGGCGGTGGAAAACGGAAATGTGGGACTTTCCTATATTGAGGGACAGCTTAACCGGACGGAAGGGTACATAGAAGTGTTTGATCTGATTGCTCAGGGAGAGAGAAAAGAGGAGTATGACAATCTGACAGGCGCCATTGCACTCTATCAGGAAGCAAAGGAAAAGGCTGCAGCGCTTTACTTCATGGATGGAAAGAAGGAAGCACTGGAGTTACAGATGGCAGCGGAAGAAACGCTGGAAAAGGAACAGTTAGCGGCGGAGAAACGCCTGCAGGAACAGATCGAAGCAGAGGCGGTCAGCCGGGCACTGGATCAGGATCAGAAGACAAATGACCAGCAGAACGCCATAAATATGGAAAATCAGGGAAATGAACTGTTGGCCCAAGGCAGTTATGAAAGTGCCATTACCTTTTATCGTGTGGCCCAGGCCGCCTATAAGCAGCTGGGTCTGACGGAGCTGGCCGACGGAATTGATAAAAAGATGGAAGCTGCCCAGGCCGGAATTGCAGCAAAGGAAGCGCAGGCGGCAGAGGCGGAGAAGCAGAAATCAGAATAAGGATGTGTGGAAGGGGAAACAGATGGGAGAAAGCATGAGCCGGTATACTTATACCCTGAATCCCAGTCAGGGAGTGACGGAGAAACATACCTACAGACAGAGTGAACTGGAAAAGATGACGACATTTCACCTGCGTGAAATATGCAGAAAAGAGCGTCTGGTGGTTTCTTCTGCCAAAAATGACGACAAGGATGGGCTGATCCGTTTGATTATGCGGTTCAGGGGACAGAAGGAATACAGACATATCAGAGAATTCTGTGAAGGCGGAATGGAACGCATACAGGAGTTTTTGAAGCATCAGGTCATCCGTTTTCTGGAGACTCCGGAAGTGGATATACCCGGTACCATTACGATTTTCCATGATACGGAAATGAATGAACTGGACGGCTACCGGATCAAATCTGAGGAAAAGCTTTTCGCCGGAAATCTCCTGCTGGTGGATGAGGCATTTAAAATATATACCTGTTTCTACATAGAGGAAATAGAGGATGTGGCGTATCTGTTTAAGGGAAAAGGAATGCCGGTATGTCCGTTGGAGAAGCATCAGTATTCCATTCTGTATTTCCCGAATGAAGCAATCTCGGAATTTCTGTATGACTGTTATTACGGAAATCATGTCTTCACGCCCGGACATACGGAGGCTGTTCGCATTCCGCTTCTGGATGTTCAGGAAAGACAGATTCCCCAGGCCGATCTGCCGCTGGTGATCGACTTTGGAAGCTCCAATACCACCATGGGAATCTGTCTGCCGGATGGAAGTATGCGGATCGCGACGGCGAAGGGAAAAACGATTATTCCCAGTGTGATCGGTGTGCAGGAAAAAGCGGGCGGAGAAACGGAATTTTTGTTTGGCTATGATGCACAGGAGATGAACAGGCAGAACTACCGGGATGAGGATGCAGCTGTATTTTATGATATCAAGCGGTGGATCAGCGATGCAGACCGGGTGGAGAGCGTCATATTAAAGAGTGGATATAAATACCAGTTTCCGAGAAAAGAGATGCTCCGTGCCTATCTGGATCATCTTCTGGAAATGGCGCGTCAGCAGTTTAAGTGCAGCTTTACCAATATTCAGTTATTGGCACCGATCCGGCAGAAAGAGAAGTTCCGGCGGGTGTTCAAGGAACTGCTTCCGGAATATACCGTGAACTGCGAGCTGGACGAGGGAATGGCCGTATTGTTCCACAGCATTCACAGCATGATCCGGGCAAAGGCATATGAGGAACGCAGATGGTATCACGCCCTTGTGATTGACTGTGGCGGCGGAACCACAGATTTAACTTCCGGGCGGTTCCGGATTGAGAATAACAGGGTGTCCTATATCATTGATCTGGAAACACGCTATGAAAACGGCGACACAAATCTGGGCGGAAATAACCTGACCTACCGTATTCTTCAGCTTTTAAAGCTGCGTCTGACGGAAGAACTGGGATTTCAGACGAAAGAAGCCTTATTCATAGGGGGCGCAGAGGAAGGCAAATCCGCTTACGAGGAACTGGAGAGACGATACCTTCAGGCAGAAAAGTGGCTGCCTACCCGGTTTAAGGAGTATGAGGGCAGGAGCAGGGAGCAGTATTTCTACGTCAAGAATAATTACTACTACCTTTTTGAACTGGCAGAACAGGTGAAAAAGCTGTTTTTTCAAGCCGGATTCTGTTACAGGCTGAAAATATCCACGAATAAGGGAGAGGATCTCTTCTTAGATAAATGGAAGCTTTCCTTCTGTGGAAAAGGAGATGGCGGATCCGCTGCAGAGCAGCTGGAAACGATTTCCGGACCTTTGGAAATCTGTCTGTATTTACATGAAATAGAGGAACTATTGAGACCGGAAATATATGGACTGATGGAGCGTTTTCTCGATCAGAAATTTGAAAAAGGACAGCTTGCGGAATATGAGATGATCAAGCTGACGGGGCAGTCCTGCAAATCGAGACTGTTTCTGGAAGCGCTCAAACAGTATGTTCCGGGAAAGCGGATACAGGGTGTCCGGCGGGACGATGCAGGGACGGAACTGAAAATGTGCTGTCTGGAGGGAGCACTTGCTTACTTTATGAACTGCAAGCTGGGATACATGAAGGTAAACGAGAACTATAGAGTAGGCAGCCTGCCCTATGAGATTATGGCGTATACCCATGAAAAGGAAGAGAAAACCCTGATTAAGAGTCAGGATACGCAGAATGTGATCGGATACATTTCCCGTTTCCACATCGGAAATCAATTGGATCTGTATCTTAATGATGAACAGGGGGAATGGCTCAGGACATACCATTTTGCCTATGACACTTCTAAATTTGAGAAGACTACCCAGAAGGAGATCGACGAGGATTATGCGGGTACGGTGATTCAGGAAGAAACAGATATCATTTTAGAGGGAGAGATGAAGTTCTTTGTATGGGTTTCCAAGGAACGTTGGGGATTTGTGGTGCTGCCCATCCTGAGAGATCAAGAGGAACTATATAAAGGTGCAGAAACCTTCTTCGATTTTGAAGATGATACCTGGGAACTGAATTTCTTTGACGGAAGGAAGTAGGTGTGCATTATGGGGTGGTCAGGTCAGGAAGACGGCATGGACGTAATGAAAGAGATAATCCAGAAGGAGATACAATCCATAAGCAGTCTGGAAGAAAGGGTGATCTTCAAGAATCTGATGGAAGGAGTCTTTTTATCCCTGTATGACACGAATCGGGAGATGTACGAGGGATTGGAGCGCCGCATCAAAGAAGAATTGGACTATGACAAAAACCGCTATTATGTAAAGACAGGCATTGTGGAGAGGGAATTTTTCGATGCCTCCCACCATCTGCTGTCACCAATGGATGAAAGTGATCTGGCAGAAAAACTGTATGATATGAAGGAAATTCTGCGGGCGGTGGAAGAAGAGGGAGCGTTCCGGCTGATGAAAGTCATGTTACGCTGCGATTTTCTGGAACAGCAGAAACTGCTGGCATTGCAACCTGTGTTTGAAGGCGTCATCGAGACCGAAGAACCGGAGAAGGAATGGAAGGTGGAGATCCGTCTGCGGGAAAATCGGGAGTATCTGAAAAAAATAGAATACCTGTATCTGTTGTTTACCAGAAACGGCATACCCTGGCAGACCGCCAATGCACCCTATCTGTATAAGATGGCGGACATGATCGTGACCGAGCTCCCGGAAGGAATTACCGGCAAAGAGAAAATCAGGCGGGTAACCATCCAGTTTGGAGAATACAGCAGTATGATTCAAGAAGATGTCATTCCGGTATGGAATATTCAGAGACTTGAGCTGGACAGCATCGGTTTCCCCATACCCTGCGGAGACCATCAGAATTATGAACACAGCGTTTCCCTGAAGAAGCATGGAATAAATCATGCATATCTGGTGGAGGATGACAGGAATGTACAGAGTGTCAGTCAGGAAGGGGAAAGATTACGAATCGTATGTAAAACCGGTGAAGCAAAAAAATGGGGGATCTATCAGATCCGTTCTTCCCAGGAGCAGAAGATAGACCGCTATACCTTTCCCATCATGGGAAACGGCCGGGAAGAAAGCTTTGCAGAGAAATACCAGAGAAAGTGGAACCAGCAGATCAGGACCAAAACAGAGCTGGCGCATTTCATAAAGGGATTCGGGCTGGAGGATTATGTACGTTATCAGGACTGTCAGGTAGAGGACGACTTTCCGGGCAATAGGGAGACATACGCGGTGAACTGCTTTATTCCGGATGAGATCCGGCTCAGATCAACGCAGAAGAAACTGGTTCTCTATTTCCAACCGGGAAAACAGGAGAGGTGGCTGCAGAGAGATATTCTGAGTTTTCTGGTATCTGAGGTACAGCGGATCTATCCGGAATATGACTGTGGGGGAATATTGGTATGAGGTACCTCTGGGAAGTACTATTGGAAGCGAAAAAGGAACAGATTCCGGAAGAGAGACTTCGGTTTGTCCATGCGCCACAGGGCAGCGGGTATATGGAACTGTCCCTGCCCTGTCTCAACCAGACCTGGCTGGGAGAAGAGGAGCAGCCGGAAGACATCAACATAGAGGTGAATACCTATTATCGCTTTTATGACATATTCTGTGAAATGTTTCCACCGGATGAGGCAGAGTTCCCCTCACTGCGGGAAAGTCTGACAAATTTATGCCTGCATATGCTGGCACAGAATGATATCAGGATGGGCATGACAAGGGAAGATTACCACAAGAGACTTCTTGCAAAAGAGATTCTGGACGGAAACTTCGGAGAAATAGCAGGAAACGTATTCCGGTCAATGAGCAGCAAAGAGCAGGAGATATTGCTGGGCGGATGGCTGAACAGCTTCCGGACAGGCAGTGTCCTGCCGGTTTTTCTGGATATGGTTCATGGTCTGGTGGCGGATAGCATCGTCTATCACAACAACGCCTATCCGGATGAGATTCTGATCTATACCGGATGGAAGAGAGAGCGGAACCTGGAGCAGAGGATCCGATTCCTGATCGATACGTTTCTGGACATCCGGTATCGGGTGGAAATCTTTTATGAATATCATTTCGGGATAATCGGAGTAGAGGAGACGATGCGGATCGGGGAGATCGCGATCTGCTGAAGGGAGAGAAAATGTTTCAGAATATTTATCCTGTGTTTGAACCCAAAAGACTTTTAAAAAAAGAGATGTTGGAAAATCTCAGGGATTTTCCCAGAAGCCTGTTTGGATTGCAGTATCAGAATTACAGCGATGGAATTCTGTATGGATGTGACATTACGGGAACGGAGACAGGGATGATTCTTCTGCCGGGAATATTGTGTTACAAAGGTGTGCCCTATTTTCTGGAGAGACCATATCCTGTTTCGTGTAAAGCAGAAGGAAAAATGGCATATGTAAAGGTACATTTCTGGGATAAGACCATCGGCAGCGGCGGTGAAGAGTATTTGTCACAAATCATTGTGGATGAACAGGAGCCGGATGCAGAACAGGAACTGGAGCTGGCACGGTTTAAACTTCAGGCGGGAGCAAGACTTCGCTCAGACTATGTGGACTTTTATGATTACGAGACCGAATTTGATACGGTGAATCGTATTTACGTGCCTTATGCCGCACCGGATCATCCCGGCATCTGGCCGCAGATTTTAAAGAGCTTTGCAAGAGAATTATTAAAGTATGCTGTGACAGATCCGTGGGATTGTGCATTCTGTCTCCAATGTCTGCAAAGGAAGGAAGCCATGCCTTATGAGGCGGTCCGTGCCTATCTTCATGCAAGGCTGGGGCAGAATAAGGAATACACAAATATGCAGATGTATGGCGCATTGAAGAGAATTCTGGGTGAAGCGGGCGGAAGGGAAGAGATTCCCGGACAGACCCGAAAGAAAGAGGGAACATTGCTCATGCTTTAACGGTGTGAGGGAAAAGGAGGCGGCAGGCATGGAAAACGAAATGGATTTGTCCATAGCACGGTTTATCAGAGAGCAGCGGGAACGGGAAGAACAGGAGGAAAGAGAACGCCTGCGGAAACAGTATGATCCCAGGGAGCGGATTACTTATACGCTGGAGGAGATGATGGAGGGGATACGAAGCGGACGACAGTATCTCTATACATTGTTGCTGGAGTTTGAACCGAAGGACCTGTTGGGAGGACGGTTGACGGTTCCTTTTATTAAAAATTTCTATGATGTGGAGCAAAATGAAGCCGGAATGATTCTTTTGGCAAGCAATGCACGCAAGGTTGTTTTTAATGTATCTGATGCACCTTGCACAAAAGTGAAGATGCCTCTGAATAAATGGATCGAGCAGACCAAAGAAGCCATGAAGGATATGCACATATATATTAAGCCCGGGAAAAAGGCGGTGGTAGGAAATATGGAATATTTCTGCTATACGGCGCCTACATCCAGAGGACGTCTTTTTAACATCGTCTTTCGGTTGAAAAAAGGCGGCAGGATATATGCGGGAAACCTGAATTGCCCGGAGGAAGAGCAAAAAGGCATGGGACTGTTGCTGGAGGCAATGGTGCATGTGATTGAGGAAATGAACCGTTAGAAGGGAGGGAGCAGCGTATGGATGCGATTACCTATGGGAGTCTTTTTCTGATACTGGGAAGTACGCGTCTGTCGGTTTTGACATGCTGCATCAGTGAAAATCCCGGGAAGCACGGATTCCTTTCCGCAGATGCAGAGACGCAGGAGGAACTGAAGGATTATCTTCTGTACGAGGAAGATGGTCATATCGGATTATTTGTAATGCTCGGAGAGACCATAAAACCGTTGTTTTACGGCATGGTGACCTGTATGGAAGTAAAGGCTCAGGGAGGAAGGTGTGTGCTGCATCTGGAGGCACTGACGGAAAGCTATCAGATGGATCTTACAGTAAGGAACCGGTCTTTTCAGGACGTGGCCATGACCTCCCACCAGTTAATTCAAAAGATATTGGAGCCTTATTCGCAAAGTCAGATTCTGTTCTCCATAGAAGATAAGGCATTAGGGCAGATTATGGTGCAGTATCAGGAAACGGATTGGGAATTTCTGAACCGTGTTCTTTCCGCGTATGGTGCCAGTGCGTATATTGCAGGCAATGAACCGGGGATTTATCTGAGAGTAGGATTGATGGATACAGAGGAGGGTGCAGACTGGGATCTGCTTCCCTATGTTCTGCATCGTAATGCTGCGCCCAGAGAGACAAAAAAAGGACTGAAAGGGCAGATCTGCTATCAGATAGAGACATATGACATTCTTCCATTGGGAGAAAAAGTGCTTTTCAAAGGGAAAGAACTGTATATCGGAAAAATCGAAAGATTTTTCCGGCAGGGACTTTTTGTCAGCAGATATTATCTGTATTTTGCAGAGGGACTGAGGAAACTGAAATATTACAATCCGTTCCTCGGTGGAGTATCCATAAACGGGGTGGTTACGGCCGTCAGCAGGAATCGGCTTCAGGCACAATTAGAGACGGATGCTTTGGCAAATTACAGGAAAAAGTATTTTTTCCCCTTTTCTACAGTGGCAGCATCTCCGGATGGAAGTGGATGGTATTGCATGCCCAGACCGGGGGATCAGGTAAGGATTTTCTTCCCCACCGCAGATGAGAAGGAAAGCTATGCGATTGCAAATATTCAGGGAGATTCGTCGCCTGCATCTGACAGTCCGATGAGCAGGCCTGATCTGAAGGATATTACCATGCCGGATGGAAAGGCTGTCCGGTTTATAGAAGGCGGAATACAACTGGCCGTTGGCGGAAATAAAGGAACTGTCACTCTGACAAATGATGGAAACGCCGAAATTGTTACCGATGATGACATTGAAATCAGCGCGGCGGAGGCAGTGTGTTTCAGCACGGATGGAATGATGAGTGTGACAGCGGGATCCCGGATACAGTTTATCAATGATGCGGGGGGAAATATTACCGTAACAGACGAAACAGTGAAAATCGATGCTGCTATGATTATCAACAATTAGCGGAGGGATATTATGTACAGTTTGCATGATATAGAAGTAAACGGGCTGGATCTGGCAGAGGTGTTGGAGTGTGAAATAGAATCCCGGGCAGGAGAGCATAGTACGCTGGTGATCCTTGCCCGTGTGACAGAAGAAGAGTTTGTATTTGAAATCTCAGATTGTCAGGATCTTGAAGTACTTCTGCGCGAAGGAGAAGGCAGGAAGATCCTGTTCTCCGGCATCCTGACGGATATTCAGATAACGGAAAGCGGTCAGGTGAAGACTGTACGAATAGAAGGAAAGAGCCGCAGCTGGCTTATGGATCGGGAGAAACATTCCCGTTCTTTCCAGAACGCTAAGATGACTTTTCAGGAGTTAGCACAGGAAATACTGGCAAATTATAAGGATGCTGATCTGATCTATGCTGCTGCGGGAAAGGCGGTTGGAAGTCTGATCGTTCAGTATGAGGAGACGGATTGGGAATTCCTGCAGAGAGTGCTTTCCAGGGAAGGTATTATGATCACTCCGGACTGCCGACAGCCCGGCTTAAAATTATATGCGGGAGTTCCGGAGCTTATGGAGTCAGCATTTCCCTGTCATATTCTGGATATGGAAAAGGATATGGACGGATATTATGAGCTGAAGGCAAACGGCAGAGAGGTGCATGCATCGGATTTTACCCGCTATACGGTCGTTTCAGAACAGCTTATGGGAATCTTTGATCCGGTCCGGATACAGGGAAATCCTTTTGTGGTTTATGCATGCAGATATTCCTTTGAAGATCAGGAGATGCAGGGAACTTATAAATTACAAAGTGCAAAGGGGCTTACAAGGCCTGTGATCTATCCCATGCATTTGATCGGGGTAGCGCTGAATGGCAATGTGGTGAACGTATCAGGTACAAAAGTGCAGGTAGCAATGGCAATTGATGGAAACAGCAGGAAACGTGCATTGTACTGGTTCCCCTATTCCACCCTGTCTGCATCCTCAGATGGCAGCGGATGGTATTGCATGCCGGAGGTGGGAGATGATGTGCGGATATATTTTCCTTCCAAGGCAGAATCTGAGGCAATTGCACTGAGTGCTGTAAGTAATTACGATGCACCGCAGAGTGGAGAAGATCGGATGAGCGATCCGGACAACCGGTATCTGCGCACCAAATCCGGGCAGGAGCTTGCACTGGCCCCGGGGTATATAAAGCTTTCCTGTGGAAAAGCAGCATCCGCAGTGACAATTCAGACGGATGGAAAGGTCAAAATACAATCTCAGTCTATGGTGAAGGCAATGGCACAGGAAGAGATTGCGATTCATGCGGAGGAGCAGGTGACGCTTCATGTATCGGAACAATTTATTATGCATAGTCTGAGCGGCGGACAGATTGTATCCAGCAAAGGCAACGTTATTATGCAGGGAACAGAAGTAATCGTGGATTAACATGTTTTGAAGGAGAGACAGATGGACAGAGAAACGGCTTTGCAGAATTACAGAGAAGCGGTATCGAGAAAAATAGCAGCATTCCGCAGCCATATGGGGGATTCTGTTCTGGAACATGCCGAGGATTGGGAGGCTGTGGTAGAAAAGGCCATGAAGCTTCTGGGAGAGCAGATGGAAAAACAGGGAAAGGAGTATGTATGTTTTTTGTATTTTTCTCTGTTGAAGTCAGATACGATCAACAGAAACTATCGGGTTCAGCTTCACGGTCTCGATATGAGCTGGTATATGGATAAGGAACCGGTTGAGGTGTATGTGGATGTAAAGGAATTGCTTACACCTTTGGATGAACTTTGGAATGAGTTAGTTTGTGCCAATCAGGGATATGGTGTCCTGTCAATGAATATGACATTCAGAATCTGCTGTTTGATGAACTGACCATTATGGACAATATGATCTGTCAGGTGCTTCGCTATCGTCTGCGGGACTGGGAGAAAAAGGGAATCTTTGAGCCTGTTACCCGTTCTCCCTATTGGGTCCTGAGGTGGGGGGAATATCGTGATCAGACCGAAATACTGGTTCAGACGGACCGGGTGGAAAAGGATCCCGGCGTCTGGAAGACCGAACTGTCAAAGGCAGCCAGAGAGCCGGAAAAGATGGTGTTCAGTTATTGGTATAAAGGCACCTATGCAGACAGAACGATCCGGGACATGGATATGCGCTTTATTACGTTTGAGGAAAGCACCGTACAAAACATTGTATTTCAGAACTGCAATCTGGAAGGAAGCCGTTTCCCCGGAACCAGACTGACGGGATGCAGCTTTGAAGGGTGTAATCTGTGGGGGGCAGATTTTCGGGAGTGCACGTTTGAACAGACATCTTTTGCCGGAGCTGAACTTACTGCCGCTGTGTTCCCCGCAGAAAGTGTTCCGTTTCTGGAAATCAGTGCAGAGCAGCTTCAGGTAATCCGTCTGGACAGGGAGGAAGAATCATGAGGTATTTCTTTATTACGCAGGACAAAAATCTGCCGGGATCTATTCAGTATCGTGATTTTGATATCAATGGGAGCCGTCATGTGTTTTCTAAAGAGGACAGCAGCCAGTTGGACAGTGTTGTGGCATTGTATCTGGCAGGGGATGGCAACGAGGCCAGATGGGATTTTCTACAGCATCCGGTAACCATGTTCTCCAGAAGATTCCGGAATATTCTGGATGCGTATGAACCGGGATTGTTCTTCCAGGAGGTAGTTCTAATCCACAAGGAGAGTTCCCGGCAGTACCGGTATGTACATACGTTAATGGATCAGCTGGATGCGGTGGGAAGTCAGACGGAATATTATCCCAACGGGACGGTAAAGCGTCTGGTTTTAGACAGCGGGAAAATTGGACAGCATAACCTGTTCCTGCTGAAAGGGAACCAGAGAAAGGATCCGATTGTCAGTCTGCCTCTGGCAGAGAGCCTGCTGCGGCGCAGGCCGATGGGAATACACTTTGAAGAAGTGGAGGTGCAGTAAATGAGTGAGATACAGCCAAGTCTGGGAGAACTGGAGGATGCACAGAATACTGCCTATGAGAATTTCTTCACAGCGCGGGATGCTGTTACGGCGGGCGGGGGAAAGAGTTGCTGCCGCCGATGAAGCGGTATGTCTGGCAGAGAAAAAGTATATGAACAGTGAAATCAGTGTGGAAGAGTGGGAGGCAACGTTACAGGAATTAAGCGATGCACAAGTGGCTGAGACAGCGGCAAATGAGAACTATGAAGCTGCGGCAGCGGGGGCGCAGGCGGCAGCGGAAGCGGTGGAGGCCAAAAAACAGGAACTTCGTGACAGCCGTGTAAATGACACCGCTTATGTGGTACATTGTGCCCGGATCGAGTGCCCTTTTGGTATGCGTGAAAGCTATCTGGCACTGGATGCTACCCATGGGGTACTGACGCACCAGATACCGCAGATGACGGTAAAAGATATGATTCTGAATACAAATATCATTAACTTCGGTGGATGCCACAGCAGGGAGAACCCTGATGTTCAGGCGGAGATTGAAAAAACCAACGCCATCATAGAATCCAAAAAAGACTGGCGGGACGATGTGGTGGGCTATTTCACAAAGAAATGGAATGAGCGTGTAACAATCATAAAAGCAGGGATCGGTCTTGCAAAAAAACTATTAGGGATGAAAAAGAAAGAAAAGACCGAAGAAGAAAAGCTGGAAGAAATGAGTTCAGATTTTGTTGGTGAGTGCAAGGCCCAGTTCCCCGCGGACGGAGAATGGCTGGAAGGGCATGAAAAGGTATTTATTAATGGGGAACCGTTGCTGTTGCGCAGATGCAGTATCATGTGCAGTTACGGAGGATGTGTAACGATCTTGCTTTCGGGACAGCCGGAATAGGAGGAAAAAGGTATGGAGCTTGCTTATCAGGGTCTTTTCATTCGACTTCCCTTTGAAGGTGCGGTTGGAGTAGAAGCATTTGAAATGAATGCGTCATTTAATGACCATGTCACATTAAGGCTGTTACTTCTGGTGGAAGAAGAAAAGATAGAAGCTCTCATTCATGGTATTGGGGATGGGGATGATATAGAGGTATATAAGGCGGAGGCTGATGGGCTTTTATATGCCGGAAAGATTACAGACGCTAAAATGGAGCAGGATCGCAGCCTGCACCTTTTGCAGCTGGAAGCAGCTTCTTATACCATGGAATGGGGGCTTGCACCGGTAAGCCAGAGCTTTCTGAACTTAGACACAACATACAGGCAGGTTATGGACAAGGTCCTTAAGAATCAGAAGGATGCGGAAATTCTGGACTGTGCTACCAAAGGTGCTGTGATTCCTGATTTCCTGCTTCAGTATGAGGAGAGCGACTGGAATTTCCTCGTGCGTCTTGCCAGTCATTTTCATACCTTTATGGTACCGGACTGCCGTGCGGCGCATGGACGGGCCTATTTTGGAATTCCGGATCTGGGGGAAGAATATGTCCTGAGCGATGAAGAGTTTACAGAGATCAAGGATATGGACCAGTATTATCGTCTGGGCAGAGAACAGAAAATCCTTCCGCAGGAAACCCTTAAATGGAAAGTGACTGCCAGGCAGGATTTCTGTCTGGCACAGAAGGTACGCTTCCGGGGGATCAGTGCCATTGTCACAAGGATACAGTATCAGACGGTAGAAGGAGAACTTGTACGGACTTATGAACTGAGCCGGAGAAAGGGTGTGTTATGTGCCCCTGAAAAGAATCCTCATATTTTCGGTATGAGCATCCCCGCTACGGTAAAAGAGCGTTCGGGAAATTGTGTCAGGGTGCATTTCCATATTGATCCGGAATATGATAATTCCCCTAATGTAAAATACTTTACTTATGCGATCGAGAGCAGCTTTATCTACTGTATGCCGGAGGTGGGAAGTCAGGTACATATTTACTTCCCCGGGGATGATGAGAAAGATGCTATTGCAGTTCATGCCATCCGGACATCCAGCGGTTCCTCCTCATCCGGTTATGCACAGATACCGGACAACAAATCTTTTTCCAATGTAAATGGTGCGGAACTTTTGATGACTCCATCTAAGGCTATCGTATCTGCCGATCAGGAAAAGCAGACCTGTGTCTATCTGGATACGGATGGAAATGCCCTTATCACAGGGAAGAAGATTTGTCTTCATGCGGAAAAGAACCTGATTGTGGGCGATCCTGCAGAGGAAGACGGACAGGCTTCCAGACAAATGGTGCTGGAGGCGGAGGAACTGACGGTTCAGGTCGGAGGGAACGGTTCTCAGATCAACTTAACGGATGAGGCACGGATTATAGCAGCCTTTGTAAAGATGGATGCATCGGACCGGTCGCCTGCTGCAAATCCGTCTCTGGAAGAACTCAGATCATCTGTAACAGCAAATGATGAGACAGACAGAAAAAATATCAATGAAGATGTCAGCAATGAACTGGTGGAGAAATTCGAGGAAGGCAGAACCGGTATCCTGAAAGGGATCGTAAAAGTGGCTGGGGCCGGCGGCACCCA
>ERZ859980.220-NODE-220-length-41437-cov-12.280557_pt1 | contig 41437 bp, 57 predicted proteins | sample MGYA00509984_ERZ859980 | MGnify/ENA primary metagenome ERZ859980 (study PRJEB30046, sample SAMN00715173) | human gut metagenome | study: EMG produced TPA metagenomics assembly of the A metagenome-wide association study of gut microbiota in type 2... | reverse complement strand
CAATTTGAAATAAAACAAAAGAGGCCATCCCAACTCGATTTTGAGACAGCCTCTTCATTTTCACCAGTCGGGGTGACTGGATTCTATTACCAAATGTTTAGCGTCTTATCTATTTGATTATCAATGATGTTGTATGTTTAATTGAGCTGATTATTATATCGTTTTGTCCCGATATTGTCCCGGCTTACGGTATATAAAAATCCTGAGTACAAATGATTTGCAAATGCACTCAGGACTTAATTTTTTTTAATTCCTCCTCGAGCTGGGATACTTTATCGCTGAGATATTTATTCTTTTCGCGCTCTTCATTCAGCATTCGTATTAGCAAGGATACGTCCTCGCCATTAGCCTTATTTACTATGTCCCCATCGCCGGTTATTAGCCATATAAGATTGATGTGTGGGTATGTGCGAGATATGTACCGCAGCATTTCAGGGGATATATAGTCCTTCATTTGTCGAATATACTCACGGCTCATACCACTATCTTCTGATAACTTATTGGCTGATAGTCCCAATTCAGCGCATATTTGCAGCATTCGTTCTTTTAGCTCACTATTAGTCTTCTTATTTCCCATCTGTTATATACTGTTAATGCGAAATATTTACCGCATAAATACTTTGATATGCGAAAAATACTACGCATATTTGCGTGACGAAAGTTTTCTGACGTGACGAAAATAGCAAAAAAAGATTCAGTCACGCACATTATTAACTAAAATCTTGAAAAAATGGTATTTACTGACATCAAGTCCCAGCCGAATGAGCGATCACAACTTGTGAAGTTGCTCATGGAGAAAACACAGACCTCTGAGTCTGTGGTGTACAGGTGGTTATCTGGACAGATTACTCCACCACCACTTAAACAAAAAATTATATCTGAAGTATTAGGTCGTCCCATTGAAGAATTATTTCCTAAGCCATGATTGATTTTGCAAATATCGAATTCTATAGCACTCCTGAAGGGGATGTGATGGTTAAGCCTATGAACGGCCCGGTAAAAGTGTTACAAGAAACAGACCGGGAGATTATTCAATCTATGTTGCAACTAATTAATGACAGATACCCGGGTGCATTTGCAGCCTTATCTGAATTATATTCACGAAGCAGCATGAACCGTTCCTACTATGAGTATATGATGGTTCACCGTTTCTGCAGATGTAACTTCGGTTCATTTGATACGCTCCAGCTGGATATTGACTTGCGAGGGAATCTGCATATCGAGCAGGTATCATGCCCGTTGCGAAACACAGCTGACTGTAAATTGTGTGGTGTAGTTTGTTCCCCGGTTCTCAATACTAAGCTGACTACTCAAGAGCAAAATATCCTTGAGTTGATAGCTTCAGGTATGACTAACCAGCAGATAGCAGACGAAATGAATATTTCTGTATTTACCGTGATCCGGCATCGCAACAATATGAGAGCTCGACTGGGTGTAAATAATACTGCAGAACTTATCTCGTGTTACAAGTCTATGAATGTTTAAACTTAAACTTTAATGATATGATAACAGAAGGCGACCCGTTAATTCCGCGCAAGGTAGACCTTGAAAAGAATCCTTCCGGTACTGAACTGAAAATAGAACGGCAACGTGAAATTGAAAAGAATGGTAGGTATGTAGCGATACCTGGAGACAAAACCCATACCAGGATATTCGTTAAAAACGGGGAAGATGCTTCCCGTAAAATTGCCGCTTACCTCAAGAGAATTAAAGATAGACCTAATATGTGGAATTAATTATGAATTATGAGAAAGAAAAAATATTTATAGAATACATAACTAACTTGTATAGTACTGACAAAAGTTATGAGAGTATTGGTAAAATAATTAAGGGCGTAAAATCATTCCTTGAAAGTGATTATCAGGTTAACCGTAAAGGATATAGGGCATATATCAGAGAGAATGCTGTTGAATTATCTGATAAACCATACATTAAAGATGCTCTATGTGGGTTCCTTAATTATCTTGGTATTGGGTACTCTCGTACACGAAAGGAGAAAACCGTTAAACCTTTGGAGAAGCTAAGCGATGTTTCCGATAAGAATATGAAACTGATGAACGATTTTATCTATTACCTTACACAGGATGAAGATTACTCTCCACACACTCTGGAAATATATTCTTTTTCAATTAAGAAATATTTCGAATACGCCAACGAGGTATCGGTTGACAATTACAAGCGTTTTGTGCGGATGCTGGAGGATGAGGGTTTGTCTCCCAGAACAATACGCCTGCGTATTACCGCACTTGAACGTTTCAGCAAATGGATGAAGAAGCCGATAGAGTTGAAGCGCCCAAAGTTCAAGAAAGAGTTGAATACGGAGAATGTTCCGACGGAAGCCGAATACAACCGGCTGCTTGAATATTTAAAAACTTGTCCTAATCGGGATAGATACTTCTTCATCAAGATACTGGCTACAACCGGGGCGAGGGTAAGCGAGTTCTTTCAATTCAAATGGGAAGACATCCTTTCCGGCGAAGTCACTCTAAAAGGAAAGGGAAACAAGTACCGTAGGTTCTTTTTCAGCAGGCAGTTACAGGCGGAAGTAAAAGCATACGTGAAAGAGAGTCACAAGACAGGATATATCGCAATAGGTAAGTGCGGTAGGTTGACACAGCGAGGCTTGTGCCAGTCAATGAAAGACTGGGGCGATAAGTGCGGGATAGATAGAAGCAAAATGCACCCTCATGCTTTCAGGCATTTTTTTGCAAAAATGTATTTGAAAAAAAACAATGACGTTGTGCAGCTTGCAGATATACTTGGTCATGGTAGTATTGATACAACAAGAATTTATCTACAAAAGAGTTATGACGAGCAAAAAAGAGAATTTAATCGCTCTGTTACGTGGTAGCGTAGCGAATTTGAAAGATATAACAGCTTCAGTAGAAGGCATAGATGTTTATGATGATACAGGTCATGTAGATACCGAATTTATTACAGATGCGCTTATTTGCGTCAATGAATTTATGTCAGTAAGTAACCTTGTAGTAAACACTATATCTTCACTGATCGCTCCAAATGTTGTTGAAGAGGAGAAGAAACAGGATGACCTGGGAAGTAAATGGAGCGTGGAGGAAATCCTCATGCATTGCACGCTTGAGGACAATATTTTAAAACTTCCTCAAGTACACTTTAATAAGAAGTCCTATGCTGAAGCAAAGAAATGGATTGAAGAAGCAGGTGGAAGCTGGCAAGGCGGTAAGGTGCAGGGATTCACGTTTCCATTCAATGCCGATCGTGTATTCTCTATTCTTCATGATGGTAAGAGGTGCAATTTACAGCAGGATTTCCAGTTTTTTGCAACACCTCCAGAAGTAGCAGACTGGCTTGTTATGTTGGCAGGTGGCGTGCATGAAGATGAAAAGATTCTGGAACCCAGTGCTGGTACTGGTGCTATCATAGATGCGATTCATCGAAGCTGTCCGGACATAATTGTAGATTGCTATGAACTTATGCCGGAGAATAAAGAGATTCTATCGAAAAAGGATAATATACGTATTCTTGGAGATGACTTTACGAAGTGTGATGTTGCACAGTATGATAAGATTATAGCAAATCCACCATTCAGTAAAAATCAGGACATTCGGCATGTAAGGCGTATGTATGAGTGCTTAAATCCCGGAGGTGTCCTGGCTGCAATAACTGGTCCTCACTGGGAATTGGGAAGTGAATCTGAGTGTAAGGATTTCAGACAATGGCTAAAGGATAATGGAGGGTTTAAATACGAGATTGAAGCAGGCGCTTTCAAGGAAAGCGGTACTGGAACCAAGACTATAGCAGTGATAATAAAGAAAGATGAGTAAAACTAAAATGTATTACCTATTCCTGTTTGTGATGTATATCCTGCTTGGATAGGAGAAAGGATTATTGTTATATGGCAGATAATATTTTTACAGACGAACAGTTATACCTAATCAGAGATATTTTTGGTGATATATGTGCAAAACATGTTGAGCGGGGAGATATTGATTGTGCTGAAGAAGAATTAGATATAATCAATGCCATTCAGCGTCATTTTGACGACCCCGAATTTGTGAATACAGAACATTTTGTACAAGAAGGGGGCTCTTGGAGTGAGATTCCTGACTATGAACCAGTAAATAATATAGATTGATTATGGCATGTAATTGTTTTGAAGAAGCTAAGGAGAAAGTGAGAGAGGCCACAGGTGACCCCCATGCAATGATACGAGGTGTATTTACGCCTATTAATGGAAAGATACGTTTACTTCCTTCTATAGAGGTTTTATATCGCAAGAAAAAGAAGGATGGTACCTTTTGTAAAACTCAAAGCAGTATTGACTTAACTTACCAGTACTGCCCTTTTTGTGGGAAGAAAATTATAGAGGATGACTGATGAAAATATAGTAGTATGGAAAAAATAAGTTTTTTATGCGATAAAGAAATTACTGATATACTAAAGATGACAATCGAAAAAACGCATAATAAATGTGTATTACGTATCATAAAGATTGAGGAGCATGCTGAATATAAGGATATGTCGAAATTTACTGTTGAATATGCCGATCCTTGGCTTTTGATTGGCTTGGGAGAAGAAATAGCAATATCTCGTCTTATAAAAAGAGGGATATTATGACAGACCGAACAAAAAATACAAATCCGGAAATATCGGCCGAGATAGCCGGTATCGGTTATCTCTCTCCAAGGGGAGAAGAACTGAAGGAGGTAGCTCGGATGGAACTTGGTTTTGTCCGGGAACATATTCAAAATTACACAGAGAATGAACGGATATTTATTCTTGATGTGCTTTCTCAAGATATAGCAGGAGTTTTATTAGATGGTAACATATAAAGACATACCCACTGAATACGACCGTATTTCAGAATTGAACCGAAGATTGCGTGCTAAGCACAAATTCTTCATAAAAAAGAAAAACCATGACAAGAAAAAAAGATAGTGTAAAACTGAATAGATTGCACCTGGTAAAACGCCGTAGGATGCAAAAATATCATGCTCGTAAGATTATTCGGGCGTTTGCCCCTTACGCAGCGGAAGACGATATATGGATGAAAATCACCCGACTTTTCCTAAACAATGGACTGCATGGGCGAGTCAGGTTGGAGATAGTTACTAAGAAATAGTCCTTTTGCAGCAACTTTCTAATTTTTTCCTTTGCAAAAAATAACCAGAATATGAGCCAATATATAACCAAAGATAACACTGACAGAATAAAAAGAGCTGCAGAGGGGCATGTCTTGGAAGTCATTAGAGACTTCCAGGACATGGAAGAGCAAAAAGGGTACGATTACCGGGGTAAATGCCCGGTATGTGGTAAAAATACGTTCAATTACAATTCAAAGAAAGAACTATATGGGTGCTTTAATAAGTGCAACGTCGGCGGCCATGACGCACTCACCTACCTGATGAAAGTACAGAACATGGCGTTCAACGATGCGCTATTGTATCTGGCTAAACGATTTGGGGTGGATATTAGCTCTTCTCCTGTTCCTGCGAAACCAAAGATAACAAAACCCAAACAAGGTTCTAAAGAGCTTAAGGGGCTGGACGCTTCTTCTTATTGTGTCTCTATGCTTCAAGGGTCAGGACTTACCATGGACGATGTGGTAGCACATGTCTTTGATTCTACCACTAACCGTACAGTGACATTATCCCATACCTTCAGCAAAGGTACGGTCAATTCCAAAGGTGACATCGACTTGAATGGCGATGATGTAATTATCAAGTATTATGACCTCGAGGGGAAACCTGTTACTTATGAATAGAAGGATGCAAAAGGTAAACCGACCGGCAAAATGCGCGAATACTTCCGTGTTCGCTGGCAGTACCCGGAGGAACACCTGGATAAGGAAGGCAAACCCTTCAAGTACCGTTCACCTTATGGGGGCGGTACTCCGATATACATTCCGGACAAAATCCGTCAGCTTTATAACAAAGGTGAACACCTGCAGCGACTCTTCATCCAGGAAGGTGAGAAGAAAGCAGAAAAAGCCTGTAAGCATGGCATGTATTCGCTGGCTATATCCGGCATACAGAACATTGCCTGCGGTGGCCGCCTTCCTGAAGACCTGATTCGAATCATCGAAAAGTGTCATGTCCAGGAAGTGTTTTTCATTATGGATTCGGACTGGAATGACCTTTCGGCCAACATCCGTATCAATGACCAGGTAGAGAAGCGTCCGCGTAATTTCTACTATGCAGCGCGTAACTTCCGTGACTATATGGGTTCTCTCCGGAACAGAGAACTATACGTAGAAATCTATGTCGGCCATGTGCAGAAAAATGAGCAAAACGAAAAGGGCATTGATGACCTGCTGTCTGGTTCCCTTCAGGGTAAGGAACAGGAGTTGATGGCCGACTTCGACCAGCTGATTAATGAAAAGAACCTGACCGGTAAGTATCTTCAGCTTTTTCGTATTTCGGCATACACTGACCATAAGCTGTCTACGTTATGGGGCCTTGATTCGGTTAAGCATTTTGCCGAAATGCACAAGGATGTGTTGTCACGTCTTCCGGAGTTCCGCTATGGTTCACACCGCTGGCGTATCAATGAATCCGGGCAGCTTGAGTCTGCCCAGGCGATTGAATCTGACGAAATGTTTTGGGAAGCGGTGGAGAAATCCCGCCGGAGCGGTGATACTTACACGGAATATGAGTTCCGCTATGTACCCAGCCGTCGGTTCCTGCAGAACCGTGGCTTTGGCCGCTTCCGGAGACTGGATGGTTCTTTCCAGTTCATCCGGCTGGAGCAGCCATTTGTACGTGTAATCGAGGCTTCAGAAGCCCGCGACTTCCTTTTTGAGTTTGCGGAAAACAACTGTTCTGAAGCTATCAACGAAATGCTGTCTAAGGGCGTGACACAGTATGTAGGGCCAGATAAATTATCCCTGCTGCACTTCATTTATCCTGACTTCCTTCATCCGGTAGGTACCGAACAGATTTTCTATTTTCAGAAAAATTGCTGGCGTGTGACCCAGCATGAAGTGAAGGAGCTTGGATACGAGTCAATCACCCATCATGTATGGGCAGAACAGCGACGTGATTTCCCGGCAAAATACCTTGGCCGCCCACTGATCACCTTCACCGGGCATGATGACACGCTGGACTATACCTTGTCTCCGGAAGGGAAGACCTGCCATTTTTTGCAGTTCCTGATCAATACCAGCAACTTCACCTGGCGTAAGAGAGATGTAGAGATTGAACCGGAGGAATTACTTGAGAACAGGAAACATCTGCTTGCCAAACTCTGTGCGATTGGCTATATGGCAATGGAGTACAAGGATGTATCCGTTAACCGCGCGGTCATTGGCATGGACGGCAAGCAATCAGAGGTGGGAGAGTCAAATGGCCGTTCCGGTAAATCGCTTATCGGTGTGCTGATGAAACATATTCTTCCTTCAGCTTACGTGAACGGGAAGCGGAAAGACTTGCTGGAGGACCAGTTCGTATGGAACGATGTGGTGGAGAATACCAAACTGGTATTCATTGATGACGTGCTGATGAACTTTAACTTTGAACGTCTATTCCCAAATCTTACAGGAGATTGGACAGTCAATTATAAGGGCGGCCGCCGTATTACATTTCCATACGAGACTTCTCCAAAGATATACATTGCCACTAATCATGCCATCCGGGGTGAAGGTGCTTCTTTCACAGATCGTCAATGGCTGTTGGGGTTCAGTGATTTTTACAACGACACCCATAAGCCGATAGATGACTTCGGATGCAATTTCTTTACGGAATGGGATTTTGAACAATGGAACTTGTGCTGGAATCTGGTAGCTAATTGCGTGCAGCTCTACCTTCAGTTTGGAGTCGTACAGGCTCCGCAGGAGCGTTTGATTGAACGTAGGTTACGTCAGGAAATCACTGAGGTATTCATTTCCTGGGCAGATGAATACTTCAGTGCAGATTCTCACTTGAATGTCCGGCTGGTTCGTAAGACACTGTATGATGAATACTGCAACTATGATCCGAACATGCGCAAGTTTTCTAATTCTCCTACTGAGTTTAAGAAGAGATTGCTGAAGTATTGCCAGTTCCGCGGCTACATTTTCAACCCGCAGAAGCTGGACCCGGTAACCGGGAAGCCTTGCAAGTTTGACGCCCGTACCGGAAATCCTATCCTGGACGATAAGGCAGGCGGTGTGGAATATTTTACCATTGGTACACCTGAGTACTATACATCTTCTGAATATGCGCAGCAAAAGGCTGTGAATAATAATGATAGCAGAATTTCTTACTGATGAACAATGATTTATCTAAATATAGATTGAATGATGACTCCGAACTGGACGTATACCGTAAAGATATGGTGAGATTCGTTCAGTTCCAGGAAGAAGTTTATAATATGCTTGACGGACTGGCACCGGGCGATACTATCAACGTCTGTGAAGTGGTTATTCCAGAAAGTATTGATGTGTTTATTAAAGTAGTCTGCCAGTACATATACTATCATCAGCACGATGACATAAGTATGGATAAGATTGAATTTTCGGCAGATTATCGGAAAATATACAGAAGACCAGGATACGTAAAACCTGTTCATTTGAGCAGACATTTCTACTCAAAGTAGGTATGCGATACCCCAATTTATTACTCTATAAAGGTACGATTTTTTTAGCTAACTACCAAATAAATAGCAAATTATATGAGCAAAAAAAACAACAAAATAATGACCTGCATCAGTCCGGATAATAACCAGCGTACGAACATGGTTTGCGAGCTGGCCATGCGCTGCCGGTTGGCTACCATCAGGAGCGATGCCAGGAAGATTCTGAAGCATTCCGTATATGACATCGAACTCTCAGAGGCCTATTATGTGCTGGTAGATGACTTTAATTTCCGCGAAAGCCCATCCACGACCCAGCGTTTATACGAGCTGGCCGCACGAGGTATTGCGGTGATAGTTGGGTGCCGAAAGCTCCCCCGTGAATTCGAATTCTTATGCGATACATATTACCCTGAGCATTTGATGTAAACAACAGTCGAAGCATTTATCGAAAATCATAGTCGAAGCATTTTCCTGGCGTACTGTACGCACTCTGTGCGTGCGGTGCGCCATTTGTTTTCCCCTGTCCGGCTTTTCCCCTCTCACCCCTTTTTTAGATAGATTAAGAATTGGTGTGCATTTGTGCGAAAAAGCGGAATCCGGCATATAATAATATTCTTTTTTTTATTTTTTTTAAGGATGTAAATATACCCTTATTTATTTTAGAAAAAAAATCGTGCAATCGTGCGGAGTGAATTTTTATTCATTTAATTAATTGATATTCAAAATGTTTGGGCTGCACTCTTTTTGCACGATTCCGCACTATCCGTACTTTCTCACGAAAAATGCACGAAAGTACCAGCGCACTCGATTTTGTACGGGTTTTGTACGAAAATAGTGCGGTTTTTATGTGTTGATAATCAAATAGATATGATTTTTTAAGGCTGTTTTTGCACTCAAGCACGAATTTTAGACCTATATATGGGAAAGGTGGGTTGATATGCATGGTTTTATGCGAGATATTTACCGCATTATGGTTATCTTTGCGTAAAGCATATTTATTATGGACAGACCTTTCGTTATTATTGATTTGGCACCGCATCTTCAGGACTTTCTATACCATGAGCTGAAGCAGAACCGGCGTACGGGTGAGCTGATGGCGGATGGTACACATGAGATAGGTCGCATGATCCAGGCAATGGTTACCATTACGGACCGACCGAGAAAGCAAGAGCTGGGGGAGAATCCTTTCCGGATAATTCTTCCTGTGCAGGAATGGAACCATGCCATATTTAGTGAGAATTTTATTTACATTCCAGAATGGAAGCAGAAGCAGCTGCGATTATTCATCGAAGCTCAGTTCAGGCTTCGTATCAAGGAATACTTCTTTGTAGGCTATTCGAAGGGGTACAAGCAGGATAAGATTATCCAGGCGTTTCTTCATAGCTATAATATCAAGAGAAATGCAGTTAATTACGACACGGTAAAAAAATATGACTACCGTAATCGTCGTCGCATAACTACTGAGATTGCCAAAGAACTTCAATTAAGCCTTTTCCCTTAATATTATTTCACACATTAATCTTTAATTGATTTTGCAGGTTCACGTGCAAAACTACTTAAACTTTAAGCAATTATGCAAAATAGAGAAAGTAAACGGGCTGCAATTTGCGGCGTGTCTTTTATCGCATTGTCTGAATCAACGGTGACTAATGTTCCGGGTGTATCACAGATTAAGGTATCGGGCATTTGGGACAAAATGAAATTTTCATCTGTTGATTTTAGCGAGCAGTTATCTTCTGATGGAACAAATTACGAGGTTAATCTCACAATTTCGTTTTCTGACTCTTCTCAAGAGAATCAGAGAGAAATAATGGCATGGATAGGAATCTATATTTTAGTTCGGTTGGATTATACTGACGGCAATTCGAGGGTAGTTGGTACCGACCAGTTCCCGGTGGTGCTAAGCCTGTCAGGTGACGGTTCTCCCCATTCTTTACGAGTGACATATAAGGGGCAGCAGCCGGAATCGAGCAAGTTTTTATAGTCCTTTTATGCGTGGTATAGTGCATCTACTTTTGTAGCAACGAAAAAACTATAATTACACTATGCATTTATCACACCTGTATTCTGCCATTATGCGCTCCCAATGGGCTATTGCCTTGCGTGACGTGGAGTCATCGCACCAAATTCTGGAGCAGATTATTACTGGTTCCTTCGACAAGTCCGCAGAAGGTACGCTGGCAGATCGTAAACCTATCGAAGGTCAGGCTTACTCCAAAGAGATGAGCCGGACATCTTCTTTTGCCGGTGACCTTCCGGATGATACCGTAGCAATTATTCCCGTACACGGTACCATGCTGAAGTATGGCACGTATTGTGCGTATGGTACTACCGAGATAGCTGATATGATATATGAAGCTGCCTCCAACCCGAATATATCTGGAATCATATTGGATATGGATTCCGGCGGTGGTTGTGTGGATGCCATCGCTCCATTAACCGCGGCGATTGAATTTGCGCGTAAAAATGGGAAGGCTACAATCGCATATTGCGATATGTGCGCTTCTGCCAACTATTACACGGCCATTTTCTGTGACGAGATTATCGCATCGAATACCATTTCTTCCGAGTTCGGCTCCATCGGTGTGATGATGTCATTCCCTGATTATGCGAAGTATTATGAGAAAGAGGGTGTCAAGATACACACCATTTATTCCGATTTGTCCAATTATAAGAACGCACCATTTGAAGCGGCTAAAGAGGGCAAGTATGACCTTATCAAACGCGAAGAGCTGAATCCGCTGGCACAACGATTCCAGGATTCAGTGGTAGCACGCCGTGGGGAGAAATTAGACAAGTCAGTAGAGGGTATCATTTCCGGACGTATGTTCTATGCAGAGGACGCACTGAAATACGGCCTGATTGATTCTATCGGTGATAAACAATATGCAATTAACAGGGCGCGTGAAATCGCAAGAGACAATGCGGTTACGGCCTATTTACAAACAAAAAACATAAAATAAAATGCGAAACAGAAATTTATTGTTGACGGTTACTGGTGTCATGTCGTTTCTGGGCATCTCTTCTTTTGCCAAGGATGCCGATGGCCATTCCATTCTTTCTGCCGGTGATCAGCAGAAACTTACTGAAAAATGGGGAAAGCAATTTACGGATGCTTTCGTCAAGGATTTGGCTGAACTGGAGGAGAAAGAAGGGGTATCTGCCGAGGAATCGGTTAAAGGTGTAGCTGCTGAATATGAAGCCCAGTCAAAAAAAGACGCGGCTACCATTGCTCAGCTTCAGGATGAAATTAAGAAACTGAAGGCTGAAAATGAAAAATTGGGTAAGTTACCAGGTGAAGGTGGTGTAGAGGTCACAAACGGAACAGATGGTAAGATGAAAAAGGAATTTAAGCCGGACATGAGCCTGCTTCACAACAAGGCTTACGTAGCTGCGGCAACTGGTGATGTATGGACGGGTGACACGACTGTGGACACGTCAGAGTTGAAAACTGAATTCGGAAAGTATGTTTCATCTGACAAGATGTCAATTTTTAAGAAACTGGTTGGTCCGATATCTTGTACAAATTATATGTCTACCATAATCACCGACAAGTTTGAGGTACGTGCTTCACAGTCTGCCATTGAATCGGTTCTTCAGACATTTACTCCGAAGTTTACCCCTAAAGGTAAGACTAAATTTACTCCTTTGACCATCAAACAGTTCCCGATGAAGATTAACGTAGAGATTTATCCGTCTGACATCATTAACGATGTATTGGGATATCTCTATGACGAGTCATTGGAACCGAAAGATATGCCAATTGTGCGTTACATCGTAGAGCAGTTGATTAAGCCGAAACTGGACGATGACCGCGAAATAGCTTTGTGTAAGGGACGTTACAAAGAACCTTCCGCTTCAGGCAGTACATATACTCCGAATAATGCGGATGAAACCTGTGACGGATTCCTGACACAGCTCTGTGACTTGAAAAAGGCTTCTGACACTGATATCACCTGGTTGCTGAAAGATACAGCAGCTCTTGGTGAAGGGGAGGAACTGTTGAGCCAGATAGATAAGGCAGTAGATGAAGTGAGTCCTTTGTATAAGAACAAGACGATGTTCATCCATGCCGACCCAGAACTGATTGTGAAATACGGAAGAGCCTATCGTGCAAAATACCCGAATACAAAAAATGAGGATGGTGAGAAAGTCAAAGTGGATTTCTCCCGCTTTACGTTTGGTGCAATCGAGGGGATGCGTGGTACCGGTGCTTTCTTCATTACTCCGAAAGAAAACTTCAAACATATCATGTCACGCAATCCGCAGGCTGTAGGTTTGCGTATGACTACAGATGACTATGCAGCTAAGGTTCTGGGCGAGTGGCGCGAAGGTACCGGATTCTGGATTAAGGAAGCCATTTTTGCGTATTTACCTACTGCATTGGTGGATGAACTGGCACCTGCAGAACTGGGTGTATAATTATAGGAGGTATGAATATGGCAGAAACTTTAGTTTCAGTTAAAAAGACAAGCTCTTCGGCCGGTAGACCGAAGGGCAAGAAGCATTATGTAATTCTTTTTCGATGGGAAGATGTGGTAAAATTCGAAAAAGATACTGATGGTATTACGGTAACTGCTTTTGAATTTGCCGAAGGCAAAAAACCGATTGCTGTCTATGGTACATCCAGTACCATTAAATCATGGGATACTCTGACTGGTTCCGCCGATGCTAAGGGGTACTTGCATCATACAGCGTGGGAGTCACCAGGAGACACTAAAGAAATGGCGATTTGCCGCAATACCCTTGTGAATGAAGACTTGGGTTCTATCGTGATTAATTGCGGTACTGAAGATGCGAAAATCGCTGGTACTCCTTGCACTCCTTTGGGATTTGGTTCTGATGAAGGCCAGGACGATAAGGAGGCGTGCAAAAATACGATTGAACTGGCATCCGAGATACCTACAACTCCTATAGGACGTATTCCCCTGAATCTGATTCCTCAGACAGGAGACCCGGATATTGATGGTTATTTAGGTTTAACAGCGGCTGCTGCCGCTTCATTAGAAGAAGGTGTATGACAAAGAAAAAAGATAATTTAGAGCAGGCTGCTACAGTAGAGCAGCCTGCTGAAAATCTGGGTGCAGTGGATACAGCATCCGAAGCAACAGACGCTACATTACAAGCTAAAACCGATTCTGAATCGGTGAATACTTCACCTGAAGGTGCTACAGGCGGTTTGAATGCGCAGGATGTAAATCCTTTTTATACTGTCGTGATTCCCTTTTTCAAGGCGAAACACCGGGAAGAAGAGGTTGTGAAGGTGATTGAATCTTGTGCTCAATACCTGCTTGAAAATATTCGCTTTGTCACCATTGGTGACCAGGTAGAATATACTAAGGATATGTTTATCGAGCATATTGAATACAATGGTGCTGAAGGAAGCCAGTTGGATATTCTCGAGGTATTGAAGCTGGCCATAGTATCTGAGTCTGTGTCTGAAAAATTTATCCTGATTGAACCTGGTTCCTATCTGATAGATAATGTAGGCTTGTGTCATATCGCCATCTTTAAGCATTTTGGTATGCTCAATCCAAATCGTTATACCGGAGCCGAAGCGGTTATGATGAAAAATACTGCTGCTTTGCTGAGTGATACGCTACGGGTTGCAGCGTATGATTACAATACGCATTGCCCGGTATTGCTGGAGAAGGAAAAGCTGACAGATATGTTTGAAGAATGTCCGGAAATCCTTTCTGGAAAGTATCACTTACTCACTGTATATGGTTGTGCGTATGCGGTACACCCCATTCGTCTGGACTTCCATACAGATGGATGGATTCTTCCGGTCGTCTCACAGAAGCCTGACTCAAAGACGGTCGAACGGCTTATTGCAGACAAATGTTTCCTTTACCTGAAGCATTTTCAGGAGAATGTGAAATTTTTGAACCCATTCCTGGATACTAAGAAATGAAACAAACAATTCTCACCTGGTTGCGTGCAGGTGCGAACGCCGAAGAGGGTGTGCAGCTTCTTATCGAGGCGGGCGCACCCTCTTTGACTTTACGCCTGATCAAGTCCAATCCGGTGGCTAATCGCCGCCTGATGATTGACTGGTTGTGTAAAAAATATGGGATTGATGAAGATTATACCTATGTGGCATCTTCCCAGGTTGTGCTGTTTTCAGAACGTAAACCTAAATCGTTCCGTGATGAATTCCCTTTCCTTTCCGAACCGGATTGTCCGGCTGAACTTGAAGCGCTGGCATCGCGAAAATTCACCAAATATCACGCCTATGTGAATTTGCATAAGCAGCTTCGCGAATGTACGTCTACCGAACAGTGCGCTAAGGTGGCTCGGGAACTGATTAACTCCTATCTCGAAAACCGGATGATATGGGAAGAATTGAATTACTACCAGCAGCATCATTCCATCCTGGGCAAACATCCGATATTTACTGCATTCCACCGCCGGAGAGAATTATTGACGTTGAATGTGAAGCAGCTCATGGTGCGTCAGAAAAGATTACGTAACAACATCTGGCGGGTTCAGGACGAAATGGCCAAACGAGATAAGCCACACCTCGAGCTGGAGCGGAGGGCACGGCTGCAAGCCTACCAGTCCGAGCTGGCAGAGATAAACCGGTTACTGGGCGATGAATAGGTACTTCAATCTGGACGAATTGTTTGCCGAGGTGAGACAGTCGCGCATGTACTCCCAGCGGTTCGAGAATATTCTGTGTTTCAAGCTGAACAACCTGAGGGAACTGTGCGGCCGTCTTCCGGAAACCAATGAAGCCTTCTTCATTGAAACCCGTAAGAGCTTCACTGCTTTTACCTTCATTGTGTACCTGATTCGCCATGCCGGCTACGTGCGGCACATCTATGTGGCCACTTATTCCACCAACGAGCGAATTATCAATGCGCTGTTGCGGTACAAGGATAAAGGGTTGATTGGTACCGTTCATCTTCATGTGTCCGAAACGCTCAAGTTCCGTATGCCGCTGATCTTTGCCCGACTCAAGCAGCTGCATAACGAGGGTATCATTACGCTAACCTATGGATGGACACACAAGAAAGTGACTTGCCTGGACACGGATACCGGATGCTATGTGGTGGAAGGTTCCGGAAACTATGGAGAAAATGCTCTCGAGGAACAGTATGTATTTTTAAAATCGAAGAAAGTCTATGAATTCAGAATCGGTAATAAAATGGACAGATAAGAATCGTCCGGAATGGTTCTCCCGTATCCCCATTGAGGAATACGAGAAACTGGCTGGGATAGGTTACACACCCCAGCAGATTGCCATGTACTACAACATAGAGGTAAACGAATTTATGTTCTATTATAGCCTTCTTATGTCACCCCTGAAGTATCATTATGACCGTGGCCAGCTCCTTCAGACGGCCAAAGAAGGCATTTCCATGGCGGATGCGGCAGCCACGGGTGAGAATGTGACGCAGGCCCAGCGGTTGGACAAGATGCGCCGTTCCATAGAGTTCAAAAATAATGTTTCAAAAGTTTTTTTTGATGATTTAGATGTTTGAGAAATCTTATTACGAGCAGCTGCAGGACTACATTGAGTCCGGTTGCAAATATCAGTTGTCCGAAGAAGAGCAGGACTACTATAATGCGCTTTTTGCCGTAGTCGGCATTACGCGCAAATACGGAAAGGATCGTGCCATCTCCATGCTCATGCACGAACCCTTTTGCTGTTCCCGTCCCCGTGCCAGAGAAATGTACTACGAGGCCGTGAATCTGTTTTACCTGGATGATACCATTGAGCCTGCTGCACATCGTAATATGATTTACGACAACCTGATGAAAGCTGCCCAGACGGTACTTCTTTCGTCTTCAGGAGCGAAGGATATGGAGATATACGGCAATTTGCTGACTCAGGCTTGGAAGGTTAAACAACTTGATAAACCGGATAAGGTAAAACGGCAGGAAATCAAGGAGAAAGATATAAAAGTCTATACTCTTGATTCAACTCGAATTGGTGTGCCTTCCATCGACCGGACAGCACTTGCCGCCCAGATTGACCAGATTCCTGACCTTACAGAAAAAGACCGTACACGCATTAAACGTGATGCGATGGTAATAGATATTAACTTTGAGGAAATTCTCGATGACACGCAAGAAAAAACTGAAAATTACAGAGGATAGCGTGGAAACACGCTTTGCCAACTGGACGGCCCAGCTGCTGGCCATCATGATGCCCTGGTCACTCTATTGGGTGGCCGGTCGTGCATCTGCCAAGACAGTGCAGGTTTTGTCCGAACGGGTGCAGGAAGCAGCCCAGGACTGCCCGGGCGCCCCGTTCGCATGGGTGGCCGATACTTACTCTGACCTGCATAAGAACGTGATTCCATCGTTGATTGACGGGCTTCAGCTGCTGGGGTGGGAGTTGGGTACGCATTACGTGATAAACGAAGCTCCTCCGGAAGAGTGGCGGCTACGCATGTATAATGTCTGTACCGACTGGCGTAATACCATGGTATTTTACACAGGCTTTAATTTTACCTTCATATCTTTGGATCGTCTGGCCATTGGTGCCGGACGTTCCTACGTGGGCGTGTTTGGCGACGAGGTTAAATATTTTCCGGAAGAGAAGTTTACCAACTTGCTGAAGGCCGTACGTGGATTCTATGTGCGTTACGGGCAGTCTGTGTGGTACCGTTCCAGGACGCTGACTACCGATATGCCAAACCCTAACCATCTGGGTGAATACGATTGGATTTTGAAGCTGTCGGCGCAGAATAAAAAAGAACAGATTATGCTCATGCTGCGTGCCGGACTGGTGTATAACGAATGCAAGAAAACCTATGTGTCGCACCTGCAGGAGTACCGTGAACTGGTCGAACGGCAACGTACTGAGCGGACATTACAGAATCAGGTAGATAAAGCTGCCAGGGCAGTCGAACTGGCCCGTCGTAATATGAAACGCTGGGAAGAGCGATGGATTAAGACTCGACGCCGTGTGTCGTTCTTTTTCATTTCTTCTTCTTATGTCAATGCGGATATATTGGGCTTAGACTGGTTCTCTGATGAATTGGCTGAAGGGCTGGAGGGTTTGTCTTGTAATATCCTTTCCATTATCCCGAAGATAGAGGCCAGCATGTTGTTCTACCCGAATCTGTCCATCCGGCATTTCTATGCAGACGGGTTCCTGAATAAGATTATAGACCAGAAGCCGCTGGGATGGCAGGAAGACTGTACGGTATTGCGTTACCATAACAACAACATGCCGCTCGAGGCAGGGATGGATGCAGGTAATATGTTGTCTCTGGTGGTAGGGCAGCAGCTGGGGCGTGAGTACCGCGTGCTGAAAGAGTTCTTCACGCTTCCTCCTGATACCGTGCGGGAACTGGGGGCACAGTTCGTCCGGTATTTCGCTCCCCGGCGTACCAAGGTGCTGAAGCTGTACTATGACCGTGCGATGAACAACTACAAGGGGGTGAAGGCGGATATGGCCACACAGATTAAGAATGCCATTGAATATGATGCAGAAGGTAGAAGGACCGGATGGCGTGTACAGTTAATGTCTATAGGACAAGGGAATATCGGTTCGAATCTGGAGTACCGGTTTATGTCTGACCTGCTGTCCGGGAACCTGGCTGGTAAGCTCTTCTCTCTGTTGATAGACCAGTATAACTGTCCTAACCTGAAGTCTGAGATGGAAGTAACCAAGACCAGGTTAGTAGATGATGGTGGTAGCCAGATGGTGGTAAAACAAAAGACTGGGGATAAGTTGCCGCGTGAACGTCTGCCTAAAGAATCTACCAACCTGACAGATGCACTCAAGTACCTGCTCATGCGTAAGGAGTTCTTGCGTATATGGCAATCTAAGGTGACATCGTATGCACCATAATGTTATAGACCGTTCGCTAAGGATGGTTGGATGCACTGCCGTACTACGGTGGTGCATTTTTTTGTGCCGTTTTGCAGGGGGTGGGATTCCGCCTGCGTCACATTTCCCAAGGCGAAAATTAGTTGCAATCGCAACCGCTGGGCGGCGCGCGTCGGGCATAAACGTAACAAAAACCAAGGGTTTTTGATTCCTTCCACGGATTGAAACCTCTGTTTCAGTCCGTTAGATTTGCTGGGACAAGTTTTCACGCTAAAAACTCGCCCCGATTATCTGATAATTCGCCCCATTTACATCGGTTCGCGCCCGAAAAATCCCCATTCCATCGGCAACCGCAGGCTATTTGATGATGGAATGGGGATTTTTCGGGTTAAGAGGTAGAAAGACACTCGGTAGTCTTTCTGAGGTTGCGAAGGCGTTCACGCAGCGGCCCACCCGCCCCGTTGCTCTCCCTACTGGCGGTATAGCTAAAGCTATGTATTGTTTGACTGCTCTTCTTTGTCTGCTCTTCGCCAATAATTCGGTGTCACTTCCGCTACGGTTTATGCCTTTTGTACCTGCAAAGCTAAATGTTCTGCTTCGTATGCCAAGTTCAAGCTTTGTTCCTGAAAAAATCTCCACCCTTTCAGGGTAGTATTCAAGGCCGGGCTTTTCCGGAAAACTTGTCTTTATACGCTTCAGAACACCTTTTGAGCAGGTGTAAAAGGCGAAAACAAACCGCAGCGAAAGCGAACGGAATAAAAAAAAGCTCAGAGCAGGAAGAGCAGAAAGAAAAGGCTCAACACCCGAGCTCGGCACCAGAATAAATTTAAAACCTACCGATATGAAACCCTTTACCGAATCCATGCTAAACCAGTGCAGAAAGTACATGTTCAACTTTTTTGACTACCTGCCCACAAAGTATCAGGCCAGCGCAAGAGACTGGCAGGGGAGAAAATTTGTGTGGGCATTCAAAGACGGTAAATGTGCCGTTTCAGCTGCCCAGCTTGTCGCAAAGAAAATCCGTGAGCAGTTTGGCACGTCAGCGAGTGACATGGTGTTTGTCTGTATCCCAGCCAGCAGCCAGCGGAAAAATGAAATCCGATACAGAGAGTTTTCGGAAGAAGTGGCCAGACTATCGGGAGCGGTAAACGGATACAGCCATATCACGGTAGAGGGTGAACGGCTGGCAATCCACGAGAGCAAATCAGGGAAGCACGTAAATGACGTGCAGGTAATCAACTTCGACAAAGAATTTTTCAAAGGTAAAAAAGTGCTTGTCTTCGATGATGTGATAACCCGTGGGTACTCATACGCTCGTTTTGCCTGCCATTTGGAAATGCTGGGTGCTTCAGTTTTGGGAGGTATGTTTTTAGCAAAAACCTTATTTGTCTAACAATTTAATAAACAACATCATGAAAGATTTATTCGAAATTTGCGGAGAATGCCGCCACTTGAGCGACGCAGAAGTAGTTTATCAGCTCACCAACAACAAAGAAACAAGCAATCAGGTGAACGCCATGTTAGCGAACGGCAGCAATGTGTCAATAGAAGACATTTGCAACCTGCTGACACCGGCACGCAGAGAAATGGCACTGGCAGTCATTGAACTATACAAGAGAATCAAGGAACGGAAGAACAACTACAAGCGTATAACCTCCAGCGCCGACGTTTACGAAGTGATGCTTCCCTACATGGCAGACCTGAAAGTAGAGGAATGTTGGGTTATCTTCTTGAATCAGGCAGCCCGAATCATCCGCAAACAGCGTATCTCAGTCGGAGGGCTGGCATCTACTCAGGTAGATGTAAGAGTGATTCTACATGAGGCACTTTCTTGTAATGCCACCACCATGATACTCTGCCACAATCACCCGTCAGGTAATTTCCGCCCCAGTCAGGACGACGACCGCCTGACACATGCCTTACTGGAAGCGGGACGAATTATAAATATCAGGCTTCTTGACCACGTGATAGTAACGGATGGAAGTTATTACAGCTACGGGGACGAAGGCAGGCTGTAGGGGCTGCAAATGGCCGTAGCAGCGTTTAGGGAGGTGGGCAGCGCATCGGCCGCCCGCCGCCCGATTTGCCTTCGCACTATGTTTGTCGGCAAATCGGGCGGCGGGGAATAAGGTATTTCGTTTTTTTACGCCTGAAAACGGCGATTTTTATACGCAAAAGCGAATCGTTTATCTTTATAGTTCTTGTTAAATGATATTAATATGAGTATCATTTATGGTTGCTTTCTTTGTAAATGATACTCAAATGAGTATCTTTGTAGTGTTAATCAAGCGAACATTGAAATGAAGTACAACGAATTGGAACGGCTGATTAAAAAAGCCGGGTGCTTTGACACTGGAGAACAACAGAACGGACACCCAGTCTGGGAAAGTCCGAAAACGGGGAAGCGATTCCGAATGAGTAACCATGGAAAACAGGAAGTCGCAACCGGAACATTAAAAGCAATTATGAAAGCGGCAGGACTGAAATAAGTCCTGCCATTAAAAAATACACGATTATGAAAAAGGTATCTGCTATTATTGAAATGGCTTCTGACGGTAACTACAGCATCTATATGGATGCGGATGATATGGACTATTTGGTTACTGCTACAGGCGCAACGTCTAAAGAAGCTATTGAGGATTTCAAAAAAGGGTATGAGGATATTAAATCATCATACGAACGTGATGGAAAGCCTTTTGAAGAAGTTGAGTTTGAATTTAAGTATGACATGGCTTCTTTCCTCTCTTATTACACACAGGCTTTTTCTCTTGCTGGATTATCTCGGATTACAGGAATCAACAAGAGTCAGTTAAGCCATTATGCGACAGGACATCGCAAGCCATCGCGTACTACTATTGATAAAATACAAAAATCTGTACATGAGTTTGCGAATGAATTAAGTCAAGTACATTTCGCTTGATTAACACTTACCGAAATATCTTGACTAATGGGCGGAACTTTTCAACAAGTTCCGCTTTTTTTATATCGTATGAATTTCTTTATCAATCACAAAACAGGATACGCTAAAGGTTTATTCACAAATAAATATTTTCGTCACGAAAGTTTTATATATTTGCCGTGCATAATAAATATTTATTTCTATGAAAAGAGTTTTATTTTTACTGACGATGGTTTTTGCATTGTCATCATGTAGTACCTACTATTATCAGTTGTATGATGTAGCTAATTCCAGTTTGAAACAACAGAATGACCAATTTGTTTCAGAAAATGAAGATTGCGCTATTACCTATAATTTTTGGGGTAATTGCGGCAATGCTTCAGTAGTCTTTCATAACAAGACCGATAAAAATCTGTTCGTTTCGTTAACTCAGAGTTCATTTATCTTTAATGGTATTTCAACTCCGTTCTTTACTGATATGGAGAAGCACATTGTGCTTTCTAATGTGGAAAGCAGAACATATAGGCAGTTGCCAGTGATTTGTGTTGCTCCTCATGCGTCAGTAGTTGTTGGTGATTTTAATATCATTGAAAAGGCTTACAGATTCTGTGAAAGGGATAAGGATTTCCCAGCAAGAACTTATTCAGAAAATTATTCATGTGATAATTCGCCGATAACTTTTGGCTATCATATTTCTTATAGTTCTAATCAGGATTGTGTTTTAACTCAAGGATTTGACAGCAATTTCTATGTGTCAAAGATAGAGGTTATGAAGTCTAAATATGCGACTGAAAAGATAGAGGTGAAAGAGGATTGCTATCAGGAATGGACGCATTCTGAGAAGCGGTTGAAAAATTATTCTCCTAAGAAATTCTTTACTTCTACGGAAAAATCTATAAATATGTAAATATTCTATTTGCTCTTGAGGTATGGAGTAATTACGGCTCTTTTATTTAATTTCAGTACTGTCAGGGAAGTACTGGAGTACTGGCCTAAAAGTACTGTAGTACTCCAAAAGGAGTACCGAAGTACTGCTAAGGGAGTACTGAGAACAGTGATTATATTTGAATAAAAGAGCTGTTTTCTTTTGCCATCCAAAAACAATTTCATACTTTTGAGTAGCCGAATATAAACCTTTTTATTTCATCCCCTCATATCGTGTAATCCGTATTCAATCGGGTTCCGGGTGGTTCCGGTCGGCGCACGGTATGAGGGGGTGATTTTTTCGTTATGGAACTTAAAGAATTTATTAAAAGTACTATTTCCCAAATTATAGATTCTGTATCTGATTTGAATGAGGAATATAAAGACAAAGATGCTACAATTAACCCTTTGAGTTATGTCCGGATAAAAGATATGCAGAGTATTCAGACTGCTTCTGGTGAAAGATTATTGACTAATGTCGAATTTGACCTTACTGTTTCTATTGATGAAAGTAAGAATACTGACGGTAAAGTTAATGTAATGAGTTGTGTTATTGGGGGTGGTGCTTCTAAATCGCATACAGAAGGAAACAGTTCTATAAGTAGGGTTCGATTTAACGTTCCGGTTGTTCTTCCTGCGAGAAGGATTACATCAAAGCAGTAAGATTTTTACTTTCTGCTTTGAAAAAATTATAAAGTAAGGTTGCTTCAGTTCCGATACTTTTTTCTGTTCCTTTACAGGATTTTAATGCATATTTTACGCAGCGTTCTCTAAGACGCTGCTCTCTATAATACTTTATAAAGTCTATTATTTTCTTCATTTTACCTGCTTTTCTACAAAAATAGACTTTTTCTTTTGCCATTCCAAAATAAATCCTCATATTTGCAATGCATTCCATTTGATACAGGCGAGGATGGCTCGCCAATAAACATTGCTGCGGGCATTTTTTATGTCCATAGCTTTGGCTATATACCTATAGGGTTCCGACCCCCGTGTGGAGCGTTAATGCGCCCACTGCCTGTATCAGGTGGAATGCAACGGGAAAGCGGAACCTTTCTTGTTCCCTTCCCGTATTTTCCAACATATTGTTTCATTTTAAATGCATTCCAAAATGAAAAATCAAGTCGTTCTGCCTGCAAGTCAGGTAAAAGAAAGCCGTATCTCGTTATGGCTGAACCGTGAAAACGTATTGTTCTCTTCTATCATGGAAGAGAAAGTTTCTAATCGTCAGGCTGTGCTTATTTCCCAGGCATTGGCTTCCTTCAGTATCCTAACCTGCTCCGTATTCACCCATTGGCTGGTAGCCGTGCTCTCCTATGCTGGTTCATTGTGTCGTTATACCTTTGCAAGAAAGGAGGTTTGAAATGAAACCTTGTATTGTGCCGGATGCAGCAGTAGATGTGATTCAGAACTGGACAGAACAGGATGGAGCCGCTTGTGCTGTCAGAGAACTTGATAAGGTAATAGATTATTTCATGAAATCACTCAATGCGGATTCAGAAGAAATACTGACTCACTTACGTACGGTTTATTTCGTCCGGAATGAGATTGCAGCTTTTATCCCTGAAGCCGAATCGAAAGGAGGTGAGTCATGAGAGTGGTATATCGTATAGATACAGATGCTTGCCTGAATTCTGTGCTCGCTCTTGTCCATGAGATTCGCGCCGAAATGGGCCTTGTTCCGGAGCAGATACAAACGAATGACGGCCGTTCAATAACCTTTGACCTTCAGGACTGGAAACGTTTGAATCGTGGAGATATAACAGAAGATGAATATATTACAAGACACGTTGTCACTCAATAAATTGTTGTATCTTTGCATTGGCTTAGAATTCGATCATTTTTTGCAAATTTTTTTTTTAGCCTCGCTTCGGCGGGGCTTTTTTTGTGTCCTTTTCTCTGGCTTTGTCTGAAGCTAATTTTGTACCAAAACAGATAGTAACTATGAATAGCCAGGCTTCAGACGATATTAAATTACTCTTTATCCAGGAAGAACTATCCAAATTCGGAGAGGAACTGTGCGATGCACTGTCAGATGCAATCTATAAACAGAAGTTGATAGACTCCGGTTCTCTCCTTGATTCGCTGAATTATTCTTCATTCATGGAAGGAAAGAACCCGGGGCAGCGTGTATCCTTCTTCTCTTACGGTCGTTGTGTCGATATGTCCGGATACAAGAAGAATAAGACCAAAGTAAATACCAATCGTGAAGTGTGGGGAATCCGTGAGAATTCCAAGAAAAAGAACCGTTGGTACGCCCGTAATATGTATGGGGGCCTGAATCGGCTGATAGGGCGTGTCATGTACGGACTATCTGAAGAAGAGATTGCAAGACTTAAAGGAATATTGGAAAATCGTATAAAAAATGAATAAGAAAATCGGTAATATTAATTTTGTGGAGACAGCGGTCGGCACCTATGCCATCCGCATGGATTCCTTTCGTGATTCTCTGACACACCTGTTCGGATCAGCTGTGTCAGACTGGGAGTGTAGCCCTACGACAGTGGCCGGTGTCCGTATCGTGCCCTGGGGGGCAGATAACGACTTGCCTTCATCTGTGCGTAACCTGCTCGAGAAAAACAACCTGGCACCAGGTATTCTTTCTCGAAAGACTGGACTGCTGTACGGTCAGGGGCCGATGTTGTATCGTGTGGGTATTGAGAATAACGAACGCGTCCAGATGTGGACTACCGACCCGGAAGTGCAGTCATGGCTTGATAGCTGGGATTATCGCCGTTTCATCCGGGAATCATTTACCGAATACAACCACCTGAACGGGGTATTCGTCAAGTATGTGTCCGCACGATCCGTCCGTGTAGGACGTCCGTGGATACACAGCCTTGAGTGCTTGCCGTCTAAAGACTGCCGCCTGTGCTGGCCGGAGAATGACGAAAGATACCTTAATTCTGTCACACATATCCTGAACGGGGATTTTGATTTTTACGGCAGCCAGAAATATGTCAAATATCCGGTATTTGACCGACAACGGCCAGCAAAGCACGAAGTGGCCGTGAAATACCATTGTTTGCGGAGCTTTGGCCGGAATATGTACGCGATATCCTCCTTCTTCGGCTCAATGCCATGGATGCATGATGCCAATTCGCTTCCGGAGATAATTGAGTACCTGAATAAAAATATGATTGCGGCAGCATACATAGTACATGTGCCTGATGCGTTCTGGAGCAAAAAGGCGGATAAATACCGTGCGATGCATCCGGAGGCAACTGATGAACAGTTATATCTTCAGATGGAGAGCTTAAAAGACCAGTTGTCGCGTGAGCTGGCCGATGTAATGGCGGGCAAGAACAATGTCGGTAAATTCTTCATGACGACTGATTACGTAGACCCGTCCGATGGAAATGTGCACCAGTTCCAGATAGAACCCATTGAGATGAACATCGACAAGTACATTGAAGCACTGACCAAAATATCACGTATTGCCGACTCGAGTACGACCAGTGGGCTGGGGTTGAACCCTTCTCTGGCCAACATCATCATCGACGGGAAGGGTGATTCCGGCTCCCAGATGCTCTATGCCCTCAAACTGTTCTACGGTGCGGATACGCAGATACCTGAAGACGTATGCCTGGAAGCAATTAATGATGCCATTCATATCAATTTCCCGGATAAAAAGGATTTGTTTTTGGGTATTTACCGCAAAGTGATTAACAAAGAAGATAATGTAACGGCCTCCAGTCGGGCCACAAACCAGGTGTGATTATGAAACAGGATATAGAATTCCCTGAATGTTGGGAAGAGGTACAGCCGGCTGAATTTGCTTACCTCCTGAAGCTGCGTATGCTTCTGATATTGACACCTAAGGCTATTTCATTGACTGATGTCAAACGCTTGTGGTGTCGTTACGTCCTTCGCCATCGTGGGTTGAAATCGAAACGGAAGGATTATTATTTGTTGGTGAACAGGCTGGCCAAGACATTGGACTGGCAGTGGAGGGTAGACGAAGAGACAAATACCATTGCCCTTACTTTTGATTCAACGGTTAATCTGATTCCTTCCTGGTCCGGGTTCTGGGGCCCTGCATCGCATGGGGCAGATTTGACTTTCGGTGAATTCCGATTTGCCGTAATCATGATGAACGAATACACTCGTACACATGATGTGGCTTATCTTAATTCATTGTGTGCGATTTTATATCGGCGCAAAAAAGACGGTAAACGTGTACCGTTTTCTTCGTCGAAATTGGGCAGGGCTGCAAAGGATATTGTTGGGATGCCTGACTACTTGAAATGGGGTGTGTATTGCTGGATGGCCAGCTTTTGCGAATTTCTGTTCAATGGTACGTTTATCCTGGATGGCTGTGAAGTCTGTTTTGCCTCCATCTTCACTTCATCTGGGAAGGATAACACGCCGGAACAGTCACTTGGTATGAACTCGATACTGTTCTCTGTAGCGGAATCGGGTGTATTCGGCGGTATTGAAGAGGTCGACAATACCCAGTTATTGCGGGTATTGCTCAAGTTATTGGATGATAAACAAAAAGCAGATGCTATTTTAAAATCAGCTAAAAACCATGATATTCAATCTTAATAAACAGGGCGCAGCTGAATTGCGCCGGATGACCGGCAACTATTATGCCGGTAACGATTTTTCGGCCATAGAAATGGACATTGAAGATGCTACGGATGAATTAATCCAGGTGATTGGCCGGGCTGTATACGACAAGGCCGAAAATGCTTATCTGAAAGGTGATGGTAACGACCAGGTGCGTTTGGTTCAGCTGGTGCAGCGGCCTATTGCATTATTGGCCACACTACATTACTTCCAGCGTAACGATGTCAGTCATGAAGACAGTGGCCGCAAGGTGAAGCTGTCTTCCGACGGTACCGACAAAATCCCCTGGGAGTGGCAGCTGGACCGTGATGACAGTATCCACCTGCAGGCGTATTACAGTGCGGTGGAGCGATTGATTCGCTGGCTGAATGAATCAAAGGATACAGATTGGCAGAAGTCTGATGCGTATCGTAATGCGGCTGGCCTGCTGATTCGTTCCGGACGTGAGTTTGATACTTATTTCCCTATATCACAGTCCGAGCGGATGTATATTCTTTTGCTTCCCTTCCTTCGTGAGGTACAGATTGACACCGTGGCGCCTTCCTATGGTGAAGGGTTTGAAACGCTTTTGGAATCTGCCACATCTGATGTAAGGTATGCGGCGTCTAAGGCACTGGCCTTGCTTACCATGTCGGTGGCATTGCGGAGAATGCCCCTTCAGCTTATCCCTTATTCGGTTGTACAGGGATTCAATGCGGCAAACGGCATGGCCGATTCACAGCCGGCATCACTGGCCGATACCCATCGGATGGCCGCCATGCTCGAGGCGGATGCGGCCGACTGGCTGGAGCGCATGAGAAAGTTACGTGACGGTACTTCAGGTGAAGACATTCCCCTGCTACCATCTAATTCTAAAACAAATAAGTATTTCAGAGTATGAATGTAATTCAAAGACCGGGCGCTGTCGAGCTGGCTGCCGACATGCCCGATTACATCATTGATACGGATTCTACTATCACATTTGCGGTGCAATTCAACGGGCAGACGATACTGTCTGAAGAGTATGTGCCGGATTCGGCATACCAGGTACGTGTACGTAAGCTGGGCCGTTTCTGTGCAAAAGCCTTATGGGGTGTGTGGCCTTCTGGGAATACAACTTATCAGCAGCGGATATCCGGTACCTTCAGCTTTCTTATCAACGGAGAAAAGGATACGGACACTTATGTGCTGTTTTCGCGGTTCATTTCCAAAAAATCGGCTTCGGCTCCTGGAGTATTGTCGCCCATCAGCGAGAAGGTAACACGCCCGGATGTATCAGAATATGCAAGTTTTTGTCTGACTTCCGGCCAGAACATCAGCGCAACAATTACGGATCTGTCCGGACAAGTCGAGTCTAAAACGCTGTATACGCATGTGGGCGATAAGTCTGTGTGTACACTGGATGTGTCTTATGCCCGGCTGAAGGAACTGTTCGATAAGGACTTTAATTCTGCCACGGTGGGCGGATTGATGCTTCATGTAGACCGTACATCTTACACCGAGAAGTTCGTTTTCCGTTTCCTGAATATGTTTGATGTGCCGGAGACGGTATGTGCGGTCGGTTCCATGGTGCTGAAAGGTTCAGATGACAGTGAGACGGGCTACATGTGGGGTGTCGAGCGCAAGTTTGTGGTAAACCCGGCAGATGAATATACGGTAAATTCTGGCGCAATATTCCTGCAATCGGACTATAAGCTCTGGCATGATTTCGTAGGGGCACAGCAGGCTCAAATTTTGGTAGATGGTACCTGGTATGATATTGTGATTTCGGCTAATAATTATGAACGCGATTTCCGGAAAAATGTACTGAAGGCGGTGGAGTTCTCTTTCCGCTTCGCTGATCCGGACAACAACAGAGTATTATGATAGATATTAAGGCTTTTCGTGAATATATCAGCGAGCTGGTATATGAAACCAATCAGGAGTTGGAAAATAAGATTGAACACATCGTTCTGTCTGTGAATGAGTCTCACATGACCAAAAAGTTGCAAAATAAGTCCGGTGTATGTTTGTGTGTAAGTTATCCGGATGCGCAGGCGGTCGGTGAATCCGATAATGCGAAAGATTCTCAGCAGGCTTTCATCTTCGTATGCCAGCGTGTTTCCCCTGGACAGTTGGATGAGGAAGGTGAGTTGGCACTTTATAGTGAACTTCAGCATATCATGCTTGTTTTTCGTGATTTCTTGCGCGGCGCGGAGAGTGATTGTGTTGATATTATTCCTGATGAATCATATAAGATTGAATGGGAGTATCAGATATTCGGAGGGTTGAACGGGCTTTCCATGGGACTTAAATTCACAAACTATGACTAATTTATACATAGATGGTATTGCGGTTGTGCTGCCTTCAGAGTTTTCCATCACCGTAAAGCAGGAAAATGCGTTCTTCACCAAAAACGGTGAATATACGTATGACATAGAATTGTCGCTTCTTGTTCCGGAGAATGCAAAGCTGTATGGTTTCCTGAACCGCCTTAACATTACCGAACGTCCGGCAACTAAAAGAAAGGCCGTACTGGTGGCCGATAACCGGGTGTATCTGAACGGTACCGAAATTATCACAGGATGGACAGATACCAAAGTCAGCATTCAGCTGGTATCTGGTAATTCAGAGCTGAATTATTTTATCGGCTCCGATGAACTGATTTCTACGTTGGCGATGAAGGAGACCAACCCGGTGGTGAACGGTTCTGTCTCTACTGATTATGTCAAAAAAACATACCCTGAGGTGGATTATAACCTGATGATGACATACGACAGCCTTCACCAGGTGGATAAAAATATATGGCTGTACAGACTCTACAATAACGATGTAAATAATCCTTATGCCGGATACATCGTCCAAAAAGAGGATATTCAGCCTTACGATTATATCCCGCAGCCTTATTTGTGTGCTTATATGCGTGAGCTGCTGAAGGCTTTGGGATATACACTTGAGTATAATGCCATAGAGGATACTCCATATAAGAGTGTTTATATTGTGCATGTCTGTGAGACATACAAATGGAATGAAATGTTGCCTGGGTGGACGGCCAAAGACTTTCTTCAAAATATAGAGACCATGTTCAATGGCTCGTTCCTGATTGACCATCGTACGAGAACTGCCTCATTCCTCCTAAATATTTCCTATCTTTCTAAAGTCCGTAATGTACATCTGCAGAACGTAATAGATGAATACACCGTAGAGAGTGAAGAAGAGGAAGAAGCGGATGCGATTAACTCTACGATTAAATATAAGTTGCCGTCTACGGAGTATTATAAATTACGCTGCCTTCCGGATGTGGTCAAAGAAGCAGCCAGACAGAAATCAATAAATGGCGACCTGTTTACGTTTTTCGCGAAACCGGAGAATCAGGTAACGGATACGATTTTTGATTATAAGTCAGTGAACCGTAAGATTATCTATTTGGAGGGTAGTGGTATCATGTCTAACCTGGAAATGGTGGATGAGCTGGCATCATTGGTGCGCGAAAATGCGGAGTCTGAATTGGAGTTGGAATTTGTTCCTGCTGAATTGACTGAACGGGCCTTTTACATGGAAGGTATTGACCCTGATGACTTTTATCTAGGTCAATATTACATTCCGAGCGTATCAGTATCAGATGATGAACCGGATGAAACCACTTACGATTCGATTCACAACATGGTGAATAATCTTTCCGAAAAGACGGAGAGTAAATCAAATATCTTCTTTGCCTTTTTTAGAGGACTTAATCCGGTTCAAATAGGTGTGATGCCTGCTAACTCGTACCCTTTGGCATTTATTGACCGGTTTTTCCCAACAACTAGTTGGCCAGCTACGCTTCCATCTGATTATCCAACATTCAACCTGGTTGAAATGGAAAAGTATTTCTATAGCAATGCGTATAAGATAGACCGTAAAAACCCGGTAAAGATAACTTGCTATGACAGTAATGTATACCCGGCTAGTTCTGTATTCGAGATATTCAACAGGCGCTATTTGGCTAAGGAAATAGAATACACCATAGGCCCTAACGGACGTACTACCGCCTGGACCGGAACTTTCTATCCTGCTTCCCTCCCTGATACGGAAGTAGATAAGCGATGGATTTTGGCAGATGGTAAATGGCGTGACGGCGGCGTTTGGCTGGATGAAGGGCGATGGCTGGATAGCTGATAATTAAACAAACACAATAACACGATATGAGCTTGAAAATTGATAGGGTGCAGCTGGAGATTGTGATACAGCAAGACCAGGCACGGCAGAAAATGATTGAACTGGAGGAAAGAATGCGGTCGGCCAACCGTGAACTCCAGAAGACAAAAAAACAATTCGGTGAAACTTCAGAAGAATATAAGCAGCAGGCTAATGTGCTCAAGCAGCTGCAGCAGGAATACGATAACCTCTATGAGGAGATAGGATTGACCAACTTGTCGTTGCGTGATTTGGGTAAAAGACAGAAGGATTTAAACGCAATTCTTCGCCAGCTGAATCCCAATACAGAGTTGTACAAACAGTATTCCGAGCAGCTGAAGGAAGTCAATAACCGGATAAAGGAACTTCGCGGTACGGCAAATGAGACTCGTTTCAGCCTGTCTAAACTGACCGATGGTTTCAATAAATACGGAGCCATAGCGGCCAGCGCGATTGCCGGATTAACCGGTATCACGCTGACCATGCGCAGCTGTGTGAATGAATACGCCGAAATGGAGGAAGCCCAGTCACAGGTTATTAAATATACCGGACTTGCTAAAGACGAAGTGAAAGAGCTGAACGAAGAGTTCAAGCAGATGGATACCCGTACGGCCCGTACACGACTGAACGAGCTGGCCGGGGATGCTGGTAAGTTGGGTATCTCTACCAAGGAAGGAGTAAAGGAATTTGTCGAAGCGGCCGACATGATTAATGTTGCCTTGGGTGAGGACTTGGGTAAAGAGGCCATTACCAAGATTGGTAAGCTGGCCGATATGTTCGGAACCGGCGACCGTTCGCTGAAAGAGAATATGCTGGCTGTCGGATCTGCAGTCAATTCTGTAGCACAGAATTCTTCAGCTGCAGAACCGTACCTGGTTGAATTTACCGCCCGTATGGGTGGTGTCGGTAAACAGGCTAACATGGCAATTACCGACATCATGGGATTTGCTTCGGCTCTTGACCAGAATATGCTTCGCTCGGAAATGGCTTCTACGGCACTTTCCGGATTGATTCTTAAACTGTATCAGGAACCGTCCAAATACGCCCAGTTGGCCGGACTGCAGGTAGAAGAGTTTACCAAACTGATGAGTGAGGACGTGAATGAAGCGGTACTTACCTTCCTGGAAGCTCTGAATCGGTTGGGAGGTATGGACAAGATGGCTCCGGTTCTTGACAAGATGAGCTTATCCGGAGCGGAAGCCGCCAGCGTGATTTCTGCCCTTGCTGGGAATGTGGACAAGGTTCGTAAGGAACAACTGGGAGCCAACCAGGCCTTCGTGGAAGGAACTTCTGTCGTGAACGAATTCAATGTACAGAATTCTACCGTTCAGGCTGAACTGGATAAAGCGAAAAAACGATTCGCAGACATTCGCGTAGAATTGGGTGAGCAGCTGTTACCCGTCATGAAGTACATGGTTTCCACCGGTTCCCTTACCGTGAAAGGACTGTCTACGGTTATATCTATTGTTGCCAAATATAAGACAACGATTAGTGCCCTTGTTATTGCTATTACTGCTTATACGGTGGCAGTGAATGCATCTAATTTGGCTGATAAAGCTAAGGTGTTTTGGACAAATCAAGTAACTGTGGCCGTTCGTCGTTTATTTAATGTAATAAAGAGCAATCCTTATACTGCAGTAATGGCTCTTGTCACCAGATTGGTTACTCTTTATTATGATTGGAATCGTGCTGGTGAGAAGTTGACGCAAACAGAACGGAATTTGCGGGATATCCGTTCGCAAAGTAGTAGAGATATAGCTGTAGAGAAAAAAGAGGTCACAGATTTATTAAACGTCGCTCGTGATGAGTCTGTAGCAAAGGAGACAAGATTGGCTGCCATTCGCAGGCTTAATGAAATATCTCCTGAATATTTGGGTAATTTAGACTTGGAGCGTATCAAAACAGAAGATGCCGCAAAAGCTGTAGACCTCTATGTTCAAAGTCTGATTGCAAAACAGAATATTGAAAATGCAAACCAAAAGAAGACTGAACTATTACAGCAGCGTGATGAAGTATTGAAAAATGGTACTCATAGTGGTTTCGTGGATGATGTTTGGTTCAATATCAAATATAGTGGCGCTGATGTTGTCGATAGGATAATGAAATTGTTTAATGGATATGGTGACCAATGGGCTAAGAATGTAAAAGATAAGTTATTAAACTCTACAGTTGATGCATTGAAGAGTCTTGACCAGCAGTTGGCTGATGTCGACAAGTTCATCGAAGATGAGCGGAATAAATTGCTGCAATCACAGACTGATGTAAATAATGGTACTGATGTTGTTACTGGTGATGGTACTGGATATGGAGATGTTAATATTGACGATAAAATAGCTAAGGTTAAAAAAGAATATGAGAATCAGCTGAAGGATCTTCGTAGCCAGCATGCACTAGGATTGGTTGAAGAAGAAGACTATCAGAAGCAGTTGTATGATCTGGAAGTTAAATATTTGACGAAGAAAAGAGGTTTATATGCTGAAGCCAAGATGGATGCGTCTGAGATTGACCAGCAGATTCTGTCCGCGATGACCTATGAGGCAAATAGGTTAAATGCGAATAAACTGGCTAAACAGCAGCCAGTGAAACCTCAGGAGCGTCAGATGGAAATCATCGAGGAAGAATCACCCGTTGAAGATACCTACGCTCTTGACAAATATAAACAGAGCCTTGATGGCCAGCTGGCTCTTCTTGAAGCATTCCATGATGCCGGTATTATCTCCGAGATGGAATACCAGGATAGGTTATCGGAGATAAACAAGCAGAAGGAAGAAGAACGCGCTCAGGTTCGTAAGGCTGCACTGGATACATTCAACCAGTTGGCAGGCTCCATGTCCCAGCTGATGAACGCCATGCAGGATAGCGAGATTTCTAAGATTGAAAAACGTTATGACGCGCAGATTAAGGCGGCTCAAAAAGAAGGTAAGGATACAACCGAGCTGGAGGAAGAGAAAGAAGAAGCGATTTTAGCTGTAAAGCGAAAATATGCCGATAAACAGTTTGCCCTTCAGGTATTACAAGTCACAGCAAGTACGGCTGTGTCTGCAATGGAAGCCTATAAAGCGATGGCGGGTATTCCTGTAGTTGGACCTGCTTTAGGAGCAGCTGCAGCAGCTGCAGCAGTAATAGCTGGTATGGCTCAGATTGCCGTGGCCAAGCAGTAGGCTGATGAAGCTAAAGGACTTTACACCGGTGGTTATTCGGATGACTACGTTCAGGGTTATACGGCTAAAGGCGATTCGCATGATGTGGCCGGAGTTATCCCGGTCCACAAGAATGAATTCGTGACCAATCATGAAGGCGTGGCCAACCCGCACGTAAAACAGTTCCTGGATGTGTTTGACATAGCGCAGAAAAATGGAACAATCGGTATGCTGAATACGACACAGATACTCCAACAGGTTCGTGTCCGGAGCGGGCGTTATTCTGGAGGATATACAGATGATACGACTAACCCTATTCCGGTGGATAATGGGGGATTTTCTTCTTCTGAGATTCTGGCCTGGATTAAGATTATAGCGAAAGAGCTTCAGAAATCCAACATACATCTGTCGGCCATAGCTGCAAAAGACCTGACGGTTAACGTACGTTCCGTTAGGGATGGAATTAAAAGGCTGGAGATGCTCGAGAAAAATGCCAGCCGTTGATGTCCTTTTTTATCGGGCGGTTCTCGAGTAATTTTGCAATAACACAAACACAGATATATATGCAAAATAAAAAGATGACAATACAGCTTGCCATGGCCGCGTTCCTTACGGTTAGCGGCATGGTAATGCTGATAATGGGTTTATGGACACCTCCGGTCGGTGAGATACACAGTTCTGTATTAATAGCCTATGGAGAGGTGAGTACATTCGCCGGTAGCTTGTTCGGCATTGATTACACTTATCGGTATAAACTTAAAAAGAATATTAACGATGGACAAAACAACCCTTAAAAAGATTATGCCATTTGCGACAGATGCCAATATCGATAAATTCTTGCCGCATCTGAATGATACGATGGCTACATTTGAAATTGATACTCCAATGCGTCAGGCGCATTTCCTTGCTCAAATCGCGCATGAGAGTGGCTCACTTCGTTATGTCCGTGAAATTGCTTCCGGAGAAGCATACGAAGGCCGAAAAGATTTGGGTAACGAATTGCCTGGTGATGGCCCTCGTTTCAAAGGGCGTGGCCTTATTCAGCTTACTGGCCGGTCAAATTATAAGCTGTTCGACGAATATACCAACCATGAGTATGATCTGTTGCACCACCCTGAACGGGTAGAGCAGCCAGACCTCGCTTCTCTGGTGGCCGGATGGTTCTGGCATCGCAATAAGCTGAACGAACTGGCAGACCGCGACCAGCTGATGAAAATCACGAAAAAGATAAACGGTGGATACAACGGCTTAGAAGACCGTGGTGAACATTTAACCCGAGCTAAGGCTGCACTTATTACATCATGAAAAAGATTGACTCAAGTAATATCTTATTTGTCATTTGTTGTGGTTTTGTTTTGTTGGTTATGTTAGGGTTGATACTCCAGTCGTGCCGGACGGCACGGCTGGATGAATCAATTCAGAATGTAACTGAAAATAAGACTGAAAATAAGACTTTCGCTTTTGATGATCATGTGTCGTTATCTGAGTTATCACAAACATGGCGTGATAATTTCCGTATCGTAATACGGGATTATCAGATAGCGAATGACTCTTCTGGCAACCCTGTACCTGTACTCAGTAAAGAAACAGAATTGGTTCACGATAAGTCTTACAATCGCGATAGTACATCGCTGATTCGTGATAAAAATCTTTCTGTTGATAGTACTTCTACAGAGTCTGTTTCAGAGTTGAATTCAGATAAGTCAGTAGATAAAAAGCCTATTGTCAGTGCGTGGTTATACTGGCTGTTTATTCCATGTGTTTTACTCATAATTTACTTTTTTAAATCCCACTTCAAGTAGTTCTTTTGGGCTGCCTGCCTGTGAAGGTCGGCAGTTTTTTTATGTCCTTTTTTTTGCTTGTTTGTATGAATAAATTTGCCCTATGAAAATCTATGAAGCCATAAAAGAGATGCATGAACTGACCAGGGCTGGTAAAAATTTTTCCTTCAGTTTTATGTCCTATTCGTATGACAAGGATAAATCACACGGACCGGTCACGGTGCTTCATGCTCAGCTCCTTCCTGGTAATCGGACTGAACGTAATCGTTTTTCTGATTATATGCTCCGGTACCGCGATATGGATACGTATGAAGAAAAAAGCTGCTGGCAGCCACTTCTTCTTGAATTTAACGGACAACAATTGGAATTTACATGACACAAACACGAAATAATAATCCATTAATTGATACCGAATTCGAAAACATTGTACCATGGAATGGAGGTAATGATGACGGGTATGATGTGCGAATGAAGTGGGCGCGTAATTTCGAGAAAGTTAAAATTAATTTTCTCGAGGTTGTTACCTCTTTTGAAAAGATTATCGCAGAACTGGATAAGTGCCTTCATAAAGACCGACCGGATGGTACAAACTTCCTTCTGACATTCGGTGAGTTTATTGATTCAATGATTGCCGGGAAGGGTGCTGGTATATTTCCCGACGGTCGTGGGCAGTTCGAGAAGCTCGAGGTGCGCAGCGCAATGATTGTGAAGGAACTTATCTATAATCGCTGGTTCGCTCAGGAAGGTAATGTAACTTATTCAGAAGCCGGCACGATCGAACGGATTGAACTTCTTGAAGACGGCACGTATGACCTGTATCTTCGTCGTCGCTGGGACAATGATATTACGGCATTCAAGGAACAGGACGTAAGTTATGGCTCAGTGAACAATCTGAACTCTACAGGAGAGTATTATGACAGCTGGTTTCGTGTTCTTAGTGTGATGCAGGCAGAAAATAAGATTAACGTAGTTCTCTATCCGGATGAAGAAGTGCCTGGAGGTAAGAACTATCCTCCAGCTGTCGGTATGGTGATTACACGTCGTGGCAATGCGGTAGACGAAGAACGGCAAGGATTCTGGTATATATCCAGCTATGAAGGCTGTATTTGCATGCTGGATGGCGTCACAAAGCCCGTGCTGGAAGAATCTAATTACAGCATCATTATCGGAAAACTAAAGCGATTGGAACTGTTCGATAACCTCCCAATCAACTACCGACAGAGTTATGTGTATTGCCGTGGTATCGCTATCCAGGACTTGATGCGGATAGACTATCAGGGCGTGGTTGTTGTACAGCTTAACGACCGTGGGTTCTGGTCGCTGGAGGTAGCTCAAAGTGATAATCCTTACACGGTTGGAAAAGATACGGTCGATACGGTATGGCATTATGGTTGTCGCTGGAAATGCCTTGTCACCGGAACGACGGATGAACCTCGCTATGCCAGTACCGGATGGGCAATGATAGAAGGTAATCCTGAATTTACGATAGATATAGAAGCTGATAACGGATGGGTAATAGATGACACGGAATTGGTGGAGGATACTGTCATAAGAACTATAACCCTGTCTGGTAAACTGTACAATGGTGATGTGACGGAGCACATCTTAGATTCAGATGTGACATGGACGCGTGATACAGGCAATGTTGCAGAGGATAACGCCTGGGCAATCAAGAGAGCTGATGCAGGGAAAACACTAACTATCACTCTCGATGATTTAGGGATTGAGTTTACGCAGAAAGGACTTTGTTCATTTAAAGCTACAGCCTTGTTAAGAGATGGACAGGATGTACAAAAAGCCGAGATTGAAAAAAGTTTTTGATATAAAATTAATAAAATATGAATCAAGTGAAATTTTTAAAAGTCTATGGAATTGTTTTCAGATGTGGTAACACCGAAAAAACAAGATTTGTTGAGACTGCAGAGGACATTAGTTATAATATTAAGCGTGCTGTAGAGTTATTGGCCAATCAAGGTGTGATTGCTGATGAAATCTTGCAGATTGCAGAACTTAATCAAAGAAAAGTATATGAAATTAGCAAGTAAAAAGAAAAGTCTTAACATCAACTACCGCCCTCTACAGGCAAGCATAAGTATGCAGGTGGTAACAAGTGTTCCGGACAGACAGTTCTATTCGGCCATGGATAAGTCTTTTACCCCCGACTACACGCTTACCCCGCTTACTCTGTTCCCTCGCTGTGCTGCGGTAGACGTTGATTCCACTTCGGCTGCGAAGGCAATAAACTCAGAACTTACAAACATGAAGTGGTATGAGCGTATCGGCGGTGTACAGAAACTGATAAGCAGCGGTACGGATTATGTGATTACGCAGACTGGAGAAAACAAGGGGCAGATACAGGTCAAGAAAAATTCGAGTATAGCGAATCCCATCACTCTTGAATTCTCTGCTGAATATGTGGATACACGTACTAACCAGGTTTTGAAATACACTGCCAGCAAGGTTATTATTGTGTCCGACTCAAGTTCTCCGCAGCCGGTTCTCTCTCTTGACTCTCCGGATACGGTACAATGGTATCCTGTACGTGATGTCATGGAGCAGACTATTACTGCTAAGCTCATGGCCGGCGATAAAGACATTACTGATGATGAGCGTGTAAAATTCTGGTGGTACCGGGTATTGTCTACAGGTGCGCTTGAAGAAATTGTCGATGGCAATGGAGATAATGACTGGGAGATTGTGTCAGTTAACAAGAACGTGCTTGTGGTTAACCGTGATTTTATCGGCGATGAGCAGGCTTATATATGCAAGGCGGCATACCGTGAGACAGGTTCCCTACCTGCCACTCCAGATACATTCGACCAGATTGCAACAACTCGTATCATAAGGTATATACCACGGCTAGAATGTGACTTCAAGGGGGTAGTTACCGGATGTCCGGCTGGCACAAGCTATATCTATCCGCAGGGATATGTACGTGATTCGACAGGTGTAATTCAGAATCCGGAAGAATGGTTCAAGTTCATATGGATGGGAAAGAATCCCGGCTCAAGTTCATACAGCCAGGTAGCTGAAGGTGCTAATCCTACAATCAAATTCGTGGAAGGGATGCTGCTTGACTTGCAGATTGAAGACCGTGGGGCACAAGCAATATTGATTGACGATACAGACGAATCAGTATTGCAAGATGCGGATGGTAATGTTTTGTTTGACAGAATTAATAATTAGAATACTATGGCATATTACATTAAAGTGACAAAGAAGGTGGCCGATAAGATTGGTGCACCTGTAGAGAACCGTAACAAGACAGCGGACGGTAATATCCTGCTTTGGCAGGCCGATTTGAATATCATTCCAGGAGAAACCATATTCGACCGTGCGGCTTTTGTCGGTGGAGTGGCAATGACTGGTAATGATGCAAGGGGAGAGATTGATGGTACGGGCGAGCCTGCAGAAGTAACCATTCCTGAATATTATCAGGATGCAGAAGTGGAAGATACGCCGGATACAGATCATCCGGTTACGCTTCCTGCTGGAGAAGAAAACGGAGAGAATGTAACAGATGGTGAAACGGATAAAACAGAGTAATTATGAGTTTAGCGAGCAAAGTCGGACAGGTCGTATATCAGCGTAAGTCCGGAGTTTACATGCCTATGTTGCAGTGCGACAAGGGAGATTTGTATCAGGAATATCAGGGTGACCCCCAGAATCCGACCAACATTACCCCTGATTTTTCCACCCTTCTTCCTACGTTAAGCTACATTATTACATCATCAAGAGTTGCAGATGGGCTGGTTATTCCTAACCTGGTGAAGTGGTTCTTCAATGATACGGAACTGACATTCGGTAGTGATAACGTGTCTACCAATTCATTCAATGGTGAGACCGGTCATTTCAAGTCACTTCCTTATCAGAAGGGTACAAGAAACTATTATGGATTGCAGATTCTGAAGAATCTTGTAAAAGCAGCGGGAGCAGCTCCATGTACGATTAAGTCTGAAGCTACTGTGGCTGTAGGTAATACTTCGGACAAGATACAGACTGTATATGGTATTCCGATTACGGAAGGCACATCCAATGCTATTCGTGTGACGATTCAGGCTGGCGACAATAAATATTTTACGCTGGTATCAAACAATGATAGCTGCATCCTGCAGGCTGTAGCCAGGATAGGAACTGATGAGATTACTTCCGGATTGACATACAAATGGTATAGTCTTGTTTCCGGTGTATGGGAAGCGATATCAGGTCAGGCAGCAAAAAACTTGACTGTGACAAACGATATGGTAGATTCTGTCGGACAGTTCAAGGTTGAAATCTATCAGAATGGTACCTTAATCGGCTCCGACGTCCAGACGGTTACAGATGCTTCAGACCCGCTGGATATTATTCCGAATCCAAATCCGGAAAATGAAACCATCGAGGAGGGTTCGGATGGGACAGTTGTCTATAGCCCTATACTAGTAAAGCGCGGCCAGACGACGAAGTTTAAAGACATGACGTTTTTCTTTGTCTTCATGGATGCAGCAGGCGTAATCCTTAATCCTTCCACTGCTGAAACAGCTTCTGCAACTGGAACAGTCACAGAAGATATGTGTCAGCAGGCATCCGGTAATGTAGCGGTAGTAATCACAACAGCGGAATAGTAGTATGACTATAGCTAGAAAAACAACAGAAGTTAAATTTGTTCGTAAGATACGTTTTATTGCGTATCCTGCAGGACGCTACGACCCAAACACGAGCTATGTGTGTACGGAAGCTGCTGGCCCATTTGTTGAGCAGGATGGGCAGTATTATGCCATGTATAAGCAAGGAACTTGGCTGGGGAGCAGTATCGGACGGACGCCAAAGGAAGATTATGCCCAATATGGCTCATCAGCTACATGGATACTGATGGATAAATATAAGGCATTAATAGTGGAGATGTTTTTTGCTGATTATGCTAAACTTGCATCTGCTATATTCCTTGGTGACTATATGTTTAGCCAATATGGTGTAGATACATTGGGGCAACTTACACAGGCTTACCAAAATTTTGATCCTGCAAAATTAGGTGATAGTAACTGTCCTTTTACTCCTAAGGCGTATATTAACTGGTTGACAGGGAAGGCTTCCTTTGGTGATGTGGAGGTAAACGGAGTTCTTAATGAATCTTGTAAGGTTTTGGATGTAAATGAAGCTCAATTTACCGCTGTAAATCCTGATATTAGAAAATATTATTTCCCTGTTGGTTCGTCAGGAAAGGTTCTTAATTTCGATTTGGATGAGATAAATAAAACAAAAGTACCTATAAATGTCAGGTTCTATTGTATGGGGACATCTGGTACGATTAATTTTAATTCATCAGACCGAAATATACTCCCTACAGCATATTTCATCAATAAAAAGCCTTCTAATGTACTTTCTAAAATAATTAAGACTGTACACATGTCACAAGGTACATATTTATCTGTTACCTTTTTAAATCAAAATGAGGTTTCGGGATATTACTTCAGAGGCTTCATTGAAAACTTTGACCACTTTGAATACGAAAGTGGTTCACTAGAATTAGTAATACGTTCACTTATTAATTAAAAGAAACTAAAAAATTACGATTATGATACAGAAAAAAAGTTTAAAGGAAGCGATTCAAAATCCGGAGATAATATCAGTTGTGGGAGGACTATTGCCCAATTTTAGTAAAAAAGAATCGAGGGGATTTTCAACT